>Ga0134127_10000015_pt1 | contig 330029 bp, 305 predicted proteins | sample KB31753_FD_96459 | JGI IMG/M metagenome (GOLD analysis project Ga0134127, IMG submission 96459) | Terrestrial soil microbial communities with excess Nitrogen fertilizer from Kellogg Biological Station, Michigan, USA - KB3-175-3 | ecosystem: Environmental > Terrestrial > Soil > Unclassified ...
AAGCTTGGTGAAACGGATACTGGCCCCGGCCCTGCAAAAAACGCTGGGTAATTATTCAGGTGAGCAGACCGGCTCGTACGACAGCATCGAGGGCGATCATCAAAAGATCGAGCAGGTGGAAATGGTTGATCAAAACCCCATTGGCCGCTCATCGCGTTCCAACCCGGTTACTTATGTCAAAGCCTGGGACGAGATACGCAACCTGTACGCTTCCCAGCCGGTGGCGAAAGCGGCCGGACTAAAGCCATCGGCATTTTCGTTTAACGTGGAGGGCGGGCGCTGCGATGTTTGCCAGGGCGAGGGCGAGGTAAAGATAGAAATGCAATTTATGGCCGATATCTTCCTGACCTGTGAAGCCTGCGGCGGGAAACGGTTTAAGCAGCATATACTCGACGTTACCTACCAGGAAAAGAATGTGTCGGAAGTGCTGAGCATGACCATAGACGAGGCTTTGCAGTTTTTTGGCAAGGAGCCTAAGATACTTAACAAAATAAAGCCCCTGGTTGATGTCGGCTTAGGCTATGTGCAACTGGGGCAGTCGTCTAATACCTTATCAGGCGGCGAGGCGCAGCGTATTAAGCTGGCGTCGTTCCTGGTCAAAGGCAACAATACGCATAAAACGCTTTTTATTTTTGACGAGCCTACTACAGGCTTGCATTTTGCAGATATCAAAAAGCTGCTGAAATCATTTGACGCGCTTATTGAGCAAGGCAATACCATTATTGTGATAGAGCATAACATGGACGTGATCAAATGCGCCGACTGGGTAATCGATATCGGGCCCGAAGGCGGTGATAAGGGTGGCGAAGTTATATTTGAAGGTGTGCCCGAAAATTTGATCAAAGAGAAAGATTCTTATACGGGAAAATTTTTGAAGGAGCGGCTTTGATTTTGTGGCGCATCTGTGGGCGGCGCCGTTAGCTAAGCGCTGAGCGTGACAACAGAATTTTATCGTCCCCACAATTAAAAGCGCAGCCAAATTTTCGGTTCTATGATGTTTTGTGTGGGTAACTGAATTTTATGACCCAGAGGGTCAACCCGTTTGTAGAAACATCCGCATTGTTATCTTATTGCCTCGTAGAGGCTACCCCTTGTCAACAGGTTAAGTCATTAAAAATGCTGTTCAAATAGTAAAATCTTTTAATTTACATATCTAAATGGCTTTTTGTTGTGAAAAGCCATCCGGTTAGGAAAGCCTCTACGAGGCAATAACGCTAACTTTGTTTTCTACGAATGGGTTATCCCTACGGGATATTTTCTGCGCAATTCAATAATTACTGATTTATTTTATTGATTTAATAAATTTATCACCCACACCATCCATCACAGAACCAAATTTTCCCTCAAAATCATAACTTTGCATCCTCAATTTTAGGTAAGAATAATGTTTGAAAATTTATCAGATAAGCTTGAAAGAGCGTTTAAGGTCCTGAAAGGACAGGGAACGATCACTGAAATAAACGTGGCCGAAACCATGAAGGAGATACGCAAAGCCCTCCTGGATGCCGACGTAAATTATAAAACTGCGAAAGCTTTTACCGATGAGGTAAGGCAAAAAGCGATAGGCCAAAACGTATTGACGGCCATCTCGCCGGGGCAATTGCTCACCAAGATCATGAACGACGAACTGACCGAACTTATGGGCGGCAGTACTTCCGAGATCGACTTTGCAGGTTCGCCAACCATTATACTTATTGCAGGTTTGAATGGCGCGGGTAAAACTACCTTCACCGGCAAGCTGGCCAACTTCCTGAAAACACAAAAAAATAAAAAGCCTGTGCTGGTAGCGGATGATATTTACCGGCCGGCGGCGATTGAGCAGCTGCAGGTTTTGGGCAGCCAGATAGATGTGCCTGTATATGTGAACCTGGAATCGAAAGACCCAATAGCCATTGCCAAAGAGGGCATTGCGCATGCGAAGCAGAATGGAAATAACGTGGTGATCATCGATACGGCGGGCCGGCTTTCGATCGATGAGGCGATGATGCGCGAAATTGAGCAGGTTAAGGACGCGGTTAAGCCCAACGAAATATTATTTGTAGTGGATGCCATGACAGGACAGGACGCTGTAAATACCGCCAAAGTATTTAACGACCGGCTAGACTTTACCGGCGTGGTATTGACGAAGCTTGATGGTGATACCCGCGGCGGCGCGGCCCTTTCAATAAAATCGGTGGTGAATAAACCGATCAAGTTTATTGGCACCGGCGAAAAGATGGAAGCGCTGGATGTATTCCACCCCGACCGGATGGCTTCGCGTATTTTGGGCATGGGCGATGTGATATCTTTAGTTGAACGCGCACAACAGCAATTTGACGAAAAGGAAGCCGCTGAGCTGCAAAAGAAGATACGCAAAAATAAATTTGATTTCAACGACTTCTACAGCCAGATACAGCAGATCAAAAAAATGGGTAACATGAAGGACCTGATGGGCATGATACCCGGCGTTGGTAAAATGATGAAAGATATAGAGGTGGATGATAATGCCTTTAAGGGCGTTGAGGCCATTATCCAGTCAATGACCCCTTTTGAAAAAAGCAATCCCGACAGCATAAATCAAAGCCGCCGAAACCGGATTGCAAAAGGCGCGGGAAAGGACATGGTTGAAGTTAACCGCCTGATAAAGCAGTTTGAAGATATGCGCAAGGTGATGAAGCAAATGAGCAATCCGGCGGCGATGGCGAATATGATGAAGAGAATGCCGAGGTAGGTTTGAATTTCGGATTTCAGATTTCGCCTACTTTGGCGTAATTACTTTTATGTAACTTTGTTAGTGTTAACGGTAAAAAGCATAACAGGTAAAACAATAAGGCTACCTGGTGAAAGATGGCTGCATATTGTTGAAGGCCACCCGGAAATGGCCGGTCATTTGAATGATGTTTTATTTGCCGTAGGAGTGCCTGATATTGTGCTTAAAGGTAGTGCAGATGAATTGCTTGCGGCTGTTTACGAACACAAAACTAAATTACTTGTTGTTGTATATAGAGAAAATGAAATTGACGGGTTTATCATAACAGCGTACTTTACAAAAAAGATTGATAAGCTTTTAAAACGAGTTGTACTATGGCAGAGGTAATCATACCAGATATAATGAAAGCGCTAAAGGCTGTTAGTCATAGCAATGCAAATAATTTGCATATTCGTTTCGATAAAGAGGCGGACGTAATGTATGTCAGTTTTGGCCCACCCGTGCCTGCCGATGATAGCGAGTTAGGAGAAGACGATATTTTATACCGCTACAAAGATGGCGAAGTGGTTGGGCTTACTGTAACTCATTTTAGTAACCGGTAGCTAAATCCACTCATCCCTCAACTTCTTCTGATAGTCGAGCCCGTCAAGATTTCGCTTAAGTTGTCCGAAATGCTTTCGTAAACTTTTTTTACCCGTTTCCCTGGACAGTTGCTCAATCGCTTGCTGTACTTTTTTTTTGGTAATCGGATTTTTTAATTCGATTGTCATAACCAAATATAGTTATTTACTCTTTAACGTCAACTTTGCCCGTAGCAAATGTTTTAACTACACAAAATTCAATCCTGAAAAATTCTTAGCCAACACCTGGCTGTCATTTATATTGAGCCATTTATCAAGCAGCGTGGCATACACATCCCTAAAATCTATTTGATACTTTAAGTCGCCGTTTTCCAATTGCGACAGATCCGGCGCATCGTTGTAGATCCCTGCTTTTTTCAGCTTGCCGCCATAAATAAAAACGTTATTAGCCGTACCGTGGTCGGTGCCGTTGCTGGCGTTTTGCTCAACCCTGCGGCCGAATTCCGAAAAGGTCATCACTAACGTATCATCCAGCTTGCCGGTTTGTTTTAAATCCTTTATAAAAGCAGCTACGGCATCGCCGTATATTTTTAATTGCCGGCCCTGCTGATTTTGCTGGCCTGCATGGGTATCGAAACCGCTGAGCGAAACATAATAAATGCGGGTTTGCAAGCCGGAGTTAATGAACTTTGATACGGTTTTTAGCTGGTTCCCTAACGCCGTTGCAGGGTATTGGGCCGTTACATTATACGTTTTTGATGTTTGTTGAATATAGTCGGCCGAAGAATACGTTTCGATCATTGTTTTGTACAGATAGCCGAGGTTATCCTCGCTTAAGTTGGCATCGCCGTGTTCGTGTACAAGATCTTTAAAAAACGGCTCACGGGTGGTTTGATATAATTTGTTTGGATCCTGAACTGCGATACCCTTCATTTTAGCGCCCTTCATCGCCAGCGACAGTGTATCGTCGACTTCGATCGCAGTATACGGATTATTACAATTCTGACAGTTGGAGTCGAGATAACGGCCGATCCAGCCCGTTGTTAAAAACTGGTTCGAGTCGCTTGCTGTTTGCCATATGTCCATCGAACGGAAATGCGAACGGTCGGGATTGGGGTAACCAACCGAGTTAATAATACTCATATACCCCTGGTCGTAAACTTCCTTTAATGCAGACAAGCTGGGGTTCAAGCCCTGCATATCATTCAATTTAATGATGTCATTTTGATTAATAGCAATGGTTTTACGCTTTTGGTAATAAATATCGTTGCCAAAAGGAACAATGGTATTCAACCCATCGTTACCACCCGAAAGCTGGATGATCACCAGGTTTTTATACGCGGTAAGATCGCTTTTTGCTAAAGCTTCCAGCGGTTTTAAAAACGATGGTATCAAAAATGCGCCGGATGCCAGCGCCGTATTTTTTAAAAAATCTCTTCTTTTCATAGCTTATTAAACATTACCCGGGGTTTACGACTAACACAGTTGATATTCAGGTGTTGACACCAGCTCAATAACCATCGCTTTAATATCGTTGGCGTTATTCACCTCTTCGGTTATAGTTTTATTCAGTTTCGGCTCCAGCAGGTATTCCGCGATTTGCTCTTTCGTCGTGTTTTTTGGGATATCGTGCAAAAATTTATCCCAGTCGGGCTGTGCCTGCACTTTCTTTATGATATTTAACTGTTGCTTGCGAACCGCGGCCAGGTAGGCTTCATCTTCAGGGTTGGCTTTCCCGGTGAAATCTATCATGCCGGCATTGAGGATAATGGACGGGATCTTCATCCGGTACATCAATGAAGAACTGTCGATCCAGTTTCTGCCGCCTGGCCAGCCGGCAACATTTGGCGGCCGGAATAATATCTGGCCCAGCGTGCGCTGAAATTGGATAAGCACCTCGGGATTTTGATAACTGATATAAAACTGCCGGTTTAGGCCGGTCAACAGTTCCACCGGCGATTTCACCAGGTTCCCGATGTTCTTATCGTCATAAAACCAATCCGACAAAAAAACAAACTCAAGCAACGGTTTAATTTCGTAGTTCGATTTATAAAATACATCAGCCATTTGGTTGATATGGTTGTCATCGGCAATATCGTTTACCAGGTACCGGTATAACTTAGTGCTGATAAATATTGCCGTTTGTTTATCGGCTATGATCATGTCGATAATATCTTCGCCACAAAAATTCCCCGACCGCCCTTTAAAGTTTTTTATTCCGTTATCATGCACCCGTGGCCTGAAGGTATATTCGCCCGTTAAGCCGTTAAAGGCCCAACCCGTAAATGCCCTGGCCGATTCTTTTATATCCTGCTCGGTATAATGCCCGCGGCCAAGCGTGAAAAGCTCCATCAGCTCGCGCGCGAAATTTTCGTTCGGGTGGCCTTTTTGGTTTTGCTGATTATTTAAAAACTGGAGCATAGCCGGCGATTGTGATACCTGCAGCAACAACGTTTTAAAATTCCCAAGGGCATTGGTCCGTTCAATATTATTGAGCTGCTGTTCGTAAAAGGCGTTGCCGATATTACAGGCAAAATGATTATGCCAAAAAAGGGTCATTTTTTCGCGCAGCTGCGCATCTGTTTCGCTTAGCTGTTTTACCCAGGCGCAGTTCAGCTCCCTGGTTTGCTTGTTGCGCTCTTCCTGCACAAGCTTTTTTTCGGCCTCGGTTAGCTGAGCGTAGTTACGGCGTTCAATGTTCTCGGTCAAAACCGCGATTTGATCGTTTTTCTCGGAGGCCTTAAACAGCTTTCTGACAGCTTTTTTCACCGACCAGTTTTCATGGTCGTGCAAATCCTCAAACCGGATACCGAACCCGGCCCGGGCATATAAATGTTTAAGGTGTTTGGCGTTGTTCATGTTGCTGCGAATACATTGGATACAAGAAGTTATTCAAAAGGATTGTTATACCTGGAATTTAACTGTTGTGACATTCTTAAGACGGTTATACCTCATTTAGGTTTAATTTTTAATTTCATTTTCTAAATTATATTTTAGGTGTCTAATCAATCTTTAGATGAGCAAGTTTTTTATTTTGTTTGCGGTCGCGTGTATGTGGATTATTGAAGCAAATTCTCAAAACAAAACGCAGATAAAAATTGATACAATCAAAAAAACGCCGAACGCTGCGTTAAAAAACACCGATACGGCTCACAATAAAGTCCAAACCGAAAAATTTATTAAAAACGACAGCGCGTATTTAAAATTAGCAAAAAATACAACGGACGAAAAATATTTCAAAACCGATACAGTTGATTTGAAGCTAAAGGCTTGCGATTTTGAAAAGGACGCAAATGCCATGGTACTGTCCGACAATGCGTTAATTGCCCTGAGCCCGATGTATACGGTGATCGAGCGGCATAAAAGAATAAAGATTTTTAATGATAATGGCAAGGATGAGGCTAATATCCGTATCGAATACAATAACAAATTTGGCGCTGAACGCATTTTGGCCGTCATAGCGGAAACGATTAATTTAGATAATGATAAAATAGCATATACCCTACTTGATCAAAACTTAATTTACAATGAACATACCGATAAAAATAAGGATGCGATAGTGTTTTCTATGCCCAATGTTAAAGCAGGGTCGGTAATTGAGTATATGTATGTTTGGCAACGGGATGTTTCGCTCAATTTTCCGGGTTGGGAATTTCAAAGCGCCCTTCCCACTCGTTTTAGCGAGGTTACAGTTGCCTTAGCGCCGCAAATGTTTTTCAAGGCGTTATACAAGACGGCGCAGCCTTTTGTCAAAGATACGATAGCGATGGGGGGCTATGGACATATTTGGGCGATGGCAAACGTGCCATCGACTAAAAGCGAACCGTTTATGCGGTCGGCAGCAGATAACCTCGAATCTTTATCTCTAGTACTTAGCTCGGTAAAATTTAACGGGAAGACAAGGGATATTGCAAGTTCATGGGCGATTATTGGGAAAGAGATTGTCACCCATAAGGACTTTACAAAACCATATGACCAAAATATCAACGATGATGGGCTGGTTGAAAAGGCGAAAAGCTTAAAAACAGAGAAAGAAAAAATAGCTTTCCTGTTTAACTATGTAAAGACTTCTATGAAGTGGAACGAGGATAAAAATTGGTTTTCAAAAGATGGCATTAAAAACGCGTGGAGGAAAAAAAGCGGCAATTGGGGCGAGATTAACATGATTCTTTGCCAGATGTTGAACAAATCGGGCGTGAAGGCTTATCCCATGCTGGTAAGCACTCGGGATAATGGAAAAATCAGGCCTGATTTTGTAGATTTTTTTCAAATTAATAAGCTGGTGGCATTTGTGCCGACCGTCGACAGCGCAAACTATGTCCTGGACGCATCAGACAAATATGGCTTTTATAACGAGGCCCCTTTCAACCTTCTGAACTCTTACGGGCTTTGTCTTGACAAAGAGAAGATGAAATTTGACCTGGTGTTTATGAAAAAAGACGCGTCTGTAAAACAGACGACTTTTATAAATGCGGAAATTAAACCCGATGGCACAATGAAGGGCACTGCTCAAATAAACTCATTTAGCTATAGCAAGTCTACCAGTTTAGAGTTGTACAAGACTCTCGACGAAAAAAAATACATGGAATATCTCAGAAATGATGATAACAACCTAAAGATAACTTCACTTCAGTTTGAAAACAAGGATATTGATACGCTTCCCCTAACCCAAGATATTGAATTTAACCTGGAGCTGCCAGGAACCGACGACAAATATATTTACTTTAATCCAAATTTGTTTACCTCGCTGCATGCCAACCCCTTTATAAATGAAACCCGCACCTCGGATATTGATTTCGGGTCGGTCAATATTTTTAACATCAACGGGAGGTATAAAATCCCGACGGGTTATAAGGTGGATGCGCTGCCCGCAAGTATGAACTTTGTAATGCCTGATAAAAGTATCAGCTTTAAGCGCATGGTAGCGGTTGATCAGGATTTTATAACAGTCTATTATGTGATTAACTATAAAAAATCAATCTATCGGCAATCTGAGTATCCCATAATCTATAGGTATTTTAAAAAAATGACTGAAATGCTCAACGAGCAAATCGTATTAAAGAGATATTAATATATATTTACCACAAGGTATTTATTTTTATTAAGTCGTTTGATTATTTGCCCTATTGTTTATATTCGCTTAATTAAACCTGTTACGATGATTAAAATATTTACCATTTCGGCAGCCGTGCTGCTTGCATTATCGGTTACTGCTCAAGTCGAGACCGTTAAAGTTAAACCCCCCTCCCCTATACCTACAACGAAACCTTATGGAAAGGTTGATATGGCCGACCTTCAAATGACCTCGTGCGATTTTGAAAAAGACGCCAACGCTGAAATACTATTCGATAAGGCGATAATAACTCCAGAATTAGGGATGAATGCCCAGCGCACAGCCACCGGTTTGTCAATGGAGCGCCATACGAGATTTAAGATATTCAATGAGTTTGGAAAAAGCCGGGGCAACGTACGTATAGTATATCCAAGTTTTAATGACCAGGTTGTAGTTGCCGACCTGAAGGCAGAAACGATAAATCTGAATAATGGAAAAATCGAATTTACTGCAGTTGACAAAAAGAGTATTTACAAGGAGAAGATTGACCAAATATATTCAGCGCTGGTTTTTTCTTTTCCCGGAGTTAAGCCGGGCTCTATCATTGAATATAAATATAGGGTGGCCTTTAGATATTTTCCAACGTGGTATTTTCAGGGAGATCTTCCAACAAGGTATAGTGAGTGCCAGATCGATTTGACCAATGATATGGAATTTAGAGCTATACCGCGGGTTTATCAGTCTTTTATAAAAAATGTAGGCGAAAGTACCGACTTGCGTCAAATTAAGTCATTGGCCAATGTACCATCGCTTCCTTCAGAACAATATATGGATGCCTGGGATGATAACCGCCAGCGAATTGAATATTTGAACCGGAATGTTTTAGTAAGTACATGGACTAAAATTGGCGAATTGCTCGTTAGGTTTAGCGACGTAGGACAAGAGTTTAGCAGAAGTGTTTCTGGCTCATCTGGTATAGTGGCCAAAGCGAAAACATTTAAAACGGACGAAGAGAAAATCGGGTTCATTTTTGATACAGTTAAAAACAGCATGAAGTGGAATGAACGCACAGAGTTCTACGTAAACGACGGCACGGTACAGTCCTGGAATAAAAAAACCGGGAACTCTGCCGAAATCAATTTAATTGTATATCAATTATTGAAAAAAACTGGAATAAAAGCCTATCCATTATTTGTGTGTACTAAAAAAAACGGGAAAATAAATCCTGCAAACCCCAATATGTTTTTATTCAACAATTTGGTCGTTTATATTCCGGTCGACAGCACAAAATCGTTTGTCATGGACGCCTCGAACAAGTTTAATCTTTATAACATTATTCCCGGCGATGAGCTTAATACGTTTGGACTTTGCGTCGACGAAAGCCATAATGATTATAAAATGGTTTTTCTGGCGACCACAGACCCGGTGATGCAATCTGTGTTTTTGAATGCGGAAATTAAACCCGGCGGAAAAATGACGGGAACCGCCGAAATAACCAGTTATGGATACAATAAAATAAATGCATCGCAAAAATATAAAACCGATGGCGAACAGAAATATCTCGACTATTTGCGGAACAATGACAACGCTACCAAGGTAACTTCAATTAAATTGGAGAATATGGAAGTTGATAGTTTGCCTTTAACACAAAAAATTGAGTTTGCGGCCGATCTGTCCGGATCAGATGAGTCTTATATTTATTTTGGCACTAATTTATTTTCGGGGATGGGAAAAAATCCATTCACTAATGAGGAGCGGCATTCGGATATTGATTTTGGATATCGCGATAATTACTCGTTAAACGGAATATATAAACTTCCTGCGGGCTATAAAACAGAGGCTTTGCCAAAAACTGTCACCGTCGTTTCGCCTGATCGAAGCATCATTTTTAAACGCACAATAATTGAAGACAACGGAACCATTGTAGTAAGATATATGCTTAATCATACTAAAAGCATATATTTTAAAAAGGATTATCAGGACATCAGAGGATTTTATAAAAAAATGTACGAATTGCTAAATGAACAAATTGTATTGAAGAAAGCCTAACACACCGCACAAAATCAATAAAAATTATGAATAAACTTTTTACTTTTTTTATACTGTGTTTTGTTGGTACGAGCGTCAACGCGCAAACTGCAACGCCCATAACCCAGGCTTTTGGAAAGATTAATAAAGAGGATATGGAAACGACCTCTTGTGATTTTGAAAAGGATGCCAATGCCGAGGTGCTTTTTGATAAAGGCAGCGTGTATTTCACGCCACAATATGAGTTAGTGCTCGACCGGCATGTTCGCATCAAGATCTTTAACGAAAAAGGTAAAGATGAAGCCAACATCAGAATAATGTATTATGGGGGAAACCGGTCGGAATATGTATCAAATGTTCAGGCGGAAACCATCAACCTTAACAATGGCGCTATTGAAATGACAAAGGTTGATAAAAAGCAAATCTATACGCAAAAGGTTGACAAAATACGTAACGAACTCGTTTTCTCATTTCCAGATGTCAAGCCTGGGTCGGTTATTGAATATAAATATAGCGTTACCACACACGCCTGGAATTTCCCTGATTGGTATTTTCAAGCGCGTATCCCGACGAGGTATAGCGAAATAAGCTCCTCAATTCCGAGCATTTTATCGTATAAAAATTTAGTGATGGTAAACCAGCCGTATGCAAAAAATACCGATGAAATTAAGGCACTTGCTAATGTGCCATCTGTTAACGAAGAACCGTACATGAGTTCGCGAAAAGATAACTCGGAGAGGATCCTGTATGAGTTGCAAGCGGTTACAGCGCCCGGAGTGTATGCGACCTTTTCGGATACATGGTTAAAAGTTGGACAAGAGTTGTGCGATTACCAGGATTTTGGCGGTCAGATTAAAAGAAAGCTGACCGGCGAGGACGACATCATAAATAAAGCCAGGGCTTTAAGTTCGGTCGCCGAAAAGGCGGCCTACATTTTTGACGAGGTTAAAAGGACAATGAAGTGGGATGGGCTGGATGAATTTTATACAAATGACGGCACCTCTGAAGCCTGGAATAAAAAAACAGGAAACTCAACTGAAATCAATTTAATGGTAAATCATTTACTCCAAAAAACGGGGGTAACTTCCTATCCGATGTTGGTAAGCACCCGGAAAAATGGAAAAATAAACCCGGCATATCCGAACAGTTATCAGTTTAACCGGACAGTGGTTTACATTCCCGTGGACAGCGTAAACTATTATATTCTTGACGCAACAAATAAATATAACGTGTACAACCAGCTGCCGGGGGAATTGCTGAATGGCTTTGGCTTTTTTATTGACAAAGATCATGAAAGATACGAGTTGAAATTTTTGCAAAACACGCAACCCGTAAGACAAGTAGTACTGATTAATGCGGAAATAAAAGCGGATGGAAAATTGACGGGTACCGCACAGTTAAACAGCTTTGGATATCACCGATTAAATGCTTTACAAAGGTATAACACCGATGGCGAACAAAAATTCATCGAATATCTGCGCGATAATGATAACAACCTTAAAATATCCGGAATAAAATTTGGAAACATGGAAGTGGACACGCTTCCTTTAACCCAAACGGTCGATTTTAATCAGAGCCTGACCGGTTCGGATGAAAATTATATTTATTTTACCGCAAACCTGTTTACAAGCCTGCGCTCAAACCCGTTTTTAAGCGAAAAACGATTAACTGATATTGATTTTGGATATCGTAATAATTACTCCATAAATGGGGTGTACAAATTACCTGCCGGTTATAAAATTGACGCCATGCCAAAAAGCGTTAACATGTCAATGCCTGACAACAGCATTACTTTCAGGCGCATAGTTGCAGAGCAGAATGGAATGATCGTAGTACGATATGCGATTAACTATCAAAAATCAGTATACTTTAAAGAGAATTACGGTGAGCTTCACGAGTTTTTTAAAAAAATGTATGAAATGCTTAACGAGCAAATTGTATTAAAGAAATCATAGTAACTGTTCATGCAAACCAATTATTTAAAATATTTTCTATTCGTGTTAATGGTGCCCGCCTTTGCTGGTAAAATATATTGCCAGGACAAGGCTATACCAAAACAATTATATGCCGGTAGCGGCATTCCCGATTCATTAAAAGAAAATGCAAATGCTGTGGTACGATTTTCCGAGGATATTATAACGGTTAAAGCGCCTGGAAAAGAAACCATTAAGCATCACAGCATTGTAACGATCCTTAACGAAAAAGGAGATCGGTATGCCGAAATGGTTATGGGATATAATAAAAAATACGATAGTTACAGTCATATAGAAATGTGTGTTTATAATGAAAATGGCGAGGTTATAAAAAGGTATCGTAAAAGCGACATGTATGATGGTTCGGCCGCCGGCGATGAAACAATGGTGACTGACGAGAGGTTTCTGGCTGTAAGGCATACCGTGGCTGCGTATCCTACCACTATTGAACAGGAATATGAAGAGGATGTTAGCAGCTTTATAAGTTTAAGTAGCTGGGAAATACAACGAAGAGTTGAAGAATCTGTTCAAAATGCTATTTGCATGGTCACTGTAAATCCTTCTATGGGATTTAGATATAAATGTGAAAACATAAGTCTGCCGCCATCACAATCAAATGCCGATGGCATGGACATTTATACCTGGCAGGTAAAAAATTTAAAAGCGATAAAAAAAGAGGAAAATGTGTTGTCGTGGAAAGTGTTGCCGGATATTGTATTTTCGGCGAGCTCTTTTAACTGCTATGGCTACGCTGGCGATTTTAGCAGTTGGCAATCGTTCGGAAAGTGGATAAAATCGCTAAATAGCGATGTTTGCACATTAACGCCGGAGCGGCAGGCCGAAATAAGGAAAATGACAGATACTATCCCCACGCCTATGGCAAAGGCACGGTTTTTATATAACTACCTGCAAAAAAATGTTCGCTACGTAAGCGTACAGTTGGGTATTGGCGGATTTAAGCCCTTTCCTGCAACTTTTGTTGATCAAAAAAAATATGGCGACTGCAAAGCCCTCTCAAACTATATGCGGGCTCTGCTTAAGGCTGTTGATATTGAGTCAGACTACGCCATAATAAGAGCCGGGGTGAATGAAAAGCCCGCTGACCCTGGATTTCCGAACAATAATTTTAATCACGCAATTTTGTGTATACCTTTTAAGGGTGATACCACCTGGCTGGAATGTACAAGCAATACGCAACCGTTTGGAAAACTTGGCCCATTTACCGAAAACCGAAATGCGTTATTAATTACTGAAGATGGCGGAAAATTAGTAAATACTCCCCGCAGCACGATGCAGGACAACGAATTTATCAGTGAGGCGCATATTGTACTTAAAGCTGATGGCGGAGCTAAAGCGGAATTAAAAATTTCAGGTTCCGGTGGCTACAGAGAAGATTATGTAGAAATGGAATCGCTAAAAACTGACCAGCAAAAGGAACTTTATATGCACATGCTAAATATTAAGCAGCCCATTGTGTTTGATTTAAAACCGTCGACAGACAAAGATGGTTTTAAGTCGGTATATATAGGCCTTGATTATGACAAGTTTTGTGATATAATGACAGGCGATAAACAATTTTACCGGCCGCGCGTGTTTGATTTGTGCGCCTTTTCGTTGCCCATAGAAGAAAAACGGACAACGGATTATTGTTTTGAACATCCACTGCAAAAAACATGCGTAACCACAATAGATCTCCCTCCCGGCTTTGAGATAGAAACGTTGCCTATAAACCAAAGCCTGAAATTTACCTATGGTAGTTACGAAGTAAGATATGCCTATGATGCGGCGAAAAATCAGGTTACTAGTATGGCGAAATTTAATATCACCAATCAGGTTATCCCGGCAGCAAAATACAACGAAATGCAACAATACCTGGACGCCGTGGCCAGAGCCCAGAATAAAAAACTGGTAATACGGCGGAAGGCCTAAATTTACCCTCGATATTTAACCTTGGCGACTGCTTAATTTTTCCTGTTTTTTAAAACTATATTTGAATGGTGTCGCCAACCAAACCCGAAAGCATCCCCTGGATAAATAACTTACGCGTTATAGCGTTGTATGCTGTTATTATCCTGCACAGCACCGCACCCCTGATGATGCAGTATGGGAAGGTTTATCTATCGGACTGGCTGATGGCCGATATTCTAAACGCGCTTGTACGCTTTGCGGTGCCGGTGTTCGTCATGGTAACGGGCGCGCTGTTATTGAACCGCGAATACGAATTAGGCAACTTTTTGAAAAAGCGGCTGGCCCGGGTGGTATGGCCCTTTCTGTTCTGGAGCCTGGTATATATTGGTTATTCATGGTATAACGAGGAGATCGTTTTTACAAATGATGTCTGGCTCAATATCCGGCAGGTTTTGCATTTGCTTAAATACGGAAGCTCATATCATTTATGGTACGTATACATGCTTATCGGCCTGTATTTTTTTATCCCGGTTATCAGCAAATTTGTTCGGAATGCTACAGAGAATGAGATTTTATACTTTTTGATCGTTTGGTTTGGCGTGATGATGCTCAGCCAGCCTTATTTGTCGCGGTATAACCCGGCGGTGGATATGCATTATTTCGCAGGCTATGCCGGTTACCTGGTGCTTGGCCACTACCTTGCGTTTAAAGCTCCGCGGATAAGCCATATGCACATATGGATGGTACTCTTATTTGTCGTAAGCATTGGCTTTATTGCTGCCGGGTCATATTTCATTATCCCGCATCCGCTTTGGCCTGGAACACTGTTTTACGAGCCGCTTAACCCGGCTGTGCTTATGCTGTCGGTCAGCGTTTTCATGATCGTCAAGCTAAGCGAACCGAAAGTGCCGCCGGTCGTTATCCGCATACGCGACTTTGCCGGGAAATATAATTATGGCATATACCTTGGCCATGCGCTGGTACTATATTTCCTGGAGGATCCATTTGGCATCAGCTATAAAATGGGGATACCCGTTGTCAGCATACCCTTAACGGCCCTGGTCTGTTTTGTTTTAACCCTTGCGCTGGTGTGGGTTATCAGCAAAATACCTTTTGCAGGAAAATGGATCTCCGGCTAAGCTCTCCTTATTTTATGCCCCGCTGCTGCAAAGTACCAGATAAATAAATAGCAGGGGACCAATATGGAATACGCTACGCGCGAGTTAAACACATCGGTTAGATAACCGTACAGCAGCGGAATTAAAGCCCCACCGGCTATACCCATAATGAGCAGCGATGAACCGATCTTCGTGAAACGCCCCAGGTCGGCGATGGCCAGCGGCCATATCGCCGGCCACATCAGCGAGTTAGCCAATCCCAGCAATGCAATAAACATCACCGACGTATATCCCGTGGTGAAAATGGCGGCAACAGAAAATAAAACGCCGAGCATGGCGCAAATGATCAGCGCCTTATCCTGCTTTATGTATCTCGGTATAGCAATGATGCCGGTAATGTACCCAGCGATCATGGCCGCCAGTGTGCACGATGTAAAAAACTTGGCGGTGGAAAGGGCTATGCCCTGCGATGCGCCGTAGCGTATGATCGTATCGCCTGCCATTACCTCAACACCCACATACAAAAACAAGGTTAAAACACCAAGCAGCAAATGCGGGAACTGTAATATGCTGGTCTTTTTAAAATTGGCCGCGGCTAAGGTTTCATCTTCCCGATCGGTATCGATCGCGGGCAAACCCGAAAAATATACCAGGAATGCCAGTACTAACAAGACGATAAGGATCACCACATACGGAACGATCACTTTTGAGGCAAGCATATTCAGCTCGTGCGCTTTTCCGGCAAGGTCCATCGATTTGATCCTTTTCACTAAAACATCGGCGTCCTTTAAAACCACTGTGCCCAGCACTATTGGCGCAATTACGCCGGCAACTTTGTTGCAGATACCCATAATGCTGATGCGTTTGGCCGCACTTTCACGGTCGCCAACAATGGTAACGTATGGATTCGACGCTGCCTGCAGCACGGTTAACCCCGTACCCTGAACAAACAGGCCCAACAGGAATAAAACGTATGTGCGTGTGATGGCCGCCGGGATAAATATCAATGCGCCAATTGCCATAATAACCAACCCTGCCGACATGCCTTTTTTAAAGCCGATCCCTTTAAGCAGCCGCGCGGCGGGAACGGCCATTGCCAGGTATGAAATATAGAAGGCGAATGTGACCAGGTACGATTCGAAATTATTCAGCTCGCAGGCAATTTTTAAATAAGGTATCAATACTGAGTTTAGCCAGGTGATAAATCCGAACACAAAAAATAAAGCGCCGATAATGACGATTGGATTAACCCCGGTTTTAGGAGGTGCCGCAGCTGTGGATTTTGACATGTGTTTAATTTAAGTTGTTTTGTGTTTATTATTATCTGCAGAGTCGCCGTAAAACCCGTGTATCCCTCTGTTAAAATTAACCGTTGTGAATATACGCTTTATATCTTTCCACAAATCGGCCAAAGACCGCGCTTAGCGCGTCCCAGTCCTGACTTTGTATAATATCTTTCGGAAACAGCGCGCCGCCTATGCCAACCGCTTTCGCGCCGTTAGCCAGGAAATCGGTAAAATTATCAACGGTTATGCCACCGGTTGGCACCAGGTTTACGAAATTGAGCGGAGCCAATATTTCTTTTATAAAGCCAGGCTTCAGATCGCCGGCCGGGAATAGCTTTATCATCGTAGCGCCCAGCGACCATGCTTTATAAATTTCGCTGGGAGTATACGCCCCCGGGAATATTGGTATGCTTTCGCTCACGCACGCTTCGACCACCTCTTCATTTACAATCGGTGTAACGATAAATTGAGCCTGTGATCTTAACGCTTTTTCAAGATCATTCATGCTGCAAACCGTACCGGCGCCAATATTCAGCTTACCGGCGTATAAGGCGGCGAGATCGGCAATTTGTTCGCAGGCATTCGGCGAGTTCATGGTGATCTCCAAACAGGTTAGACCTGCTTTGTAATATTTTTCGGCAATAGTTTTAACATGCTGCTCGGGCAAATCTCTCATAATGCCTATCAGGGGCATCCCGGCCAAAAGATCGTATGAAAATGTTTTGTTCATGATAAGAATTTTAATTGCCTGCCAATTTTAATGTGGCCCTTCGCCGTTGCGCCGTCGGCTGGCGAATAGGTATATTCAATTCGAAGCTCATCCAGTGCCGCGCAATACCATGCAGCCAAATGCGCACCGCATACAAGGTTAATAGTTTCAGTCTCGGCGGCTGGCAGATCTTTTACCTCCGTTCCTATAACCAATCCGCTTAGATAGCAGAAATTTTCTGCCTTGTTAAATTTGGCAAATAAATGGTTTGTCCGGGTATTAAATGCTGAATGAAGCAGGTTTTCCGACAATGCGCTATGCACTCCTTCGCCAAAAGCGCGCAAATTGCCCCTTTCAGATAGCGATGCGGCCTCAATTGAATTTTTTAAAATGCTTTTTGCTGACAGCAGCCCGAAAAATTCGCCCGTCATGTAGGTTTTGAAGCCTGTGATCTTATCACCCTGAACACGGATATGCTTTGAATGTGTGCCGGGAAAAATAAACAGCCCGTTTTTAACCGGCGCCGCGCCAACGCAGCCGATGAGCTGTGTTTCTTCGCCCCGGATGACATCAGCATTGGTTCTGACGCCCGAGATAACCAGGCAATCGTGGTCGAATTCATTAGTTGCGTTAATTAATGCCGTTTTAAGCCCCGACCCATCAACAGGCAACGGCAGTTCGGCGTATGGAACACCAATAAACCCAACAGATGATGATGCCATCCCCGAAATGATCATGTTTACGCCACGCAAAGGCTTATTAAATCTTTGTTCCAGTTTTTGAATGCAGCGGTCGATAACCGTTAAATAAAACCCGGCCTTTTGCTGTTCATCTTTACCTGGTGTTTGTTGCCATCGGTCAAATGTGGCGGCAATTCCCTCAGCGGATAATTCTTCCAGCAGAACGTTTTCATGCTTTATATCCATAAGCCGCACCCTTAAAGAGGTGGTTCCCCAATCGCAGCTTAAAAAATATTTCATGCCTAAATATGCCAAATTATCCTGAATTCGCGTTAAACCAATGGCGCACGTTAAAAGTCTAAAAGAATGGTTTATGCGCCAGGCAACGTTTAATAAAAATTTAATGTATTTGAATGTATCACTTTTGCCCGGTAATTACGTAAAGATTGGTGTATAATAAATAGTGTGTTATGAAAAATTTAAAACTTATTTCAAAGGAAATGATAGCAGGGATGGGTGTGATATGTCTGCTATCAGTGAGTTTGTCTTCGTGTTTAAAGGAAAATAAAAATCAAAATTACATGCCACCTGCCGCGTTGGTTTCCTTTACGCAGGCATCGCCGGACCAGCCTATAATCAACTTCTACCTGGACGCGAATAAGGTGAATGCTTACCCCCTAAACTACGGGGAAAACCTGGATTATTTCCAGGCCTTTGCAGGTAAAAGAACAGCCAACTTCTACAATGCGGGAACTTCGAATACGATCCTTTCCGACACGGTTACCTTTAACCCAAATGCGATCTATTCGCTGTTTTTAACCGGCACTACAACCAAGCCCGAAATGGTGGTTGTTAAGGATACGCTGAACCGGCCTGCAGCCGGAAAAGCTACTATCCGTTTCATTAATCTTAGCCCGGATGCGCCTGCGGTTTCGCTGGCTGTTCAAGGTGGCGTGGTGCTGGCAACGAATCAGGCTTATAAACAACATTCATCGTTCGCGGCTGTTACCGGCAATGCAACCTATACTTTCGAGGTGCGCCAGGGAACAACCAATACCGTGTTAGCTACGTTGCCCGGCATTACTATAAACAGCGGTTTCGTTTATACCATTTGGTTCCATGGGCTGGTGAACAATACCTCGAACAATGATAAGCTGGCGGCTGACATCAGCACCAACGCTTACTACTACTGATAATACTGGCTACGATGTCGCAATAACCCCCGCAATAACTCGTGGGGGTTTGTTATAAAGCGGCCTGCGTCCAGTTGATATCGCTGCAGTACGGGCACTTTGTTTTATCGGTAACCGGTTTCTTTTTGGTAGTTCCGCAGGTTTGACAGACCAATATATCGTTTGAATGATGTAACCGGTCGTTAAATTCTTTATCCCAGGTAGGCAATATCGACAGCCCGGGCTGCGGTTTTTCGTTTTCTACGACGGTAAAAAATCCGCCTGCCTCCAAATAAACGCGTTTAACATAACCGAGGTGTTTATACCCCAACGACCGGAGCTGCGCTACCAGCCGCTCGCGCGATACTCTTACCTTTTTCATGGCTGCATGGTCAATAACTGAATCTTTCACCAGCGCATCCATGCGGCCAAAAATATACTTGTCAAATTTCCGGTTTTTATATGCCCTGGATGATATCCATCTTTCGATATAAACCACCAAAAAGCCAATAATAAAGGCGGGAAGTAGTCCTCTGTCGGGCGCTGTCAGGGGAATACCCACGGCGGCGGCGAGCGATACCATGGCCACCAGCTCATTTCGCCCCAGCAAGCCGCTCATGCGCTTTCCCATAAAGCGCATGCATACAATTAGCAGCAGATATATTACCGCTGCCCGAAACAACAATTCGATATAAAAGCTGGCCGGCACCTCGCCAACAAATATCCTTTGCCAATCATCCAAATGCCACTCGTCCGGTTTCATTTTTTAACTAAATTATTGCCTTTACCCATTCGTGTTTGCCGCAATCCGGGCAAGTGCCCTTATCATCCTCCGCTTTAACAAAGCCGCAGTTTGAACAAGCCAGCTCAGCGGAATTACCATCGCCGGCAGGTTTCATCTCCCGGTTAATTTCATCATTCACCGGAAATACAGATAGCCCCGCCCGCGGCTGCTGCGATTTGAATATGCTGTAAATGCCGCTTACCTCAAGGTACATCCGGTCAACCACGCCCAGGTTATATATTTTCACCCTCCGTAATTGTGCGAACACGTGCGATTTTGAAATACGTTCTTTTTGCATCGCATCCAGTTGCAGCACCCCATCCTTTATCAGCAACGCCACTTTGCCCTGTGTTAAATCCTCCACCTTTTTATTAAGTACCCCGGCCAGGCTGATACCGCGCTGAAATACCAAACCACATAATAGCAATACGAATCCCTGTAAAATACCCCTATCGGGTATTTGCATCGGTACGCACACGATGGCTCCGAGGGTGAGCATTACAGCAAGTTCCATAATGGAAAGCTGCCCGCTCATACGTTTGCCCAGCCAGCGAAGTATTAATAACAGGAAGATGTATAAGATAAATGTTCGCACAAATACTTCCACCAAAAACAAAGGCGGTGTTTGCCCGAAAAGAATACGGTGCAAATCAAAGAAGTGTATATCCTGCTTTTTCATTACGCATATTTTAAGGGAATAGCGACGTGTATATCTCTATAGTGATTAGCCGGATATTGCCGAAAAATAACGGTTTAATGCATCATCCAGCGGCGGTAAGATATTTCCGCGTTCGCTGGATAAAACACTGTAAACAGGCCTTTGCGCGCGATAATTGAAATGGCGGAGCGGCTTCGGTTTTACCAGCTCTGTTTTATAGCCCGCACGCTCGGCTATGGTATACCCAAGGTCGGCCCATGATAGCTGCCCTTTATTGCTGAGGTGCCAAATGCCGTGCTCATCGTCTATCATCAGGTTCAAGCTTGTATTAACAAGATCGGGAACGTATGTTGGCGAGATCTGTACATCACTAATAGCTGTAAACGATTCGTTGTTTTTAAGTGCATTCAAAGCGACAGTTATAAAATTATAATTGTCCCATGGACCGAAAAAAGCCGAAGTTCTTATAATTAAAGCATTGCTGTTATATTCCAGCACTTTCTCCTCCGCCAGTGCTTTGCTTTGCCCGTATATATTTAAAGGACGTTTGCCATCGTGCTCCGTGTAAGGGAGCGTTTTTCGGCCGTCGAAAACCAGGTCGGTTGAGAAGGTGAGCAACTTAACCCCATATTTATTACATAATATAGCCAGGTTAGCCGCTCCATCCGTATTAACAGCGAAACAGCTCCCCGATTCCATTTCGGCATCGTCAACCCGTACAAAGCCTGCCGTATTGACCACGGCCCAGGGATTTTTGCCAATAATTGTTTTCTCTATCTGTAACGGGTCGGTAATATCCAACTCGCTGCGGCCAACAATTTCAAATCGGATACCCCGCGCTTCGCAAATTTTAGCAAAAGCAGTAGCCAGGGTACCTCTTTTTCCGACTATAAGCAAGGGCTGTGCGGATTTTGCGGTATCCGCAGCGTTAATAACCTTTTCACTGCCATAAATAACCCGGTGATGACGCTGCCACCAGCCGTCGCTATGTATAAGCGGGTGCGTATAATCCCCGGTTCCCCGGTACGATTTTATCATTTTTACCAGCGTAGTAGCCCGCGGCTTACCCAGGCTTAGGTCAAATGCGCCCGGTTCATAATCGCCGTTTGGCACAGTTAGCAAACGGTTCCAGCCGAACGAGCCAAGCAGCGCCCAGGGGGTTATGGCTATAATATTTACCTGCTCCTGTTTCAGCTTAACGGCTGTTTTCCAAAGTGTGCTTAGCCATCGCATTTGCTCTTCGCGGGTACAATGTAAATGCACCTCTGTAACCGCTATCGGCGTACCGTAGCGCTGCCAGGCCTCGCTTAATAATTTATAAGGCCCATCGGGTTGAACGGTGCCCACCCTAACTGCTTCCACATCGGCGTAGCGATGATAAGCGTTGCGGCCAATTGTATGCTCAGGATAGTTTTGTATGTTTTCATCCAGGTACCTTTCACTTGTAAGGTAGTGGTTAAAGCCCATTATATCCGGCTTGCAAGAGTTTGCGATAAAGAAATGCAATTCGTACGGTTTAATGCCCGAGCCGGTCAAATAGTTCCACAGGATATGCTTTGGATTTACTTTTCCGCTTAGCAGGTCAAAGGCTAGCCATCGCCGGTGATTTTCAAAGTCGGCCTGATATTTTAATAGCGGGGTGCTATGTACTTTGCCCAGGTCTTCGGTTTGAACAAGTTTGGCCCCTGGGTTCACCTTCCTGATCTCGGCCATCGCCAACACCGTGGCCTTGCACTCGTTGATCAGAACGCGGCAAAAGCTTTCATCATTACTTTGATGAGGATGCCAAATACCATATAGGCCGCAAAATCTTGCGGTAGTAAGGGGTTCATTTACCGGCGTATAGTAATTAATATGCGGAAAACGACGTGCAACTTTCGCTGCGTACGCGGCAAGGCCATTTACAAAGCTGTCGTCCATCATGTTAACATGCACGGGCCCGCTGCCATGATGAACCAATCCTGCTATAACATCGAGGTTTTTTGATCGAAGGGCCGCTAAACGCTCTGCCGTATAGCGCCAATCTATTTCTTCGCCCTGTTGGGGCTCATGCTTTTCCCATAAGATCGGGTACCTGATCTTATTAAGGCCGAGCTCGCCGAAAAGGTCAATATCGCCGTTACGATGATAATGTCCGGCGTAATCTAGCTGATCAAAATAACGATCATTTACCCGGTTAATGGTACATTCTATGCCGCCCCAAACTTCAATACCCGGTTTTGACTGCTGTTTCATTGTATGATGGTTCTTCAGCAATTTCTGCCTGAATCTTTTTAAATGTCGATAAGGCCTGGGCCACAACCTGGTCCATATTATAATATTTATAGGTTGCCAGCCGGCCAACAAAATAGGTGCCGGTTTTACTCGCCAGCTCCTGGTATTTTTTATACAGCTCGGCGTTTTCCGGCCGGGGGATAGGATAATACGGGTCGCCTTCTGCTTTCGGAAATTCGTACACCAGGCTGGTTTTTGCGTGCTTTTGCCCCGTTAAATGCTTAAATTCGGTAATGCGCGTAAACGCATAGTCGTTGGGATAGTTGATGGTCCCGGTTCGCTGGAATTGTTCCTGGTCAAGCGTTTCGAATTTAAACTTCAGCGACCGGTAGGGCAGTTTACCGTAGCAATAGTCAAAATATTCGTCAACCGGCCCGGTAAATATCATTTTGCTATAAGCCACTTCATCCACTATCTCGTGGTAATCCGTATTCAGCATGATCTTGATATTGGGGTGGTCGAGCATTTTTTCAAACATCTTCGTATACCCGTGCAAAGGCATGGCCTGGTAAGTGTCGGTAAAATAGCGGTCGTCTTTATTTGTCCGTGTTGGCACACGTGCGGTTACCGAGGCATCAAGCTGCGAGGGGTCAAGATCCCACTGTTTTTTGGTATATCCTTTAAAAAACTTTTCGTACAGCTCGCGGCCCACGGCCTTTACCACCACATCCTCCGAGGTACGCACCTGCTGCACGTTTTCGGCCCGCGATGCAAAAAATTCCTCCACTTCATCGGCGCTCAAATTTAATCCATATAGCTCGTTAATGGTCGTCAGGTTAATAGGTATGGGTACCTGCTGCCCGTCGACACAGGCCAAAACCTTATGCTGATAATTACGCCACTCGGTAAACCTGGATAAGTAATTGAAAACGTCCTTGCTATTTGTATGGAATATATGCGGGCCGTACTTGTGTATCAGTATGCCGTCTTCGTTATAATAATCATAAGCGTTGCCGCCGATGTGGTTACGTTTATCAACCAATAATATTTTTTTATTTTCTGTACTCGCGAGCCGTTCCGCAAGTACGGAGCCGGCAAAGCCAGCCCCGACAATAAGATAGTCAAACATATTTTTTACTGCGCTATTGAGGTTAATGACCTGTTTTCGATCGTTTCATTGATCAGGCGGATCATGTTGCTGCAGGTTTTATCCCAGGAGTTTTGGGCTAAAAACGCATCCACTTTGCTCAGCCATTTTTCTTTTGCTTTATCGGCTAATATTTGCTCGGCGGCTACGATAAAATCCTGTCCGTCTGCTCCTATGGAAACCAGTTTATTTTTGCCATAGGGGTTAACAACATCCCTGATGGGCGTTGAAATAACCGGCAAGCCGGCGGCCAGGTACTCGGGTGTTTTTGTCGGGCTAATGAACCGGGTTGATTCATTTAACAAAAAAGGTATAAGCGCTATATCCCATTGCGCTATTATAGATGGTAATTCCTGGTAATTTTTTGGACCCAGGTATTCGATGTTCACGTTTTTTGGCAGGGTGGCCGGGTCTATTTTTACAATAGGGCCAACCAATTCCAGTTTCCAGCCGGGTCTGTTATCGGCCACATCCCTGATAAGGTCAATATCAAACCGCTCATCGATTACACCATAAAAACCAAGGGTCGGCTGCGCGTTTCCGCTTTTCCTGATTTGCCTTGCTTTTTCAAAATGTTCCTTTTCGATACTGCTTGGAAAGGCATACATATTGGCGTGCTGGTTCTTTTTCGCTTCGTAAAGCGACTGCCCGCCCGTAAACACGATGTCGGCCTTTTTCAGCAATTCTTTTTCAAGCGTTTTTAATTCCTCGGGGGCAAATTTAAATGCCGATAACTCGTCCATGCAATCATATATCACAAGTTCAGGCAAATATTTGCGCGTAAATTCCAGCGCCATAGGCGTATAGTACCAAAAGGCATAATCAGCCAGCTGCTTGTTCTCCATGAAACTGTCGAATAAAGCTTTCAGCTTAACTATATTTTCCGCCGGGGTTTTTCCCGGGGTCAGATGGGGCACAACAACCTGTATGTTTTCCCCCCTGTTATGGTAAGTATGATAGTCGGGCCCGGTGGCGTCAAAAATAGGCTCCTCGATAAAGAAAACCCGGAATGATTGTGAAAACCGGGTAAGCAAATGCTGCGGTCGTTGAAATACAAAATCCCAGCGCAAATGCGAAAAGCAAATAATATTTGCAGGCAATTTATTATACAAACTTTTAACCTGCGTGGTTGTAGCGTTAGTGTGATTAAGTAATTTCATTAGTTATTTATTTATAAAAGATTAAATGTTATCGATTTGTTTTTTAAAATATTAAAATGATAGTTTATTTCTTATTATGATAAAATTTAAATAAAAACGATATTTTCATTCAATAATTGAGCCAAATGGTCGTTAAACCCATGTTTCTTACAAATTAATATTAATTAAAACAGGCTTATCAAAATGGCGTTTAACTCTATTTAAGCTGACGCTTTTATGAACAAAAACAAATTCATGTTTGCTACCGGGATAGAGAACAGCTACCCGATGATAACGCTGCCCGACGGAAGCCGCAAAAGAGTGGATGAAATGGAAAAGTGCGGGCATTATAAATTTTGGAAACAAGATTTTGACCTGGTAAAAGAAACCGGTGCAGACACTCTCAGATACGGGCCCGCTTATTACAGCGTACATGAAGCGCCCGGAAAATATGACTGGAGTTTTTGGGATGATGCATTTGCGTATATTAAAGAAAAAGAGATCACGCCCATCGTCGATCTCTGCCATTTTGGTGTCCCCGACTGGTTGGGCGACTTTCAAAACCCCGATTTCCCGCAATATTTTGCCGAGTATGCCCTGGCGTTTGCCAAACGCTACAGTTATATACGTTTCTATACACCGGTGAACGAAATATTTATTGCAGCAGCTTTCTCAGCACAGTATGGCTGGTGGAACGAATGTAAGCGGGATGACCGGTCGTTTGTAATGGCGCTAAAAAACCTGTGCAAGGCCAATGTACTTGCCATGCAGGCCATCCTGGAGGTACAGCCCAACGCCGTGTTTATTCAAAGTGAGACATCCGAGTATTTTCATCCCGAAACACCAGCGTGCGACCCGCTGGCTTCGTTCCTTAACCAAAAGCGGTTTTTATCGCTCGATTTGAGCTATGGCTATCCCATAAGCGTGGTGATGTATGAATACCTGCTGGAAAACGGCATGACAAAGGCCGAATACCGGTGGTTTGAAAATAACCTGATAAAAGGCAGCTGCGTAATGGGCAACGACTACTATGTGACCAATGAACACATGGTGCATGAGGATGGCAGCACATCGGCCGCCGGAGAAATTTTTGGTTATTACGTTATTACCCATCAATATTATAACCGGTATAAACTGCCGGTTATGCATACCGAAACCAACATCGCTGAGCCGAATTCGATACGGTGGCTGCAAACACAATGGGCTAATGTGCGGCGTTTAAAGCGCGACGGGATACCGATTTATGGTTTTACATGGTACAGCCTCACCGACCAGGTAGATTGGGATTCGGCTTTACGTAATGATGCGGGAAACGTAAACGCGCTGGGTCTTTATGATCTTGATCGTAAGATCAGGCCAGTGGGCCAGGCTTATAAAAACTTAATTGCCCAGTGGAAAACAGCTATTGAAGATGAGAGCTATGTGCTTTATTTAAAGCCGCCGTATTATAAGTGATTATTTTTTGGCTTTATTTTTCGACCGGCTATCTGTTTTAGATATCGAAAACGACGGCACAGACACGTTGTGCGATGTACTTACATATACCTGGTTATTTACACGCGACGAATAGATCATATATTCGGGCCCCATTTTCATTAAAGGCGATTCATCGCCATACATGCTTTTCATATTATTCTTTTATATCAAAACAGAACAGCCCGGTAAATGTTTTGAAATTTTTTAATCAACGGTTAAAATCGAAAAGCACGGCATTTTCATTTTTTTTACCGAGGATCATATCGTGAATGATCTCGGCGGCGATGGCGCTGAAGGTAATGCCGTTGCCGCCGAAGCCGAGGGCAAAATAGGTATCGGGTATCTCCGGTATGATCCCGATATAGGGCAGGCCATCTTTGGTTACGGCAAATGCGCCGGCCCAGCTAAAGTCGGGCTTTAGCGGTATGTGCGGCAGCTTTCTCAAAAAAGCTCGCGTTAGCTCCGCCGTTTTTTTCCTGATGACTGACGGATATATATGGGGGCGGTGATAGGGGTCGTCGCGGCCGCCGATCAATACCCGGTTTTCGCTAACAACCCTAAAATATAAGTAAGGTATCGCGGTTTCCCATACCAGGCTGTTGCGGTGCCAAAAATATTTTTCGGGCAATGGCTCAGAAACAAGGGCATAGGTTGAATAAATATCGGCTATTTTTTTCGGGACATATTTTAAGCTTTCATAGCCGCAGGCTATAACCAGTTTCTTTGCGGTAATTTTATAATGGTCGCTTGTATGCAGCGCCACGCCGTGTTTGCCATGATGAATGCTTTGTATATCTGTATTATTAAACACCTGCTGACCCGGCCGCTGAAAATCGCCTAATAAGGCATGGGTTAACAGGTAGGCGTCTACTTCACCCCCGTCTTCCGAAAAAATCGCCCCGGGAGCTTCAAAACCAAAAGTATTTTTTAAGTCGGATGCCCCCATCCATTGTACGTTAAATCCATGCTTTTTTCTCAGCTCATATTCCTGCCTCAACCTGGCTGTATGTTTTTTAAAGCTGGCATATTGGGTGCTTGGCCGCAGGTTAAAACCAAATTCGGGCCGCAGCGATTTGCAGATATCCCGTATGTCATAAATAGCCTTGCGGCATAATTCGTAACTTCTTGCTGCATGCTGCTCGCCCAGCTGCCTGCATAATTCGGTTAGCGGCGTATCAATTTCGTATTGTAAAAAAGCGGTGCTTGCCGCTGTGCTGCCCATCCCGGCGTGCCGCCGGTCAAAAACAGCTATGCTGAGGCCCGAGTCGCGCAGGTGCCATGCCGTTAATGCGCCGCTTATGCCCGCGCCCATCACGGCTACATCAACCACCAGGTTTTTATCCAGGGAAGGATAGGTGGCAACAATGCCATTTTTCATTAACCAATAAGGCTGCTGTTCGTAAAGGTTCATCGGACGGGCTGTTACAATATGGTAATACCTTCGTTTTTAGCGATTTGTTTGACGCCTGGCTTGTCGCGGTAATTTGATACCTGATTTGTAAATTGCATGCTCAATAACCAGGTATATGTACAAAGCGTTGTATTTGAGCCCGATGATCCCGTCGTATAACATACAGGAAACGTCAAATTTTTTTAAGGACCTTTTTAGTTTCACGGCAGCGCGGGAAGAGCGGGGCTACGCTATCCTGTATAAAGACAGCCAAACTATTCATCTATTAAACGCCGGAGATATCGGTGAAATGGAGTTTTACCTGGAAGTTGACGACCTGGATGGTCTATGGGATTCGATCAAAGACAAGCTCGGGGGGATTAAAACAAGGGCGCCATTTGACCGCGAGTATGGCATGCGCGAGTTTCATGTCATCATCCCGCACACCAAAACGCTGATGTTTGTAGGCCAGGCGCTAAAAAGTTAACGTTTATTGCCCTTCGTTCAACACCGACATGATGTTCCCGGCGGGATCTTTAAACCAGGCGATGGTCGGACCGTATCCGCGGACGATGCCTTTTTTGTCGGTTTTCATTTTGCCGAAGTCATATTGTTCAAACTGTACACCTTTAGCCGTAAGCTCGTCCACTGTTTTCTCTACATCTGCTACCGGGAAGTTTAGAACAGTAAATGACGCTGGTTGATGGTTAGGCTTGGGATAAACAATTATTTTGCTGCCGCCATCGATGTGCAGGGTTAATATGCCCATTGACCCTTCCTCAACCTCGAGGCCAAGTGTTTTCTGGTAAAACCGTTTTGCTTTTTGCAGATCGTCTACCGAAAATCCGCTGAATGCTTTTGTGTGTTTAAACATAACCGGTTGTAGTTGATATGATAAAGGTAGCCAGATTTACCGGGAATTACCTGCATTTCGTTTTTTTGAATTTAAAAACCCCGGATACATCAAAATCCCTACTTTTGCGATTAATTTATAAATGGAAATATGAGCACTGTACGCGGACCGATATCACAGTTTATTGAAAAAAATTATCTTCACTTTAATGCCGCGGCGTTGGTTGATGCAGCCAAAGGATACGAAAGTCACTTGGCCGAAGGCGGCAAGATGATGGTTACGCTGGCGGGCGCCATGAGCACGGCCGAACTGGGGATATCGCTTGCCGAGATGATAAGGCAGGATAAAATTGCCATTATATCATGCACGGGGGCCAATCTCGAGGAGGACATTATGAACCTGGTAGCGCACTCGCATTATAAGCGCGTTCCAAATTATCGCGACCTTAGCCCCCAGGATGAATGGGACCTGCTCGAAAATCATTATAACCGGGTTACCGACACCTGCATCCCTGAGGAAGAAGCTTTTCGCCGTTTACAGAAGCATATCTATAAGATATGGAAGGATGCCGACACAAAAGGCGAGCGCTACTTTCCGCACGAGTATATGTATAAGATACTGTTAAGCGGCGAGTTGGAACAATATTACGAGATAGACCCAAAAAACTCCTGGATGCTGGCGGCAGCGCAAAAGAATTTGCCGATCGTGGTACCGGGTTGGGAAGACTCGACCATGGGAAATATCTTTTCATCCTATGTGATCAAAGAGCAGATCAAAGCATCGACCATGAAGAGCGGCATTGAATATATGGCCTGGCTGGCCGGGTGGTACGTAAAAAATTCCGCGGGGAAAGGGATCGGGTTTTTCCAGATCGGCGGCGGTATTGCCGGCGATTTCCCTATATGCGTGGTGCCTATGCTTTACCAGGACATGGCTATGCCCGAGATCCCTTTCTGGAGCTATTTTTGCCAGATATCCGATTCCACCACCTCGTATGGTTCGTATTCAGGCGCAGTGCCTAACGAAAAAATAACATGGGGTAAACTGGACGTAAATACGCCTAAATTCATCGTCGAATCTGATGCGACTATCGTGGCCCCGCTGATATTCGCCTGGATTTTGGGGCAATAAAACGGTTTTTACAAGGTGTTCGCCCCTGTTCGTATGTGTCCTCCTTTTGACTTGTCCTAACCTGGGTTGACAAAAATGGAAGTTAAGAAAGTCTGAACAAAAGTTGCGGGTGGCCAAAGAATACTTGGCTGGCACTGCTCCAGCTGTTAATAGCGTACCGCCAGTATTCGCTATGCAAGCCCCACTCACGCAAGCCTAAGCGGTAACAAGTGAACCTGCTATAATTTCCCGGCTCAAAAATTAGTTTTATTGAATTTCATTACTTACCTTCAATAACCAATTAATTATCAACTTTTTAAACCCAAATTATCATGAACCCAACAACGGAATTAATTTTCACGATTGCCGGCGCTGCCCTTACGCTGCTCACCATTTACGGGGCGTTAAAATTAGACAGGAAACTCTTCTTGTATGGAGTTTGCTTATTTAGTATTCTTCCACTGATCGGTGAAACTACGGCTTACAGCGCAGATAAGGCGCCATTACACATTATGGTTATCTTTATATACCTCGCGCAATTTGTATTGGCTTTCCCCAACAAAATTGTTTATGGGGCCGACAATGCAGCCGCCACTAAATTATCTACAAAGATCGCATTGGCCATCCTTCTTTTTAACATAGGAGGCGCTATATTGATCCTTTGTTTAACAACGTCTATTCCGGCTCAATTTGGTTATTATCACGTTGCTATAGCATTCGCCGTAGTTTACCTGATCGGTAAAAGGATAAGCAGTAACGGTTTGTCATGGGTCAAATAAGAATTGGGGATCGGCAAACCTAATCCCCGGCTCCGCGAAACAAAAGACTGGTCTTAAAGGCCGGTCTTTTTGTTTTTTTATCGATCTGATGGTCAGGCGTTCGGTCGCCCGAAAAACAATCGGTATCCATCGGCATCAGCGAGCTCAAAACCCCTGATGTTATCAGTATTGTCATGAATGGGTCGGCTGAAAATAACGCCGGCGGTGCGGTACTCTTCAAATAAAGCATCCGGGTCGGTCACGGAAACAAAGGCGTCCCACGGCGCCCATTCATGCCGTGTATGATTGGGAACGGGTTTTATATCATCTGCAATTGCCTTTAGCATAATAGAAACAGGGCCGCGGCCTACCATAGCCCAATATGGGTCGCCTTCGGGACCCATGTGCAGTAACTGAAATCCAAGTTTACTTACATAAAACGCCACCGAAGTTTTTATATCGGCAACAATAAAAAACGGCGAAACGGAAACGAGGTTTGACATAACTAAACTTTAAGCTAACTTAATTATTTAGATACTTAAAATGAAAGGTTTCAGAATTTAATCCAATTGCGTTTTCTTCTCCGTGATGTGGTATCGATTCGACAAGGCAACGGTTACTCAATTTTTAGCGTAATTTTAAACAAGGCGATTAACCGGTGATCACTATGAAAACGAAAACGCTGTTGTTGTACACAAAGCAGGTTATTTTAGTTGCCTCTCTACCCTTTATTATATCCTGCTCATCACACGCCGATAATTCACCTGTCCCGCAGCCAACCCCAGCCGACATACTGGTGCAGTCGGGAACGTGGAACACGGTAGGCGCAACGCTTGTACAATCAGACGGGACTACGCTAACATTGAATGGCAACGACCCTTTTTTGAAAACCATTTTGCTTTACAACGTTACATTTTATGCCGATGGAACAGCCACCGATACCAACGACCCCAACGGATTAACCAGGGACGGCCTCACCTGGAAATTAAACGGCACCCATCTTTTGGTTAACCTGAATCATAATAATACCGATAAGGTCGATGCTATCATTACATCTATAAACAACTATACGCTTGTTTTAAAAGTAACCGATTTTTACAACTACAACGGTGTTACTTACGTACAGTTGCTGCAAACATTCGGACATTAATTTCTGCTGAGATGTTTGCCGTGTTCATGGCGAATGGGACGGATACACCGGGGCTTCAAATATTTTTAAACATTGTATCATTTGTATGTCCTTAGCCGTAATTATAACAAACAGGACAATTAAATGAAGGTCAAATATTTTTTAACATTGTTCGCAATTCTTCTTTCCGGATTTTTAACTTCCTGCAAAAAATCGCCATTCTCGCCCATAACCGGCCGGTGGTATGAAACAAAACTGCGAACCTATATGCAGGATAGCGCCGGGAAAATATTATACGATACCACGTACCTGCACCCATTTACCAGTTTTGATTATGCACAATTCGACAGTGATGGTAGATGTATGATCGGCACCGATCATTATTACTATATCAATTCTCCGGGTTATCCAAAAACTCCGCAGCAGATAGCGCCCGTTATAGCAAACTGGAACTATTCGTCTATCGGGTTTCAATATTTATTGACACCACAAAGTCACCTGGTCAACCCGGGCGGCTTTATTACGGCCGACACGGCGTTTATTATTGCTTCAGATACGCTGTTGGTACACTCGGTTTTTTACGGGCACTTCGGTAACTCAAAAAGCGTTACCGATTCGTATTACAAAAAGTAAACCGCGCCGCTAACCCAGCCCACGCAAGCAGATCGGGATTAACGGCGCCTTTGTTTTATTCCGTTATCTTACCAGGTTATAGTACATCCGTCCCAACCGGTCTTCCCCTTTAATTAACCCTTTGTCGTATAAACGGACGAGCAGCTGTTTAGCTAAAGCGGTAAATTGTTCGGTGCGTATATTCGGTTCCAATTCTTCCAGTTTCTCCAGCACGTCCGTAACCGTAGCTTCACTCAGCTGGGCAAGCGCATAAACGATCTTATTTTCCTGGGTATCGGCTTCCTGGTAATGGGCTGGTATATATAGAGGCTTATATTCCTCCCTGAATTCTTCGTCACTAAGTTTCATGTCAATTAAAGTAGCCGATGGTTTGTACGGCTAACTGGTTATTTTTTAATTTCACTATGAATCTTATTGATGGCGTCCAGGTGCATTTGAACGACAGGCGCTAATTTCGCCGCAAAAGCTTTCAAATCAGCATCTTTACCATTAGCCGCTTCATTTTGCATCAGGGCCAGGGCCTTTTTATGGCCTTCTACCATCGCGTCCACATACGCCCGGGCAAAGTCGGTTCCGCTCAGTTTACCTATGCTATCGGCCTTTTTCTGGTGTTCAGTGTCAAGCATGCCGGGCAGCGTTATATTCTTTTTCTTTGCGATTTCTATCAGTTCGGTATTTGTCTTTCCATGATCGGCGACCATCATATGGGCAAACTCCCTGATCTTTTGGTTCGATGTTCTCATGATAGCCATTTTTCCCAGGCCCACCTCGGTCATGCCTGCGATGGCCGCTTTGTCGGCAAACTGGATATCGTCGCTTCCCGAGCTAACTTTGGCGGTGTCGGCCGTTTTGAGCTGGGTGGAATCGTTTGCTTTATGCACGGCGGTGGTGCTGTCGGTGTTTCCGTTATTGGTGGTACCGTGACAGGCCTGAAGCACTGGGGCAAAAAGGCCAGCCAATAGGAGCAAATTGATCTTTTTCATGTTTGAGATAAATAAAGAAGTGTTAGACGTTATTTTTAGCTGTGCGGAAGATATTCTTCCGCAATATCTTTAAAAGTCTGGCTCAATACCCCGCGCTCTTTTGGATCGCCCTTGAGCATGGATTTGGTAAACTTAACCATTTGTTCAAAACCGATATGCGGCGGGATATTGGGTACGTTAGGGTCCACCACCACTTCGAGTACAGCCGGTCTGTCGGCCGACAACACTTCGTCCCAGGCCGCAGCGATGTCATCGGGGTTATCTACTTTAACACCTTTCAAGCCCAGCATTTCCGCATACCGTGCATACGGGAACTCGGGCAATTCCTGTGAAACCTCGAATTCGGGGTTTCCCGAAAGGATCCGCTGCTCCCAGGTCACCATATTTAAATCGCCGTTGTTTAAAACAAGGACCACTAATCGTGGATCGGCCCAGTCCTTCCAATGTTTTGAAATCGTGATAAGGCCATTTATGCCAAGCATTTGCATAGCGCCATCGCCAACCAGTGCGATAGATACTCTGTCGGGGAAGGCGAACTTGGCCGCAATTGTATATGGCACGCCCGGGCACATGGTAGCAAGCGTACCAGAGAGCGATGCCTTCATGCCCTCGCGTATTTTTAAATTGCGTGCAAACCAGCTCGCGGATGATCCCGAATCCGCTGTCAGGATACAATTATCAGGCAGCTTTGGCGATAGCTCCCAAAACACCCGTTGGGGATTGATCGGATTAGCCGCTACCATGGCTTTAGCTTCTATAAGTTGCCACCACTCCTCGATCTCTTTTTCCAGCTTTTCGCGCCATGTGCGGTCTTTTTTAAATTTGAGCAATGGAATTAAAGCTTTCAGCGTTTCTTTACTATCACCTACCAGGTTAACTTCCATGGGGTAGCGCAAGCTGAGCATCCGGTTATCAATATCTATTTGAACGCCGCGCGCCTGGCCTTCGTCGGGCAAAAATTCCGCATACGGAAAGCTGGTGCCTATCATCAACAAAGTATCGCACTCGCCCATCAGCTCAAAGCTGGGCTTAGTCCCCAGCAAACCGATCGAGCCGGTAACATAAGGAAGGTCGTCCGGTAGGGCTGCGCGGCCCAACAGGGCTTTAGCCACCCCGGCACCTAATAAATCGGCCACCTGTTTCACTTCCTCGGCAGCTTGCATTGCACCCGCGCCGATCAGCATGGCCACTTTTTTGCCCGAGTTCAATATTTCTGCGGCCCGCTCCAGCTCGGTTACAGGTGGCACGGGCCTTTCATCCGCATGACCGACACCGGTAAACGTGCTGCCATGCTGTTTTGGCGGCGCATCCATGGCCTTTTCTTCCTGGAGGTCGTTCGGTATAATAATGCAGGTAACTGTACGCTGCGCCTTCGCGATACGCACCGCCCGGTCTATCAGCTGCCGTGCCTGTGATGGTTCGACCATCATTTGCACATATTCGCTCGCTACGTCTTTAAACAGCGATAAAAGATCTACTTCCTGCTGGTAATTTCCTCCAAGCGACATACGCGCCTGCTGCCCTACAATAGCCACCACGGGCTGGTGATCGAGCTTGGCATCATACAGCCCGTTCAGCAGATGAATAGCGCCAGGCCCGGAAGTAGCCATGCAAACGCCTACTTCCCCGGTAAATTTAGCATGGGCGCAGGCCATAAATGCCGCCATCTCCTCGTGCCGCACCTGGATAAATTCCATTTTTCCGTTGTCCCGGTCTAATGCGCCCATTAACCCGTTTATACCATCGCCCGGGTAGCCGAAAATGCGTTTGATTCCCCAGGAATGTAAACGTTCGATCACAAAATCGCTCACTAACTTGCTCATAGGATAGCTGTTTTGAAATGCAGATTAAGAATATCTTAATTCACAACAGCTATTTTAAAGGCATTGTTTAGTAAAAGTGAGAATTGAGGAAAATTAAACGGCAGCTTAAATATGAGGGTGTATTTTACCCGTTTTTAGATTAGCACGGCGACCAGTACTCAATTTTACATAACCGCCCGTGAAAGAAGTAAAATATATACTTGTCGTCCGAGCCCTTGTCTTGCAGAACAATACACGTCGTTTTAAGATTCGGATCTTTAAACAATTTAAGGAGGTCGGGTGGGTTTGCTACGCCGCTCGCGGTTCCGGTTATACGCGCGCCTGTTAAGGCAATAAATTCCTTGAGCGTTGTTTGCCACGATAAGTCTCGTCCTTTGTAAGTCACATGATAGGCAGGGTTCGGTTGGATTAATAGATCATCCACCAGGTAACCGTGCTTACCGTTCCCGGTCCAATTTAAAAATTTATATTGCAGCGTGTAAAAGGTTTCACCTTGTTCGTCCGATAAAGAACCGCACTCAAAATGTGGCGCAAACTGTTTAACGGGTTTTCCAAATACTTTAAGTATGGTCTTTTTGTCGGAAGAAAACCGAATCCCGTTGATTTTTAGTTCGTCGTTAATTTTTGAGGCCTTTTGGGCGTATACTGAACTGAATAAGCTTATGATTAAACCGGTTGTTAACAAAAGAAGTTTCATTGATAAGGCGGTTTTTATTTTATCAATGAAGATAGAAAGAAACTTTTGAGTTCCAATTGAAAGCCGTAATCCCGCTCCACCTTGCAGATCCTTATCCTGTATTGCTCGTACCATTTTTCGCGCCCGGTTTTTTGCGCGACGAGGTGCTGTTCGTTGGCTTTCCGGTTTTTGACATCTTCGAGCGACCCCTAATAGGAAACGGTGATGCCTAACCCCTCGCGGGCCGACTCAAAACCCAGGTAACCGGGCTATTGTTGAGCCAGCTCAAACATTTCATCGGCCATGTCACTGTAGTCGTTATCGCCTTCGGTGCGCAGCGAAGTGAATATAACTGCGTAGTAAGGAGGGGGTGGGGTGGATGCGATCATTTTTAATGCGCAGATTTCAGATGTGCAAATGTGCAGATTATCTGAATTACTTCATCTGCACATCCGCACATTCAACATCCGCACATCACTCGATCACACTTTCTTCAAACGCATAATCCTCCAGCGGCGGGCAGCTGCATATTAACGTCCGGTCGCCGTAGGTGTCGTTCACACGACCCACCGACGGCCAGAATTTATAAGCCGCAACATACGGTAGCGGGAAGGCTGCTTTTTGCCGTGTATACGGATGCTCCCAGTCGTTCGCCGTAATTACCGATGCTGTATGCGGTGCATTTTTTAACGGGTTGTCTGTTTTGTCCGAAAGGCCTTTTTCCACATCGTCAATTTCATGGCGGATAGCGATCATCGCGTCGCAAAAACGGTCAAGCTCGTCCTTTGGCTCCGACTCTGTCGGCTCAACCATAACCGTTCCCGCTACCGGGAAGGATACTGTTGGCGCATGGAAGCCATAATCCATCAATCGTTTGGCAATGTCTGTTACTTCGATGCCGATATTTTTAAATGCACGGCAGTCCAGTATCATTTCGTGGGCGCAGCGGCCGTTGGCGCCGGTATATAAAACCGGGTAATGGTGCTGCAGGCGTGCTTTAATATAGTTGGCGTTCAGGATTGCGTAGCGGGTAGCGTCGGTTAAGCCTTCGCTGCCCATCATGGCGATATATGCGTGCGAAATGATCAAAATAGAAGCAGAACCCCATGGTGCAGAAGAAACCGCGTGTATAGATTTACCTTTATCAATGTCAACTACTGCGTGCCCTGGCAGGTATGGTACCAGGTGTTTGGCTACGCCGATCGGGCCCATACCCGGGCCGCCGCCACCGTGCGGAATGCAGAAGGTTTTGTGCAGGTTTAAATGGCAAACGTCGGCACCGATATTGGCCGGGCTGGTTAAGCCAACCTGGGCATTCATGTTGGCGCCATCCATGTACACTTGCCCGCCATACTGGTGTATGATATCGCAAATTTCGATGATCGATTCCTCGAACACGCCATGCGTTGATGGATAAGTTACCATCAGGCACGAGAGCTCATTTTGGTATTGTTCGGCTTTTGCTTTCAGGTCAGCCACGTCGATGTTGCCATTATCATCGCATTTTACAACGATAATCTTCATGCCGGCCATGGCTGCCGATGCAGGGTTGGTTCCATGTGCCGAAGAAGGGATCAATGCCACGTTGCGCTGGGTATCGCCCCGGTCCAAATGATAGGCGCGGATCACCATCAGCCCGGCGTATTCGCCCTGCGCGCCGGCGTTAGGCTGCAGGCTCATAGCCGCAAAACCCGTGATCTCGCAAAGCCAGTTATTCAACTCGTCAAACACCTGCATATAGCCGCCCACCTGGTCGGTTGGGGCAAAAGGGTGCATTTTACTAAATTCGGCCCAGGTAACCGGTACCATTTCGGTGGTCGCGTTCAGTTTCATGGTGCACGAGCCAAGCGCGATCATGGAATGGCAAAGCGAAAGATCCTTTGTTTCCAGCGATTTGATATAGCGCAGCATTTCGTGCTCCGAATGGTGCGAATTAAATAACGCGTGTGTCAAATAAGCCGACTTACGCTGCAGTTCGGCGGGAATCATCGTTTTCAGATTCGCCTTAAGCTCATTAAAACCGGCCTCATTAAAGGTTTTGCCTTTTACTTTCGCAAAAAAGCGGATCATGGTTTTAATATCTTGCGGCGAGGTGGTCTCATCGATCGATATGGTAACCACCGAACCTTTGTAATTAAAGTTCATCTCGTTATTGATAGCCTCGCCGTGTATTGGCACGGCTAAGTCGCCCAGGTCGAATTTCACGGTGTCAAAAAACGATTTGTTCAATTGCTCGTAGCCCAGTTCCTTCAACGAGTCGGCTAATAAAATAGCCAGTCCGTGAATGCGTTCGGCGATCAGTTTTATCCCTGCAGGACCGTGATACACGGCATACATGCCGGCCATGATGGCCAGCAGCGCCTGGGCGGTGCAGATATTGGAGGTGGCTTTGTCGCGGCGGATATGCTGCTCGCGGGTTTGTAATGCCATACGCAAAGCATAATTGCCCGCGCTGTCGATGGTTACACCGATGATGCGTCCGGGTATCGAGCGCTTATATTCTTCCTTCGTAGCAAAAAAGGCAGCGTGCGGCCCGCCAAATCCCATCGGGATCCCAAAGCGCTGGGTGGAACCCACCACGATATCGGCGCCCCATTCGCCCGGAGGCGTTAACAGCGCCAGGCTCATAATATCCGCAACAACCGTTAGTTTAATGCCTTTTTCATGCGCTTTTGCGGCATAGTCTGCATAGTTGTAGACTGCGCCATCACGTGCGGGATATTGAATAATGGCCCCGAACATATCATCGGTCAGTTCAACCGCTTGGTGATTACCGATCTTTAGCTCAATGCCATAAGGCTGCGCCCGTGTTTTTAAAATATCGATGGTTTGCGGGAATACTTCTTCCGATACAAAAAATACGGTGGCTTGCTGATTTTTGCGCAGACTGTATTGCATAAACATGGCCTCGGCCGCGGCGGTACCTTCATCCAGTAACGAGGCGTTGGCAATTTCCATCCCGGTAAGGTCGATGACCATGGTTTGGAAGTTGAGCAGGGCCTGTAAACGTCCTTGGGCAATTTCGGCCTGGTAGGGCGTGTATTGCGTATACCATCCAGGATTTTCAAGAATATTACGTTGGATTACGCCGGGGACTATTACATCGTAGTAACCCTGGCCGATGTATGATTTAAATACTTTATTTTTTGAAGCCGTTTGCCGGAGGATATTCAGGTAATCGAATTCGCTTTTTGCGGGTGGCAGGTTAAGCGGGGCTTTAAGCCTGATTTTTTGAGGAATGGTTTGACCGATCAGTTCATCAAGCGAGGTTACGCCTGTTGTTTTTAACATTTGAGCGGTATCAGCCTTATTTGGCGCGATGTGCCTCGATTGAAATTTTTCCTGGTAATCTATGTTCAGCTTCATGAAATCTATGTCCCCTTAATTTGCAGCAAAGGTACAATTTTCGATGGTGAGTAACAACGAGTAATCGGATAGGCCTACTCATTTTGCCGTAAAAATCCGTAAATTTATCATTCCCAATATGGCATTTGATAAGAAGTTTTCGTGGTTGTTGCTGGCAGGGCTTCTTTTACAGAATTCCATGGCATTTTCGCCCGTGGCAGCCAGCGCGGCAAACAAGGAAGGCAGCTTAACACTTGATTGTCCGGTTATCAATACTTCCGCCATGGTTATTCATAAACCGGATTGTAACCAAAGTAACGGATCGATTACGGGCATAACGGTAACTTCGTCAGGCACAAAAAAAATATATACCTGGCACAATACCGAGAATGATGTAATTGCCCATACACTTGATTTGACAAATATTCCCTCGGGCTTTTATACGCTGGAGGTAAGCGATAACAGCGACTGCGGGGCATCGGTCTTTACAACGCGGATATTCGTAGGAAATGCTAATGCCATCACCATTGACGATTCGGCCGACTCGATCATTGACGAAAGCTGCAACAGTAATGGCGCTATTACGGGCATCGTGGTAAATGGCGCTGCTACCATCGAATGGCATAATACCGGGACGGGGAAAACCGTATCTACGTCCACATCATCTGCCGACCTGATCAACGTCCCCGCCGGAACCTACCAGCTATTCGCTTATAACCCCACCTGCCAGTTAACAAGCAAAATTTATACAGTTTCCCAGCAATTCCAGGTGCCGAGAATTATCGATTCAAAAATAGTAGAGCCTACCTGCGCAGAGGGAGGCAGCATTACTATTTCGCTGAATGTGCAACCCGGGCAGCCCCAGCTAACTTTTTCGGTGGTTGATGACTTTGGCAGCGAGGTTGCAAACGGCGTTATTTTTGGCACTAATCCTAATCCCGTAATACCGCTAACAGATATATTTGGAGGCACCTATAGTTTTATCGTTAAAAATGACAAGGGCTGCGGCGCTACGCTGGGAACATTTACCGTGGACAATGCTGGTATTGTAATCTCAAAAACCCTGAGCAGCGTAGTCAATGACAGGTGTAACCAACATCTGGGATTCGTGATACCCGTTTATACGGGATCGTCCCAGAATGGTAAAACTAATGTTCCCCAATTTTTTTGGACAGATTTGGCAACCAAGCAGGTAATTAGCCAGCAAAAGGTGCTGGCGGATGTAGGAGCCGGGACTTACGAATTTAAAATTATTGACTATTATGGCTGCGTCGCGATTGACACCTTTACCGTTTTAAATGTATCGCCGTCATTGGTTCCGCCAAAAGCTGCGGGCACAACGCTTTGTTTACCCGGCATGATCAATATCACCGTTACAAATGCCGATACTGCCGGTACTTTTAAACTATATGCTTCAGCCACTGACACAGTTGCCCTTGAGGAAAACGCAACAGGCGTGTTTTATCGCCAGGTAAATAAAACCACCGATTTTTATATTACCCGCCATCACGCGGATTGCGAGAGTGCCCGGACTAAGGTAACAGAAACCGTGGTAGCCGATGTAAATATTCCCAATGCTTTTACGCCTAATAACGACGGCGTTAACGATACCTGGAACTTAGCCGGCATAGAAAAATTCCCCGGGGCAGACATAAGCGTTTATTCGCGAACGGGCCAGCTTGTTTTTCATTCGGTCAACTATGCTATTACTTTTAACGGCAACTATGGCGGCTCGCAATTACCCGGAGGGGTATATTATTATTTGATAGATCTTAAACAGCCGATTTGTTTTGGCAAGATCAGCGGCAGCCTGACAATTATCAGATAAAGAATGACGGCGGATATTTTGATGGCGACGAGGTATGAATTATAGACGACTTTTACTTTTTTTCTGTTTCATCTTTTTGGGGCTTAGGGCGTTCCCCGCAATATTCGTCGTCACCAGCAATGCCGATTCGGGTCCCGGCACTTTGCGCGAGGCGCTCACGCTGGCATTAGCTAATGGAATTTCACAACAGGACATTATTCGTTTTAACCTGCCCGACCAAAGCGTAAATGGACGCACAATAATGCTGTTATCAGAGTTGCCCGCTGTAACCTCGAACTTATTGATCGACGGCTCATCACAGCCAGGCAATGCGTTTGGAATAAGCTGCGCCAGGGTAGCCTTATTTTTTAATGTACCGCTAAAAGAAAACTTTTCAGGATTGCGAATAAACAAGCAATCTAATATTACCATACTCGGCTTATACTTAAAAAACCTGGCCGATTATTCAACGTTTCATACGCCAACTTCACCTGCGGGTATCGAGGTTGAGAGTTCGGATAATGTGCAGATAGGGGATGTAAACAAGGGCAATGTGATTAGCGGGTTTACTGCTTCGGTTTCGGTAAACAGCCGTGACACCTTGCAATCCAGCTCAACGATAACAATGAAAAGCAATTTCTTTGGAATTGAGCCCGACGGTATAACTGCATCTGACGTCCGAAGCAATGGAATAGTAAATATATACAATGTGTTTGACGCAATTACTTTGGGCGGCGCTGTTAACGAAGGAAATTTATTTGCTGCCGGGGTATCTGTCTTATATAATATCTACGACAGAAAAAGCCAGATATTGATCCAAAATAATAAGGTGGATGTAAATTATGCCGTTACTAACTCACTGCCAAATGGCAACGGCGTTGTAGTAGAGGCATTTATTGCACCGATCAACGCAGACATAAACATTGCGGATAATACCATTTGCAATCAATACGGTTTTTCGGCAGTTTTTTGCACCAATATCAGCGGCAATATAAATATCGTAAGGAATGATATAGGAACAGACAAAAGCCGGCAAAAATTTACCACCTCGTTTTATGGAATATATATTACAGAAAGCAACCATATACAAATAGGCAGCAATAGCACCAGCGATGCAAATTACATTGGTTACTGTTTTCCCATCTATACGTCAAACTGTCAAAAAACAGGCGTTAACAAAAACAGCATTTTTTGTTCAACCTTGCATGTCCCTATATATAACGACACCCATGGGCAATCACATATACAATGTAATATACTTACAATTGGCGCGAATTCATTAAGCGGAACAGCGACGCCAAATTCCACAATCGAGTTATTTTACAGCGACCAATGTAATACCTGCTCGCCCCAAACCTATTTTGCATCTGTAAATGCTGATGCCAATGGCCATTGGATCTATAACGGTCCTATTATCCACACTGTAATTGCCTCTGCAACGCTAAACGGTTACACATCGGAATTTTCAAGGACAGGCGCCATCATCGATAACCTGAAAATTATAAATGCATGCAATGAAGGACTTGGTTCAATTACCGGTGCGGTACCCACGAGCGCCACTATTGTTCATTGGGTTGACATCAATGGCAATGTTGTAGGCACGTCGGCAGATCTTTTAAATGTTCCGCTTGGGAAGTATAAGCTAATGGTTCAAAATGGCGATTGCACGGGCACAACCGACTATTTTGAAATAAAGAAAAAATTTGTGCTTGATACAACTAACGTAAAAACCATAGACGCCAATTGCGATAACCTGGTTGGCTCTATCTCAGGGATAACTCTCATAAATAACGATGACAAACCCCCGGCAACTATTTGGCGCGATAGTAACGGCGACGTGGTGGGCCGATCGTTAAATTTAGAAAATGTTCGTTCGGGCCATTATTTTTTACTGATAGAAAGCGCCGACAGCACATGCTCTAAAATATATGGGCCTTTTATACTCAAAAATATATCGCCAACGGATCCCGTCCCGGCGCCCGTGCTAACTAAGGTGCAGCTTTGCGAGCCGGGTCAGGCGTTTTTACGCGTTAAAAATACAACCCCTGGTTATACATACCGGCTATACACCTCGATCAACAGCACTTTGCCTGTCGACGAGCAGGCATCGGGCATCTTCAGCATATTGGTTACAGCCAATACAAGTGTGTTTGTGACGCAGGCTACAGGCACCTGCGAAAGCGCACGCACCGAAGCCGATTTAAGCATCCGTTTTTCATCAGGCGATATCGCCAATGCTTTTACGCCCAATGGCGATGGGATTAACGACAATTGGCAAATTGCCGGAATTGAAAATTATCCGGAAGCTCTTGTACAGGTATTTAACCGGTTTGGTCAAAAAGTATTTGAATCTAAAGGCTACGCACACCCGTTTGACGGGCTATTTAATGGAAAAATTTTGCCAACTGGCCCCTACTATTATATTATAAATCTTGCCGCCTATTGCAGACTTATCAGCGGTAACGTCACAATTCTAAGATAGCTAATTGCCGCAGGTACATTTGGATAGTATTTTCTAAGCCATAATACAATGCATCCGATATCAGTGCATGGCCGATGCTGACTTCGGCAAGTGCAGGAATATTCTCGGCAAAATATCTAAGATTATGCAGATCCAGATCGTGCCCGGCGTTTATACCAAGCCCTAACATTTTTGCTCTTTCTGCAGCTCGGACATACGGATCGATGGCCGCTTCTTTATTATGGTGATATTGATGTGCGTATGCCTCGGTATATAATTCAATACGGTCGGTGCCGGTGGTAGCCGCCGCCTCGACCATAGCCTCAACCGGGTCGACAAAAATCGATACCCTAATGCCGGCCTGTTTAAATACGCCGATCATGTCTTTTAAATACCGCTGATGCCTGATGGTGTCCCAGCCATGGTTCGATGTAAGCTGCCCCAGGGCATCAGGCACCAGCGTCACCTGCTCGGGCTTGTTATCCAACACCAGGTCGATAAATTTTTGCTCCTGGCAGTTGCCCTCGATATTAAATTCAGTCGTGACGATCTTTTTCAGCTCAAATACATCGTTATAGCGGATATGCCTTTCATCGGGCCGTGGATGAACCGTGATGCCTTGTGCGCCAAAGCGCTCGCAATCCTTAGCTACCTGGATAAGATCGGGGTTATTGCCCCCGCGCGAATTGCGCAGTGTCGCGATTTTATTAATGTTAACGGATAATCGGGTCATGTTCAGCAAAGGTATGCAACGTTCATTAATATCAGGCAAAACAAATACGGGCATGCGTAGTTAATGCGTAAATTGAACCGTTAACCGGATATGAAAAAAAAGCTTTCCTTGTTATTCGTTCTAATTTCCATCTCGTTCGTGTCGTTTTCGCAGGTCTATTATACTGCCATTAAGAACTATACTGTTTTCTACGCGTCGGCGAAAAGAGGCGCCACCGATTGGCTGGCACTGCGCCGGTTCGAAAACGCTGGCAAAACGTACCTGCTGCTGGTTGACCCGGATGAGCTGGAAACTAAGGTCGACGAGGCGTCGTTGTATACGCTTTACCCCATGACCATAGCTAAGGCGCGGTTATACTATTATAAATCGAGCTATGAAACGGCTATCCGAAAAGCCGAAGAAGATTCAAAATCCATCCAGGACGCCGGCATTCAGAGCGGGATGCCCAAGGAAACCGGGATCACCTTGACGGCCGATCTTTGCCCCTCGCACCGGCCGCTTGACCGGAGGATATTCACCGCGATTTTTGAAGGGTTTAAAAAGGTTGAGCAACCAGTACCCGTGGCCTTGTCGATAACGGGTGTGTGGATGCGCGAACATCCGCAGGACCTGGAATGGCTGAAACAAATGAATATAAAAGGGGAAATAGCAATAACCTGGATAAACCACTCTTATAATCACCGGGTTAATATGAAGCTGCCTTTAAAAGAAAACTTTTTATTGGAGGCCGGTACCGACATTAATTTTGAGGTACTGGGAACCGAGCAAGCCATGCTGAACAATGGACTACTGCCCTCTGTATTTTTCAGGTTTCCCGGATTGGTTTCAGATCAGCAGCTTATTTATAAGATAACTGCTTTTGGTTTAATACCTATTGGAAGTGATGCCTGGTTAGCAAAAGGACAGCAGGCTCAGCCTGGAAGCATTATATTGATCCACGGCAACGGCAACGAGCCCACCGGTGTTAATGATTTTCTTGCGTTACTTAAATCAAAAACAAAATCGATCGCAAAGAAGCAATGGCTGTTGTATGACCTGCGCGAAAGTGTTGAAACCGAATTTGAACACATCAATAAGGAATAAGGATAAAGTTATCAAAAACCTTACCTGCTATTATAAGAGAACAATGGGCCCGTTCGGATTATTAAAGTAAATAGTGGTTTTTGTATTTGTTACTCTTGTCAAAAATTGTCGCCATTTTTTAATTTTAACTTTTTATATTCGTCGATCACAAATATAATTTACTAAAACCCTTAAGCGAAATGAAAAAACACATAATCATTTGTATCCTATTCTGTGTCACCAGTTTACAAGTATTTGCGCAGAAATTAGAAGAAAATAAAAAAGACGATTTTAGTAATAAATCTATAAAGCGTACATCCTGGGAAACACTTTACAAAACGCTGTCGACCGAATCACATTTTAGTTTTTCTAAAGTTGATTCTTCGGCGTTTATCAATGTAAAAATGATGATCGGCAAGGTATTTTCAATTGACAAAGGCGACGAACTCATGTTAAAATTAGACAATGGAGACATTGTGAAGCTCACATGCATAGCATATGAGGTAACGTGTAATGGGTGCGGTGCTGTTGGCTTGATCGGTAGTCAGGCAGAAGGATTGAATGTAGCTTACTGGTTAAGCAAGGATCAATTGGATAAACTTAAAACTCATAAGATTGTGAAGGTGAGGATCAATACAACTGATGGCTATGTTGAACAAGATATTAAAGAGAAAAACGCCAATAAAATAATAACATGTATAAATTTGATTTCATAACCGCAAACGTGGGTATGAAATCAAATTTATAATTTGCCGTTCTGTTTTAAGCAATAATTTCCTTGGGCGTTTGGATCTCGTTGAGCGAAAGCTGCACCAGCTTTTTAGTTTTAAGCCATGTAATGGTCACAATAGCCAGCGTCATGCTTCCACCAAAGATCACGGATGGCACCGTGCCCAATAACTTGGCCGCTGTGCCCGATTCAAATGCACCGATCTCATTTGAAGAACCGATAAACATCGAATTTACCGCCGATACCCGACCACGCATATGATCGGGGGTTAAAAGCTGTACAATTGTGCCGCGAATAATAACGCTGATGCTGTCGAAAGCACCCTCGGTAAAAAGGAACAACAGTGATAAATAAAAGCTTCGCGAAAGTCCAAAACAAATGATCGAAAGGCCAAAGCCGGTGACGGCAATAAGCAGGTTGCGCCAGGGCTTTCCCATCGGCGAGAACCGCGCCATAGCCATCATAGTTAAAACGGCGCCAAGCGATGACGTTGCCCGCATAATGCCAAGGCCCTGCGAACCCACTTTCAAAATATCATTGGCGAATACCGGCAATAAAGCAACCGCACCGCCAAAAAATACCGAAAACAAGTCGAGGCTCATCGCCCAAATCATCACTTTACTTTTAAATACAAAATCTATTCCCTCCGATAGGCTTTTCCAAATACTCTCTTTAGGAATATACACCGGCGGGTATGATCTTAACAGGTATATCAGACCTATGGATATGCAGAGAAAAATAAGAATAACGGCAAAAGCCGCTGTAATACCGTAAAAGCCGTAAATCAAACCGCCGGCGGCCGGCCCAAGGATAGATGCTATTTGCCAGCTGGTGCTGCTCCAGGTGCTGCCATTAGGATATAATTCTCTTGGAATACTATGCGCATATATAGTGAAGGTGGCCGGGCCATAAAATGCCCTTGCCACGCCGTTCAAAAATATCATCAAAAATATGATTGGAACGATCCAGTTTGTTTGAATATGGCCCCCTATATTTTTCATTGTTACCACAAACATTACCAACGAGGCAAAAAGGACAAGCGACGATATAACAAGGAGCATCTTTCGCTTTTCTGATTTATCGGCCACGTAACCGCCATACATGGCAATTCCAATGGCCGGTATCGCCTCGCAAAGACCGACCAATCCTAACGCAAATACATTTTTTGTGGTTTGATAAATATAAAAGCCGATAATAACGGCCTGCATCTGGTAAGCAAAAGTGAAAAAAAATCGCATTCCGAGGTAAAAGCGAAAATCTTTGTATCGCAACGCGGCAAACGAATCCGGTTTAGGTTGTGTATCTCCTTCTGCTGTCACGCTGTTTTTTAAAGGTGGGCAAATTTACAACTTGTGTTATCATTTTACCTGATTAATTTACAACTATCACGAAATCTTATTCCAGCTTAACCCTGTATCTTTTGATTTCAGCGCTCTATCAAGCACTTGATTTTCAGGCGACGACAATTGTGGATCTTTTTCAAAAATACTTTCAACAAACTTACGGATTGTAATCAGCAATTCCTGGTCGGTTACCAGGTTAGCTGCCTTCAAATCGAGCACGCCGCTTTGCTGCGTGCCTTCAATATTCCCCGGGCCGCGCAATTGTAAATCAATTTCGGCAATTTCAAAACCGTTATTGGTTTTAACCATTGTATCTAACCTTATCTTCCCCTCGCGACTCAGTTTATGATGGCTCATCAGAATACAAAAAGATTGCTCGGCACCACGGCCAACGCGGCCCCGCAGTTGGTGCAATTGCGATAAACCGAAGCGTTCGGAATTTTCAATGATCATTACCGAAGCATTCGGAATATTTACACCTACCTCGATCACAGTCGTCGCCACCATGATCTGCGTTTCGCCTTTAATAAACCGGTTCATTTCAAATTGCTTTTCTGCAGCGGTCAATTTGCCGTGAACAATGCTTATCCGGTAATCAGGCAGCGGAAATTCATGTGCCATCACGTCGATCCCGTCCATAAGGTTCTTCAGATCCAGTTTTTCACTTTCCTGGATCAGCGGATAAACAACGTAAACCTGCCGGCCCTTTGCAATTTCCTGTTTCATAAAACCAAACATCCGCAGGCGTTGGCTTTCATAAAAATGCACAGTTTGTATAGGCTTACGGCCGGCCGGCAATTCGTCAATTACCGAAATATCCAGGTCGCCATATAAAGTCATCGCCAGTGTGCGGGGTATCGGGGTAGCGGTCATAACCAATATGTGTGGCGGTATGCTATTTTTCCGCCACAATTTCGCCCGCTGCTCTACACCAAACCGGTGTTGCTCGTCAATGACGACAAATCCAAGGTCTTTGTACTGAACTTTATCCTCTATAAGAGCATGTGTTCCGATCAAAATTTTAAGTTCTCCGCTTTCTAATCGTTCGTGTAATACCTTCCTCGCTTTTTTTGATGTAGATCCTGTAAGAATGGCCACATCAATAAAATCGTCCCCCACCAAATCCTTTATTGTTTGATAATGCTGGTTGGCCAATATTTCGGTAGGCGCCATAATACAAGCCTGAAAACCGTTATCGATTGCTATTAGCATACTCATCAGTGCGACCACGGTTTTACCACTACCCACATCGCCCTGCAGCAAACGATTCATCTGTATTCCGCGCTGTGTATCTTGTCTTATTTCTTTAAGTACCCGCTTTTGTGAATTGGTTAATGCGAAGGGTAGTTTACGATGATAAAATTCATTAAAATAGTTTCCGATAGCTTCGAAAACGTTCCCTTTAAATTTTTGGCTATGATGCAATTTGTTTTTTAAAAGCCTAAGCTGCAAAAAAAATAACTCTTCGAATTTTAAGCGATATATAGCTTCATTAAGTTTAGCGGCATCTTCGGGAAAATGGATATTCCGGTAAGCATCGATCCGGCTGATAAGTTTAAACCGGTTTATAATATACAGGGGCAAGTTTTCGGTGATGTCATTACGATGCTGTTCCAATAATAAAGCAACCAATTTCTGCAGGCCTTTACTGTCTAACCAAAACTGTTTTAGCTTTTCGGTACTGCTGTAGGCAGGTTGCAGGGTTAAGTTGCCTTTACGGTGGATGGCACCTGTCGAATACAGTTCCGTTTCCGGGTGCGCCATTTGGGCCTTTCCGTTAAATATGCCCGGTTTTCCAAATAATACATATGCTTTCCCAACGACTAATGTTTTTTCGACCCACTTAATTCCCTGAAACCATACCAATTCAATAACACCGGTGTCGTCATGCGCGTATGCCACTAATCGCTTGGTGTGTTTTTCACCGATTATTTCTTTACGGGTTAAACGGGCGACCACCTGTATGTGTGGCATATCAGGATGAATATCCTTTACTTTATAGAATTTAGTGCGATCAATGTATTTGTAAGGAAAATGTCTTAGGAGATCTTCAAAGCTTTTTATTTGTAGTTCCTTTTTCAGCACCTCGGCGCGGGTAAGGCCCACGCCTTTTAAATATTCGATGGGAGTTTGAAATACCGTGCTGTTCAAGGCCTGATAGCGGTAACGGATATTTCTACATTAACATTTTTTGGTAAACCGGCAACCTGGATGGTTTCGCGTGCTGGAAAGTGATCTGAAAAATACGTTCCATATATTTCATTAACCCTGGCAAAATCTTTCATATCTATTAAAAATATGCTGGTTTTAACAACTTGATCAAAGTCTGTACCTGCTTCATTTAAAATAGCCCTAATATTTTCCATCACCTGTTTTGTTTCGGTTTCAATGTCCTTTATCATTAATTCGCCGGAATCAGGGTGCAAGGCAATTTGACCGGAAACAAAAACCAGGTTTCCGGCGATTATCGCCTGACTATATGGACCGATGGGAGTTGGCGAGTTAGGTGTATTGATAACTGCTTTCATTGAACGCTTATTCAGTTATGAGGTTTGTAAGGATGCGGTTTAAATTTTTTTTAGTACAAGCCATTCTATTAATTTCCAAATAATACCTGCTAAAAACACAGTTATAGCAATAGCATTAATAGTATGCATCACCTTGATGTTGAAATTTGTAGGCCTGTTTGGATCTTTTTTTCGAAAGAAATACATTAAACAAATTTACAAAAATAATTTTCGAAATTATAGCTTCCGCAGCGAAGCCATTGTAAATGGAAGCAACGAAAAAGGCTTCCCGGATACCCGGAAAGCCTTTTTTGATTTCACTTTATCGACTATTGATTAGCGATGAAATTCAACGCGACGGTTTTTAATACGTCCTTCTTCAGTTGAGTTATCGGCTATCGGGTGCGTTTCACCGTAAGCTTTGATTTTTAAGCGTTTAGCGTCAACACCTGAATTTACCAGGTATGTTTTTACGGAATTAGCACGGTCTCTTGACAAACGCATGTTATGAGCCGCAGTACCTTCAGATGAAGCGTAACCGGCTAAGGTAACGGTAGCGCTGCTTGCCCTTAAATCGGCAGATGTAGCATCTAATACAGGGTAAGATGAAGTCTTCAGCACCGAGCTGTCAAATTCAAATTGAATGTTACTATATGGAGATGCTGTTGCAGCGCCAGCCATTTTTACGGTATCAGGTTTAGGGAATACGATTGGGCAACCTGAACCATCAACTACGGTACCTGCAGGTGTATTTGGACACTTGTCAAACTGATCAGCAACACCATCGCCGTCGGAATCCTTTTTCAAATCGTTAACGGCGGTTTCAACATTGCCAACACGGGTTTTCAAAGCGGCTACTTCGGCGCGTAATTCTGCGTCATAAAGCTCGTCATACATCATAGCCACAGGATTTACCCAATCCATATTCGGTTTTGATTTTGTACCGAAAGTATACTCTAAACCTGCCCAACCATATGAATAGTGGTCTTTGGTCATAAGATCATGACCGGTAAAATTAAACCCATCGATATAGTTCATAGTATAACCAATATTTAATGCAAGGGCATCTGAAAGTTTAAATTTCACATTGCCACCGACAGGTAAAATCAGTTCTTTAATGTAATGGTTACTACCGTCAGCATTAGTTGACGTTCCGGTGCTGCCATTAGCATTAACCCAAGTTGGTTGATACATGGCCAAACCAGCGCCTGCTGATAAGTAAAAGTTAACAGAATTTGCGCGGTGAAGAAAGTCCATGCTGGCAACATTTACCAAGCTTGTCAAAGTTCCCGAGTAAAAGGTAGTCTCGAAGCTTGTAAGGCCATTTTTCCCGGGAGCATCATCGTTAGTACCGGAAACTTTACCGCCGTGAAAATCTAATTGCAAGCTAAAAGAGTGAGCTAATTTATCTCGTAACGAGATACCATAGCCCAATTCGCCTTTCCAATTGCTGGTAGCGTTACTTCCGAAAAGAAGAAATGGTGAGGTTACGCCAACGTTTACACCTAAGCTCCAGGTGCTGTACTGACCAGCGCCGCCAAACGTTTTGGCAGTAGTGGTTGCAGAGGACATTTTTGTTGAATCCGTTGTGGTTGTTGTAGTGGTTGTTTGAGCATTTACCATAGCAACAGCCATCAAGGAAACAAGTGATAGACCGACTGTTTTCTTTAATGTAGAATAGTTCATAGTTTTAAGATTAAACGATTTTAATTGTGATTTTTTCCAAAAATAGTAATTATGTTTGAATGCATTACCAAACATTGTTCCAAAATTTGGTAATAGTAATACAAATAAATAAAAAAAATTGTTTTAAAAAAGTAAATAAATATTAAAAAATGAAATACTTTCCTATTAATAATCAGTTATTTATAATTAATAGAAAAAATTTCGTTTCGCGACTGCTTCCAAACTCACTGGCTATTTTTCATGCCAATGATGAGTTTCCCAGAAATGGCGATCAGGCCTTCTTATTTAAACAAAACCCCGACTTTTTTTACCTCACCGGCATCGACCAGGAGCAAAGCATTTTGCTGTTATTCCCCGAATGTCCTAATCCGTTATACAAAGAAGTCCTTTTTTTAAGACAAACAAACGACCACATTGCTATATGGGAAGGCCATAAGTATACTAAGGATGAGGCCAAAGCCGCCTCGGGTATCGAAAATATATTTTGGTTAAGCGAATTTGATACCATTTTACATACAGTAATTAATTACGCCAACAACGTATATATTAATACGAACGAAAATGACCGTTATAGCCACACGGTTCCTTACCGCGATTTGAGATTTCTTGAAACGTTAAGAGCTAAATACCCGCTACATCATTACGAACGGTCAGCTCCCATCCTGCGGGATTTGCGTGCGGTAAAGTCGCAGGTCGAGATAGAACTTACTGAAAGGGCTTGCCAAATTACACGCGATGGATTTGTGCGGGTATTAAAATTTATTAAGCCGGGTGTAGCCGAATATGAAATAGAGGCAGAAATAACCCACGAGTTTTTACGGCAAAGAGCAACCGGACACGCTTATAGTCCTATAATAGCATCGGGCAAGAACGCGATAGTACTTCATTATACCGACAATAACCAGGTTTGTAAAGATGGCGATGTGATACTTTTTGATTTTGCGGCCGAGTATGCCAACTATAATGCGGATATGAGCCGGTCGGTGCCTGTAAACGGCCGCTTTACAAAGCGGCAGCGGGATGTATACAATGCTGTGTTGCGTGTAATGCGCGCGGCCACAAAATTGCTGGTTGCGGGGGCCATATGGAATGATTATCATGATGAAGTAGGCAACATAATGACAGGCGAGCTCATTGTCCTGGGGTTGTTAAGTAAACATGACGTCGCTAAACAAGATCCAAAAATGCCTTTGTATAAAAAATATTTTATGCATGGCACATCACACCATCTGGGGTTGGACGTGCATGATTTCGCCAGCCGTTACAAACCGTTTGAAGCCGGTAATATACTGACGTGCGAGCCCGGCATTTATATTCCTGAAGAAGGGTTGGGAATCAGAATTGAAAATGATATCCTTATAACTAAAACAGGCAACATTGACCTGATGGCCGATATCCCGGTGGAAGCCGAACACATTGAGGATATAATGAATTCCTGACCACCGCTAAAATTCCGCTACGAACGAGTATAAATTAAACCCTGGTTTAAGCATGGCTGTAGCTATGGCCTGCCGGAGGTCCTTTTTATTAACATCAGCCATACGTTTTTGCTGAATTAGCCGGTAAGCCTTTTCGGTAAGCAGTAGTTCCTTAAGCCTGTTATTGGTGCGGGAAAACGATAAAATATGTTCGATCACTTCGCTAACGCCCTGTTCGTGGGTAGCCACAGTTGTAAATACCGGCAAATGCTCGCTATTTTCCCTATTCACGACCTTTTTTAAGTTATTCACGAACAGGTTTGCGCCGGCCCTGTCACTCTTATTGACGATAAATGCATCGGCAATTTCCATTAGGCCCGATTTTATAATTTGTATCTCATCTCCGCTTTCGGGTACTAAAACCAGGAGGGTAATATCCGCAAGCCCGGCAATTTCAACTTCCGACTGCCCTACGCCGACAGTTTCTATAAAAATATAATCGAACCCGGCAGCACGTAAAACGTCCGTCATTTCGATGGTTTTTGCTGATAATCCGCCAAGTGAACCCCTGGTCGCCAGCGAACGTATAAAAACGTTAGGATGATTGAAGTGCAGATTCATGCGGATGCGGTCGCCAAGTAGGGAGCCAAAATTGAAAGGCGACGTTGGGTCGATCGCCAAAACAGCTACTTTCAACCCTCGCTTTACCAGTTGCCCTATCATTGAGCTTACCAGGGTGCTCTTTCCGGCGCCGGGTGGGCCGGTTATACCGACTATCGACACATCTTTATCAAATGCCAGGCTTTTTAACAAGCCTGCCGCCCCCGGCAAATCGTTTTCAACAAGCGTTAACGCCCGCGCAACCGACCGAAAATCGGCAGCGTCTGGTTTAATATCCTCATTAATCTTTTGCATCAAGGCTGAAAAAGTAATAAAAAAAAGTGTATTAATGTGCCTAAAGTTATTTGCGGTGTTCACCGTTCGCGTTCGGAACGGGGCGAACACGGGCGAGCGGGGGCGAACACTCATGGATTACAACATCAAAAGCATAAAGCTATATTTGCACCGGAAATGATCCGATGTCAATATTAATATGAAATATTCTGTTAAATAATGAAGGTTGCCGGATTTACATTTATAAGGAACGCAATAAAAAATGATTATCCGGTTGTTGAGGCCATAACTTCAATTTTACCTGTATGCGATGAATTTATTGTTGCCTTGGGCAATAGCGAAGATGAAACAGAAAAACTTATAAAAAATATTAATTCGCCAAAAATCAAAATAATAAATACGGTTTGGGATGACGCGTTGCGAGACGGCGGTGCTGTTTTTGCAACCGAAACGGATAGGGCGTTTAAAGCTATATCGCCCGATGCGGATTGGGCGTTTTATATACAAGGCGACGAATGCGTGCACGAAAAATACCTTGCCCTTATTAAAAGGGAAATGGAAACAAATTTAAAAGATAGGCGTATAGAGGGCTTATTATTTAAATATATCCATTTTTATGGTTCATACGATTATTATGGCCACTCGCGCAGGTGGTACCGGCGCGAAATAAGAATAGTACGTAATAATAAAGCAGTTCATTCCTACCGCGATGCGCAGGGATTTCGTTGGAACGACCGTAAGATCCAGGTGAAGTTGATCAATGCATACATATATCATTATGGGTGGGTAAAACCACCTGCCGGCTTAAAAAACAAATTGCGTAATTTCAATTTGTTTTATCACGACGATGAGTGGATGGCGCACAACCTGCCCGATACGTTTGAATTCGATTACAAAAACGCCGACAGGCTTGTACCTTTTACAGGTAGTCATCCTGCGGTAATGAAAAAACGCATCACGGCAACAAACTGGAATTTAGATATCGACACGGATAAGTTATATAAAAAAATGAGCTTAAGAAGGAAACTTTTGCAACTGATTGAGGATTTAACCGGTTGGCGGGTTAGCGAATACCGAAATTATAAAATAATCAAATAGCCGGTGGAGTTAAAAAAAAGCGTTTCAGTTATCATTCCCAATTATAATGGCAGCAGGTTATTACAACAATATCTTCCGTTTACATTGGATGCCGTTAAGCGGGCAAATATCGCCTATGAAATCATTATTGTAGATGATTGTTCAACCGACGATTCTGCGAAATTCATCAGGGAAAACTATTCCGGCATCAACCTGGTGGTCAATACAGAAAACAGGGGGTTTTCCTATTCGTGCAACCGCGGCATAGAGCAGGCTAAATACGAATTGATATTGCTTTTGAATTCCGATGTAAAGCTTACTCCGGATTATTTCGATCATCAATGGAAATTCTTTTCGCGATGGGACACATTCGGGGTAATGGGCTGCATAAAGGATATGAACGGCGAACATATACAGGATGCTGCACGCCTTCCTAAAATGAATGGACTAAAATTAAAAACAGATTATTTTTATTATACGCACGACGATAAAGACCGGCTTTATACCTTGTATTTATCAGGAGCAAACGCATTGATCCATGCTGAAAAACTTAAACAGATCGGCGGCTTCTATGAACTGTTTTCGCCTTTTTACTGCGAGGATATGGAGCTTTCTTTGCGGGCATGGCGGTTAAAATGGAATTGTTATTATGAACATAAGGCGGTGTGCATGCACGAGGTATCGGCAAGTACAAAGAATTACGAAACCGCAAACCGGGTAAAAAGCATTTATTTTCGCAACCGGTTTTATTTGCACGCGTTGCATTTGAACAATCTGGCGCTGGCAATCTGGTATCTTCAAATAACAATTGTCGATCTGCTCCCGAGGCTGTTGGCTGGCCAGTTTTGGATTTGGAAAAGTTATACCGCTTTAATAAAAAACCGCAAGGACATCAAAGCTCACAAAGTCAAAATTAAGGATTTGATGGAGGTTAAAGACACACATGTTACAGTGTTTGACGTAGTAAAAAGGATAAAGACATCTATTAAAAATAAAAAAGTGACCCGCTTTAAAGTTTAATCTGTTAAATGGAGCAATTTCCTTTGGTTTCTATTGCTATGTGTACGTACAACGGGGCCGCGTTTTTGACCGATCAATTGGACACGCTCGTTAACCAAACTTATCAGCAAATAGAAATTATCGTGGTGGATGATTGTTCCACGGATGATACATTCCCGATTTTAACAGTCTATGCCGCAAAATATCCGCAATTTAAAATATACCGTAACAACGAAAATATAGGCTTTACAGCAAATTTCGAAAAAGCCGTAACACTTTGCAGGGGCAGCCTTATTGCTTTATGTGACCAGGACGACCTATGGGATCACCGCAAAATCGAGCTGCAGGTTGCAGCGCTCAAAGACAATATCTTAATTTATCACGACTCCGAGTTTATTCACGAAGACGGGGGCAGCATGTATAAAAAGATGTCGGACGTGATGAACCTTTATCGGGGAAATGAGCCGGAAGTATTTTTATTTTTCAATTGTGTTTCGGGGCATTCTATTCTTATGAAAAAAGAACTGCTGGCCGATGCGCTTCCTTTAAAAAGCGGCTATTTTCATGATTGGTGGCTGGCCTACGTCGCCACGAATGTTGGCAAAATAGATTTTATCCCCCAATGCCTCGTGAAGTATCGTCAGCATGATAAAAGTGATACGAATGTTTTACGGCGGAAGCGCAGTGCTGACAGCCACAAATTTTCGTCCGTTCAAAAGATCATGCGAATACAGCAATGGCTGGCATTTTGTGCAGGTTTTTCGAAAAATAGAGACAAGGAAACGATCAACCAATTTTACGAAGCCTTCACACAACGTGTTAATAGCTACGTGTCCTTTTCCCTAAGTCGGCTGCTGTTTAAGCACCGCAGAACCATCTTTTATATCCGCAAAAAGGCCAGACTAAACAGGCTCAATTACATTTTCGGCCAGGTATGGGGGTTAAAAACAAAAAAGCTCTATCATTAGGCAAGTTTCGTGATGTCTCGCTTTTCGGTATGTTTGTAATGTTCACGCTCGAATAGATATGACCGGTAGTTTCCAAACCCACATCCCCGATACTTCCAAAATCTCTATCGTCATCGTGACGCTGAACGCTCAGGATACATTGCAAAAGTGCCTTGACAGCATTTACAAACAGCGATACCCCTCAATTGAGATAATTTTAATGGATGGCGGTAGTACCGATAATACGGTTGATATATTAAAGTCAAATCACGAAAAGATCACAGTTTGGAAAAGCGAGAAGGATGGCGGCGTATACGAGGCAATGAACAAGGCGCTCGGTTATATTACCGGCGATTGGGTTTATTTCCTGGGTGCCGATGACGAGCTTTTCGACGATTTTTCCGAATTCGCATACCGGTTGAAAGATCCGTCGTTAATTTATTATGGCAATGTTTTGCTGGACGGTAAAAAATTTAGGGGGAAGGTTTCGGCCTACCAGCATTCAAAAAGCGCTATTTGTCACCAGGCGATTATATATCCCCGGAAGGTTTTTGATAAATACCGGTTTAATACAAAGTATAGGATATCTGCCGATCATGAACTCAATATGCGCGCCTGGAAGGATAAAGATTTTACTTTTCATTACGTCGATCTTATAATAGCCAACTATAACCATACCGGTATGTCATCGCTGAATGTTGACAAGGACCTTGAAAAAGATAAGCCGAAGGTTATTTTAAAAAACCATGGGCTGATCAACTGGATCCGTTACGAGATACGTCTGCTAAAGGGCAGAATCTTTCCGCGAAAACGCAAATCGATGCCTCAAATTAAGTAATTCTTTTACTGGATGTATAAACACAAAATGAGTACCCTTATAGCAGATGAAGATATTATATGATCATCAAATATTTTCAATGCAAAAATACGGGGGTATTTCCCGGTATTTCGCAAACCTGCATACCGGAATATCCGGCTTGGAAGGATATGAATCAAAACTTGGTCTGTTGTTTTCTGATAACGCTTATATAAAAACAGATCGCCTTCCTGCTCAGTTCTTAAACGGCTTCGTTAAAAAAGCTTCGCGGCGTTATAAATACAATAAATGGTATAGTAAATACTTGCTCGGACAGAGTAATTTCGATGTTTTTCATCCTACGTTTTATCATCCTTATTTTTTAAGATCGCTCAAAAAGCCATTTATTTTAACGGTTCACGACATGATAAATGAACTGTTTCCCCAATATTATGCAACTGATCCTTTTACGGGCTATAAAGCGCAGCTAATTCAAAAAGCCGATCATATTATTGCCATTTCCGAATCTACCAGGAAGGATATTCAAAAGTTTTTTGATGTTGAAGATAGAAAAATATCGGTAATACATCTTAGCAACTATGTGCCGGTAAGTTCAGACAGGCCCGGCGAAACTCCAGCCGCTGATGATTACCTGCTGTTCGTCGGCGACCGCTTCGGGTATAAGAATTTCGATTTATTCCTGGAAGCGGCGGCTCCCCTGATGCTAAAATACTCCATAAAACTGATTTGCGCTGGCGGGGGCCCGTTTAAACCTGGCGAACTTAAGTTAATCGGCGAACTTAACGTGTCAGGCCGTGTATCACAAACCTCCGTAACCGATACGGCACTGTCCCAACTCTACAAAAACGCAATTGCGTTTATTTATCCATCACTGTATGAGGGTTTTGGATTACCTGTATTAGAAGCTTTTGCCAATAACTGCCCGCTTATCGTAAGTAATACCTCTTCGCTGCCGGAGGTAGGCGGCGACGCAGCTGAATATTTTAACCCGGCCGATAAGGAATCTTTAACCTTTGCCATCGATAAAGTGATCGGTAATAAAATCCTGCAACAGGAGTTAAGGGTAAAAGGCCGTGAACGGCTTAAGCTATTTAGCTTTGAGACATGCCTGAAAAAAACGCTGCAGGTTTACAATCGGTTCGGATGACGGTTGCCGCGCGATCTTCATAGCATAGCACATGGAAATTGCGTATTTTTGAGAGATTATTTTTGAATGAAAACTTACTTCAGGTTACTTTCCTTTGCAAAGCCAATTGAGAAATTCGCCATTCCTTATATTATTTTTACGGTATTCACGGTAATATTCAGCACCCTTAACCTCGTACTATTAATACCGCTTTTAAACACCATTTTTTTAAGTAAACAAGCCGTTGTCGTTTCGTCGGTAAGGCCCGGCATTTTTCATACGCTGGACCTTTTTAAGTATTATATGAATTTTTTTGTAGTGCATTACGGCAACTGGGGTGCACTGCAATTTGTTTGCGCCATCATAGTTTTGTCGGTATTCCTGGCAAATTTATTCAGGTATTTGTCCCAGCGCATCATGGAAAACCTGCGCGTTCACACGTTATTAAATTTCAGGCGCGCCGTATTTAATAATGTAATGAATCTTCACCTGGGATACTTTAGCAATGAGCGAAAAGGCAATATCATTTCCAAGATCGCGTCAGATGTGCAGGTGGTGCAGTTTTCGGTTACGGGCACCTTGCAAGTCGTTTTTAAAGAGCCGTTGCAGTTAATTGCTTATATGGTTACCCTATTTACCATGTCGGCGCAGCTCACTTTTTATTCATTGCTCATCATTCCTGTCTCGGCTTTTATTATATCAAGGATCGTAAAAAGGCTTAAACAACAAGCCATAGCCTCGCAGCAAACGTATGGCATCATGATAAGCTACCTGGACGAGGCATTATCCGGCATAAAAATTATTAAAGCATTTAATGCCACCGGGTTTATAAAGGACCGGTTTAATAACGAAAATGTAAAATACTCATCAATTACCCGGTCCATGGCGCGGCGGCAGCAGCTTGCATCGCCGGTATCGGAATTTTTGGGAGTTTTAATGGTTGCGTGTATTATTTTATATGGCGGATACCTCATACTCAATAAACATTCCGGGAACCTGGATGCCGCTAAGTTTATAGCATATATCGCCATATTTTCGCAGGTAATGCGGCCGGCGAAGGCGATTTCCGATTCATTTACAAATATCCATTCGGGTATCGCGGCCGGCGAAAGGGTGCTTGCACTTATCGACGAAAAACCGTTGATTGTTGACGCACCTGATGCAATAGCTTTAACAGGGTTTAACGATTGTATCGAGTTTAAGGACGTATCCTTCGCTTATCAGGATAAGGAAGTTTTATCAGGTATAAATTTAAAAGTGTCAAAAGGTAAAACAGTAGCGTTAGTGGGACCTTCGGGCGGCGGTAAGTCCACGCTTATGGATCTCATCCCGCGGTTTATCGAGCCGCAGTCGGGCGAAATATTAGTTGACGGCCACAATATTCAAACCGTTGAAGTTGATTCTTTAAGGTCGCTTATGGGGATTGTAAACCAGGAGTCGATATTGTTTAACGATACGATATTTAACAATATCGCTTTTGGAAAAACCAACGCGACAGCCGAACAGGTAGAAGCCGCCGCGCGCATTGCCAACGCACATAATTTTATCCTGGATACCGATAAGGGATATCAAACCAATATCGGCGACCGGGGTACTAAGCTTTCGGGTGGCCAACGGCAACGGATATGTATAGCCAGGGCCGTTTTAAACAACCCCCCGGTGATGCTGCTGGACGAAGCCACCTCGGCCCTTGATACCGAATCGGAAAAATTAGTGCAGGATGCGCTAAATAACCTGATGAAAAACCGCACCTCATTAATAATCGCGCACCGCCTTAGCACTATCCAGAACGCAGACATCATTATAGTTTTGGAAAATGGCAAAATTGTAGAACAAGGGAACCATCATCAGCTGATCAACAACAATGGGCTTTACCGCAAGCTAATTGATATGCAAACATTTAATGCCGATTAGTCAGCGTTTTTCGGATGGTTTAATTGATTTTTGATATAGTTCCAGTCGGCTATTAACAAGGTGTCAGGCATTCCCATTTCTTTCTCGGTGTTTTTTATATACTTCCTGGCCTTGCGCAGCAAAAACCCTTCTTTTTTAGGCGCCACCGGGTTATAGTCAAATTTCGTTTTACTGAAAAGATGTAAAAAACTGCCGTCTGTATAAAAATGGTAACCCAGCTGTTTCGCTATCGCATTTAGCGATGTTTCGTTATAGAACGCAATATGCTGACCGGTTTCAGTCGCAAAATACGGCCAGTCATTCACGGTTTGTATGTTACCCGGTTGCAACTCGGTGCTAAAAATCAGGTTGTCAGAATACGTCAGCATTTCTGATATTTCGGCTATTGGGTCTACTAAATGCTCAAATACTTCGAATGCCGTTACCAATTCAAATTTCGAATTTACCGGCAGGTCGCCCAGGTCAAAATACTCGGCAAACAGGTTTTGGCAAAATTTATCAGTATTGTAAAAATTAAATCCGTTATCGCGCATCAGACGGGTAAATACGCCATATCCGCCGGCATAATCTAAAAATGCACCTGTTTTATCAAAATCGGTTATTAATATCTTGCTTACCCGGTCGCGCAAAAGTAAATTGCGGTAAAGCAGCCCGACATCTAATTTGGTTATAGCCGACGAATAGGCCTCTTCGAGCCAATACGGGTCTTCTGTTTGAATAAAACCGGTATCGTTGCACCGGTAATATTTTACATCGTGCTTCTGTAAAACTTTTGATGTAAATAATAAAGTGGTATTTCCCTGTGTAATTTTGCTGCGCATCGTTCAGGTTACAAATTTCAGCAAATTATCTATTAATCTTTAAATAATAGTTTTTCACAGAAAATCATCCGGGTCGAATAAAGTTAAATAAAGTTAAAAACAACCATTTTCCGCCATTCTTCGTAATCAGGATAATCAACCAAGATTGTTACAAAACATCCATACGATTTTTTAAACTTTCGAGTTAAATCTGGGTCTGTTTAAAAGAAGCCTCATATTCATCGTCTATATGCCGCAAGCTAATCATACATCTTACCAAACTAAATCGGCTGTTTTATTTGTAATTTTCAACCGCCCCGACACCACTATGCGCGTGTTTGAGCAAATAAAGATCGCCCGGCCCAGCCGCTTGTACATTGCTGCAGACGCGCCGCGTGAAGATGTGGATGGCGAAGACGCTTTATGTACCGAAGCGAGGGACATCATCAAGCGGGTTGACTGGGACTGCGAATTAAAAACACTGTTTCAGCAAAAAAATATGGGCTGCAAGGATGCAGTTTCAGCGGCGGTTACTTGGTTTTTTAACAACGAAGACGAGGGCATCATATTAGAGGATGATTGTTTGCCTGCGAACAGCTTTTTTAAATTCTGCGATACGCTCCTTGAAAAATATCGCTACGATACCCGTATACGGCATATTACCGGCTGTAACCTGCAGCAAGGTAAAAAATGGGGAAACGATACCTACTATTTTTCAAACAGGTCGCATGTTTGGGGTTGGGCAAGCTGGAAAAGGGTTTGGAATGATTACGATAAAAACCTGGATAAATATGAGAATGCGGATGTAAAAGAACAACTGCACAATATTTTTGATGACCCCTTAATTGTCGACTGCTGGGAGCATATTTTTGAAGGCGTGAAAGCGGGGCAAATCAATTCATGGGCCTATCAGCTTGATTTTACCAATTTCTTTAATAATGCGCTTACCATCATTCCAAACGAGAACCTGATATCCAACATTGGATTTGGAGAAAACGCCACGCATACCGTTGATGAGAAAAATATATATGCAAACATCCCGGTAACGGAAATTGACGAGATAACTAACCCGGTTATTTTTCTTCCTGAAAAAGAAGCCGACCGTGCAGTGCTGAACCGGGATTTTAATATCGAAGAAAGAAGAAAAAAGCAGAACCTTTTACGCAAAAGGATAAAACGATGGGCAAAGTCGGCGTTTAAGCAGGCTGCGACTTATATGTTTTTAAGCTGATCCTCTACATTAATGGAATAAAAAAAGCCGCCTGAAAAAGGCGGCTTTTCGCGTTTATTTAAATGTTATTCAAACTTAAAGCCTAAGCCAATTTGCCATACCTGGTTGCGGTAATCGCCGTTACCGGTATTGGCGTTTTGAGGGTTCTGCTCCAGATCGATCGTATATCTTGCCCGCAGCTCAACATTCGGGTTGATGTCAAAGCTCACGCCGACTACGCCATCCAGTATTGTTTTTTCTGTTCCGTAAGTATTGTAATTGGCTTCATTGGTTACTTCAAAACCATTATCATAGGTTTGGGTTGTCGAAACCGGGATAGCCAATTGCGGGCCGATGAGGAAATTGAACGTTGGCGACAATTTAAATTTTGCCAGCAACGGCACGTCAATATAATTTGTGCGCTGTGTAAAATTACCATCGGGTGTTACGGCCGCAAATCCTTTTTGAGAATATAATGCCTCGGGTGCAAACGATAAAGGATAAATAAGCGGAATTTCCATCGTCAAACCGGCGTTAAAACCAGCTATAGCGGCAGTGCTGTAATTACTGTTATAAGCATTTACAGTGTTGGCTATATTTACGCCTCCTGTTAAACCTATTCTTATCCGGTAAAATTCATCGGTATGACTTCGCGGAGCCGGACGCCTCACCACCCTGCGCGGGCCATAATAATAACCTTGTGCGCTTACTGATCCTGCTACCAGCAGGCCCATCGCAAATAAAAAGAGAAGTTTTTTCATATTATAATGATTTAATTTCAATCTTAGAGTAATATCTATTCCAAAGGTTTATTTTGAATTAAATTTTTTATAAAACGTTGATGTTATGCAGGTAACGAAAATCTGGCGACGCTTATAACATTGCTGGCTAAGGCTATATTTATTAGTGCCCTTCACCGGACAGCAAGTGGGATTTGCAGTTGATGCTAACGCGAAAGTATTAAAGGGATACCTGGTCGCTAACGGGTACGCCCGGAAATTGTAAAACAGAAAACAAGATCATACAACGCTTATTTCCTCATTTCTTCCTGTATGGCGCGTAAAAGCTCATTGGCATGTTGCGAGCCGATGATGTACTTTAAGCCGTCGCGGTCGGTTAAATGAATAGCGTCGTTCCCCCCTGTGTAAAACCGTATGGCACCTTTGGTGTGCAGGTTATATACCGGGTTGTTAAATAAATATTTACTGTAAGGGCCCTTTTCGGCTTTTGTTATGCTATTCAGATCGATTTTTATTAGGCGGGTGGTCCACAAACCATCCAGCAACACGCTTTTGTTCTGCACGCGCGTACTAAAATGCAGTAAAAACCCCATCAGTATAGATATGATGATGATGGCAAACCCCACTATCACCAGCAGGTTATTGCGGTCGGCGGCATCGGTCATAAAGTAGGCTGCAAAACACACCATCGATAATACCAAACGAATGGTAATTGGGATAAACTCCCTTCCCAGGTATTGTTTTTCGATATAGGCTGGTTTCTCGCTCATACTTTAATTTAGTTCGAATATAGTTACTTTTTTAGTTTTTTCCGTCACTTTATACCGGTCGTCCGGACGGTAACCGCCTATCCAAACCACATCGCCGTTACCGTTAATCAATACAGGTATTTTAAGTTTTTGATGCAGCGGCACCTTTTGGTCGATAAAAAAATCACTTAGCTTTTTACGGCTTTTCATCCCGATAGGATAAAAATAATCGCCCTGGCTCCATGTCCGCAGGGTTAAGGGGTACATGAGCAATTCGGCATCCACAGATGCCGCCAGGGGATTGTCTTTTACGATCAGCGGGCTGTCATCGTGTAAAACCGTTAGTTTATATCTGCCATAGTTTATGTGGTTGTCGCCCCTGGCGATTTGCACCGGTAAATGCTTACCCGGCTTTTTTTTTGACAGGATCAGTTTACCGCGATCGAGCAGCAGCAAAAATGCGGGTGTTTCAAACGTCTTACCGGGCTGGCTGTCAACAGCTGCGATAACGTCGTCGACCGTCGTTTCGTTAAAGCCATATTCGCGCAGCAAGTTAAAAAGCAGCAATCGCTTTGGTTCCAATTGCTTTATGGTATCCAGCGCCAAGTGAATTTCCTCATCGTGATAAACAAACAGTTGCTTTTTGACTTCGGCGACACGCTGTTGCAGCAACTGCTCTAATTCCCTAAAATGCTCCAGGTTGTTTTCGAATGTTTGGGCGAGGCCCGGGTTCAACTCTTTGAGCACCGGGATAACTTCCAGCCTTATTTTATTACGCGCATATTTGGCCGAGGTGTTTGAACTATCTTCAACGTACGGTATACGATTCTCTTCTACAATTTTTTTTACCTCGTCGCGATTTAAAAATAAAAGCGGCCGTACCAGGGGGCCATTTTTTGGCAGGATGCCGTGCATGCCGGCAATACCGGTACCGCGGGTAAGGTTTAACAATATTGTTTCAATCACATCGTTTTGGTGGTGTGCAAGCGCGATTACCGTATAACCGGATTGCTGCTGCACCTGGCCGAACCATTGATAGCGCAGCTGTCGCGCCGCCATTTGAATAGATATTTTATGACCGGCGGCAAACTTTGACGTTTCAAAGCCGGTTGTATGAAACGGCACGCCGAGCTGCCGGGCTAACTGGTTGCAAAATTCCTGGTCGCGAAGCGCTTCATCGCCGCGCAACTGGAAATTGCAATGCGCTATACCGAAATTAAAACCGGCTGCTTTAAGCAGATGCACCATGAGAACAGAGTCCATGCCGCCACTTACGGCAGCCAGTATTTTGCTGTGGTTATCAAATAAATCCGTTTGGCTAATAAAGTCGGTAAAGCGTTTTAGCGGCAGCATCCGTCAAAATTATTAATTTAAAACCCCCGACAAAAAACTAATTTTGCCACCGTGAGGAACTCCATTTTAATTCTTCTTTTATTATCGACTGCAGCCGCTGTTTTTGGTCAGAAAAAATCGATAGTAAACCTGGTTAGTTCGAGCAGTGCGACAGGCATAAAGCGCAATGGCAAGGATATTGTAAAAGTGTACCGCGGGGTTTTTAAGCAGGATTATTCAACACTTACCTCAGACAGCGCTTACTTTTATCCACAGGATAACGCTTTCGACGCCTTCGGGCATGTAGTGATAACACAGGGCGATACCCTGAATATTTATGCGGATAAGCTGAATTATAACGGCAACACCAAAATAGCCCTATTGACTGATAACGTGAGGATGGTGGACAAGGACGCGACGTTAACCACCAACCATCTTACCTATAATACCGCCACCCGCATAGGGACCTATACCGACGGCGGCAAACTGGTTAACAAAGACAATACCCTGCTAAGCAGGAACGGTTACTATTTTGCGTATTCGCGCGATTCATATTTCCGGTATAATGTTTCCCTCACAACGCCGGACGCCCTGGTAAAAACCGACACAATGCGGTATAATACCGGCTCAAAAATTGCATTCTTTTACGGCCCGACCAATATTTATGGTACCAAAGGTGAAAAAAAAGACAGGGATACGCTTTACACCGAAAACGGAACCTATAACACAAGCACTGAGCAGGCAAGATTCGGAAAAAAGAACTTATACCGGTCGGGCACAAAATCGTTAAAGGGCGACAGCTTGTTTTACGATAAGCTTAATGGCTATGGCCGGGCGGTTAAGCGCGTAACGTTTACTGACAAAGAGCAGAAAGTGACGATTAAAGGCGACCTGGGCACTTACTATAAAGCCGATGAGCGTACCGTGATAACCGAAGATCCGTATGTGATTATGGTGAGCGAGCAACAGGACTCCACTAAAACTGACTCCGCGCGACGGGCTGATTCGGTAAATAAAGTTCTTCCCGGTCACACGGGACCGGCCGGGATAAATAAAACAGCCATTCAGGCCAAAACGGATACATTACGCCCTGTGCCAAATACGATCCCGTTAAAAACGGATGCAACCGTGGCGAAACGGCCGGTAAAAAACAATGGGGTTAAGCAGGTGACGAAAAACACTACCAGTGTGCCAAAAAATGTAAAATCAAAGCCACAAATCAATGCTGCCAGCAGTCAACCCGCCGCCCCGGAAACACGGGCTAAAGCGGTCACAGATACATCTAAGATAAAACGGGATTCGATCTATATGTCTTCAGACACATTGGAGACGGTAATGATGACCTATAAAGATTACAAGGCATACCTGGAGAAAATGCGAATGGCACATATTCGCGATACCATATCAAAGCCAAAACAAAAAACTAAAGTAAAGGAAAAGCCGTCCAAATTGTTAACCGCAGTTATGGCCGGTGTGCCTGAAGACACCCTATACCGGCACCGCGATTTTTTTGGTGCGCCCAAGCCGCTCGCCGTTGTAAAAAAAGCGCCAAAACCGTTAACCAAGCAGCAACTTGCGCGGGATAGCCTGAAACGAAAATTTACAGCCGACTCAATTGCCACAGCCAGGAAAAACGAGCCGGCCGACACTGCGCGGATAAGAATATTGATAGCGCACCATCATGCAAAACTCTTTAAATCGGATTTGCAGGCCCGGGCCGACTCTATGTTTTACAGCAGCAGCGATTCAACCATACGCTGTTATGTAAAACCGATGATATGGACCCAGGGTTCGCAATTATCGGGCGATACCATTCACTTGCAGATGAAGAATAAAAAGCTGGATAACATGACCATGTTCCCCAACGCCTTTATCGTGAATGTTGAAAAAGACGATTCCACGCATTTTAACCAGGCCGGGGGCAAGCGGATGAAGGGTTATTTTAAAGACGACAAGCTTAGCCGCATGGACATCGATGGGAATGCCGAAAGCATCTATTTTTCGCGCGACAGCGGTAAAACAACGGTTAATGGTATGGGCCGGTCCATCAGCAGCCGCATTCGTATTGATTTTAAGGACAACAAAGCCACACGGCTGGCCTTTTATGTTAAACCGGAAACCAGGTACGGTCCGCTGGAAAAGTTCCAGGAAGATGATAAAATATTAAAGGGCTTTATTTGGAAACCGAAGGACCGCCCGGTTTCTAAAGAATCCATTCTGCCTTCGTATAACAAAAAGAAACAAGCTGCCGAAAAACCAGCCGCGGAGAAAGCCAAAGGCGGGAAACCGCCGGGTATAAAAACAAAAGGCATAAAAGAGAAAGGAACGCGCGGCAGCATGCAAACCAAAACGGCAAATAAACCACCCGCATTAAGAACCGCTGCCGATAGTGCGCTGAAAAAAGACACCACACTGAAGCCGGCGGCCGGAAAATCGCCTGCAGGAAAAGACACCGCTGTTGTTAAGCAATGACGTAGCTATTATGCGATTAGCCAATCCCCAACTTTGCCTTTAAGTCTTCGCGATAGGTGCTTCCGATGGGGATTTTGCTGCCGTTAACAGTTAGCTGGTGAACCTCGATCATGCTGATGTGCTTTGTGGCCACCACAAACGATTTATGTATCCTTACGAAATCGTGCGGCGGGATGAGGTTAAAAATATCGGCCATGTTTTCGCGGATAAGTATCTGCTTATCTTTTAAATGTAGGGTGATATAGTTACCGTCCTTCTCAAGGTAAAGTATATCGGCTATCCTGACCTGGTGGGTATGCGGACCACTTTTGATAAAAACAGTTCCGGCTTCATCCTCTTTGGCTAACGGTTTGTTTTGTGATGAAAGCAGATTCGCCGCCTTGTTAACGGCTGTCAAAAACCGTTCGAAAGTAATGGGCTTCAGCAGGTAATCGATGGCATTGAGGTTATAACTTTCTACGGCGTAATTGCTGTAAGCCGTCGTAAAAATAACCATCGGTTTTGCAGCAAGCGTTTGTATGAGTTGCATACCATTAATATCGGGCATGTTGATGTCCAGGAAAATCAGGTCGATCTTTTCGCGGTTTAGAAACTCGATGGCTTTTACGGGCTCGCGGAATATTGCTTTCAGATCAACCAGGTCGCTCTTCCGGCAATACCGTTCGATCACATCCAGCGCTTTGGGCTCGTCGTCAATAGCTATGCAATTCATGAGTCCAGGTTAATTTTTAGCTCCACGGCGAACTTACCGTTGCTATCTTTTATAGCGAGTTGGTGTTTGTGCGGATATACAAGGTCAAGCCTTCTTTTCACATTTTCCAGGCCGATGCCGCTTTTTTCATGTTCCATCTTTTTAACGCTGTAAATGATGTTCGTGCAGCTAAAGGTCAATTGTTTGTTTGAAACAGCGATCGAAATATCAATTTCGGATGATTTCCCGATTATTACACCATGCTTAAAAGCATTCTCAACAAATGAAATGAAAAGCATCGGCGCAATATTAACACCGCTGGTATCGGAAGGATAATTGAATTTCACCACCACTTCGCTATCGGCATAGCGCAGCTTGTTTAGCACGATGCAATCTTGAAGGTATTCTATTTCCTTTTTCAGCGGCACTTTTTCCTCGTTACTTTCATAGATCATGTAGCGCATCATGCCTGACAGCTTCGAGATGCCATCGGCCAGGTCCTCATTTCCCTTCTTTTGCGCCATCGAGAAAAGGTTATTGAGTGTATTAAACAGGAAATGCGGGTTCACCTGCGACTTGAGGAATTTGACTTCCGTATCGAATTGTACCGCTTCCAGTTGGATGCGAAACTTTTCGGCCCTGGCCCATTCTTTTAAAAAGAAATAGGCTGCCGAAAGGCCGAATACAATAATAAAGACAAATAATATCGTATTTGATAACCCGTTTCCCGCAAATACCAAAGCTCTGGACTGCTCAAACACGATATCGTTTTTTCCAATTGAAGGGGGTCTACGCTCGACCATTGCAAAAGCGCCATGTATAACAGGGTCTTTATTCTGCGGTGGTAGTAATTGCTCCAGGTAATAATTTGCCGCAATGATGATAATAAACCAAACCACCGGGATGGTTAACCGGATCAAAACATTTTTATAGCGAAGTGCTTTTCTGAACAGCCAGAATATATTGCCGTAGAATAACAACATCAGGAACCCAAGGGTGAGGAACAGGTGTGGCGATAGGGTACGCCTTATGTCCTTTTCCATAATAGTGCCGTTATTGTCGATGCGCATTTTGATATGCGACTCGGTGAGCGATAAAAGGGTATAGAAAACCCCAACCCAAAATGCTAGGTGCAGCACTACCTCTATCCAGTCTTTTTTCTTAATGGCAACCATTTCAAACAAAGGTAAAATCCTGTTAATAGTATCGCTAAAATATGTTACTAGTCAGCCCATTTGTTAGCTAAACTGTTCCTTTTTGTTATTGCAGGATACCAAATATCCGTTTTTCATAAATGGTAAACTGCTATTCGTACCAAAGTTTTCGGCTGGCCATCCCGGAAATGTAGTATTGCGTAAACTTATTACGAACATAAAACCACCGTGTACTGCAAAAAAGCTACATTGCTGATAATAAGTTCATTACCGTAAAAAAATTAGCACAATGAAAAAGCAATTACTATTGGCCGTCATTCTATCGGGGGGATTTTTTGCAGCGAAAGCCCAAAAGCCGGATACGGCGCGGGTACTGGTACATTATAAGTTTACCCATGTAATGGACACCACAAACCGGGCGCATCCCTATACCGAAAACATGGTGTTATATGTGGGCAAAAGCGCAGGCGCTTACAGGAGTTACGATGGGATAGTATATAAAGCGCAGTTTAAAAAAGCATTTGCCGAGGCGGCCGCCGCCAGCCCCGATGGGCACCCCATGATAAATAGAAGGCATGTGGGCTCGTTCACCGAATATTATCAATACCCGAATGAGCAAAAACTTTTAACGAAAGATCAGCTATTGATGAATCAGTACGCAATCATGAGCCCGATGCCCGCTATCGACTGGAAGATCAGGGCAGATACGGCGACATTTGGCGGCTTGCATTGCCAAAAAGCCACCTGTCATTTTAAAGGGAGGAGTTATACCGCATGGTTTTGCCCCGACCTTCCTGTACATACCGGACCGTGGAAGCTAAACGGTTTACCCGGCGTCATTGTAGACGCTTATGATTCAAAAAACGAAGTGGTGTTTAAGTTTGATGGCGTGGAGAAAGCAATTCCATCACCACCTAAAACCGAGACTGCCGCTGCGGATCTTCCCCCAATATTGCGAGGGTTGGATGACGACATGAATTTGATAGCGCCGCCGGCAGGTACGATCAAAACTACGCAAAGGGAATTCGATAAATTGAAGGAAACGATGGAGAGGGACCCTCAGGCTTTTGCACAAGCTATTATGGCAGGTAGCCGTGCGGATGGCGTTAAAATGGATCCGATCCGCGTTGGAAAGGGTCCCGGCCCCCGTGGACCGGTGATCAATAACCCTATAGAACTGCCAGATAAAAAATAACAACATTTTAGTTCAAACTATCCCAATCATGAAAAAGCAATTATTAATAACCGCAGCGCTAATTGTGCCCGCGCTTGTGGCTTCCGCCCAAAAGCCTGACACCGCACAGGTAATGATCCATTACAAATTCACACATGTACGTGACACTGCCAACAGGGATCACCCCTATACCGAGAACATGGCCCTGTATGTCGGTATAACTTCAAGCGCCTACAGGAGCTATGATAAGGTGCTTGAGGAAGCCGAATTTAAAAAACAAGTACAGGCCGCGATGGCCAGTTCGCCCGACGGTCGCATTAGCATTAACAGGCAAAGGAGGGGGTCGGGTGCGGAGTATTACCAATTTCCTAACGAAAATAAACTGGCAAGGAAAGATCAGCTGGTTATGGAAACCTATCTTATGGAAGATGCCATGCCCGATATCGATTGGAAAATTACTAGTGATACCATGACATTCGGCGGCCTGCATTGCCAAAAAGCCACTGCTCATTTTAAAGGCCGTGATTATACAGCCTGGTTCTGCGCCGACTTGCCATTACATGTGGGCCCGTGGAAACTCAACGGCCTGCCCGGCGTCATCGTGGAGGCTTATGATGCGAAAAAGGACGTACAGTTTATGTTCGATGGTGTGGAAAAGGTAATGGTTATGCCTAAACCGGATAATCAGCCCGCCGCGTCGCGAACAAACGGCCCGGGGCCTATGACCGTAAGGATAGGCATGGATAGTGGCGGCGATCCCGGTATTATACAGTTGCCTAAAGACGCTATCAAAACCACCGACAAAGAATTTGCCAAATTGGACGCGGCCATGCGCAAAGATCCGGATGCTTTTGTGCAATCGCAGATGGCTGCGCGTAATGCTAATTTGCCGGCTGGTGCAGATCACATGCGGATGAAGATAAAGGTGGGCCCGCAAGCGGTGGTCAATAACCCCATCGAATTGCCTGGTAAGTAATATGCGTTTTATGCGATGTTTGATACTGCTGCTATGCGGCGTGTCGCTTTCGGTATCCTGTTTTGCCCAGGGAAACATTCATGGAACAGTAAAAGACAGCACAGGTAAAGCTGTACCGTTTGCTACTGTAAACCTAAAAAACAAAGCAAGCAATTTAATTGTGGCATACACGAACACGGCCAATAACGGAACCTATACCCTTTCGCTTCCGAGGGGGCAAAACACCGACAGCCTTGTAGTGGAGATTCGAAGCATGGGCTATAAAAGCCAGGTGAAAAGGATTATCGGCGCCGCTCCGGTTGACTTTGTGTTGCAGGCTTCCATTAACCAGTTACAGGCTGTTGTTGTCAAAAGCAGCCGGCCTGTATTGCGGGTGAATGGTGATACGCTGAATTATAAGGTATCCGAATTTGCCAACCCGCAGGACAGGACCATAGGCGAAGTGATCAAAAAACTTCCCGGTATCACAGTAGCTGCCGACGGGACGATCAGTTATAACAACAAACCCATTAGCACGGTATACATCGGCGGCGATAACTTGCTCGACGATAAATACAGCATCGCCACCAATACCATCCCGCAAGGCGTAGTCGACAAGGTGCAGGTGATCCAAAACGACCAACCCATTAAAGCGCTGCAAAATAAAGTGATGAGCGACGATGTGGCTTTGAACCTGAGCATAAAAAAGGGCGCGAAGCTACAAATGGTGGGCCAGGAGAGCATCGGTGCGGGCTTACCCGGCAATTACGACGTGGAGCTGAACGCGATGATGTTCAAAGACAAATATAAAGCGATCAACTATTTGAATGGAAACAACACCGGCTATGACCTGACGCAGGACCTGCGATCGCATAACTATAACGACTATATGCAGCGTATCGATAACAATGTTCCCGCAACGGTGCTATCCCTCGGCGCAGTAAATACGCCTGCGTTGGCCGAGAACCGGTACTTGTTTAACCAGGCGGGTATTTTAAACCTAAACAACCTGGTGAACCTGAAAAAAGGGGTTCAGCTTAGGGTGAATGCTTATTACCTGCATGACACCCAAAAACAGGATTACAGCCAGCGGACTACCATTTTTTTGCCCGGCAATACGGTACATTATACAGAAATACAGCACAACCAATACCGGCCGGATATATTTCATGCCGAATTTACGCTGAATGTAAACAAGGACAAATATTACCTGAATAATGTGCTTTTAATAGATTATAACCGTTCGGCCTGGAATTCGGCGCTCAACACCAATGGAAATATGCTCGGGCAAAGCTTCCGGGATAATGCATTGAGTTTCTCCAACGAGTTTAACCTGATCAAATCATTAAAATCTAACAATATTATCCAGGCCTATTCTTATTTCAGTCATACATCCGAGCCTGAGAACCGCGTCATTCAGCCTAATTATAATGATACACTTTTTAACCACGACGCCCCTTATGCACAATTGCTGCAAAACGTAAATGTCCCCACCTGGTACACAAACAATTATTTTTCGTTCAAGATACCGGGGAATGTTATTACCCAAAGTTTCAGGGCGGGTTTTAGTGTGCAATCACAAACGCTGACATCGAACCTGGGTATTGTTCAGAATAATAACGGCGTCGATCTTGAATCAGATAGTGCGGTTAATCATCTCGACTGGATGAAGAAGAAGGTTTATACCGAATTGGCTTATGATATACCCGGCGATAAGCTCAAAGCCAACCTTACACTGCCGCTCATTTTGCAGCAAATCAATTATTCGGATACCACCTACGCGTTGAACAGGGGCCTGACGCGCCTGTATTTTAACCCGCAATTCAGGATGAAATACCAGGTCGGGCTGGAAAACTACCTGAACGTGGCGTATAGCTACCGAAACCAGGTTGGTACCATTGAAGATATTTACCAGGGAGATATCCTGAAAGACTATCGGACGTTATATGCCAACAGTCCCGAACTGACCCTGCGGCAAAATCAGCAGGCCGCGGCAGGGTTCAATTATCGCAAGGCGCTTACACTGTTCTTTTTCAGCATAAATGCAGTTTATAGCCGTACCAGCGCCAATAACATCGCGTCGAGCATCATTACCAATAATATCCAGGAGCGTGTGATGCTGCCTTATCCTAACAGTACCAGCTCATGGATACTGAGTAGTTCCTCCAGTAAATATTCATTTGCATTGCGGACCACCTTTAGCGGGCGCGTTCAATGGCAGAGCAATCGCTCGGTGGAGATACAGAATAATATGCTGCTGCCTTTTAACACCATCACCGGAACACTTTCATTTGGCGCCGATACCAAGGTGACCGACCAGGTCAATTTCAGCTACAAAGCTACCGGCATGCAGATTGACAGTCACTCGGCAGTAGAGGCTTCGGCTTTTCACGTCGATCAATTGCAACAACAGGCCTCGGTGAATTATAACCCGGCGGACATTCTGCAATTCAAATTGTCGGGCGAGCATTATTTTACCCGCCAGCAGGGTAACCCCGACCTGAAATATTTTTTTGCGGACGCTTCGGTTAAATACAAGATCAGTAAGCTAAAAATAGATGCGGAGCTTGACGCGGTGAACTTTCTTAACGTTAGGAGCTATAATTTCTTTTATCTGTCGGGCAATACTTTTATGTCGAGCACATACGCTTTACCGGGACGGATAATCCTGCTTAAATTACTATTTAATATCTAATTATACCCGCGCGATGCTACAAGCTTATATAAAACGCCGCTTCGAAAACATGGCCGGGTTCAACCTTCTGTATGTCCTCTTTTTTACTGATGTCAACCTGCCGGCCCACTGTATCGGCGCAGCCCAGCCAGGGCTCAATGCAGACAAAATTACCGTTTCCCTTTGCCCAAATACCTAAATAGTTAAAATGAGGAAACTCGACGGAAACTGATTGGTCGTGTTTGGTGCTTTTAATGCATACCTCTCTCGAGCGCAGGTTTTTAAATACCAGGGCATCGTCCTTAAAAAGGTCGCGCGTCAACTGCAGCTTATTGCCGGGATTTGGCACGGTTCGTGTTTCGCCAGTGAAGAATCCTTCCGGCGAGATCAGGTGAGTAGTTAATTTTTCTTCGAGCTCAAATTCAAGGTAATAATCCTCGTAGTTTTCGCCGGCATTAAAAGGAACGTTAAACGCGGGGTGCCCGCCTACCGAAAAATAAATGATTCGCTTTTCGAGGTTGATAAGCTTATAAGTAACGCGTACAGCGTTTTCGATGAGCGTGTACAATACCTGGAAATCGAACTTATACGGATATACCTGCAATGTTTTTTCGCTGTATGGCAGCGAGAACGCTGCGTGGGCCTCGTCACCCTCCAATAAAATAAATTCCGAATGCCGGGCAAAACCATGCCTTGCCATGTGATATGTTTTACCAAACACCTCCAGCTCGTCGTTGATCAGCGCACCCACCACTGGAAACAAGTTGGGAGCATGCCACGGCCATATCGCAGCATCCGCCTGCCATAAATGTTCTGTGCCGGTGGCCTTATTAAAAATAGAGGTAAGCTGCGCTCCTTTTGTGCTGATATCAACTTTCAGGTGCTCGTTTTCAAGGGTTGCCATAGGCGAAGTGTGTTGGTTGAAAAACGGGTTAAAGTTAGAATTTGTTTTTAGATTGTATAGCGCGTGGTGAGGAAATGGTTTGTTTAGATTGAAAGGGGGCTGTTGAAAATTGAGTTAAATAAATTTGGTTCCGTGGTTTTAATTGAGCTAAACCAGAGAGTTAAATCGCGTTGTGTTTTGGGCGTTGCCCTGCGGGCCGGGCTTTCCATTCATACTGCACCGGCATTAGCCGCGAGGCCGGTATCCATTGCAATCCCTCACGCGGTTAGCAACAAAAGAAAAATCATGCGTCATGCTATATTTGCAAACGATTACATAGCTATTGGCCTGCGCTCATCTGCACATTAATCGTCATCATCCTTTTTCCTTTTTTCCAGGATGACAAAGGCGCTATGTTTTGGGGCCGGCATGACCGAGCTTTCGCCTTTTACAGATTTCCAAACTACCTCGTTCAGGTCTCGGTCGGGGACGGCATCTTCTTTTGCGAAGTTGAATGATTGCGAACGTTTGCTGCTTTCATTCACGGCGATATTACGCTGCTGTAAATTCACCTGCGCGGGTTTGACGCGATAAGGCGCAAAGTCCGGTTTGTTGGTGAAGCAGTCAAATAATGGCACCGCTGCGGCATCGTACTGACTCATAGGGGGCAGACCTAATATCAGCTCGATGGTACGTAATACGCCCGAAGTTGAATACATATTATGAATAGCTGCGTTACGCTTTACATACGGGCCGGCAACGAATACCGGCGAGCGGTGAGCATCCACGTGGTCGGGGCCGCTTTGGGCGTCGTCTTCCAGGATAAATACAACCGATTCTTTCCAGATGGTGCTTTTTGACAAATGCTCGAGGAGCAGGCCCACGCTCTGGTCGTTGTCTGCCACCGCCGAAATGGGTGAAATAGCACCTTTGCGCTGCCCGCTGGTATGATCATTGGAAAGCCGTATGGAATTAAACTGCGGCACGGCATGGATTGCAAGCAATGAATCAAAATCGTGTTCCCATATAGCCTCGCGCTTTATATCGGGTATGGAAAGGTCGAAACTTGGCGATTGCGTACAGGAATGGCCTTTGAGCGATTTGATATTTACCGTTCCATATTCTGCAAATTCACCATAGGTGCGGTAAGAAACTCCCGCGCGTTTACAATAATCCCAAATATACCCGTCGCGCGGGTTGCCGGCATCCCGTTCGCCTTCGCTATCATAATTCCCGCCGCGATTGCCGTAGCTGGTAGGCCAGGTTTTTTCGATAAAATCGGTAGCATAAGCTGCGGTACTCCAGTTATGGCCATCGGCGCTCACTTCGGCATCGACATAAAAGTTATCCAGCAAAACAAATTCATTGGCTATGGCATGTTCATTGGGCGTAATCTTATTGCCAAAAATGCATAATGACGTATCGCCGTTACCACGGGGATCGTCCCCCATCACCTGGTCGTATGTACGGTTTTCTTTTATAATGTAGAATACATATTTTATAGGCGACTTGCCCCCGCGCGTACGCGGAATAGGGTTGCCTTCCATGCCGGGGGCCACCCGGGTTACCTTATCATTGAATGGAGTATTAGCGTATACCTGTTTAGTATAAATTTTAAGTTGCTCCGTTTGCGGCGCGGTAATAAATGAAAGTGTGCCCCAAAATAAGCCGCCAATATATTGTTCTTTGCTGTTCACAGGACCCGATTGGTAGCCGCTGTTATCGGGTTTTTTAATCGGCTGCGGGCCGCGCGGGTTGGCCATCGAAGTAAACCCCTTGCCGTTAGAAACGATGATCTTATTACCTAAAGTTTTTACGTTGGTCGGGTACCAGCCTACCGGGATAAAGCCCAGACTATGGCTGCTGCCGGGCTTGCTTACATCAAATACGGCCAGGCAGTTATTATCGGCATTGGCGATATAGAGTGTTTTTTCATCCGGCGACAATGCCAGCCCGTTGGTGGTTGAGCCGGTAAGATGAGTTGGATAAAGTGCGGTTGAGATGATCTCGATAGTTTTACGACTTCGCGTGTCGATGACCGATACCGAGTTATCGTTGGCGTTGGCTGCGAATAATATAGAGCCATTTTTGCTGAGCAGCAGTTCATTTGGGTGACTTCCAACTTTTATATTCTTCATTTCTCCGGTAAGGGTGTTATAGCAGGTTACAGCTTCGCCACCCCAAACGGAGATATACAATGTTTTTTCATCAGGTGAAAGGATACAGCTATAAGCTTCGGCGGATAATTTTACCCGTTTAATCGTATTCCTCGTAGTCGCATCAACCACGTATAAGGCGCTGTCTTCCTTAGTAACAACGTACAGGCGCGTATCGGCGTTATTAACTGCAATGCCCGTTGGGCACACCTTGTTTTTTGGCCACGGCCCGCGCGCCAGCTTTATGGTGTCGGCCTTGCCGATCTTATTGTTTGCGATATGAAAAGCCATTATCCAGTTGTCGTTACCACCCGATGCATACAGCCTGGTTTCATCGCGGCTAAACGCCAGCCCGTACCATGCCTTGCCCACAATCCTTTCATCCAGCTTTTTTTCGGTTTTAGGATCGAAGAGCTGGACAGACTGCGTGCTTTGGCCATTGTTGGTAACCGCCAGCAGCCTTCCTGATGCGGATAGTTGCATATTTAAAGGAAGATCGCCTAATGGCAGCGCGCGGCCGGCAGGGCTAAGCTTCCAGCCGTTGGGCAGCAGTACCTGCCCGGTTGCGTACATTTTCCCCGGTATTTGGGCAAACGACGACAGCATTAATGTTACGAATAGGACAATCAGGATAGCTTTTGATTTCATATTGGCGTTATTGAAACTCAAAAATACAGATTGCTTTTGTTTAATGCAGCGGTTTACATAAAGTTAATATGAGGGGAAGGCTGACAGCGAAGTTCGGCCGGACGCTGTATACATGCCCTTTAATATCGATGACAAGCAATCGCAAACTTACAAGACCGTCCTGCATAGTATGCGATTGCTTTGTCGCTTTGCCTGCCTGCCGGGAGGCAGGCTCCGCGCAATGACGGGTGGTAATTATTTTGTTGTTAAAATCACCGTCGCAGCCTGCAACCCATCCGCCGACGCGGTGAATGTGATAGCTCCGGCCTTTCCGTTTGATTCTACAATGGCCAGCGCCAGCCCGTTAAATGCCTTGCGGTAATTTGCCTTAAACGGATCATGGCTTACTTCGTCGCCGTTATCAACAGCGGCGATAAAGCCGGGGCCGGTAATCTTAAAGTTTACCAGGTTGTCGGCATTCGGCACTACATTGCTATCCTTATCCAAAATTTTTACGGTGATAAACGACAGGTCTTTGCCATCGGCTTTGATATTTTTCCGGTCGGCGATCAATTCAATTTTGGCCGGTGTGCCGGCGGTATGGATCTCGCGCGTTAAAACCACCTTTCCGTCCTTTCGGGATACGGCTTTCAATGTGCCCGGTTCAAATTTCAGCCGCCACATTACATGCAGGTCGTCGCCGGTTTTCTTTTTCACGCCCATTGATTTGCCATTAAGGAATAATTCGACCTCATCGGCATGATTATAAAATGCCCATACATCAATGGTTTTGCCTGGTTGCCAGTTCCAATGAGGGAAAATGTGCAGCACGGTTTTATTGGTCCACTCGCTTTGGTACATGTAATAAATATCCTTAGGGAAGCCGGCCAGGTCGATAATGCCAAAGTACGAGCTGCGCGACGGCCACGAATAAGGCGTTGGTTCGCCTAAATAGTCAAAGCCTGTCCATATGAACATGCCCGAAAGGAAATCGTATTTCTTCATCACCTTCCAGGTCGCTTCGTGGGTAGAACCCCAGGCCGGGCGAACATTGTCATAAGCCGAGACGCTGTTATCGGGGTTGCCTTCTTTAAACGGCCTGTCCCATCTTGATGGCCATATGCGTATACTGTCCGAGGGCATGTCGTAATGCCCGCGGGTTTCTAATCCCGACGTTGTTTCTGTGGCAATGAACTTTTTGCCTGGAAAACGTTCGTGGAAAGTGGCATAATCGAATTCGTGGTAGTTATATCCTATCAGATCGAGCGCGCCCGATTGTATAATTTTGTTGTTTTTATCGGGACGATCGTTTGCGGCAGTGATCGGCCGGGTTTTGTCCAGGCTGTGCACAATACCCGCCAGCTCGGGCGCGATGCGCAGCGCACTGGTATCGCCTTGTTGCGGGATCTCGTTGCCGATGCTCCAGATGAACACACTGGGATGATTGCGGTCGCGTAAAACCTGGTCCTCCAGGTCGCGCTTATGCCATTCTTTAAAGTACAGGTGATAATCGTACTTGGCTTTCCGCCATTCCCAGCAGTCGAACGCTTCATCCATTACAATGAAGCCCATTTTATCGCAAAGGTCCAGCAGCTCGGGCGCCGGCGGGTTATGCGAGGTGCGGATGCCGTTGCAGCCCATCGCTTTCAGCATTTGCAGCTGGCGCTCCAATGCGCGCGTATTCACGGCGGCGCCCAGGCTGCCGAGGTCGTGGTGATCGCAAACGCCTAAAATCTTCATATATTTTCCATTTAAGGAAAAGCCTTTGTCGGGATCGAAATTGAAATAGCGAATGCCGAGAGGAGTGGTGTAAGTATCGATGATTTGACTTCCTATTAAAAGCTGGCTAACTACCTTGTACAAGTATGGGTGGTCGACCGACCAAAGGTGCGGGTTTGTTATCGTCAATTCCTGCGGCACCATAAACGGGGACGTATGAGCGTTGACCACCTTTGAAGTGATGCTTTCAACCTTCTTGCCTGCTTGGTCATAAACTGCGGTTTTCAGTTGAATGTAAATCGGCCTCACATTAGAACGAACACCTTTAAGCTTTCCGTCCTCGCCAACAATAAATGTTTTATTCGTCTGTCTAAGATTTTCCGCGTGGTTAATAGTTGTTTGAATTTTGACGGTCGCCGATGCATTGGTCACGTTCGGCGTTGTGACAAACGTGCCCCAATGATCGATAGCCACCTCACTCGTCGTTACCAGCCAAACATTCCTGTAAATTCCCGAGCCCGAGTACCAGCGCGAATTGGGCTGAACGGAATTATCCACCTTAACGGCAATCACGTTCCTTTTTGCGCCATAGTTTAAATAAGGCGTCAGTTCATAACGGAACGAGATATAGCCATTCGGCCGAAAGCCAAGGTGATGACCGTTTATCCACACATCGCTTTTTTGATATACCCCGTCAAAGTCGATATAAACCAGCTTATTTTTTTGATCGCCGGGCATGATAAATGTTTTACGGTACCAGCCGATGCCGCCCGGCAATGCGCCGCCTTCGGGCGTGGCCGGGTTATCCTTGCTGAATTTCCCTTCAATGCTCCAGTCATGCGGCAAATTGAGCATCCGCCAGTTCACATCAGTTAAGCTCATGCTTTCTCCGTCCTTCACATCGCCAAGGTGAAAATGCCAGCCTTTATCAAAATCGGCGACCGTACGGCCCCGCTGGCCATATCCCTTGTTTGAAAATATGCATGTAATCAACACAAGGCAAAATAAACACGCCGCTTTTTGCAGAAAAGTTTTAATGATTAACATAACAGCTTATTTAGGTATAAATGTATATGCGACACTAAATTAGGCATAATTGAAATAAAACCCGCGAACTTCAGAAAAGTTCACAGGTTTCAAGAGCGATGGCAAACGACAACAGCCAACAATTTCGTATTTTTGCCCCTATGAATACCGATGCCATCAAGCTGCTTCCCGGTCGTTATTGCAATTCTCTTACGACGTATTCGCGTTTTGTGACCCGCGAAGTGGCGATCGGCGATGTACCCATGGGTGGTAATAATCCTATCCGTATTCAGAGCATGACGACCACCGATACCATGGACACTATAGCCACGGTGGAGCAGTCGATCCGGATGATCGAAGCAGGATGCGAGTATGTACGCATTACGGCGCCCAGCATTAAAGACGCTCAAAACCTGGCCGAAATAAAAAAACAACTGCGCCTTCGCGGTTATAACACCCCATTGGTGGCGGATATTCATTTCACGCCTAATGCCGCCGAAGTAGCCGCGCGCATTGTGGAAAAGGTGCGTGTAAATCCCGGAAACTATGCCGATAAAAAGAAGTTCGACCAAATAGATTATACCGATGTGCAGTACCAGGGCGAGCTGGAGCGCATTTATCAAAAATTTGCCCCCCTGGTAAAAATATGCAAGGAGTATGGTACAGCGATGCGCATAGGCACCAACCACGGCTCGCTGTCCGACCGTATCATGAGCCGCTATGGGGATACCCCACAAGGCATGGTCGAGTCGGCCATGGAATTTATACGCATGTGCGAGGCGCTGAATTATTATAGCCTGGTGATCTCGATGAAGTCGAGCAACCCGCAGGTGATGGTACAGGCTTACCGCCTGCTGGTTGAAACTATGGTGAGCGAGGGGATGAATTATCCTTTGCACCTGGGCGTGACCGAAGCCGGCGACGGCGAGGATGGCCGCATAAAATCGGCGGTTGGTATCGGAACATTGCTGGAAGATGGTTTAGGCGATACAGTACGTGTATCGCTAACCGAAGAACCGGAAGCTGAAGCCCCGGTAGCGATCGCTTTGGTGAAGCGATATGTGGAAAGGGCGAAAGGCGAAAGGTTAAAGGTAAAAGCCGGTGTTGCCGAAGACGAAAAAAACCTTTCACCCTTCACCTTTCACCCTTCACCTTCCTATTCACCTTATGAATACAAACGCCGTTCTACCTACGAAGCCAATGCGTTCATCGGCGGGCACATGGTGCCGCGCGTGGTGATCGATCTTTCGCGCCAAAATTTAAAAGACCCGGCCGTGTTGAATGATGCCGGTTACCTGTATTCGCCGTTATTGGATAAGTACAATATGGCCGAGCAATCCGTCGACTTTGTTTACCTCGCCGATCAGCTGCCGTCCTTTACTTTACCGGGAAATTTAAAGCAGCTTTATAACTATAGCACCTGGCAAACGCTGGCTGATAAAACCAATTGCCACCCGGTATTCACTTTAAAAGAGTACATCGAAGCCGGCGACCGCACATCGGCTTTAAATATGGTGCGGTTAACCTCAGCAGATGTAGATACCGAAGATTTTGCTTTATTACCATTTGATAAATCACTCGTATTTATATTAGAGACCAGCGCGCCGCACGGCATGGCCGATCAGCGTTCGTTCTTTTTCAAAATGGAGGAATTGGGACTGGATGTGCCTGTTATTGTTAAACGGGATTATTCGTTTAATTCTGGGAGCGAGAGTTCGAAAAACGTAAAAGTCTCCCCTACCGGGGGAGATTTAGAGGGGGCTACAAACTTACAACTATACGCCGCTACCGATTTCGGCGCCTTGCTGGTAGATGGCTTTGGCGATGGTATCTGGATCGATGCCCCGGAAATTCCACTAAGCGTTATTACCTCAACCTCTTTTGGAATTTTGCAGGCGACACGGTCGCGCATTTCCAAAACGGAATACATATCATGCCCCAGCTGCGGGCGCACCCTGTTCGACTTAATGGTTACCACGCAGATGATCCGTAGCCGCACCAGTCACCTGAAAGGGTTAAAGATCGGTATCATGGGCTGCATCGTAAACGGCCCAGGTGAAATGGCCGATGCCGACTATGGCTATGTGGGTTCGGGCACGGATAAAGTTACTTTATACCGGGGGAAGGAAGCCGTAAAGAAAAACATCAGCTCGGCCAATGCGCTCGATGAGCTCATTGGATTGATCAAAGATGATGGCAACTGGATAGAGCAGGGGACTTAACCACAAAACTGTTAAAATAACACATCGCTGTACTCAGGGGTGGTGTCAAATATCTTTTTGGCGAAAACGCAAAGCGGCAAAATTTTCATGTGATGTGCGCGGGCATAATCTACACCGGCTTTTACCAGATCGCGTCCTAACCCCATCCCCTGATAAGCGTCCTCTACCCCGGTGTGTATAATTACCATTTTTACCGGGCCCGCAAACATATACTGCATTTCTCCGATGCGTTTACCACCATCTTCTATAAAAAAGCTGCCGCGCTTGCCGTCGTTTTCGTTTTTTATTTCCATTCTATCATATTGAAATCATGCATTTATGTGAAATAATATTTATCTTCAAATTATATTATGAGTTAAACATAATTGTCGCACCAAGAACCAAATATAAACACATAACACCCTGTTTAACCGTAACGCCAGCTTCGTGAAGAAGATTGTTATCGAATGGTAATGATTTAATTATAAGCCATGATAAAATCGCTGATTTTTTTCACCCTTCTTTTACCATTTATTTCGCTAGGTCAAATAAGCATTAGGGGCAAAGTTATTAATCAAACTGATGGTCAGCCGATAGCTAATGCCAGTGTGTTTTTAAGTAATGCGACAATAGGTAGTCAGACCACTCGCGATGGCGCCTTCACGCTGCAAAATGTAAAACCTGGAAGATATGACCTGGTAGTATCGATAATCGGGTTCGAAACTTATAATCAAACCGTTACGGTAGATAAAAATAATGTTAAGCTACCTGATATTGACCTTGTACCAAAAATCACAGCTCTTACACAGGTAACGATAAAATATCATGCCGATCCTGACCGCGAAAAATATTTGAATTGGTTTAAAGATGAGCTTTTGGGCACTTCAGAGCGGGCAAAAGAGTGCAGATTAATAAACCCTGATGTACTTGATCTGCATTATGATGAGCCGTCTCATACCCTCACGGCTTCATCTTACGATTTTTTAGAGATCAGGAATAATGCACTTGGATATAAAATAAAATACCTCATAACGGATTTCACGTTTGAAAATATAAATGAAAGTCAAAAAACCACGCGGTATAAAGGTCCTGTGTTATTCGAAGAGCTAAGGGGGACAAAGGCGCAGGAGCGGCGCTGGCAAAAGAACAGGCAGGAAGTTTATGAAAATACGGTTATGCATTTTTTACGTTCCGTAGTTGCTAACAAGACAGAAGAGGAGGGTTTCAGGATACAAAAACAAATCACCTTTAATAATCCTGACCGGCCTTCCGACAACCTGATAAATGAAAAGGTCCATTATTACAAAAACTCCACAATACCGGGCCGCGGCGATTCATTGGATTATTGGCTTAAAAGATCAAAATTGCCAAAAACCATACAAAAGGTAGTAACCTTAAAAGCAAACGACCTTGTACGATCTACCGGGCAGCCGAATCTTTATGCGTTAAAAGGCGACACCGATAAGCTATTTGTCGCATATAGTAAAAACCACCGTTATTATATAAAAAACAATGTAGATTACCTGTACAACCCCAGCAACAATGAAAATACTTTTATTAAATTTAATTTGCCGGAAGCATTGTTTTACAGCAATGGCGTAATTATTAATCCTTATAGTGTAACCTATTATGGCGTTTGGGGCCGAAACAGGGTGGCTGAGCTTTTACCAATAAATTATGAGGTGCCGCAAGCCACGCCGATAAAGGACAATTCGGTAATGCCCCTTGAAAACATCATCGCCAAACTAGATACATTTGCGATTAATCACATTTCTGAGAAAGCCTACCTTCATTTTGACAAGCCCTATTATGCGGCGGGGGATACCATCTATTTTAAAGCCTACATCACCTTGGGTGAAAAGCACCAGTTGTCGGATTTGAGCGGGGTATTGCATGTAGAGCTGCTGAACACGAAGAATAAAGTTGATCAGTTCATTAAAGTGCAGATAACCGACGGTGTAACCTGGGGCGACTTCGCGCTGCCCGACTCGCTGCCGGCAGGCAATTACCGGATAGTGGCCTATACCCGGTGGATGCGAAACGACGGGAGCTATTTTGAGCGGATGATCCCGGTCGGCTCATTGCAAGGCAAGATACCTGAAAGCGGTATCCATCCAAAACCGGTAAACGAAAAAGCCGACCTGCAGTTTTTTCCGGAAGGGGGGCAGCTGATTACCGGAATAACTTCCAAAGTGGCTTTCAAGACCGTGGGTGTAAATGGGTTGGGGTTGAATGTGACGGGTATTATTACCGATAATACCGGCGCGGAAGTAAGCCGCTTTGCTTCAACCCGCCTGGGCATGGGCTCTTTTTACCTTGATCCTTCGCCGGGCAAAACCTATTTGGCCAAAGTCTCTTTCGCCGATGGATCAACGAATACCATTAACCTGCCTAATGCGACGATGAGCGGTATCATCTTATCGGTCGATAATGACTCTGTCGCAACAGCAACCGTAAAAATAGAAGCCAATGAAGCTTACTTTAATGAGAATAAAGGGAAGGATTATACCCTGCTCATTTATTCAGGTGGGGTAGCAACCACGGTTAACCTGAAGCTGGACAGCGCCGTTGTAAAGCTCGACGTGTTAAAGCGCAAGCTACATACCGGCATCGCCACTGTTACACTATTCTCATCAGCAAACGAGCCACTGGCCGAACGGTTGATCTTTGTTCAGAATTACGATCAGCTGAACCTGGAAGTAAGCAGCGATAAAGCGGTTTACGCAAAAAGAGGGAAAGCAAACATCACCCTCCGCGCCATCGACCGCAGGGGTGACCCGGCATCGGGGCATTTCTCCGTATCGGTTACCGATGAGAGCTTGGTACCGGTGGATGAGAACAGCGAAAACACTATCCTTACCGACCTGCTGCTTACCTCCGACCTGAAGGGATATATCGAACAGCCCAGCTACTATTTTACCAACATTAATAATAAAACAAACGCCGATCTGGACCTGGTAATGCTTACCCACGGTTACCGCAGATTTGAATGGAAAAAGCTGTTAAGCAACGATTACGCGCCTATCGCTTTTCAGCCGGAAAAGGGGCTGGAGGTAAACGGAAAAGTGACGAATCTGTTCGGCAAGCCGATTGAAAAAGGAACAGTCACCCTGATCCCGGCCAAAGGCGGTCAAGTACTCAGCGCGGTATCGGATGATAAAGGAATGTTCCGTTTTTCGAACCTTACTTTTAACGACACCACGCATTTTGTATTGAGCGCCGTGAATGCCAAAGGAAGAAACTCGACAAAGCTTACTTATTTTGCTGATAAACCATTATCAATATCCAATCCAAATTTAAACCAGGGTGCACCTGTAGCCGACACCGCCATGGGCAACTACCTGGCGGCTGACAAGCAGCAGCGCGAGGACTTGGTTAAATACGGCTTTAAGGGCAGAATGTTGAAACAGGTGAATATCCACCAAAAGAAACTCGACGATCAATACCGTACCCAGAGCCTCGCCGGTGCCGGCCATGCCGACCAGGTAATGCATGCGGATGAAATAGAACAAATAGGGGGATCATTGGTCACCAGCCTTAACGGTCGATTGCGTGGCGTAGGCTTCTCCAGTCTTCAAGGAATTCCATACCTGTCAAATGGGTTAGGTAACGGCCCAATGCTTATTGTACTTGATGGAGCTCAGCTTCCATTGGGGACTGGTTTAAATGAATTACCCCCCGGCAACATTGAAACTATCGAGGTGCTGAAATATAGCAGTGCAAGTATATATGGCATGGCTGGCGGCAACGGCGTTATGGTAATCACCACCAAGCAAGGCGGCCGCGACCCTAAAGATATCGCCTCGATGGGAGTGTTGCCCATTACACCGGTTGGCTTTTACAAAGCAAGGGAGTTTTATTCGCCGAAATATGATCACCAGAACTTGACTGATAGACAACGGGACCTGCGCTCAACCGTTTACTGGAAACCCGAGCTGCAAACCGGCAAGGACGGCAGGGCAACAGTTGACTACTTTAATGCCGACGGGCATGGGAGCTACCGGGTGGTTATAGAAGGCATCGATAATAAAGGCAACCTTGGAAGAATGGTTTATCGGTATAAGGTTGAATAATTACTCCTGATTCATGAAAATTTAACATAAATAAAACATACACGGCAGCGGCCACCTGCGAACAAGTCGAACTATACGTTTATATTTACGTCCATCATGGATACCCGCAGGGATTTTATAAAGAAAGCAGCTTTATTAGCCGGTGCAACCGGTCTGGCTGGTGGTTTGCCGGCCTCTATACAAAAAGCGTTAGCCATCAACCCTGCTCAGGGAAGCACTTATTTGGACGCCGAACATGTAGTGATCCTGATGCAGGAGAACCGCTCGTTTGATCATTGTTTTGGAACGCTTAAGGGCGTACGAGGGTTCAACGATCCCCGCGCCATCGATCTTCCCAACAAAAACAAAGTCTGGCTACAATCTAACAAAAAAGGTGAAACGTATGCACCGTTCCGGCTGGATATTAACCGCACGCGGTCTACCTGGATGGATTCGCTGCCCCACTCCTGGCGCAACCAGGTGAACGCCCGCAACGACGGCAAATTTGATCAATGGCTCGACAATAAACGCAACGGCAACCCCGAATATGCCGACATGCCGCTGACGCTCGGTTATCATACCCGCGAGGATATCCCGTTTTACTACGCGCTGGCCGACGCATTTACCGTTTGTGATCAAAATTTCTGCTCGGCGCTAACCGGCACCAACCCGAACCGGCTTTACTTTTGGACGGGCACCATTCGTGCTGAACAGGAGGAAAGTTCCAGGGCTCATGTTTGGAACGACGACATGGATTACGGCACCCTGAATTGGGCCACTTTTCCCGAGCGGCTGGAACAGCAGGGAGTTTCGTGGAAATGTTACCAGAATGAGGTTGCGATCGATACAGGCTTTGAGGGCGAGGAAGATGTTTGGCTGTCGAACTTCCAGGATAATCCCCTGGAGTTCTTCGCCCAATACCATATCCATCTGTATGAACCGCATCTCGCAACAATGGAAAAAAAGGCGGCGGAACTGCCTGGAAAGATCGATGAACTGCAAAGAAAGTTAGCGGCACTGCCGGCCGGCGATGCGAATGTAAAGCCGCTGAAAAAGCACCTGCGCCAAATGATGTCGGAACTGGCAGCGGTGAATAAAGAGCGTGAAACCTGGAAACCCGGGATGTTTGAAAAGCTGTCTGAAAAAGAAAAAAGCCTCCACCGCAAAGCGTTCGACACCAACAAGAACGATCCCGATTATCGTCGGCTGGCCGACTTGAAGTACAATGACGCCGGTACGCAACGTGAATTAAAAGTACCCAAAGGCGATGTACTCCATCAGTTTAGGGAGGATGTAAAGACCGGCAAGTTGCCAACCGTATCCTGGATAACCGCGCCCGAAAATTTCTCGGACCATCCCAGCGCAGCGTGGTACGGCGCATGGTATATTTCGGAGGTGATGGATATCCTTACCCATAACCCGGAAGTTTGGAAGAAAACCGTTTTTATACTCACCTATGACGAAAACGACGGCTATTTCGATCATATCCCGCCATTCGTGGCGCCGCACCCCCGTAAAGCCGGAACCGGTAAAGTTTCGGATGGGATAGATACCCGTGTGGATTTTGTAACGCGCGAACAGGAACTTGAGCGAAACGGCTTCCCGGGAAAGTTTGAGCGCGAAAGTCCGGTCGGGTTGGGTTACCGGGTGCCGATGATCATTGCATCACCGTGGAGCAGGGGCGGATGGGTAAACTCCGAAGTATTCGACCATACATCCACGCTGCAGTTTTTGGAAAAGTTTTTAAGCCGGAAAACAGGCAAGCCCATAAAAGAGCCTAACATCAGCGAATGGCGGCGTACCGTTTGCGGCGACCTTTCCTCCGTTTTTAGGCCATATCATGGTGAAACGATGGGTTTGACACAGCATCTGCCCAAAAACGAGTTCCTCGAAAGCATCCACAAAGCGCAGTTTAAAAAACTGCCCGACGATTATAAACCATTAACGACTGATGAGATCTCGCAGATCAATCGCGCGCCCCGCTTGTCGCCATACATGCCAAAGCAGGAACAGGGCATTAAGCCGTCTTGTGCCCTGCCGTACGAGTTATATGCACAGGGCAGGCTGACTACAGACAAACGTTCATTCGAGATCAACCTCACGGCCGGCAACGAGCTCTACGGCGCATCGGCGGCAGGGTCGCCGTTTAATGTGTATGCGCCCGGTAGGTATTTACAGGAAGACGTTCGTACCTGGGCGTATGCGGTAAAAGCCGGCGACAGCGTGACCGACAGCTGGCCCTTAAATGAATTTGAAAACGGGCAGTATCATTTGCGTGTATACGGCCCCAATGGCTTTTTCCGGGAGTTTAAGGGAAATGCCATCCACCCGCGCATCGAAGCCGCTTGCGACTATACCACCAAAGCGGCCGATCACTACAGCGTCAACATCACCCTCGAAAATTTCACCGGCCAGGATCAGTACGTCGAAATCATTGACAACGCGTACAACAGTAAAAGCATCCATCAGGTGTTACCCGGCGCCGAAAGATCAGCCGGAGTTTTTATCGCGCTTAATACAAGTTTTGGATGGTATGATCTTTCCGTCAAGGTACCCGGGCACGACATTTACGAACGGCGCTTCGCCGGACGCGTGGAAACCGGCCGCCCCTCTTACACCGACCCGCTCATGGGAAATATTACGTAGCCATTGCGGTCTTGACTCTTGCATCTTGATTCTTGGCTCTCGCCTCCTGCCTCTTGATTCTCCAACCCTGCAACTGCTACTGCCACTGCTACTCCTAACTGCTACTTCCATCCAGTATCCTTCTCAAATAATTGATCTGCCCCAGGTGGTAATTCAGGTGGCCGTAAAAAAATGTCAGGTAATACGCGGTGCTGTGTTTGCCGACGATCTCAAGCGGGTAGGTTTCTTCGAGTTTTGCATGATCTGTTTTCTGTAAACCGCTTTTAACCGCTTCTATAGCAGCATCGATATCCGCGACCAGTTTTTCGCGCGGAACACCGGTCAATGAAAATTCCTGCTCGCGGTTCCTTACATATCCCGAACCGCCCAGCAAGGCGCCGATGGTGTAGTTCAGGTTGCCGAGCAGGTGCAAAACCAGCGTCCCCGCCGAATTACTGATGCCATCGGCTTTCTTCCAGATGTTATCCTCATCCTTAAATTGCTGGATTTCGGTTTTTAACTTTAAGAGGTCGCGTTCATAAAGTTCCGTAAAATAATTTTCCATGCGTTCGATAAGTTAGTTAGCGAATGTTGGAATATAAAATAACAGCCGCGTTATTCTATTGTAAATTTATTCGTGACACGGAAAAAGTGAATAAACCAAAATTCGCCCATTTAATGAAGCGCTTAAGAAAGTAAATGTGGGGTGGTTAACTACGAATAGCTTGTTAAAAAGCTTTTTCCAGTCTCTTTTCAAGTACGGGGGTGATATCCGCTACAATATCGTGAACGATCTCGTTTTTCAGCTTTGTTTTCTCATCAGCCGAAATTGTCCTTTGGCCGCTATGATCTGCGGAAGTCGTCCCCGGGTTTGCTTTTAGCAATCGTATGATGTAAAACGTGGAAAAGAAAACTACGACTGCGAACAATACACCGACCGCAATCCAGGGAATAACTTGGCTAAATGACTCCATATTGGTCAAATTTTCTTTAATAACGAATAAACGTACAAAAATAGTGCTACAATTCCAATTAGAACCAAACAAATAAAAACCCAACCTAACGTTAAAAGTGTTTGTTGAATTGCCGTCAGACGATCGATATTATACAATGTCAGTATTCCTCCGCCAGTTGCTAACAATACCACCATTAAAAATTTAATGATTTCGGTATGTAATCTGATTTCCTCTTTAATTCCTTCCGGGGTCATAAATTATTTGATGACCTAAAGTACATAAAAAGTCATAAATCAGGAAACAAAACGAAGGCGCTATTAATTTCCCGTTAGCAACGGATTATTAACAGTTCCTACAAAAAGAATAAGCCCGCTTTTCATTTCGCGGATCGCGAAGATAAACGGGTGGTCGATAACCGTCGGCGGCAGCTGTGCAGGAGCACCATTGCCTATTTCGACGGAAGTGGCCGCGGCAGCGGTCGTGCCGCTTTCGTCCACATCGATAAATGCCTTATGGACCACGTCGGTTATCAGTAACTGCTGCGTAGCATTAATTCCCCTAAAATCGGCGGCATCCGAAAACGCGATATCCATGCCTAGCGCGCGGAGAGTACTGTTAAGGTCAACGTTATAGCTGAATGTAAACTTTGGTAGTTTTAGCTCGGCGCTACCGCCTGCCAGGTTATGCATCCAGCTGCTCCATTTCGCCGAGTCGAGGCCGGCCGCCAGTTGGTTAACCGTTTGGCCGTTTGCAGGCATCACAATAACCATACTGTATTTGCTGTTGGAATAGGGCAGCTCAAAAACATGCGCCTCGGTGTTGTCAAACCGGTTAAAGCCGATTTTGCCGTCCATAAAATTGGTCTGCACGGTCGAATTATCAGGCAAATAAAAATCCCGTTTAGCGGTTTTTGCGGGGTCGAACTTTTCCTTCCAGCCGCTCTTAAAATAAATGGCATTGATGAGGTACATCACCGCGTTTGCTGGAATCTGGCCGACGATCGACGGGATCTTGCCGTTGGTTTGCTGGTTTACCCAGCCGTTGATGGTGGCAGGCGCCGAAGAACTGCTAAAATCAAGGGCTTGCACCTTAGCATGATAATAACTGCTGTTGGTTTGTAAAAAAGCCGGCAATACGCTAAAACCCTGCCGGTACCAGATGGAATTGGCAATGTTGATGGTGGTAAGCGGGTCGAGCTTTGGCAGGTTCGTGATCAGGTTATCGTAGTAATTGTTGACCAGGTCCTGCGTAAACTGGTTAAAGTCCATCGTATTCCTGATTGCCGTTAAGGTTTGACCGTTAGCCCCGTTACTCGTCATGCCGAAAGCAAAGCTCACGCTTAAGGGCGAAACAAAAAGGTTGGTGTTGCCCGTACTGGCACTATCGAGCTTTTTAAATAGCTTTAAGGAAAACGCATTATCTGCTGCAACCTTTTGCAGTTCGGCCGGGGTAAGTACCAGGTCCTTACCCTTGCTGGGAACAACACCGTTTTTCTTGCAGGAAGCAAGCCCGGTAAACAAAAGGATCAATAAGAGTAACAGGGTTCTGCGTTTCATAAGATCAAGTATTAGTTATTTTCACCTGGTTTTATTTGATTTACGCATACATCTGTTTGAACGCTACACGCGACCGGAAGTTTTTTTAATTTACCTTAACGACAGCAACCGTGGTCACCTCCTTCGGCCTTGTCGCCTTATTCAAAAACGATGGCTTAAGCCGTGTTATCCAATAGCGCTGAAAAGTTTGCAGCGTTTGCATATGCCATCCCTTCGCCGAAAGGCTGTTTACCATGTCAACCGGGGCATATAGTAAAAACGGCCCTGTCGGCCTCCTATTTCCGGCGGCGTCCACGAGCGTTACCGGCTTTGTATTATAAAATTCAAATGCCGAAACATAGCCATCGTCCAGTTCGGCAACCGGCAGGTTTTCCGGATTATGGTTATTGATCCACGCGGCGGCTTCGCTGCCCGCCTGGTAATGCATCAACGACGGATAAAATGCCAGGTTAAGGTACAGGTTAACGATAAAAGAAGCCAGAAGTGTACGAAAAGCAATTCTTTGGAAGGAACAGTTTGGCGGCAGGGGAAAATAGATCAGTCCTAAAAAAAGCAAAACAACCACTATACCTGTAATCCAGTTTAGCGCTACCGGCCTGAAAAAATATTCGAGGGCGGCGACCAATGAAAGTAATAGAATGATGATACATGCCTGGGTAATACGAACCGCACGCAGCGTTTTTTCAGATCGAAGCCCCATCAGGTACTGCGCGGTCAGGATGGCGAAAAAGGGGAACACAATATTTAAATAATGCGGCAGCTGGAACTTTGAAGCGGAAAACAACAGGAAGGTAAGGAGCGATCCGGAAACGCAATACCACTCGACCATAGACACGTTTTTGACGCCCTTTTTTATCATGCTGAACAGAGCGGCAAACAACAAAAGCGACCACGGCAAAAAAGCCCACAACAGCGTATGCACAAAAAAGGTGGGGTCGCCGTGGCCCTTGATGGGACCGGTATTAAAAAACCGGCCGAACTGGCTGTCCCAAAAAAAGAATCGTATTCCGGATACACCTTGTTGCCCGAAAACCACCTTTTCGGGGTGCAGGTCGAATTGTTGATAAAGGCACCAAATCTCGGGGAAAATAAACAGGGTGATTAGGGCGAACGCTACAAGCCATTTGATATTAAAAAGTGCTGTCCATTGCCTGGTGATAATCAGTTGTCCCCCAATAGCCCCGCAGATAGGCGCCAGGGCGAATGGTCCTTTCGTCATGATCGCGCAAGCCGCGAAAAGGCTGCCCCAAAGCAGTTGCCAATAGTTATTATTTTTATTGGCCCGGTAAAAATGATAAACGGATGCAATTATGAGCCCTGTTAAATAAGGTTCGGCGCGTACATCGTTATTGGATAATACAATATGCTGCGCGGTGAGCAGTATCAGCACGCTCCAAAGCGCGGTTTGTTTATTGTATAATTCCTTTGCGAAAAGGTAAGTGTAAAAGGCGCCCATCATTAAAAAAATAATGCCCGGCAGCTTGTAGGCCCAGGTGGTAAAACCAAAGCATTTAAACGAAAGCGCGGTTACCCAAAACGGAAAATGGGGCTTATCCAGCCAATCTTTTCCATGATTAAAAAGCTCCACGTAGTTGTTGCTTTGCACCATGTTTTTGGCGATGACGGCGTAAAGTGTGCCGTCGGGCCCGGTGATGGGAATAAAAAGCCCGCTAAAATTTACCAAAACCGCTATCCCTATAAAAAGATAAAGCCATTTGGTTGATAAAGCGGGTTGGTATTCCATGATATACGCAATAAAGGTAACCAGATTTTTGATGTTATGCGGCCGCGCTAACTACCATTTATGTGTATAACAGGGAAGTTGTTATGTCGCTTCATTTTGTAATTTCGGGAAAGCTTTTATAACCATTACAATGAACGGTTCACTTTTCATTTTAGGACCAAGGCCGATCGGTCCCAATCCCCGAGCTGCATTTGAGGTGCTTGTCGTTTTTTTAATTTTGTTTGGGATAAGTTATTACAGGTCGAGAAATAAAAGATAGAATCTATATGAAAGATAAATTTTTGTTAATGGGTACTATTGACGGTTTTGGCGTGATTATCTTAGTTTTAGCATTAATCGGTCTGATATGCCTAATCCGGTTTATAATAAAGTGGGTTATTTACTTGATTAAAGGGAAGAATTGATCGAGTTTGCTGCGATGACCCTATTTCTTCACAAATTCAACCTGGTAAAGATGCGGCCATCTTTTACCCGTCACAAAAAAGCGTTTTCCCTTTTCATCCCACGCGATACCGTTCAGCACATTGTTTTGGTTGTCATAATTAGCCGGCCTGTTAGACATGGGCCATAGATTTTTCATATCGATGCGCCTCAACACCGAGCCGGTTTTGGGGTTGATCATCAATATCGTATCGGTGGTATAAACGTTCGAATACAGGTTACCGTCCACATATTCCAGCTCGTTAACCGCGTCTATGGGTTGCTTATCGTTATAAACGTCGATATACCCGGTTTGCTGGTAATTGTCCTTATTTAAAAACCATATTCGGTTGGTTTTGTCGTCCATGTACAGCTTTTTGCCGTCAAACGCCATTCCCCAGCCTTCCACGCCCACGTTATTCGGAAATGTACTGAGCAGCTTAAAGGTGTTTTTATCAAATACAAAACCGACCTTATTACGGTAGGTTAACATCACGATCTTGTTGCCGACGATCGCGCTTCCTTCCCCAAAATATTTAGGGTCAAGCTTAGCCCGCTGAACAACCTTGCCGGTTTCCAGGTCTACTTTTCTGAGGTCAGAATGTCCTTCATTGCCCGTGCTTTCATATAAATAGCCATCCTGGTAAAGCAACCCTTCGGTATACGCGCTGGTATCATGTGGGTATACTTTCACCACCTTGTAAGTATATTCTTCGGGGGCCTTAGCAGCCATCAGCACAATGTTGGTGGATGCCTCGTCGCTTTTGCCGCCGGTATAAACCCTCGCCGTTAACAGCCGCAGGCCCATTTTCATCGTATCGGTTTTCAGCATTAGCCCGGAAGAATCTTTACTTGTGGCGATTTTAACCGAATCAAGCAGGTAAACAATCGAATCGGGTTTTGTCCCTACAGGATAGTGCGCTTTTAGCGTTACCGGCTGACCTGCTTTATATGTGGTGCCTGATTCAGGGCTTACCGTTATGTTAGCATTTTCCTGAGCATTTTTATGGGAACAGCTGCTTGCCAGGAACGCAGCAACGATTAAGATCAAAGGGAGTTTATGTTTCATAGGATCAGGTAGCCGAAGGCCAAAACGCGTCTTCGATATGGTTTATTGTATAATTGGTTTGTTTGTCGAATAATACCGAAATAATATCGAACCGCACCTCGCCCTGGTGGTTCATCAGGTAAATATATTCATCAGCGGCCTCAGCCAGTAATTTTTGTTTTCGCTCGTCCACAAAATCTTCAGGCTCGCCAAACCAGTTGCCGGTACGGGTTTTCACCTCGGTAAATATCATCACTTTGTCTTTATAAGCGATCAGGTCCACCTCCAGCTTGCCATGCGTCCAGTTCTCATCCAGTATCTCGTAACCTGCTTTTTCCAGGAGCTCTTTTGCCAGATATTCACCTTTGCGGCCGAGATCGAGGTGCAGGGCCATCACTTTAAAATTACTGAGCCTAAATAATCGGAAATCGTTTTCTCCACCTTCTTCATGTGCACATATTGATTGAGCAATATTTCCTGGTCGGCCTCGCCTTCCGCTTTTTGAAGCTCAGAACGCAGGCTTTCCAATATCTTGCCCACTTTTTGCTTTTTGAGATGGAAAATAGCGCCCAAAATAGTCGCCTTCATATTCACCTGCTCGTCCGGCACCAATATCCGGTGCATCTCGTACCAGTTATCGCTCAGGGTATACTTGGTGGCTATTTGGGTGACAGTCAGGTCTACAATATCCTTTTCGGGATAATGGATAAAATATTGTTCGTCCGGCAATACGCCGTTCTCTACCTCGCGGCGGTAAACGTCGACAAACTGTTTGCAGGTCTCATTTTCAAACTCCACATCGCTCAACTCAGCGATCATAAACGGCCCGATATAGGTGTTAGCGATACCATCCCAGTCGATCACTTTATTGCCATACAATAACAACAACCGGATGATCTCGCGTTCCTGGCTGCCGTCATTTTTCGGTTCCGTTACAGCCGGTTCTTCCAGCAGGGTTTCATCAACCGGCACAGGATTCGATACGTTCTGCTGGGCGTTCTTTTTTGATTTGGCCAGCCGCATTTTATTGAGCTCCGACAGCAGCGCCCGCTCATCGATGTCCAGCAAATAGCTGCATTCCTTGATAAATACGGATGCTTTGATGGAGTCGGGTATTTTAGCAATACTTTCAACGATTTCCCTGATCACGCCCGCTTTTTTTATCGGGTCGTTGCCGGTATCTTTCAGTAAAGTGTCGGCTTTAAAAAGAATGAAGTCTTTTTTATTTTCGTCGATGTGCTTTTTAAACCCGCTGGTTCCAAAATTGCGCACATACGAGTCGGGGTCATGTCCGTCCGGGAAGAGTACCACCTTTACGTTCAGGCCCTCCTCCAATATCATATCCAACCCGCGCAATGACGCCTTGATCCCGGCGGCGTCGCCATCGTAAAGGATCGTGATGTTTTTAGTGATCCGGCCGATCAGCCTTATCTGTTCCGCGGTTAAAGAGGTTCCCGATGAAGCCACCACGTTTTCGATCCCGGCCTGGTGCACCGACAATACGTCGGCATACCCCTCGACCAAAAAGCAATTATCCTCCTCGCGAATGGCTTTTTTGGCAAAGTAAAGGCCGTAAAGAATGTTGGATTTATGATAGATCTCCGACTCCGGCGAGTTAACGTATTTAGGTACGTTTTTGTCGTTTTTGAGTGTACGTCCGCCAAAAGCGATCACTCGTCCTGTAAAGCTGTGAATTGGGAACATGACCCGCCCGCGGTAACGGTCGTACAACGATCCGTTTTCGCGCTTCACCGATAATCCTGTTTCCTCTAGAAACTCCTGCTGGTACCCATCGCTTAATGCCTGCCCGGTAAATGCTTCCCATTGATCGGGTGAGTAGCCCAGTTCAAATTTACGGATGGTCTCGCTGGTAAAACCCCGCTCCTTAAAATAGCTCAGGCCGATGCTTTTGCCCTCGTCTGTTTCGAGCAGGCTCTCATGAAAGAACTTTGCCGCATAACCCGTTACGATCATCAGGCTTTCCCGGTGATTCTCGTCCTCGCGGTTTTCGGCCACATCAACCGTTTCCTCCACCTCGATGCTATATTTTTTGGCGAGCCACTTCAACGCCTCGGGATAGCTGAACTTTTCCAGCTCCATCAAGAAGGTGACGACCGACCCGCCTTTACCCGACGAAAAATCTTTGAATATACCCTTGGCTGGAGACACGGTAAACGAGGGCGTCCGCTCATTGGCGAAGGGAGAAAGCCCTACATAATTAGCCCCGCGTTTTTTTAACTGCACAAACTCGCCTATCACCTCCACAATGTCGGTGGCTTCCATAATACGGTCGATGGTGGGTTTGGTGATCATGCGTTATGCAAATGTAGGGCAATTCGGTTAACCCTATTTACAAAATTCAATTTACAACTTTATTTAATTCTGCGCGCTTCAAAAACGTAATGGCAATACCCGCCAGTACCACCACGCTGCCGATGATTTCTTTGATCTCCAGTTTCTCGTTGATGAATAATATTGCCCAAAAGCCGGCCAAAACGGTTTGGCTCAACAAGGCGATGGATACCTTGGTCGATTCAAGAAAACGCAGCGAATGATTGATCGTTATCCAGCCCAGCACCTGGCATATTACACCCAGACCAATAAAGCAAATCCATTCGGTAGCCGAAAAGGAGGTGAGATTAGCCTGCTTCACAGCGCAGATAATGAGCAGGAAAACGCTTGCCGCAAGCATGTTGTAAAACATAAAGGTGAGTATGCTGATGCGTTGCAGGATGCCGCTGGTGATCATAATATACGTGGCATACAGGAAGCTGGCTGCCAGCGCGAGCACGATACCGATATTAAACTTTAGGCCAATAATATTTTGGTATCCCACCAAAATCACCATGCCGGCAATGGCAATGGCCGTTCCGATCCAAAATAATTTCCCGGCCCTTTTCCTGAACAAGATAAAACTCAGCAATCCTACCCAAACTGGCGCCAGGTTGGCGATTAGCGTTGAAACGGTTGCCGATATTTTTAACAGCGAGATATTCCACACGGTAATATCGGATGCAAAAACGATCCCGCCTGCGATGGCAATGAGCAGGTCCTTCCGATTGATCTTTAAATTCTCTTTTACAAGACAATAGGGCGCCAGGCAAACCCAACCGATTGCGATCCTATAAAACGCCGATGTAAGCGCGGGCGTGCCGGCAAACTTGACGAAGATGGGCGAAAAGGAAATGCAAAGAATGCCTATGACGAGACTGACTTTAGGATTCATATAAAACGGTGTGCGGCAAACTTAAATAATAGGTCGGAATTAATGTTCAATTTCTATCTTTAGGTTTAGCTATTTGTTTGGGTGTAGCGAAACGCGGTGCCCGATCGTATTATTAGTTAAATCACTGCCATGAAAAATCTCATATACCTTGCGCTTTCGTGTTTTGTATTACTCAACACAGCGTGTCATCCTAATAAATGCTGCGTTCCGCCGGAGCCATTGAATTATCTCAGGGCTCAAAAAGATAGCGTTTTGTGGGAGGCATATCCGGCGAACAGCACCGTTAAAAATGATACGATTACAATCGTCGGCACAACTAATAACCCCGGCGCCCTCGAGGAAACACTGGTCATGGGGGTGAGGTTCCACGGGCTGGGAAATTACAACTTAACCACCGGGCAGGCCGTTTATTATACAACAGCGGGCAACAGCACGCCGGTTATTAAGCATGACCTGGATACCCTATTCGCCAATTCCTTAAATATTTCCTTTTACGCTTCCGGTTACATTGTCGGCACTTTTAATTTGAAATTTATCGATACTCATCCGTCCGCGAAAGACATCGCGTTTTTACAGGGAAGATTCAAAATCTCTTTACGCAAATAATCGTATTTTTGCCGCTCAAATATATTATATATGAGCCAGCGCGTAAAGATAAAGGCATTACTGGAAAGCGAGCACACCGATGTGAACGTTGTTGTTAACGGATGGGTACGTACCTTTCGTAATAACCAGTTTATCGCGTTGAACGATGGCTCGACTAACAGCAACCTGCAGGTGGTGGTCGATTTTGAAAACACCGACCCGGCGCTGTTAAAACGATTAACAACGGGCGCGGCTATCCGTGTTTCGGGGTTACTGGTCCCTTCGCTGGGCAAGGGTCAAAAAGTGGAGGTTAAGGCAAAAGAAATTGAAATTTTAGGCGACAGCGACCCGGAAAAATACCCACTGCAGCCAAAAAAACATAGCCTGGAATTTTTGCGCGAAATTGCGCACCTGCGTTTTCGCACCAATACGTTCGGTGCGGTTTTCCGCGTGCGCAACAGTCTGGCTTTTGCCGTGCACCAGTTTTTTCAGGAACGCGGGTTTGTCTATTTGCATACGCCCATCATCACCGCTTCGGACGCCGAAGGTGCCGGCGAGACTTTCCATGTGACCAATTTCGACCTCGTGAATCCGCCAAAAACAGAAAGCGGCGAGATCGATTTTAAAGAAGATTTTTTTGGCCGCCCAACAAACCTTACGGTGTCCGGACAGTTGGAAGGCGAGCTTGGCGCGATGGCCCTGAGCGACATTTATACCTTCGGGCCAACTTTTCGTGCCGAAAACTCCAACACTACACGCCACTTGGCGGAGTTCTGGATGATAGAGCCTGAGATGGCATTTTACGACCTGGCCGATAACATGGACCTGGCCGAGGCTCTGCTAAAATATGTGATCAAATACGCCTTGGATAAAAACGCAGAAGACATTGAGTTTTTAACCCAGCGTTTACAGGACGAGGAAAAACAAAAGCCGCAGCACGAACGGTCGGAACTGACCCTCATTGAAAAGCTTCAGTTTTGTTTAGACAACGATTTTGAGCGCCTTACCTATACTGAAGCGATCGATATTTTAAGGGATTCGGCGGCGAATAAGAAAAAGAAATTCCAGTACCCGATAGAAGGCTGGGGAACCGATCTGCAATCGGAGCATGAGCGTTACCTTGTGGAAAAGCATTTTAAAAAACCGGTCATCCTGACCGACTATCCCAAACAGATCAAAGCCTTTTACATGCGCCAGAACGACGACGGAAAAACCGTTCGCGCCATGGATATTCTTTTCCCGGGTATCGGCGAAATCGTGGGCGGCTCCCAACGCGAAGAGCGGCTGGATAAACTGGAGCAGCGCATGGACGAAATGGGCGTACCAAAAGATGAGCTATGGTGGTACCTGGATACCCGTCGCTTCGGCGCATGTCCGCATGCCGGATTTGGCCTGGGCTTCGAGCGACTGGTGCAGTTTGTAACCGGTATGGGCAACATCAGGGATGTGATCCCTTTCCCAAGGTTCCCGAAAAACGCGGAGTTCTGACCGCTGTTTTGCGCTTTCCGGATGGGGATCGAGGTTGTTCGCTGATTACCGGGCACTAACCGGACAGTACTCTTTATCATGTTTTCGCTACGTACAGGTAGCAGGAGATTCAACTATTCAGCCGGTCAAATTTTCAAGATCATCGATGTCTTTTGGTCGTCCAGCTGCTTTTTTTGCAGTGATTAAATCATTTATATGAATAGTCCTGATCATCAAACTATCTTCTTCAAAATAAGTTGAGCTTTGATAACATTCGTCAAAGTCCAGACCTTTAACAACGGTCATAATATCTATCGCACACGGCGGAGTTCCAAATGTAAAAACATCCCAATCGGGATGATTCAAAAAGGCATCTTCAGTCATATCAAAAACGGGCATTCCGAAATGTAAAAAGGCGCGTTTAATATTACTGTAGTTTTCAACGCTCCGCTCAACCCAAATATCCATATCACCTGTTGTGCGGGAGTAACCGTTAAGGATGACCGAATAACCTCCAACGAGAATATATCTTACGTTGAATTCATTAAAACAATTAATAAAATCTCTGAAATCATCGTTAAAAATATTCCCCATTTTATCCGCGTGATCGTGCTTTGAACGCCGTTCTGTCAAGCCTCGGGGGCTCATTTTCAGGATAATTATAGGCCACACTGTTTAAATAATTCGCGATGCGCAACCTTTCCTGCCAAGTCAGTTTCTTGTAATACATAGCATGGTTCGAAGCTTCCTTCGCGGTATGTGCCTTAAATGCAGTACGGTTCAATCGGTATGAACTCATATCCAAATATACTTCAATAAATTTACCTGTAACAACTTTGTTAAACGCTGTTTTAAATTTTGGGTTTTTTATTGATAAGTTTGTTTAACTGACTTAATTATTTATTATGAAATTAAAATTACTTTGTTCCTTCCTGCTTGCAGGGGGCGTGATGGGTACGGGATTTGCCCAGGAAACGGTTGACCCCACAATGGTTCAAAAGATCCGCGATGAGGGACTAAACCATTCTAAGGTCATGGAGACTGCTTTTTACCTGACGGACGTTTCCGGTCCGCGGTTATCGGGTTCGCCATCATTAAAACATGCGCAGGATTGGGCCGTAAACCAGCTTAGATCGTGGGGCATGGTAAACGCAAAACGCGAGCCTTGGGGTAAATTTGGTAAAGGCTGGGAGGTGGAAAAGAATTATGCGGCTATGACCGCGCCATATTACCACGCCATTGTAGCGATACCAAAAGCATGGACGCCCGGCACCAACGGGGCAATACGCGGCAATGTGGTGTTAATTAAAGCGGACACGCTTACGGACCTTGATCAATATAAGGGTAAGCTTGCCGGTAAGATCGTGATCTTTGACGCCAAAGGCGGTGTGGAGCGAACCTTTAAAGCCGATGCTGCACGTTATACCGACGAGGAGCTTGATGCAATGGCTAAAGCGACCGCACAAGCGGCCGGCCAGCGCAGGGCGTTTAACCCTAATTCGCCGCAATTTGCCGCACAGCGCAGGGCGCGTGCGCTCCGTACTGCTATAAATGAATTTCTTCAAAATGAACATGTTGGCCTTATATTAAGCCAGGCCCGCGGAAGCGACGGGACCGTATTTACGACAAACGGAGCTTCATACGCTGATACCGCTAAGACGGTTTCGCCTGAATTGGAGACCAGCGGCGAAGATTACCAGCGTATTTTGCGACTGGTAAAAGCAGGTATAAAAGTGACCATGGAAGCCGATATAAAAACCCGGTTCTTTACCGACGATCTTCAGGGGTATGATGTAGTTGCCGAAATTCCGGGAACCGATAGAAAGTTAAAAGACCAGCTGGTGATGATAGGCGGCCACCTCGACTCATGGCACGGGGCTACCGGTGCAACAGACAATGCTGCCGGAAGCGCTGTAATGATGGAAGCCATGCGAATTTTAAAAGCGACGAATTTTAAACCGCGCCGCACCATTCGAATTGCCTTATGGAGCTCGGAAGAACAAGGTTTATTTGGCTCGCGCGGATACGTGCTGAATCATTTTGGCGATCCGAAAACGATGGAGCTTAAGCCCGAGCAGTCAAAAGTTTCGGCTTATTACAACCTGGATAACGGCACCGGCAAAATACGCGGCATCTACCTGCAGGGCGACTCGGCAGCAGCGCCTATATTCAGGGCCTGGCTCGAACCGTTTAAGGACCTGGGCGCAAACACCATTACTATACGAAATACCGGCAGTACCGACCATGTTTCTTTTGATGCAGTTGGGATCCCGGGCTTCCAGTTTATCCAGGATGCGCTCGATTATGGTGCGCGTACCCATCACAGCAACCAAGATACGTATGACAAATTAAGTGAAGATGACTTAAAACAGGCCGCTACTATTGTTGCATCATTTGTTTACAACACCGCGCAAAGAGACGAAATGATACCGCGCAAAGAGCTGCCAAAAGCGCAGCCGGCAGTTGCCCGTAATTAGGACATTCAACGTCAATACCGGATACCGAATGATGAAGTATTAACACTTTACATTCGGTATTTTTTATTGCCGTAATCTTTTGTCGAACGAAAACGGCTCGTTACTTATGATCGTGATCTGTTTAAAATCGCCGTGATCTGGATTGATCAGGTAGTTAACTTCAGCTTCCACTATCGACGATGGCACTTGTAATATCGCCGAATGGTTTTGCCTGATCCATCTCTCGCCCATTTGCTGGGTGATATGCATCTGGTCAAAGTCGGTCCAGTTCCCGGGTAAGTCAGCCGGGTCAATGGTTGTAACCTTGACACCGTCGGGGCAATCGATCGTTAAAATATTAAAGCGCTCGTTTAAACCGATGTAGTTACGATGGACAACATTTTCGAGGCATGCCAGCGATCGCGAAGACGCCGTATAGATCATTTTCACCTCGTTGGGGTTCCAGCGCGCAGCCCTTCCGGATGCAATTAACCCGTTTGCATATTTAGTTAATACGATACGATAAACCAGCATATTTAGGCCAAATCGCCTGATTCGATACGGATCAGTTCCTCTTCAATAAGCTGTATCCCGGTAATGGTATCCATCAAATCAAAAGGCAATTGATTTCCCAATCCATAAGCCGGCGTATTAAGCCACTGATGAAAATTACTCGCCGAGCCAAATATGATGGCTCCTTTATCAAACAGCGCAAACGACTTAAGTAATTTTTCACTTATAGCCGCATCCAGGGTCAGCTGCCGCGTAACATGGTTTTGAATAGTTTTTACTGTGGTTTTAAAGGTTTCCTGGAATTCATCCTGGGTAAAGCCCGAAAGTGTAAGAAAATCAAGGGCAGCTTTAGCATTAAGCCCTTTTTTTGATTGCGTTAACAGGCTAATATCATCCGTGTAGTACGGCTTGTAATTATAAACCATCTCAAAATCCGAAACATAGCTTACCGTATCCGAGAAAGAATAAGCAACGTGTTTTTTCTCTGTTTTTGGCACTTCTTTTTTGCTGAGAGTATTGGGCTTTACTTTTGGTTCGGCTTTGTTTTTTTTTACGTTCATAGTATTGTTATACAAATTTAGAAATTTTTCTCAAATAAAAAGAAATTTTTCTAATATAACAAATAACATGCCTGACAGAGCTATTCGAGTTCGATTTTTTCGTGTTGGTAAGGGATATCAACGGCGGCAAATCCTTTTGCCAATATTTTTTCTCTGAAACGCTGCTGTACATCGTATTCACCATGTACCAGGAAAACTTTTTTTACTTTGCGAGGGTCCTGACACGAAACAAAATGTAAAAGATCTTCATAATCGCCATGGGCGCTCATTGATTTGATCGATTTCACATCAGCCCTTACTTCATATCGTTCACCAAATATAAATACATCACGATCGCCCCTGGCCAGGTGCCCGCCCAGCGAATTTGGCTCACAATAACCCACCATTAAAATAGTGCAGTGCGGATTGCCGATATTGTTTTTAATATGGTGCTTTACACGACCGGCTTCGGCCATTCCCGAAGATGAAATAATTACGCACGGCGTCGGATCGTTATTCAGCGCGATAGATTCTTCGGTAGACTGAACAAAACGAAGTCCTTTAAAGCCGAACGGATTAGGATCCATCTTTAAAACTTTGTTTACCGCCTTATTATATTCCTCGGGATGATCCATTAGTACCATCGTCGCTTTTTCCGAAAGCGGGCTATCTACATAATAATGCAGATTGGGCAATATGCCTTTAAGCTCCAGTGCATTTAAGGCGTATAACAACTCCTGCGTGCGGCCCACACTGAATGCAGGTATAATTACCTTCCCTTTTTTTATCTCGCACGTATCTTTTATAACCTCAAGCAGCGCATCTTCAATGGGACCGATATCTTTATGAAGCGAATCGCCATAAGTCGACTCTAATAAAATATAATCGGCCTGCGGATAAGTTTGCGGACTTTTCAGGATCATATCTCCATAACGGCCAACATCGCCGCTAAACGTGATATGGGTTTGTTTGCCATTCTCGGTAACTGATAAATGAACCGCCGCACTGCCAACCACATGGCCGGCATCGGTAAACCGAAACTTTACCGACGGGGTTATCTCATGATCCTGATGGTAATCCACAATTTTAAATAAACGCAACGACTCCATAGCCTCCTCTTCGGTATACAAAGCCTTCAATAACGGCAATCCTTTTTTTTGCCGGTGCTTATTGCTGTATTCGTTGTCCTGCGTTTGTATTTTTGCCGAATCCATTAACAATATCCTGGCCAGGTCCATTGTAGCCGAGGTGCAAAATATTTGCCCCCGGAATCCCTGTGCAACCAAACGTGGTATTAATCCACAGTGATCGATATGCGCGTGCGATAAAATAAGATGATCCACTTTTTTGGGGTTAAAACCAAAATGCTCATTCAGGTCTTCGGTATGCTCGCCCAGGCCCTGGAACATTCCGCAGTCGAGCAAAATACTTGTTCCATCCCTTAATTGTAGCAAATGTTTGCTGCCGGTTACGTTGCGGGCAGCGCCGTGAAAAGTTATCGTCATAGATGCTGTGAAGTTTGGTAAGGTACAAATCGAGGATGAAAAAGTTTAAAATAAAAATAAACTAAGAATTTAGTTGTAATTTCGGTTTTTATCATTTACCTTCGATTATTCATTTGAAAGTTATTGAAGCCATCATAAAAATATAATGGAAATTAAGGAATTAACTCGCGCCGAAGAGCAATTGATGCAGGTGCTGTGGCAATTAAAAAAAGGATTTGTTAAAGATGTGATCGATGTGCTGCCCGACCCAAAACCGGCATACAACACCGTGTCGACAATCATCAGGATATTGGAAACCAAGGGCTTTGTGGGGCACACCGCACATGGCAAAAGCCACGAGTACCACCCGGTGATCAGTAAAGAGGAGTATCAAAACTTTGCAACCGATAAGTTGATGAACGGGTATTTTGACAATTCGGTAAAGCACATGTTTTCCTATTTCGTGAAAAAGGAAAAAATCGACTTGAAAGAGGCCGACGAGATTATGAAGCTGATTGAAAAACTAAAAAAACAATAATTATGAACTGGTGGAATTATTTACTGCTGGTAAACATTTACCTGCTGCTATTTTACGGGTTTTACATTTTGCTGTTACGTAAAGAAACATTTTTTCAGCTCAACCGGCTGTACCTGGTAACAGCAGCATTATTTTCTTTCCTGATACCCCTTATACAATCGGATTGGGTTAAAAATCTATTTATCACCCAAAAAGTTCAATATACATTGTACAGCAGCCCGGTTATGCTTTATCAATTCACGCCTATCCGGAATACTCACATCACCATCGGACAAGTATGGCTGATGGTTTACCTGGCGGCGATAACTTTTTTGAGCCTGAGATTTATATGGCAGCTTGTAAGCTTGAAAAAAGCAATGGCGCAGCCGCAGTCAAAGGTGCCATATTCGTTTTTCAGGAAGATCCGGCTCGGAAACAATTTAACGCACCAGGATGTGATAGCCGCGCACGAGCATGTTCATGCGCAGCAATGGCATTCGGCCGACATACTGCTAATGGAAGCGGTAATGATCATTAACTGGTTTAACCCGGTGGTTTACTTTTACCGGTTCGCCATTAAACACATACATGAATATATCGCCGACAGGCAGGCGGTAAACTCGGGGACAAACAAGGCAAATTATGCTTTGCTACTACTGAGTCAAACATTTGATACACCGACCCACCGATTAGTAAACCCATTTTTTAACCATAGTTTATTAAAAAAACGCATTATGATGCTTCAAAAAAACCAATCGGGCAGAGTCGCCCTTATTAAATATGGATTATCGGCGCCATTATTCATACTGATGCTTATTTTGTCTTCGGCAACAGTAAACAACAACACAACTATCCGACTGATCAATTCAAAAGCCGAAAAGGCATTTTTTACACCCCTGAGTGGTCCCGCCGAGATACACCCGCAGTACGATGACCATAACGGTTTGAAACCGGCTAACGTAGCCGTAACGCGCGCACAGCGGAAATATACGTCTATTGTTTTACAGGACACCGTGCCGGCAAAAGACAATAAAGTTTTTACCTCCGTAGAGCAGGTTCCTGAATTCCCCGGCGGGGTCCAGGCTTTTGGAAAATACCTGGCATCCAACATTCATTATCCTGGCGACAGCTGGAAAAAAGGAATACAAGGGCGGGTTATCGTGAGCTTTGTGGTTGAAAAGGACGGATCGTTAAGTGATGTGCATATTGCCCGGGGCGTGGCTGATGATATTGACCGTGAAGCCTTACGTGTTATACAGGCGTCACCGCATTGGAGGCCGGGTATCCAAAATGGCAAGCTGGTTAGAGTAGCCTATACGGTGCCGATAGCCTTTACCCTTAATGGTGAACCGACGTCCCATAAAAACTTCGACGTTACAATTGACGAGACGCAGCATTCGTCCGCGCCGCTGGTGTTTAAGTCAGACACAGGCAATAATACTGTTTTAGTGACCGGTAACGAAAAGCCCTTATATATACTCGACGGCAAAGAAATAACCAGCCTTATGACAGTAAACCCAAATGATATAGAAAGCATTTCGGTTTTGAAAGATAAATCGGCAATAGCTTTATACGGCCCGAAAGGCGCTAACGGTGTTGTGATCATTAAAACAAAAAGTACCCGCTTAAAATTGTTAATGAAACAGTAGTGCGTTACGGAGGCAGTAACCCAGAGAGTTGAAAACATCGATGGTTAAACCCTTGAACGAAAGGTTAACACCGCCGTATATTTATTCACAAAAATATTTGTTTGTGCCGGATGTTTTTTATATTTATATAAAAAACTTATCACATGAACTGGAAAATCATCTTTCATTATCAATTTTTGGGTTGATAATGTCATTTGCCACCGTCTCGTTGATCCCTGAAAAGGTTGAACCGGCATTTTGGGTGGTAATATTCATTTTCTGTGCGTATGTTATTGCCAAAGTTTGTTCTGGAAATTATTTCTGGCACGGCTTTTTGGTAAGCATGGTCAATTGTATCTGGATCACCGCCGTTCATATCTGGTTCCGCGAAACCTACGAGGTCCATCACCCGGACATGGCCTCGATGGCAACTGATATGCCTAAGTATCTCGCTGTGCATCCGCGCACAGCTATGGCAGTTATGGGGCCGCTTTTTGGCGCCGCATTCGGTATTGTGCTTGGTGTATTTTGCCTTATCGCGTCAAGGATCGTGAAAAAAAGCCCCGGCGTTCACAGGTCCAAAGCTTGATATCGTTTAATATCATGCTGTAAATTCATCACCGAAAGTCCCGGTGTGCCGGCTTTAATTTCAAAACGTCAGGTGGCAGGCCGGTCATAATTTTCAAAAATAGGTACTTGGATAAATTCAAATTTTATACCTTTGAAAACAAATATCCGGCAAGGGTATTTATATGATATACATTCTATCCATTTTAAAATGAAACCATTCATTCCAACAGCAGTATACGGCGTTTTAAATTACCTATTGAGCTTTACCCTTATTGCCGCCCCCTGGTTATTCGGGTTAGTGAATGTTTCGAGCGCGGCTTTACTTATCCCTATATATATCGGCTGGCTGCAATTTATTATGGCTGTTTTTGTCGACAACGAAACCGGGTTTGTAAAACAGTTCCCTATGCAGATGCACCTGGTGCTGGATGTTTTAATGGGTTTCTTTTTGATGGTAACGCCGTGGTTATATACCTTTTCAGATCGCGCTTTCTGGCCGGAGTTATTATTGGGCGGACTTTTATTCTGCTTAGGAATATTTACAAAGAAATCGCCTTTTTTAACAAAGCCGCATCATTCAGTGCCCGAGGGGCAATTAACCTCAACCGATTCGACAGAAGGCAGGTTGAGTATTTAAGGATCATGAATAGGTGCTAAACGCTCCTTTCAATATTCTAATCATTTCCGATTGACTTTGGTTCCCTTTTTGTAATATTATCTTTAACTTTGTCTAAAACGATCTGTATGAGCACTGCGGAATTAAAGGAGAAACTGATCGCGCAAATTAACGACATTGATAATGATGAGTTATTGGCCGAAATATCGACTATGCTCTATATTGAATCAAAATCTGTAAACGGCGTTTATCAGATGAGCGCGGTCGAGCGCGAAGCGGTAGAAGATGGGTTAAACCAAATCAAAAACGGCGCGTGGGTATCTGACGAAGAAGCCAATCGCGAGATAGAAGAATGGCTACGAAAGTAGTATGGTCAGTTCGCGCAAAACGCGAACGATTCGACATCCTCCAATATTGGGCTAACCATAATAAATCTAAAACATATAGTCGAAAGCTTTATCAATTATTTCGGGTCGGAATGAAAAAGGTTGCCGAAATGCCTGAGTCCGGAATTCCTACGGCCAATTCGGATATACGAATCAAGATTATTAAATACTACATGATTTATTACCACATCAGTACTTCCAAAACTATTGAATTGCTTACTGTTTGGGATAGCCGACGAAATCCCATCAAGTTCAAATTATAATATCTTTAAGCTTTTACCTTTCAGCTTTTCGCTTTCCCCTTTCACCTCAAAACCCTACTTTTGCAAACTTTACAAACAGTACCATGCTACGTACACATACTTGCGGCGAATTAAATATCAGTCATTTAGGACAAACCGTTACTTTATGCGGCTGGGTCCAAAAATCACGCGACCTGGGCGGCACCACTTTTATCGACGTGCGCGACCGTTACGGTTTAACGCAGCTGGTTTTTAATACCGACACGGATGCCGCTTTACGCGATGTTGCACGCAGTCTTGGTCGCGAATTTGTATTGAAAGTTACCGGCAAGGTGCTGGAGCGTTCCAATAAGAACGCAAAGATCCCGACCGGCGAAATTGAGATCGCTGTTTCGGACATCGAGGTATTGAACGAGGCTAAGATTCCCCCGTTTATGATCGAGGATGAAACCGACGGCGGCGAGGAGCTCCGCGCGAAATACCGCTACCTCGACCTGCGCCGCAACCCGATCCGCAACAACCTGATGCTGCGACACAAAATGGCGCAGGAGGTACGCAAATATCTTGATAGCCGCGATTTTATCGAAGTGGAAACGCCCGTACTGATCAAATCGACCCCGGAGGGGGCTCGCGATTTCGTGGTGCCAAGCCGCATGAACCCGGGTGAGTTTTATGCCCTGCCGCAATCGCCGCAAACATTTAAGCAATTACTGATGGTGAGCGGCTTTGACCGTTATTTCCAGATCGTAAAATGCTTCCGCGACGAAGACCTGCGCGCCGACCGTCAGCCCGAGTTTACGCAGATAGACTGCGAGATGGCCTTTATTACGCAGGAAGACATTTTAAACGTTTTCGAGGGAATGACGCGCCATTTATTTAAAAGTGTAAAAGGCATCGATCTTCAAAATTTCCCACGCATGCAATATGCCGACGCGATGCGTTTATATGGCTCGGACAAGCCCGATATCCGTTTCGGGATGGAGTTTGTGGAACTGAACGACGTGGTAAAAGGCAAAGGCTTCGGCGTTTTCGATAACGCCGAGCTGGTGGTAGGCATAAACGCCCAAGGCTGCGCTGAATATACCCGCAAGCAAATAGATGAATTAACTGAATGGCTAAAACGCCCCCAGATCGGTGTTACCGGGATGATCTGGTGCCGGTATAATACCGATGGCTCGTTAAAGTCGTCGGTGGATAAATTTTACAGCGAAGATGACCTAACCAACTGGGCAGCCGCTTTTGACGCAAAACCCGGCGATATCATGTTCGTTTTAGCCGGGCAGGCCGATAAAGTGCGCAGGCAGCTGAACGAACTCCGGCTCGAAATGGGCACACGGTTGGGCCTGCGTGATAAAAACACTTTCGCACCTTTATGGGTGCTTGATTTTCCGTTGCTGGAATGGGACGAGGAAACAGGTCGCTACCATGCCATGCACCACCCTTTCACATCGCCTAAGCCCGAGGACATCGCCATGCTGGATACAGCGCCGGGCGAAGTAAGGGCAAACGCTTACGATATGGTGATCAACGGCATCGAGGTCGGCGGCGGATCCATCCGTATCCACGACCGTGCGTTGCAGTCGCTCATGTTTAAACATCTCGGTTTTTCGCCCGAAGAGGCGCAAAAACAATTCGGCTTTTTAATGGATGCTTTCGAATATGGCGCCCCGCCGCATGGTGGTATCGCCTTTGGGTTCGACCGGCTTTGCTCTATTTTTGCAGGGCTGGATTCGATCCGCGACGTGATCGCCTTCCCAAAAAACAATTCGGGCAGGGACGTGATGATTGATACGCCATCCACCATTGCCGAAGCGCAAATGAACGAGCTGAAGATCAGGACAACGGTCTGAACCATGATTTGCATGATTATAGGATTTTCTTGATGTACTGGTTAAAATCCTTTCATCCTTAAATCAAGTTAATTGGGGTTCAGACTAATGAGTTTATTTTTATATTAGGAGAAAATCAATGGTATGAAAAAACTTTACGCCCTGCTTCTCCTTATCTCCACATTCCCTGCCTTTTCCCAAAACAATTCACTTAAAAAAACAGTCAGCGAAAAAGCCGATGCGCTCCAAAACCAAATCGTTTCATGGAGACGTGATTTTCACGAACACCCCGAGCTGGGCAACCACGAGGTCCGCACCGCGGGCATTATCGCAAAACACCTGCAATCGTTAGGGCTCGAAGTGCATACAGGCATTGCAACAACCGGCGTAGTAGGTATTTTGAGGGGCGCGAAACCGGGGCCTGCCGTTGCGCTGCGTGCGGATATGGACGCGTTGCCGATCATCGAAAAAACAGGGTTGCCGTTTGCGTCGACAGTAAAAACGATGTATATGGGTCAGGAGGTAGGCGTAATGCATGCCTGCGGTCATGATTCGCATATGGCCATATTGATGGCTGTTGCCGAAGTGCTGTCTTCTATGAAAAATCAGCTGCACGGAACGGTGAAATTTATTTTTCAGCCGGCCGAAGAAGGCGTGCCGCCGGGAGAAGTGGGCGGCGCGGAAGAAATGGTGAAAGAAGGCGTACTGGAAAACCCCAAAGTAGACGTCATCTTCGGATTGCACATACAATCGTACCAGCCCACGGGTACTATAGCTTATCGTCCCGGCGCGGATATGGCTGCGGTTAACGACATGCAGATCGTTGTAAAAGGGCGCGGATCGCATGGAGCCTACCCATGGTCGGCTGTCGATCCCATAGTGACTTCAGCAGAGATCGTCAACGCTCTTCAAACTATCGTAAGCAGAAATTTGCATATCACCGATAATCCCGCCATTGTAACTATTGGGGCCATTAACGGCGGCAACCGCAGCAATGTTATCCCGGAGTCGGTAACCATGCTTGGCACCATTCGGACGTTTGGCCCGGAGGATGAAAAAATGGTGATCGAACGTATAAAACAAATCGCTACCAAAACGGCCGAGGCAGCAGGCGCCATAGCAGAATTAAAAATTCCGTATAGTACCCATTACCCGGTCACTTATAACAATCCCACGCTGGTTGCTAAAATGCTTCCGGCGCTGCAAGCAACTGCGGGTACAGATAACGTTATACTGCGCCACGCGGAAACAGGGGCGGAAGATTTTAGCTTTTATGAAGAAAAAGTGCCGGGCATATTTTTGCATCTCGGCGGTTTGCCAAAAGGCGCCGACCCGTTAAAGGCCCCGGCCCACCATACCGCTAATTTTTATATCGACGAAAGCGGGTTTACCCTTGGCGTGAAGGCGTTGTGCAATTTGACCCTGGATTATATGGCAGCGAACAGTAAATAAAAGACCATTTCGTCAAAAAGCCTGACTAAATGCCAAATTGTTAATTTGGCACCCTGATTGTTAATTAATTTATTAATGAGACAAAAATTTTATGATACCGCTGTGAAGCAGGAAACTGCCGTGCTGGTTGGCGTGGTAAAACAAGGCGAAACTGACGAGCAGGCCGGGGAGTATTTGGAGGAACTTGAATTTTTAGTGGAGACCGCCGGGGCGGAAACAGTAAAGACTTTTACCCAAAAGCTCCAAAAGCCCGACAGGGCAACGTTCGTCGGCTCGGGCAAACTGGAAGATATCAAAGCCTTTGTTACGGCCGAAGAGATCGATATGGTGGTGTTCGATGATGAGCTTACGCCGTCACAGTTGCGCAACATTGAACGAGAATTACAGGTAAAAATACTGGATCGCAACAATCTTATCCTGGACATATTTGCCGGCCGTGCACAAACCGCGCAGGCCAAATCGCAGGTGGAGCTGGCGCAGCTGCAATACCTATTGCCGCGCCTGACCCGTTTATGGACGCACCTTGAACGGCAAAAGGGTGGTATCGGTATGCGCGGGCCGGGTGAGTCGCAAATCGAGACGGACAGGCGTTTGATCTTAAATAAAATATCCCTGTTAAAGGAAAGGTTGCGCCATATCGACCGCCAAAACGAGACCCAGCGTAAAAATCGTCACGAGCTTGTGAGGATTGCGCTGGTTGGCTATACGAACGTGGGAAAGTCGACCATTATGAACATGCTCTCCAAGTCGGAGGTGTTTGCCGAAAATAAATTATTTGCGACGCTGGATACGACCGTAAGGAAAGTGGTTCTTGAAAATGTGCCGTTCTTATTATCGGACACGGTAGGTTTTATCCGCAAGCTGCCGCACGACCTGGTGGAATGTTTTAAGTCGACATTGGATGAGGTGCGCGAAGCGGACATACTGATCCATGTGGTTGATGTTTCGCACCGGAACTTCGAGGACCAGATCAGGACCGTAAACGAAACGCTGAAAGACATCGGCGCGATTGACAAAAGAGTGATAACAGTATTTAACAAGATCGATGCATTTAAACCGGAGCAGCATCAAATAGATCAACAGGCCGAACCGCTTACTTTAAATGATTTTAAACACAGCTGGATGGCGAAAAATAATAGCCCGGCGCTGTTTATCTCGGCAACGAAAAAGGAAAACATCGACGATTTCAGGCAATTGTTGTACGAAGAGGTAAAAGCCATTCATACCGCCAGGTATCCATACGACAAATTGTTGTACTAATGTAGAGACGCAAAATTTTGCGTCTCTTATTGAAGATAAATCTCGGAAGTGAGACGCAAGTATTGCGTCCCCTACGCGTTGTGCAGCGCGTTGGTTGTGAAGTACAATACGATAATGACCATCCCTGCAATGATCCGGTAAACGCCGAAAAGTTTAAAGCCCCGCTTTTCCAAAAAGGTAATAAAGCTTTTGATGGCTAATAACGCCACAATGAACGCAATGACGCTGCCGATCACCAGCAACTTTATATCCTGGTGCATTTGACCCGCAGTAAGCGTATTGTGTTTATGAAAATCCCAAAGGTCTTTCACGGTGGCGCCAAACATGGTAGGAACGGCCAAAAAGAAGGAAAACTCGGCCGCCGCAGTACGGCTCAGCTTTTGTGCCATGCCGCCAACAATGGACGCCGCCGAACGCGACACGCCTGGGATCATCGCTAAACACTGAAAAAACCCTATTTTTAACGCTGTAGTGTGATTGATATTTTTTTCTTCCTTGATCTTGGGATTATTGAACCAATCGTCCACAAAAAGAAGTATAACACCGCCGACCACAAAAGCGATGGCAACAACCAGCGGGCTCTCCAGCAATTTGTCGATGTGTTTTTTTAGCAACAGTCCAAGTATGACGGCGGGTATAACGCCGATGACCAGCTTTACATAAAAATCGACCGAGCGGACGAACCGTTTAAAATAAAGCACCACAACCGCCAGGATAGCGCCCAACTGGATCACGATCTCAAAGAGCTTTACAAATTCATCCTTGCTGATGCCCATTAACGAGCTGGTGACCACCATGTGGCCCGTTGATGATATGGGTAAAAATTCAGTCAGCCCCTCAATAATGGCAAGGACGATAACCTGGATGATATTCATTGGGATTGGTTAAATGGTTGATTGAGTTGGATTAGGTTGATACCGGCGAAGATAGTTACGATTTATATTAACCATTCACTTAATCAACCAAATCAACAATTCACTAATTTGAGACTGGCTTTTTGAATATGGCGAAGAAACCTAAGGCAAATCCTGCTAAAACTACCAGGGGTGCTATAACAATTTTGGTAGTGCTGTAAATATCCGTCTTGCCCGACATCAGTATAAAGCCAAATACCACGATCGCAATGCTAATGATCAGCAGCCTGTAGTTGCCCCGGTCGAATATAAAATGTACGGCGCCGCGTTCCTGCGAGGCCGCGGCCGGTTTTGACGAAGTTGTGGTTTTAACCGGTGTTGATGATTTGTGTTTTTGTGACATAATTGTAATTATGAATTTAGCAATTTATTGATCCGGTGATTACCTGTAAAGATCGTATAATTTTAAACGCAAAAATTTATTTACCGCCAGGTACGTGCTGAAACCCGAAATAAATACGCCTATACCGATCACGATAATAAACACGATGCCAAATTCCGTATAGTTTTGCAGGATAACCAGGTCGGGCACCTCTTTATAAGCCAAAGACAGGGTGCCAATTAAAATGATAATTGCTATCAATCCGCCCAGCAGCCCATGCCATATTCCATATAGCAAAAATGGCTTCCGGATAAAGCCTTTAGTGGCCCCCACAAGCTGCATCGACTTGATAAGGAAACGCTGTGAGTAAATAGCCAGGCGTATGGTATTATTGATAAGCGCCACCGACAGCACCACGAATATGGCTGCAAAACCAAGGATAACCAAACTGATATTGGTAAGATTTTTATTCATCTGGTCAACCAGCAGCTGCTGGTATTTCACTTCCTTCACTAATTTATTTTTAAGCAGCCCGTTTTTAAACCGCTCTATATCGGTGTTATTGGCGTATTCGGCTTTTAAGTAAACATCCAATGACGGCGATAAGGGGTTGTAGCCGAGAAACTTTATGGCATCTTCGCCCAGGTCCTTTTGCAGGTTGCGGGCCGCCAGCTCTTTGCTTACGTACTCAGTTTGCTTTACCATTGGGTTCGCCTCGATCTCCTTCTGCAGCTGCAACACATCCGTTTCGTGCGCGCCATCATCGACAAAAACATTTAAAACAATGTTTTCTTTAACGTACCGCGAAAGGTTGTGCGCGTTAACTAAAATGAGGCCTAATAACCCGATCATCAGTAAAACCATAGCGATGCCGAAAACGGTAGATATATATATCGTTTTGGTTTTTTTGGCTGACGCGCTTGCTTCGAATTCTTCCATGCTGTTGCGAAAATAAGGAACCCGCACTAAAGGTAAAAGTTTATCTGTTATTATCATACACCAGGCTAACAAACCCGACGGGGTTTAACAAAATTTAACAGGGTGTTCGTTCGGAACGGTATATTCAGACAGGTTTTGCTTCTTTTTTTCTTTTTGAAAAGCTAAGAAGGTTTTTCTACGACCACTTAAGATTGTTTAGAGCGTTTGATCAAGGTCAGCCCTGGCAAATATCCAATATCCGCCGAGGGCGTCGGAATAGTCCGGCTCTTTTTTCATTAGTCGGCAGTTAGGTAAAGTCATCATGTATGTCGTCTTCAATTAAAGTACAAGTTGCTGTCGTATTTCTGCAATCCTCGTCTTAATCTGTTTTCACAATTTCAAATGGTTATCATTGTCGTTCGTTACGCGTTAATAATCATTACCGAAATATTCGAAAGCAGTCATTATCTCTAATTCAGGGAATTCTCAGTAATTTTACGACACTATATGCATGCCTCCCCTAACAAATACAACGAACAATTTCAAAAGGCATTAGCCCAGCTTAACCGCGAGCAGCTGGCTGCGGTGAATAAAATGGATGGCCCGGTGCTGGTTATTGCCGGGCCCGGCACGGGCAAAACCCAAATACTGGCCGCCCGTATCGGTAAAATACTTTCGGAAACCGATGCCAATGCCCACGAGATTTTATGTCTTACCTATACCGATGCAGGCGCGGTAGCCATGCGCAAGCGCCTGTTTGAATTTATCGGCCCGGAGGCCTACCGGGTTAATATTTACACTTTCCATGCCTTTTGTAACGAGATCATCCAGGAAAACCTCGACTTTTTTGGAAAGTTAAGCTTAGATGCGCTGTCTGATCTCGAGTCGGCGATGTACTTCCGGAAATTGGTTGATGAATTTACGAACGACCATCTTTTGAAACGCTTTACCGGTGAGATATACTACGATGTGCCTAACTTGAAGAGCCTTTTTTCGGATATGAAAAAGGAAAGCTGGGATGAAGTGCTTTTTGAAAGCGCCGTTAAAGAATACCTGGAAGATTTGCCTAACCGCGAAAAATATGTCTATAAAAAAGCAAATCCAAAGATGGGGATCAAAGTTGGCGACCTCAAGCAGAAGGATATCGACAAGGTGCATGAGCGGATGAGCAAGCTGTTGGCTGCAGTAAGGGAATTCAAAAACTTCAAAGCCATCATGGATGCTCAAAAGCGGTACGATTATGACGACATGATCCAGTGGGTGTTAAAGGCTTTCGGCGAAAATGAGGATCTGCTGCGCCGCTACCAGGAACGTTACCAATATATCCTGGTGGATGAGTTTCAGGATACCAGCGGGTCGCAAAACGAGCTGCTGAAATTCATTTTGAATTATTGGGAAACGCCCAACGTGTTCGTGGTAGGCGACGACGACCAATCGATCTTTAAATTCCAGGGCGCCAATATGAAGAACATCCTGGATTTCGCTAATGATTATGTAAAAACGCTGCATACCGTTGTGTTAAAACACAATTATCGTTCAAACCAGCACATACTCAATGTTTCAAGGGCGCTGATCAGCAATAACCGCGAGCGGTTAACTACCCAGCTTGCGCTGGATAAAAACCTGCAGGCCGCGCACCCGCGCTTTAACGACCTTGTCGTCGAGCCGGTTATCAACGAATATGAAAACCCGGAGAAGGAACTGGTGCATGTGGCCGAAGCGATAAGCCGTTTGCTGGCAAAGGGCACGGAGCCCGGCGAAATAGCCGTTATTTATCGTAACCACAGCCAGGTGGAAGAATTGATCCAATACCTGGACGGTAAACATATCGCGGTAAACGCAAAACGTAAGATCGATATTTTCACCTTGCCCTTCGGCGAAAAGATCATCAATATACTGCGCTATCTCGCAATGGAAATGGATTCGCCCTATAGTGGCGACGAATTGCTGTTCGAGATCATGCATTATGACTTCTTTGATATTCCGCCCATCGAGATAGCAAAGGCAAGTGTCGCGGTAGCCAAAGAAAATTACGCCACATCCGGTAACAATGAGCCTAAAACATCGCTGCGGCGCTATATAAGCCAGCTGCGTGTTTCCGCCCAACCGGGGTTGTTTGATGAGGCCCATAATCAGCAGATGAAATTCCTGGCAAGCGATATCGACTATCTCTTAACATACGCGGCGAGCAACACCCTGCAGCAGCTTTTCCAGCAGGTGATCGCCAAAATGGGTATCCTCAGGTTCATTATGCAACAGCCCGACAAAGGCTGGTATATGCAGGTACTGACCAATTTTTTTGATTTTATAAAAGACGAAAGCCGGAAAAACCCGTTAATTAAGCTCGCCGACCTGGTTGCGATCATCAAGCTGATGGAAGAACACAAGATCCGGCTGGAGTTGAACCAGGTGATCTTTTCGGAAAATGGCGTCAACTTTTTAACGGCGCACGGTTCAAAGGGTCTTGAATTTGAACACGTGTTCCTCATCGGCTGCAGCAAAAAAATATGGGATAGCAAGGGCCGCAATTATGGCTTCAGTTATCCCGATACACTAACCCAGGCCGCCGACGATGACATTGCGCAAAAGGAAGAGGCTCGCCGGCTGTTTTACGTAGCCATTACCCGGGCCAAACAATGTCTTAATATATCCTATCCGGCAAAAGACAAAAACGGCAAGGACCAGGAAGCATCCCAGTTTGTGGGCGAGATATTGGCCGACACGCACCTGGAGGTTAAAAAGCCACAGGTAAGCGAACAAGCGATGATTGGGTTTATGGCCGCCCAGTTCAGCGAAACGGAACAGCCAAGGGTAGAGCTGCTCGATAAGAATTACATCGATCAGTTGCTCCAAAACTATACCCTTTCAGTAACGCATTTGAATAACTTCCTCGATTGCCCGCTTAAGTTTTATTTCCAGTGCCTTATCCGTGTGCCATCGGGCAAAAGCCCATCCGCAACCTTTGGGCAGGCGGTGCATTGGGCGTTAAATAAGGTCTTCCGGAAAATGAAAGAAAACGGCGATGAGTTTCCGCTCATCAATGAGTTTATGAACGAGTTTCGCTGGTATATGGCGCGCAACCGCGATTCATTCACCAAAGAAGATTTTAAACGGCGGATGGATTACGGCGAAAAAATACTGCCCGATTATTATAATCAAAACATTGCCACCTGGAATAAATCGGCTGTTACGGAACGGACCATAAAAAACGTTGAGATTGAGGGCGTACCGGTAAAAGGCAGCCTTGATAAAGTGGAATTTAACGGCAAGCAGGTTACCGTGGTGGATTACAAAACCGGCAAGTTAAAAAACGCAAAGGAAAAATTGCAAAGGCCAACCAACGAGCAGCCTTACGGCGGGGATTACTGGCGGCAGGCAGTTTTTTATAAGCTGTTGATCGATCATGACCGGAGTCTTGACTGGGAAGTTATAAGCACTATATTTGAATTTGTTGAGCCGGTGAACGAGGGCGAATATCACAAGGAAAAGATCGTGATCGCACCTGATGATATCGCCGAAGTAACGGACCAGATTAAAACGGTTTACCAAAAAATATTAGCGCACGATTTTAACACCGGTTGCGGCAAAAAGGAATGTGACTGGTGTCATTTTGCCAAGAGCAATTTCAGGCAGATAGGCAATGTGATGCAGGAGGAAGAAGAGTAAAGAACGTTGAAACACAAAATTGAATTCATGAAATATTTTTTATTGTTCATCCCTGCATTTTTTATTTTACAGGGAAACGCACAAACCACCATTAAACAGGATGCCGCCATCAACAAAATGGTGGACGAGGTATCGTCCAAAAACATCGAGGCGACCATCCGCAAACTGGTAAGCTTTAAAACGCGGCATACGCTGAGCGACACCACCAGCAAAACCGAAGGCAGCGGCGCCGCGCGCAATTGGATCAAGGCCGAAATGGAAAAATACGCGTCGGCCTCGGGTGGGAGGATGACCGTACAGTTTGATACGTTTACGCAGCCAAAAGGGAATCGCATTGATAAGCCCGTGCATCTTAAGAATGTGCTGGCTATACTGAAAGGAACCGATCCGAAGGATACCCGCATTTACATGGTTTCGGGACATTATGACTCACGCATCAATGATGTGATGGATCCCAACGGCATCGAGCCGGGCGCCAACGACGATGCATCGGGCACAGCCGTATCGATGGAACTGGCGCGCGTCATGTCGAAACGGTCGTTCCCTGCAACTATCATTTTTATGTCGGTGGTGGGCGAGGAACAGGGACTATACGGCTCAACCAATGTCGCAAAACGTGCAAAAGCGGAAAACTGGAACATCGACGCCATGCTGAACAATGATATCGTGGGTAATACGCATGGCATGGAAACCGATCTGAAAGATAACCGCAACGTGCGCGTGTTCAGCGAGGGTGTGCCTTCTATCGCAGCTGGTAATGAGCGAATGATTGCCAGTTTAATAGCTCTGGGCGGCGAAAACGACAGCCCGTCGCGCGAGCTGGCGCGCTATATCAAAGAAACCGCAGAGCGGTATGTGGACCAATTGGATGTAAAACTGATATATCGTCGCGACCGGTACCTGCGCGGAGGCGATCATGTACCCTTCCTGCAACAGGGATTTACAGCCGTGCGGTTTACCGAGATGAACGAGGACTTTAACCGGCAGCATCAGAATGTACGCACTGAAAACGGGGTCGACTATGGTGACCTGCCAGACTTTGTAGATTTTAACTACATGCAAAAAGTGGCGCGCATGAACCTTTCGGTATTGGCAAACCTTGCGCTTGCCCCTGCTGAGCCGCAAAGTGTAGGCATCGTCACCAGCGGCTTAACCAACAAAACCGTGTTAAAATGGGAGGCACCGAAAACCGGCAAAAAACCGACGGGTTATTATGTACTGATGCGCGAAACCAGCAGCCCGGTTTGGGAAAGAAAGTTTTTTGTAACCGATGTAACGGCTACGTTGAGCTACTCGAAGGATAATTACCTTTTTGCTGTACAATCGGTTGATGCGGATGGGCATGAGAGCTTGCCAATATTTCCAAAACCGGTTAGGTAGCTGTTAGAGATTAGAGGTTGGAGATCAGAGGTTAGTTGGTATCACATAATAACTCTGTGAGCTGGCATTTCGGCCTAATCTCTAACCTCCAATTTCCGATCTCTACTTCACACTTTTCCTAAGGACGATAAAGTACCCCGCTATAAAAACTCCTACGGCCACAGCCAGGCTTACCCAGGTTTCGCTGGTAAACATGTTAACGGTAAGATGCGGCATGGCCGGGCCTTTTGCTTTACCGTTGCCCAAGGCTCTTAAAGCCAGCATGGGGTGCGAATAAGGGAACAGATAGGCATATTTCCAATTGTTTGATGCCAGGATAACGCCGGTTATAGTGCTCACAAACCCGATACCCATCGGCTTTAAAAAGTCCTGCATCAACAAGCTCAGCAAAAATTGAATGGACAAGATACCGAGCGATGAAAGAAAGAATTTGATATATATCTGCACGAGCGCGCTTACGATGCTATATTCACTGAATTTTAATTCGGGTTTCAAAACGCCCAGTAAGTTGCCGAAGGCCAGCGTGAACAGTACAAACAGCAACAAGCATAGAAACACCAGGAACAGGGCATATAAATATTTGGCAGCGTACACCGATAGCTTGGATATCGGCAGGCTGAAAAGTGTTTTCCAGGTATCGGCTTTATGCTCGATACTGTTTACCGAATACGCTATAAAAATGATCAGCATCGGCAGCAGCAGCGATCCCATCACACCTAAAATGGCGCCCGAAAACTGTATCCATAGCATCATTCCCGGCTGATGGGCAAGTTTGTCGGCATGGGTATAAAAACCGATGAAAAGCAGCAGGCAAAGCAGCAGCGGCAAAATAACCGCGCTCCAGAAACCCATGGTTTTACGCGTTTTGTAAAACTCGGAACGGAAAGAAAGTATAAAACCCTTCATTGCTTAGTTGTTTTGGGTGATCGATAAAAACAATTTTTCCAGATCCTTTTGCTGTTTTCTTATACTGTATACCGCGTACCCATTTTTATTTAACAGGGCATTTATCCGGCCCATTTGCTCTTTTGTTGTGAATGGAACGAATATATGGTGTTCATCGGCGTCGGTCACGGTAAAGTCGTTACGCTTTAAAAAATTAGCGGCATCGGCGGTATTTTCGATTTCAATTTGCACCAGTGGCTGGCTTAACGCCTCAAGGTCCTTTATACTCCCCTGAAACAGCAGCTCGCCATGATTAATGATCCCCACATGCGTTGCCATACGTTCAACCTCGGCCAACAAGTGACTGGAAACAAAAACGGTTTTTTCGTGCTGGGTAACCAATTTAATCAGTAGTTCGCGTACCTCGATAATACCATTTGGATCGAGGCCGTTGGTGGGCTCGTCGAGTATTAGCAGTTTTGGATCGGACAATAAAGCCAGCGCTATGCCGAGGCGCTGTTTCATGCCCAGTGAATACTGCCCCGCCTTTTTATTGGCGGCATCACTTAAATGTACCAGGCTTAGCATTTCATCTACCCGTTTTGCAGATATCTGTAATAACAATGCCCGGTTCAGCAAATTTTCCCTGCCTGATAAATGAAGATATAAGGCCGGTTGCTCTATCAGCGAGCCAATTTGTGAAAGTATATCAATGCGGTTGTGTTGCAGTTCCTTTCCAAAAACAGAAATGCTGCCCTGCTGCGTTTTAAGCAGGTTTAGCAGCAATTTTATAGTCGTGGTTTTGCCGGCGCCGTTGGGTCCTAAAAAACCATAGATACTTTTTTCGGGAACCTGGAGCGACAGGGATTTAACAACAGTTTGTCTGCCGAAATTAAAGGTTAAACTGTCGGTATTAATTACCATACCTTTTCCTTAGCGATAGAGCATACGGTTTTTACCAGTGTAAAGCCTTTATAAAAAAGTGAAGTTGCATGAACCGTGGTGCCGGCTATCGCCTCGCTTTTTTGCTGGAACTGGTAGCTAACGCCCATAATGAGCGCAAACATTACCGGTACAAGTAATAAAAGAAACGGGTTTGAGTTTGTGAGCCTTTTCATTGTGTGTGAGATTTGATGCAACAAAGAAATATCAAATAAACCGGCCGCTAAAAAGATTTAGACCAACTGACGGGATTTATAGATGAACCCCGGTTTTATGGTATACACCGGTTTGTCGGATAAAATTGCCCGTTCATCGACAAACCTGGCTGCTATATATAAAATACAGTCCTTTCCGCTATCTTAATATTAATTTCGGGGTAATGAAACGTCGCTGGCAAATATTTTGGCATACCTTTTTTTGGGTATTTATTATCTCGTTCTGCCTGGCGATAACGCGGAACAATACCAAGCTGACGATTAATGACCTGCTGATAATTATCGTATTGTATGGCGTCATTAACATAAGCTTGTTCTATCTTAATTACCTTGTTTTTATTCCCAGGTTACTAGACAAAAAACGATATGGCTTATTTGCACTCGCCATTGTTATTTCCCTTATTGTGTATGGCCTTGGCAAATACGGCGTGGCGATTTTTTTCAGGCAGTACATGATCATCCATGTCAAAGCCAAAGCTGTAAGTTTTGCTTCTTATTTTTTGAGTACGGTTTTTACCAGTCTTTCCTTTTTATTTTTTAGCACGGTATTAAAATTTTCGGTCGACTGGTTTTTAAACGAACGCATTCAGCGCGACCTGGAAAACCAGCGGCTAAGCGCCGAACTGGCATTCCTGAAATCACAGATAAACCCCCATTTTTTGTTCAACTCGTTAAACAGCATTTATTCACTGGCTTACCAGCGATCGGAAACTACGCCCGAAGCAATATTGAAGCTTTCGGAAATTATGCGTTACATGCTGTATGAGTGCAACGATAACCGCGTGGAACTAAGCAAGGAGTTGCAGTATGTGCAAAATTATATCGATCTTCAAAAAATACGGTTCGGCAAAAAAGCGTTTATCGATTATAAGATAGAGGGGAAGGTTACCAACCAGCAGATCGTGCCTTTAATTCTTATCGCGTTTGTAGAGAATGCATTTAAACATGGGGCGACCAGCACGCAGCAAACACCTATCCGCATGCTGGTTGAAGTTGACGAGGAACATTTGCGTTTTTTTATACAAAATAAAAAAAATACCAATAACCGCGACGAAGCAGGGGGTATAGGGTTGACCAATGTGAAACGCAGGCTGGATTTGCTTTATCCGCGGAAATATAATTTGGAAATTAACGACGAACCGGATACCTACACCGTTGAATTATCATTAATTTTATAACATGATCAGATGCCTTATCGTTGATGACGAACCCCTTGCGCTGCATGTGCTGGAAGATTATCTATCGAAAATTCCTTTTTTGCAGCTGGTGAAGTCGACAACCAATCCCATAGAGGCGTTAACACTGGTGCAGGAAGCAAACGTCGACCTGGTTTTTTTGGATGTCCAAATGCCCGAGCTGACGGGGATCCAATTTTTACGCATTGCAAACGGCAAGGCAAAGGTTATTTTAACCACGGCTTACCCCCAGTACGCGCTGGAGGGGTATGAACTGGACGTGATCGATTATCTTTTAAAACCGATCGCGTTCGACCGTTTTTTTAAGGCGGTTCAAAAGGCGCAGGCCGTGCTGCAGCCGGCATCACCTGCAAACGCGGCAAAACCAGTTGAATCTGCACCCGTCCAACAAGCTCAGCAGGATTTTTTGAGCGATTTCATTTTTGTTAAAACGGAGCATAAAATTCAAAAGGTATATCTTAACGATATCCTTTTTATCGAAGGGCTAAAGGATTACATCTCTATTTTTACGGCTAACGAGCGGATCATCACGCTACAGAATATGAAGAAGATGGAAGATGCTTTGCCGGCAAAACACTTTATCCGGGTACATAAATCGTACATCGTATCGATCAACAAGATCGACAGTATAGAACGCAGCCGGATTTCCATCGGCGATAAGATCATCCCGGTAGGCGACACCTATCGCGACGATTTCTTTAAGATCATTGACGGGAAGAATATTTAGGCCCCACCCGAGCCTTCCCCGGAAGGCATGGATTATTAAGTCTCCCCAACCGGGGGAGATTTAGAGGGGGCTTGCCCCAATTCCATTTTTATCTCCTCTTCCGCTTCTTTTACAATTTCTTCTGCCGGTCTGCCGGCCGGCTCGATGGGACCCAGCACTTTCCAGGTCATTTTTACAAATGGGGTTAACGGGAAATAGCCGTATTGGATCATGCGCCACGAATTATCAATGGCAATAGGTACCAGCAATGCTTCGGGGCATTTTTTTAAGATAGTAGCTATGCCGGCCGCCTGGAAAGATCTTACCCGACCGTTTTTTGACCTGGTACCTTCGGGGAATATCATGGCCGACCACTTATTTTCTTTCATGCGGTTAGCCAGCTTTACGATCTCGGTAATGGATTGCCGCGGATCGTTACGGTCGATATTGGCCCCGCCGCCGTGTTTCAAATTAAAGGAGATCGAAGGAATACCCTTTGTCAGCTCTATCTTGGATATAAACTTAGCGTGATACTTACGCAGGTAATAGATCAGCGGCGGTATATCACATAAACTTTGGTGATTCGCAACAAAGATCATGGGCCGGCCGATAGGCAAATTCTGATTATTGATAAAAATAACACGGTTACCCATAATATAGAAGGTGCGCAACAGGCAAAGGTTCAACACATCAACCACCCGCTTATGCGCGCTATAGCCGCCAAACTTATACGCTATCCATTGAATGGGCTGAAAAATTCCCAAACACAGAAAAAAAGCGAGGAGCGCAAAAGGTGATAAGATGTACCCGAAAAGCTTTCTCATAAAAGCATCAAATTTAGATTTTTTCCAGGACTTCGGCGTGCTTTTACAATTGGTTCTCAGCTATCATTAGCTTTACCTTTAAAACCGCCGCTACCGTCATCGAGTCGGTTATTTCGCCGCTGCAAACCATGCGGTAAACCTCGTCAAAAGGCACTTTATGAACCATCAGCTGTTCCGTATCTTCAGGCTCCGGCTCAAACTGTTGTAAGCCGTGTGCAAGATAAATAATACTCGATTCATCACTTATTGAATTGGACAGGTGCATACGCTGTATCTCGGTCCATTCCCGGGCTTTTAAGCCTGTTTCTTCCAGCAGTTCCCGTTTTGCTGATTCCAGCGGGTCGGTATCCAGTCGGCCTCCGCCCTCAGGTATTTCCCAGCTATATTGTCCCAAAACAAAGCGGTACTGGCCTACCAGGTAGGTGTTCAGCTCATCATCCAAAGGAATAATCCCGATGCCTATATTTTTATAATGTATTTTTCCGTAAATACCTGGGTTCCCCGAAGGGTTGATCACCTGGTATTCGGTAATCTTGATCCACGGGTTATCGTAAATTTCTTCTTGGGAAGTGATCTTCCAGGGGTTTTCCTCAGGATGGTTCATTGAGCTCTAATATAATGCTTAAATATGTAGCATCATCTCCCAAACGCCCAAATCAAAAACTTAGGCACGGCTTTGGCCCAGGTTTCGGGGTTGTGACTGCCGCCATACATTTCAAGGTATTGGATATCTTCCGGGCGCTTAAACCCTTTTTGCTCCAGTTCTTTGATCAGGTCGACGGTATCGTCGATCGAATCAATGATGCCGTTTTTATTCCGGTCGGTCGTTTCATCTTTGGTACCGGTTTGCAGCCATATTTTCAGATCGGGCTTAATAGCGGTATTTCTTACAATGCTGTGCATGATCCGGTCGCTATCAGTATACCCTTTTGATAGATCCCTGCTCCGCCACCAAAACGATCCGGAAAATACGCCGACTTTATCGAATAATTGAGGGTTATTCCATGCAATGTCTAATGCCGATAACCCGCCAAGCGAGAATCCCGCGAAAGCGGTCGTATCAAACCTTTCAATGCCAGTTAGCTTTGCGATAGCAGGCAGCAGTTCCGTTTTTACAGATTCGGTATACAAATTGGCTTTCGACCCGCGCTTTTTAAAATCGGGCTTCCCGGCAGTTCCGTATTCCACCAGGCGCTCTTCGCCGGCATGTATCGCCGCTATTATCGCCGGCTTTATGCGGTTTGTGCTTAATAACTCAGTAAGGGTTTCGGCTATATGCAGGGTTTCGGCTTCCTGTCCGTCGTTCAGCAACAGCAAGCTTAACGGCTCCGCGATCTCCGCCTCATCGGGTAAAAACAGCGAAACTTTTACATCGCGCTTTAAGTGATTTGATTTGATGGTGATTGTATTCTCGGTGATCGTCATTTCCTTCTCCGGCAGGCTCCAGTACATCTCGTGTATTTTATTAAAGCGGCAAAAGTAGGATTTCCAATTTGAAAATTTGGCAATTTGGCAATTTGAAAATTAAAGCATCAGTAATATTCAAATTTCAAATCCGCAAACCTTCAAATTATTCCTCCCGTTGTTGCCAATTTAAAACAAACCGCCTAACTTACACTTATATAGTAAATCGATTTGAAAGAACAATATCACCGCTGGTATTCGCCGAATTTAAACACCGACCTCGAAATGCTGGTTTTTGGCGACCGCGGTTACCCGGTGATCCTATTCCCGACGACGAAGGGTCGTTATTACCAAAACAAGGATTTTGGTTTGATCGACAGTGTGCGCTGGTTTGTTGATGAAGGGTTGGTTAAGATATATTGCCCCGATACGCTGGACTGGCTTACCTGGTACAATAAAGACATACATCCGGCCGACCGTGCGCGTAATTACGCCTGGTATGACAAGATGCTCGTTGAGGAACTGGCGCCCTGGGCCATGCACGAAACAGGCGTGAATAAAGTGGTAGCAGTGGGCTGTAGCTTCGGGGGCTATCATGCCGCAAATTTCGCGTTCAAGCACCCTGAAAAAGTCGGGCATTTGTTTACCATGGGCGGCGCTTTCGATATTAAGTCGTTTACCGACGGTTATTATGACGATAATGTATTTTATAATAACCCGGTCGATTTTTTACCGGGCAGCAACCAGGCAGACTTATGGCAAATGAATATTATTTTAGGAACTTCGGAACATGATTTTTGCAAAGAGGATAATATCCGCATGTCGGGTATTCTAAGTGCAAAGCACATAATCCACTGGCTGGATATACGGCCATTTGCCGACCACGACTGGCCCGTGTGGAAGGAGATGTTCCCACATTATTTATCGACTGTGAAGTAAAGATTAGTGATTAGTAAAAAAGTAAATTAGGATCAAGTAAACATAGCAGTACCATGAAAAAAATAGGCATCTTATTTGGACAGGAAAGCTCGTTTCCCGAGGCGTTTGTTGAGCGGATCAATAAAAAAGCCGATAAAAATATAACCGCCGAATTTGTACACATCGACAAGGTTATGCAGGCGGAGCCGCTGGATTACGCTGTAATTGTCGACCGCATCTCGCAGGACGTGCCCTTTTACCGCGCCATGCTGAAAAATGCCGCGATTTGCGGCACCGCGGTGATTAACAACCCCTTTTGGTGGAGTGCCGACGAGAAATTCTTTAACAATGCCCTTGCCGTGAAGATCGGCGTGCCGGTGCCAAAAACAGTTATATTGCCGTCCAAAGAGTTGCCGGACGATACGAATGAAAAATCGTTCCGCAACCTGGCCTATCCCCTGGATTGGGACGGCATATTCAGCTATGTGGGATTCCCGGCGTATATGAAGCCTTTTGACGGCGGCGGCTGGAAAGAGGTGTATAAGCTTCACGACATGGCCGACTTTTTTGATAAATACGCGAAAACCAAACAGTATGTAATGATGCTGCAGGAAGAGGTGGTTTTTGATGATTATTTCCGCTGCTATTGTATCGGCGGCAAGCATGTGCGCATTATGCAGTACGAGCCACGCAACCCGCATCACCTGCGTTATGAGCATGGCAAGGCGCCTGCCGAAAAGAAGCTGTTAGAGCAGGTGAAAAATTATGTGATCAAGCTTAATAAATACCTGGGATACGATTTCAATACGGTGGAATTCGCGATCCGCGGCGGCGTACCCTATGCCATTGACTTTTGCAACCCGGCGCCTGATGCGGAGGTGACCAGCGTAGGACAGGAAAATTTTGAATGGGTGGTCGACACGGCTGCCGAATACGCCATTGAGCGGGCCAAAAAGCAAAAGGACGATATGGACAACTTAACCTGGGGCGAATATGTGAAAACAGCCGCTGCAAGCGAGCATTTGTTATCATCCGAGAAAAAGGTGGAGAAAAAAGCGGATAAAAAAGTAGCAAGCGCCGGGAAGATCGGGCATGCAGTTACCAGCGAGGGGGTGATCAAGGAAAAAGGCGTGCGGGCTAAGAAAGCAGTAAAGAAATAAATCTTTTGATTTAAATTAGATGTGTGAATAAAACGTAATATTAAAAATATCATTCTGTCATTCTGAACCAGCCTGCGGTCGGCAGGCGCAGTGAAGAAGATTCTTTGCTCTCGCTCAGAATGACAAAATTAAGGCTAATTAAATGAACGAGTTTACGTTAGGCGTCGAAGAAGAATTCATGGTGATTGATCCTGTAAGCAGGGAACTGACCTCGCATGAGCAAAAAATTGTCGACGGCGCCCAAAAAATACACGAGGACCAGGTAAAGGCTGAAATGCACCAGGCGGTGGTAGAGGTGGGTACCCATATTTGCCGAAACACCGAAGAGGCGCGCAAAGAAGTAGGTAAGCTCCGCGGCACGGTTGCGCAACTGGCAGGCGAATTGGGTTTACGTATCGGCGCGGCCGGAACCCACCCGTTTTCGCACTGGCAGCACCAGCTCATCACCGATCATCCGCGTTACTTCGAGATCGTGGACGAGCTGCAGGAAGCCGCACGCTCCAACCTGATCTTTGGCCTGCATGTGCATGTGGGCATTAAATCAAGGGATATGGCTATTCATATCGCCAACCAGGTAAGGTACTTTTTGCCCCACGTATATGCCCTGTCCACCAACTCGCCGTTTTGGGAAGGCCGTAATACAGGCTATAAGTCTTTCAGGACCAAGGTATTCGACAAGTTCCCTCGCACGGGCATTCCCGACTATTTTAACAGCATTGAGGATTATGATAACTACGTAAAGCTGCTGGTAAAAACCAACTGCATCGATAACGCCAAAAAAATATGGTGGGACATCCGCGTTCACCCGTTTTTTGAGACGATCGAATTCCGCATTTGCGATTGCCCCATGCTGATCGACGAGACCATGACGTTTGTGGCTTTATTCCAGGCACTGTGTGCCAAGCTATATAAGCTGCGGCAGCAAAACATGAAATTTATCACTTACAACCGCGCGCTTATCAATGAAAATAAATGGCGCGCGGCACGCTACGGAATAGATGGCAAAATGATAGACTTTGGTAAGGAGGTTGAAGTAAACACGCGGTCGCTGATACTGGAGCTATTGGACTTTGTTGATGATGTGGTTGATGAAGTAGGGTGCCGCGAAGATTTGCAATATGTGCATAAGATACTTGAGCATGGTACCGGCGCCGACAGGCAGCTGGCGGTTTACGAACAAAATAATAACTTTGCCGATGTGGTTGATTATATAACCTCGCAAACATTAAAGGGAATAGATTAAGTGATAATAGCAGATAAACAACCAATACGGGTAGCCATACTCGATTTGTACGACGGGATTGAAAACGAAGGCATGCGCGGTTTCCGCGAGATACTACAATACTATAAGGCAAAAAACAACCTTGATTTAACGTACAAGGTATTCGATGTACGGCAAAAGGCCGAAGTACCCGGAACGGATTTTGATATTTATATATCCAGCGGTGGCCCCGGCAGTCCACTTGACAGCGAAGGAACGGAATGGGAGAATAAATATTTCCGGCTGACCGATAAGCTCGAAGATCATAACCGCTCCAACAATTCGCAAAAAAAATACAGCTTTTACGTTTGCCACTCTTTCCAGCTGATGTGCCGCAAGTATGGATTGGGCGAAATAAGCCTGCGCAAATCCGCGTCGTTTGGCGTGCTTCCTATTCATCAAACAACGGTCGGGTTAACCGAGCCGGTATTTGAAGGACTGGCCGATCCATTCTACTCAGTCGATTCACGCAGCTGGCAGGTTATAAACCCCAACGAACAACGGTTTACAGAACTGGGCATGCAGTTGGCGGCTATCGAGAAGGAACGGCCATATGTTGATCTGCCCAGGGCCATGATGGCCGTACGGTTTGATGAATATTCGTTTGCGACACAGTTTCATCCCGAGGCGGATGCAACAGGTATCAAGTCGCTCTTATTAAAGGACGAAAAAAAGCAGGATGTAGTGAACGAGCACGGCATTGAAAAATATAACCGCATGCTGGAGCAACTGGATGATCCGGATAAAATCACCCTGACTCAACATACCGTTATTCCTAACTTTTTGGACCAGGCGGTTTTGAGCTTGCAGGAAAGTTGATGGGCTGTTCAATTACGCGCAGATATTTGATTCTACGATTTATTTTACTATAATTGAATATGAGTGAATTTGAACAATATCGGCAACTTATTTTACCCGTCTTAAAACGGCATTTCATAAGACGCGCAGCTATTTTTGGATCGCTCGCAAAAGGTAATATGTCTATTGACAGCGATATCGATTTGTTGATAGAACCTGAAAAAAATTTTACGATCTTTCAAATGATTAAGTTGGAAGAAGAAATCTCAGAGTTAATCAAACATAAAGTAGACCTGGTAGAATATAGTGCCTTAAAGCCTTCTATTAAAGACGATGTTCTGTTGTCTGCGATAACTATTTTATGAGCCGGTCTAATAAGGTCTATTTGCAGGATATTCTTGAATCTTTAGAATGTATTTTTACTTATACCGAAAATAAAACTGAATTTGAATTTGTAAATGATCTGATGCTTCAGGACGCAGTAATCAGAAGATTTGAAATTATTGGCGAAGCTTCATCAAAAATTTCCCAGGATTTGAAAAATTTAAATCCAAAGGTACAATGGCGGTTGATGAAAGAAATGAGAAACAAACTCGTCCATGAATATTTCGGGATATCGGCAATTACTATTTACTCGACTATCAAGCTTGACCTGCCAATTTTAAAGGAACAACTCCAGAATTTAGTTTATTAAGCTATTAAATTAAATGGATCCATCCGCCCGTAAAAACTTCAACGCTCGTTTCACGGCTGAAAAGTATGAGCGGCTTTTATCGGACCTCAATGAAGGATTGCAAAATCCGATAGCATTCCGTGTGGCGGAAACACCTATTTTTTTAACAACCGACTTTCGCGATAAGTTAATAGCCGCCGGCAATGATATTATCGATACCGTTCTCCAACCCGATTTTAAGCAGCTAACCGAACGGGCCATCCCGAATAAATGGCTTATTCCAAACGAGAACGATCACCCCCACTTTATCGCGCTGGACTTTGCCGTTTGCCACGACCGATCGGGTACGCTTGTTCCAAAGCTCATCGAACTGCAGGGCTTCCCATCTTTATACGGTTTCCAGGTTAAGCTGGGCGAAAGTTATTGCAGCAATTTTGAATTGAGTAACGACCGGACCATTTTCTTTAGCGGGCTTGACAAAGGCGCCTATATCGAATTGCTTAAAAAAACGATCGGCGGCGATTGCAGTCCGGACGAAGTAATATTAATGGATGTAAATGCACTCGGGCAAAAAACATCGGTTGATTTTTATATAACGCGGGCTTATTTGGGTATTCCGATAGTTTCCCTGGCCGATTTGGAGCAGGAAGGAAATGCGCTATTTTACAGGTTAAACGGCAAAAAAAAACGTATTAAACGCATTTACAACCGGCTCATTTTCGACGAGATAGATAACGATCCCGATATTTTTGACAAGGTGGTCGATCTCAGGCAGCCCCTGGACGTGGAATGGATAACACACCCCAACTGGTTTTACCGCATCAGTAAATTCACCATGCCTTTTTTGAAGGGCGCCTATATTCCTAAAACTCAATTTTTGCACCAGGTGACGCCAATACCGGCCGATCTGGAAAATTATGTGCTAAAACCCCTATTCTCATTTGCCGGGCAGGGCGTGATCATTGATGTTAAAAAAAATGATATTGAAAATATAAAAGACCCCGAAAACTGGATCCTGCAGCAAAAGGTAAATTACGAACCCGTGGTACAGGCCCCGGACGGCGGTGTAAAGGCCGAGATCAGGTTATTATATCTTTGGCCGGACGGTTACGAGAAACCTGTTTTAGCTATTAATCTTGCCCGCTTAAGCCGCGGAAAAATGATAGGCGTGCGCTATAATAAGGATTTTGATTGGGTAGGCGGAACAGTAGCTTTTATGCCTAAGTAAAGCCGAAAGATTAAAGCGAAAAGCCGAAAGCAAAAGTCCTGGCGATGCTTTAGCTTTGTGCTTTCACCTTTATGCTTTCAGCTTTCCCTAAACTAAATACTATTTCATTTGTCTATCCGTATATATAGATGAATTGTAGTAATTTTGTGACATGAATGTGCAGGTGATAATAATAGCTATACTGTTTGCCGCAGCCATATTTTACGTGGGCCGGCTTGTGTATAGAAATTTGTTTGCAAAGAAAAGCTGCGGTGATAACTGCAAATGCGGCGTTGATTTTTCGGCTATCGATGCGGATAAATCACACAAGTAATAACTTTGATCGTAACCAATATACCTTATACCGATTCAATTTTTTTTTGAGTAGCATTTAATGGCTGATAAACAGGTTTTTCAAACAGATACACCAGGCAGATGGATCCGTTTTAAATGGCTAAGCCGTACCCTGTTAATTGTGCTGTTGGGCAGCATTGCTGCGGCTATTATCACCGTAAACTCCAAACAATATCCCAGCTTACCCAACCTTAACCCGGCTCCAAAAAAACTGAGCAGGGAGGAGCTTGAGAGCTTAAAAAGATCGAAAAAATTCAAAGACTTTAAGATCGATAAAGCCGAAATAGAAAAACTGGCGCGTACCCGCCGCCTGCACCAGTTAAAGCGTCCAAACAATAAGGACCGCATAAATGCCGGCTTTTACAGGGCCTGGGAGCCGCAGGCGTATTTTTCGCTCGCCGATCATATAGCCAAATTGGATATGGTGGTTAGCGAAGGCTTTTTTATAGCCCCCGGCAGGGATACGATGGTGGCCAATATCGACACCGGCCTTATAAAACTTAACAGGAGATATCATAAACCGGTATTGATATCGCTTTCCAATTACGTTAACTACAACAGCGTGAGCGGCGGTTACGACTCGAAGGATGTGGAGCGTATTATCGGCAATAAAAAACTTCGCAGCCAATTTATAAACAACATTGCAGCGCAACTGACGAGGTTTAAATTTAAAGGCGTTAATCTCGACTTCGACAACATTAAAGATATTAACAGTAAAAACTATATCGCTTTTGAAAATGAGCTTTACGCGATATTGCACCCGATGGGCTTTTTGGTAACGCAAAATGTACTGCCCGATGACGAAAAGTATAACCTGCAGCGGCTTCAGAAAATAAACGACTTTTTGTTCGTGATGGCTATCGACGAGCATAACGACGGTAGCAATCCCGGCGATCTTTCAAATCAGCATTGGGTTGACGAAATTTTAGATAAAGTATGTACGCTCATCCCCAGCGAAAAAGTGATACTCACCATAGCGGCGGGCGCCTACGACTGGCCCCAAAATAGTGTGGGCAAGTCTATCGGTTATCAGCAGGCTATCAGCACGGCCCAGGAAAACGGCAGCAAAATCACATTCGACCCAAATTCAGCCAATCTTCATTATACCTATTTCGACCAGGATAGCCTGCCGCATACGGTTTATTTTACGGATGCTGCCACCAATTTCAATATTATCCGTATGGCCGATGATTGGGACACGGGCGGCATAGCATTGTGGCGACTAGGTGCGGAAGATCCGCGCTTATGGAGCTTTTTCCAGAAAAACCTGTCGATCGATTCGTTACGTAAAACCGGCGTGGATGTAAAAAGGTTAACCACCGTTGGTTTAAATAGCCGTATAGATTATGATGGCAACGGCGAGGTGCTCGATCTGATAACGACACCAAAAACGGGGAAGATCGATGTGCAGATGGATTCAACAACTTTCATAATCACCAACCAGCGGTATATTAAGCTTCCCACTAAGTATGTGATCAGGAAATATGGGTACGATCCGGGTAAGATCGTATTGACGTTTGACGATGGACCGGACCCCGATTATACACCTAGGATATTGGATATTTTGAAAAGAGAGCATGTACCGGCAGCTTTTTTCGTGGTGGGTTCCATGGTCGAAAAAAATGTACCGATCCTGCGGCGCGAGTATGAAGAAGGCTATGAGATTGGCAACCACACCTTTTTTCACCCCGACATTTCGACGATCGGGCTGGAGCGTGTAAGGCTGGAATTAAATGCCACCCGAAAACTGATCGAATCGGTAACCGGCAGAAGCACCATCTTGTTCAGGCCGCCCTTTAACGCGGATGCCGAGCCGCAAACACTGGCGGAGGTTATTCCGGTAGCAGAAAGTAAGAATCAAAGTTATATAACCATAGGCGAATCTATTGACCCATGGGATTGGCAGCCGGGTGTTACGGCCGATAGTATCATCGCCAGGACCATTAAACAAAAAGATGCCGGGTCGATGCTGCTGCTGCACGATGCGGGCGGCGATACGCGCGAAGAAACCGTAAAAGCTTTACCCGAAATTATCCATTTTTTTAAAAGCCACGGCTATAAGTTTACCACCATAGCCGATGTTTTAGGTAAAACCAAAGCCGATTTGATGCCCGCCATAAAGGATGACGCTAATTCCGGAATACTTGGCTCACTATATAACCTTTGGATAGAGGGTTATTTTTATATCAACCGGTTCTTGCTTTATCTTTTCCTGTCGGCTATATTCCTGGCCGTTGGCCGTATCGTGCTCATTGGCGTGCTTGCGTTGCGGCAATTCTTCGAGGATAAAAAGATAACGCGGGCCGCGATCGACCCAAGTTCGCTTGGTTCGGTAAGCATCATCGTTCCGGGTTATAACGAAGAGGTTACCGCCATAAAAACCATACAAAGCCTGCTTAAAACCGAATATCCATCGTTTGAGATCATTTTCGTTGACGATGGTTCGAAAGATAAAACCTATGAACTGGTTAATACCGCTTATGGGCACCACCCCATGGTTAACGTGTTAACTAAACCGAATGGCGGCAAAGCATCGGCGCTTAACTTTGGGATCAGCCATGCAAAAAACGAGTTTGTGGTTTGTATCGATGCTGATACGCAACTAAAGACCGACGCGGTATATCATTTGATGACTTACTTTACGGACGAAGAAATTGGCGCAGTTGCCGGAACGGTTAAGGTTGGAAACGAAAACAACCTGATCACCCGCTGGCAGTCGATCGAATATATCACCGCTCAAAATATGGACCGCCGTGCGTTCGACCTTATCAACAGTATAACGGTGGTGCCGGGCGCGATCGGCGCTTTCCGCAAATCAGCGATCTACAAAGTTGGAGGGTTTACTTACGATACGTTGGCGGAAGATTGCGACCTAACCATGCGTATATTAAAACAAGGCTTTATCGTGAAAAACTGCGCCGAGGCTATAGCCTATACGGAGGCGCCCGAAACGCTTAACGGTTTATTACGGCAACGCTTCCGCTGGAGTTTTGGTGTGATGCAAAGCTTCTGGAAAAACCGGTCGGCTCTTTTTAATAAAAAGTATAAATTTTTTGGCATGATCGGAATGCCTAACATCCTGATCTTTCAAATCGTGTTGCCGTTATTTTCGCCGCTGGCCGATCTGATGATGATCTTTGGGCTGTTCAGCGATAAGCCCGGCAAAATAATTGCCTACTATGTGGGTTTTGTGCTGATCGATTTCGTAGTGGCCATCCTTGCTTTTTGGATGGAAAAGGAAGATTACAAGAAGCTGGTTTATATTATCCCGCAGCGCTTTATATGGCGGCAACTGATGTATTATGTGTTGTTTAAATCGCTACGAAAAGCGCTGAAAGGAGAGCTTGGCGTTTGGGGCGCATTAAAGCGTACAGGCAACGTAATGATCAAAAAGAATGTGGCGGTAACCGAATAGCTGTGTTTTTGTCGCTATAACAACACCCCTTACCTTTAAAATCTTTTTGTCATACGCGCCTTCGCCGTATTGATCTTATTTACTTGGCATCATGTTACATATCCGGTGGGTGTCCGGTTTTGTTACGGTTGAAAAACCGGTTGAGTGCCATTTATAAATTTATCCTGCTTATTTTCAAAACTTTAATAGATTTGAATTGATAAACCATTATTTTTTCTGTACTGTCCATTCAAAAAAATATGAGAAAAGCATTACAAGCGCCTGTTGTTTTTGCCGCCGCACTTTTGCTAACAGCAACATCCGCATTTGCGCAAAACACAAAGCCCTATTCGGCCACTAATAAAACGGTAAAGGTGTATCTCACCGCAAAAAATACCAACGACCGGATCACTCAAACGCAAACGCTCCATTTTATAGACAAACCGCAGCCGGTTGAGACCGAAGTGGCCGTGTTTGTGGATCCGTCAAAAACATTTCAAACCATGCTGGGCATTGGCGGGGCATTAACGGATGCCGCTGCCGAAACGTTTTATAAGCTGCCCAAAGACAAGCAGCAGGAATTTTTGACGGCGTATTACGATAAGGACAAAGGCATCGGCTATACACTGGGGCGTACAAATATTCAAAGTTGTGATTTTTCGAGCGACAGCTATAGTTATGTAAAGGATAACGATGCCTCGCTTAAATCGTTCGATATTAGCCATGATAAGAAATACCGGATACCGTTTATCAAAGCTGCGATGGCGGCAGCTGGTGGAAAGCTTACCCTGTTTGCGTCACCGTGGAGCCCGCCGGGATGGATGAAAACTAACAACGACATGCTGCACGGCGGTAAGCTAAAACACGAGTTTGACCAAAGCTGGGCAAATTTTTATGTGAAATTTATCAACGCTTATCAAAAAGCGGGCGTACCTATCTGGGGACTTTCGGTGCAAAACGAGCCGATGGCAACTCAAACGTGGGAATCGTGCCTGTATACTGCCGAAGATGAGCGTGACTTTGTAAAGAATTTTTTAGGGCCGACGCTAACAAAGGCAGGCATGGCCGGAAAAAAACTGATCGTTTGGGATCATAACCGCGACCTGATGTACCAGCGCGCCAGTACGATACTGGAAGACCCCCAGGCGGCCAAATATGTTTGGGGTGTGGGCTATCACTGGTACGAGACCTGGACCGGCGCCGGCATGAACTTTGAAAATGAGAGGCGCGTGGCAGCGGCTTTCCCGGATAAGCATCTCATATTTACCGAAGGTTGCGCCGAACGGTTTGATTTTAACCGGATACACGACTGGGATTTGGGAGAGAAATACGGCATGTCCATGATCAATGATTTTAACGCCGGCACGGTGGGCTGGACGGATTGGAATGTATTACTCGACGAAAAAGGCGGCCCCAATCATGTTGGCAATTTTTGCTTCGCCCCGGTACACGCAGATACCCGCACCGGCGAGCTGATCTATACCAACTCCTATTATTATATGGGCCATTTTTCAAAATTTATACATCCGGGCGCTAAACGCATTGCAGCTGCGGCCAGCCGCGATATGTTGTTAAGCACCGCTTATGTTAACCCGGATGGCAAAATAGCTGTGGTGGTAATGAATAAGACCGATAAAGACATCGGCTATTATTTGTGGATAAAAGGTAAAGCCGCCAAAACCACCAGCCCGGCGCATTCGATAACAACGCTGGTAATAGAATAGGTATGTAAAGACGCATAATTATGCGTCTCTTTTTTAACATCATTGAATTTATAGGTGCCGCGTATTTACACGGAGCCTATACCCATGTATTAAACAACAAATGCGCCCATGCCTTTACCAGTCATTTGCACGAAGCCTTCGGCAGCTTTTGCACCCAGTTCCCGTCCCCTGAAATCTTCCATTGAAGCGTGTCCGCAGCCATAAATTCCCGGAGGATCCTGGCTCACATGGCAATACACCGCTTTTCGCTTTTGTTCCTGGGTATCGGTGATATCCACGTAATCCGTAGGATGAAAAAGCATGGTTTGCTCGCCTGCACAAACTTCAAAAAAATATAAATTGAACTTAACAGGCGACCGAACCCAGGTCTGGATAGTCAATATACTGGCTGCCTGGTGGTCCTGATGCGAGTCGATAGGCCAGTGCGTAAAAACAATATCCGGCTTTTCGGCGCCGATCAATTGCCCCACGTGCTGCCGGGCGATACGGTTCACGATTGTATCACCGTCAACCTGACCTGCAAAAACCGGCCGGGCATTTAGTATTTTACAGGCGTTAGTAGCTTCCTGTTTCCTGATTGCCGCAGCTTCGCTGTTGCTTTTCCCGGGTATGCCTGCCTCGCCGGTCGTCAAATAAATGATGACTACTTCATGTCCGAGCTTAGCCAACTTTGCCAGCGTTCCGCCGCAGCCGCTTTCCGGATCGTCGGGATGCCCGCCCACACAAACAATCTTTTTTCTGGTTGCGACCGTGGTTTTGCTTGCGCTTAATATTCCCGGCAAGGTAAGCAACCCCAACCCGGCCGCCGTGTTTTTAACAAACTGCCGGCGTGTATTGGTTATAGAACTCATGACGATTAATTGATTTAGCTAAGTTAGTGATTATGGCAAATCAGTTCGTATTTTTATAACGCCTGGCGTAACATCATTTCCGGTTTTTTATCTTAATAATAGTTTAGTTTTATTGCTTAATAAATACCATGATTATGCGATACTTTTTATGTTTTTTATGCCCGCCGATAGCTATACTAACTACCGGCAAGCTGGGTTCAATGCTGTTAAATATTATCCTCACCATATTCTTATGGATACCTGGAGTCATCCACGCTATCCTGGTGGTAAATAAATATTACGAAGACCGTCGTCACCGCGAGTTTATGCGGATGGCGCGCAGAAGTTATTGATATGCAAAACATCCCCTTTCAGGTAATCGACTGGAATCAAATTGATAAAACTGAGCACCCGGGTGTAACCGGAATTGCTTTTTGGCAAACCCTTCAATATAAAGGCTTAAGACTAAGAATTGTTGAATATAGCAAAGGCTATCTTGCCGACCACTGGTGCCAAAAAGGACATATTGTACACTGCCTTGAAGGTGCGTTTACCACAGAACTGCAAAGCGGCGAAATTTTTCTTCTTACTGAAGGAATGACTTACGTTGTTTCGGACGAATTAAGCTCTCACCGTTCCGCTACTGAAACAGGCGTTAAACTGCTCATTCTGGATGGCGATTTTTTGAAAATGGTGTAAACATAATCACCACCGACCTGGAGACTTGTGTATTTTTCTTCGTATCTAATCAACGGTTATTTCCCGGGTCTGCTCAATGTCTCTTGACGATGTACCGGTTAATAATTTATATTTTCCCGGCTCTACAACCCATCTTTTACCCTTAACATTATAATAAGCCAGATCTTTAACCGGAACAGTAAGCGTAACACTGGCTGTTTCGCCAGCGGCTACCCGTATTTTTTTAAAAGCTTTCAATTCCTTTTCGGCACGCTCAACCGACGAACCTTGCTTACTGATGTACAGTTGTACAGTTTCCTTGCCCGAATATTTTCCGGTATTTCTAATTTTTAAATTAGCCACGATATAATCGGATGGTTTATACGTTTTTTTGTTGGTGACTAAACCCGAGTATTTATAAGTGGTATACGACAGACCATAGCCAAAGCAATAAAGCGGCTCGATTTTTTTGGTATCAAACCAACGGTAGCCTACCAGGATGCCCTCTTTATATTCTTCCTGCAGGTTTTCGCCTGGATAGGCGCCTAATGCGTGTGCCGGCGAATCTTTTAGCGAAGCGGGGAAGGTGAACGGCAATTTGCCCGACGGGTTGATTTTTCCCGTCAAAACATCTGCAAGCGCATTCCCGTTTTCCGAACCGTTATACCACGACCAAACGATAGTATGGTTATTTTCTTTGATTTTGCCGATATCGTATGGCGCGCCGCCGATAACCACCACGATAGTATTCGGGTTGGCTGCGGTAACAGCGTCAATCAGCGGCTGCTCGTTAAACGGCAGATCCAGGTTAGGCCGGTCACGGCTTTCGCTTTCATAATCGCGGTTGCCCCCAACGAATAAAATGGCCATGTCTGATGTTTTTGCAGCAGCAACGGCCTGTGCCATTAATGCCGAATCAGGCTTAGGCGCTTCGTGTGCCTGGTTTCTTCTCGACTGTCTGTATACGCCGGAATAACCCTGCGCGTATTTTATTGTAACTGAATTTCCTAACCGGTTTTTTAGCCCCGCCAGCGCCGTTACTTCGTAACGAGCCTTCACGCCTGCCCCGAAACCGCCTAAATGAAACGTATGAGTGGCATTATCGCCGATCACCGCGATGCTTTTTATCGACGAAGTATTTAAAGGCAACAAATGCTTTTCATTTTTTAGCAGCACGATCGACTCGGACGCAATATCATAAGCTGTTTTGCTATGTGCGGGCGTGTTAATGCTTCCCGCAGGTTGGTTTTGGCTCAACGACGTATGGTAAATTACCCATAGTAACCGGCGAACTTTTTCGTCAATCACCTTCATGCTCACTTTGCCATCCTTTACGGCCTTTAACAAAGGATTGGCAAAATAGTAATTATCGTAAGGCGGATTTGAGCCCATTTCCAGGTCGAGGCCATGATTAGCCGCATCGACGGTGCTGTGCGTTCCGCCCCAGTCGCTGATCACCGCGCCCTTAAACCCCCACTCACCTTTAAGCACCTGGTTAAGCAGGTATTCATTTTCCGAGCAATAAGCACCTCTTAACTTATTATAAGCCGACATAATGGTCCAGGCGTTGCCTTCAATGATGGAGGCTTTAAACGCCGGTAAATAAATCTCGCGGAGGGCACGCTCATCCACTTCAACATTGATGCGTCCGCGTTCAATTTCCTGGTTATTCACCGCGTAATGCTTTACGCAGGCCGCGACATGCTGACTTTGTATTCCCTTTACCGATTGCACTGCCAGTCGTGCATTTAAAAAGGGGTCTTCCGAATAATATTCGTAGGTGCGGCCACAAAGCGGGGTACGGCAAATGTTAAAGGCAGGCGCCAGCATTACGGTTTTCCCTCGCTTTTTTGCTTCTTCACCCATATCATGGCCATATCGGTACGCCAGTTCAGGGTTCCACGTTGCGGCTAACGCCGATCCGTTTGGAAAAAAAGTGGCCGAATCGGTTGTTAGGTTTGCTGATCCCCAACCAGGTTTTACATCCTCGCGGACCCCGAGAGGTCCGTCGTCTGTCATGATCTCCGGTATGCCCAGCCGTTTTACACCGCCTGCTGAAAATATGCCGTTGGCGTGCAGCATGGATATCTTTTCCTCCAGCGTCATTTTCTTTATGACGGCATCGATTTTTGCCGCGGTCGGGTCAGTTTTCCTGGTTTGTGCGTTTACAATTGCGGATGCAAGCATAAAAAAAACGCATAATAAGCTACCTGGTAATTTAATTTTCATGACTATTTTGATCTGGACTTGATGAATTAGGTTCAACACTGGCTAGTGTATTTTTGACACAATTTAGAACTAATTTTCGGTTATGAAAAATTATGTTAACATCGTATCAGGTTTTGCTAAAATATGCGGAACCCGCCCGGGATGATTATTTAGCCGTTTTTCTGGCCGCATCAATAAATCGAATGATTCTTTTGAAAAATATGAGCAACGATCCCAAAGCGATTAGGGCAATTCCTAACAGTAAGTGCCCCGAAATGCTGTATATTTTAAATGGCCCACCGGGTGTCAAAAATGTTTTGTCCAGGAAACTGCTCAGTAAAAAGTTTTTTAGCAAAAATGCCAATACAAAAATAATTACCGAGTTTACCCAATGCCAGTTTCGCTTATTCGATACTACCCACGATGACACATAGGCAACTAAAAGACCGATATTGCCCGCCTGAACAATAAATTCCAGATCGGCGTTAAACTGGTCGCGAAAAGTTATCCGGTTAATATGCTGCGCAACCGAAAACAAAAAATCGTAATCGTGTAAAAATGCAAGGGTCTCAAATCCCCAAATAAATAAACAAAAGGCTATAGAATGAATGATCATTAGCCTGGCGTTGAAATTTGAAAAAAAGCGTCGCATCACGATTAAGGTTTTTGCAATATTAATATTTTGAATGGATATATCGTCCGTACAACTAATCTTTGTTACCGCTGCTAAAAAATAAAACAAATTTTCGGGTGATATATTCTTATTTAACTACACTTGGTATTAAAATGCGATATGGCTCAGCAAAACAATTTCAGTTCAGCAACAAACAGGAAGGAGCTTTTTATCTGGCTTTATAAAAAGGCATTTCCGGCGGTGGCAAAATACATCAGCAAAAAGGGCGGTAATTTCCACGAGGCTAAAGATATTTTTCAGGACGCACTGATCGTTTACTACGAAAAATTGGTGAACGGGTCGATAAATTTAAATAGCGACGAGCAATCCTATTTAATGGGTATAAGTAAGCATCTTTGGTCAAAACGGTTTAAAGAAAACATAAAGTACGCCCCGTTTAATATTGGCGAGGATGTTTTTATAGAACAGGACAATTTAACACCATCTTCGGATAAGCTACTGTATTACCTTGAAACTACCGGCCAAAAATGCATGGATATATTACGTGCTTTTTACTACGATAATTGGCCTGTTACAAAGATCGCTGAAATATTCGGTTACTCAGGGGTTCGCTCGGCAACGGTGCAAAAATACAAGTGCATGGAAAAAATACGTGAAACAATAAAGGAAAGATCACTGGCATATGAGGACTTCATTGAATGAGATAAAGTTAATAGATGAGCACATCTTCAATAACGGAGCACCTGCAGATGCTGCGTTGTTTGACGCCATGCTTGTCCTTGATCCGGGCTTAGCAGAACAGGTGCTATGGCAAAAAAAAGCACACGCGATCATTATTCAGTATGGCCGGAAACAATTAAAAACTGAAATAGCATCTGTCCACGAGCGCTTATTTGACACGCCCGAATATCTAACTTTCAGGCAGCGGATACTGAACCTGTTTAAATAACCTTATAAATTATGAATATCGATCAACAAGAATTTCGCAGCTACGCTGTGAAGCACCTGCGTATGGATAGTCGTCACGTCGATAGCTATATCCAGCATACAGCCAACACGCCATTTACGATGGGTATGACGCCTTATATTATGGAAGAAAGGCAATTGAATATATCTCAAATGGATGTATTCTCCCGTTTGATGATGGATCGTATTATATTTTTAGGTACCGCCATCGACGATCATATTGCCAATATAATCCAGGCTCAGTTGCTTTTCCTGCAGTCTGCCGATGCGAAACGGGATATCCAGATATATATTAATTCGCCCGGCGGGTCTGTATATGCCGGTTTTGGTATCTATGATACGATGCAGTTGATCTCGCCTGATGTGGCGACCATTTGTACCGGGATGGCAGCTTCATTTGCCGCTATTCTTCTTTGTGCAGGTAAAGCCGGCAAGCGCGCGGCTTTAACCCACTCTCGGGTAATGCTGCATCAGCCTTTAGGCGGTGTGCAGGGGCCGGCGTCGGATATCGAGATCACCGCCCGGGAAGTTTTGAAAGTAAAAAGGGAAATATATACCATTATTGCTAAACATAGCGGCCAGGATTATCAAAAAGTGCACGATGTTTCTGATCGCGATTTTTGGATGATAGCCGCCGAAGCAAAGGAATTTGGAATGATTGACGAGATATTAGGTGTTACCGACTAATGCCGACGGCATCGGGTTGATCAATGATTATGCTTTTTATGGATGTCCTTAACCAGGCATAACTTCTTAATATCTTCTATCTTAATCACAAAGGGCGCATATTTCAGACGGCTGCCAATCATTTCGGTAACATTATCCGAATGTGCGATCACCTCATCTGCGTTATCGCCGGCAAGCAACCGCTTATACATACGGTATTCCCCCCACTCTATGTAATAAACTTCGCCAGGTAATATCTTTTTATCATGGATTATCTTTAACGCCACCCAACAGCCATTCTCAAGGTACGGATACATCGAGTGCCCCCAAACCGGTAAAGCGAAATCACAATCTTCAATCCCGGGAAAGTTCATTCGTCCCACCGGTTCTTTATCATTGATATCATTATATACCTCAACACCCGACGCAGTAGCTGTTATTTCATACATCGGGATCCCTTCAGATGGCCGCTGCATAGGGACGGTTTGCGAATAATCTGTATTTCTTTTTCCCGTTAAGAAATCGCTGTATTTTTCTTTAAATATCTTTAATTTTTCTGGATCGATATTTTGGCGGCTTTTTATGATCTCGGTTATCGAGCTGGGCGAGTTGAAACCCAATATCTCCGCAAGCTGTGCATTTCCATTAAACGCCTTTCCGCGAAGTTGATTATATAAAATAATAAACTCCAGCGTTTCCGGGCGTATGGTTTTGATCTTATTGGGTTTTAAAGATTCTTCCATTAAAATTAATTTAAATAATTTTCTTGATTATATTAAAGATATTTCTTTATATTTGTCGTGTTGATTTTTACTAAAGTAAACAAAAAATAACAAAATCAAATATGACTATCACAGAATATCAAGAACTTATGTGGAGTTGGAATTTGCCTCCATAATGAATTTTAATTCGACCCCGCTTGTATGCGTTTAATCAAGTTATAACTTCTAAATATAAACCAATGTACCTCATCTATTCTGCTATAAATACAACTATAACAAATCAGCGTCAGCCAGGTGATACATCAGAGCGTCAGCCAGCTCACGAATTAATGCTTCGTTATCAGGCATACCAGACCACCTGTGATAAATTTAGCCGTGAGATTACAGCTATACAAAAATACATGCCCGGATGGACACCCAGGTTCTTGTATTGAGCGGCCCTGGCATCTTCTGCACAAATGACTTAATGACTAATGACTTAATGACTAAAAATGATAAACATACCTCAAAAACTTAAAGACCAGTTATGGTGGCTGGTTATCTCGGTTGATTACGATTACAGCCGGATCACTATTGCCGAGCATGAGCTTAATGAAGATGCGTTAACGCTATGGCTCGAAGACAAACACGATTTCAAAAACTCGCTCGACGAATGTTTACAGGTGGATATTGCGGCAAAACAGTTTGCCAAAGTGATAAAAGCCGAAAATCTGAATAGCTACGAAGGCACTAAGCTGCATCCCAAAAGGAATTTTATTTATAAGGCTCGAATTGAAATTAATGAGCCGGTGGCCTGGTACCAGGATGACGCCAGTTTGATTGAACAGCAATGGGCCCGCGAAGCTGTGCTCAAACGCTTGCTCACCCAATTGGTAGAAACTGAGGCAAGGGGAAGTGAAGTATGGTAATCGCACTAAAATATGCCAAAAGGCATAGTACTCATAAGAAGTAATCAACTATAAAATGAACTATCCAAAAAATTGGTTGGTAATAATTTTACTGGCATTTCTCCTCGTATTTATGCTATTTATTATAAAGCATTATAATGCTGTTGAAAACCTGCAGCAAAAAATATACGACCATTCAGAAATAAAAGATACGGTCTGATCTTTATCGACGGTTCCTTGCGTTTAAAACTTTTTTACCTGCTTGTTCTTTATAAGTAAATACATAGCGCGCGATATGAGGGCTGAAAGAACAAATAATATCTATACCGGCACCAGTGGGCTCGTGCTGCCATTACCCAACAGGCGTTCGTTTCCTGCGGAATTTCATGAGAAGAGCCGGTTGGAAATTTATGCCTCGCTGTTTAACAGCGTCGAAATTAACAGCTCATTTTACAAGATCCCTATGGCATCAACGGTTCAAAAGTGGGCAGCGATGGTTCCCGAAAATTTTAAATTCACTTTTAAACTATGGCGCGATATCACACACAACAAGGAACTGGTATTTAATTCGGCAGATATTGGAAGATTCATGCAGATAATCGGCAACGTCGGCAATAAGAGCGGGTGTTTGCTCATCCAGTTTCCGCCAAAGATCTCTATTGCTAACACCGCGCAGCTCGAAAAGCTTTTGATCGGTGTTAAAGAATCCGACTCGGGGCATAAATGGAATACGGTGGTCGAATTTCGTAACAGGTCCTGGTACCACGAGGATATTTACCGTTTGGTTGATCAATACAACTGCGGCATTGTTTTACATGATATGCCGGCTTCGGGTATTAGCTTTCTCGACTGTGGTGTCGATTTTGTATATCTGCGTTTTCATGGCCCGGCCGGCGGCTACAGGGGCAGTTATACCGACGATTTTTTATACGAATATGCACAATACATTCACGAATGGCATAACGACGGCAAGGAAGTTTACGTTTATTTTAACAATACAATGGGCGACGCAGTAAAGAATTTAATGACATTAAATAATTATATAGCAAATATCCTTCATAAAAAAAGCTCCCTGATCCAGCAGGGAGCTTTTCAAAAGAAAAATATTTCCGGTTAGTTGTTTCTGAAATTGCCGCGGCCGCCTGTATTAAATCCAGGGCCTTTATCTTCGGCAATGTTAACCGTAATTCGGCGGCCGTAATAGCTGGCCCCGTTCATGCAACGGATAGCTTCCTTCGCTTCATCTTCGTTCACCATTTCCACAAATCCAAAACCTTTACTCTCTTTTGTTTCGCGGTCTTTAATAATTCGGAGCGATCTTACCGGTCCAAAATCACCAAAAACAGCTGTTAATTCAGCCTCATCCACCTCAAGTGGGAGTCCTGCAATAAATACTTTCATCAATGTTTTAAAATTTAAGCAAAAGTACACAAAAAAAGGCTCATTTTAGCCTCCGATAAGTAAAAGACCTGCCTTGTAAAGGTTTTATTACGTTCAAATTACCAAGGGATTTTGTAATTCGAAAAGGCGGCCATTGCCAGATGTTTCAGATATTTTTATCAAATTAATCTTGAGACTTATGAAAATTTTTCTTATCTTTGAATATGTGTTATGCCGATTGGCATTTTAATCATAATGAAAAGATCGCGAACTTTATTTAGCAGCGCCCGGGACCTGGCGGATAAAATTGACAACTACTTTAACTATATCGAAGGCGAGTATCACATCGACAAAGCGGGCGCATCTAAACAGGCGGAGCAAAAAATATGGGATCGCGAACCCGAGCCGGCCACCATCGCCGGGCTGGCTTTTTTTCTCGGTTTTAACAGCGTTCAGGCTTTTAATGAATATGAGCAAAAGGGGCGTTTTGCAAGTTCGCTAAAAAAAGGCAGCCTTCGCGTTGAATCAGTTTATGAAAAAAAGCTTCACCTTTCGTCATCGGCGGGTGCCATCTTCGCGCTCAAAAATAGGGGATGGGATAACAAAAAAGAAAAAGTTTTGGACTGCAACGTCGTTACCGACTTAAAAATGAACATCTTTAAATCAGGCCCGGACCTTGCGGCAAGCGAGCGCGACGTCACTTTGTAAAATCGTAATGATCTTTAGCCGTATAAACTCTCCCGGCTGTCGGGTCGGCTATCAACCGCTCAACATTGAAGGAAAAGTTTGTCGCGGTCAATTGCGTAATAATTTCGGGGGTAACAGAGCCGTCTGTGGCGTTGATCAGGCTTAAATTGGCGCCGTTTATCGTGTACCTAAATATACTAAGATTTGGCGCAGGTGATGCGTTGGTCGATTTTACGCCGCTTCCGTCACTAAAATATTGGGCAAAATCGGCATTGGTAAAACTTTTTTGAAACGTCGAATCAACTTCAATGTCATTATAAAATAAGCGGGAGGTAAACGATTTTACATACCATTTACCAACTATCAATGTTTTTGAATTTTCAAAAGGGGTCGAAGACTGCTTTTTACAAGCAATTAAAAAAAGAAAAAAGAAAAGAATAGCTGCCGGGAAACATTTTTTCATAACCGCAGAAAATCTTTTTTAAATATACAATTAAGTTTAATCACTCAACTTTTATATCGGTCGCTATGCAACATCATGCTAAATCATCTGGCCGGCTTATAACAACTATAACGTATACTAATGTTTAAAGAATTGGCAGCTACAGTATTATTTAAGGAGAATTACAACTCTATTGCCAATATCACAATCAATCAGGGAGGTTCAAGCTCAGGAAAAACCTATGCCATTATGCAGGTTTTGTTTTGCAGGGCTTGCCAAAGCGGCAAGCAGGTTATTACCGTTGTAGGACAGGATATACCAAATCTTAAGTCGGGCGTATTGCGCGATGCATTAAAGATATATGATTCTTCTGAAGCATTAAAAGCATTAATAAAAAGCTATAATAAAACCGACAGGATATTTGAGTTTCGCAACGGTTCCGTCATCGAGTTTAAGAGTTATGGGAACGCGCAAGATGCAAAATCTGGAAAACGCGACTATTTATTTGTAAATGAAGCTGATGGTATAACTTGGGAGGTGTATTTAGAGTTAGCCCTGCGAACGAAAAATCAGGTTTATATTGATTTTAATCCTACCTGCGCGTTTTGGGCGCACGATAATTTAGTGGGCCAGGAAGGTGTGCAGCTTATTATCTCGGATCATCGGCATAATCCTTTTTTATCCGATAAATCAAGGCTTGTGCTCGAAGCGCTGAAAAACACTGATCTGGAACGATGGCGTGTATATGCGCGTGGACTAACCGGTAAAATAACCGGGTTGATTTTAAATAACTGGCATATTTGTCCTGCTGTTCCTTCCGGCGCTAAGCTAATTGCGGCCGGGTTAGATTTTGGATTTACAAACGACGAAACGGGTTGTGTATTGGTGTATCGTCAAAACGGCGAACTATGGATCGATGAAGTTTTATATGAAACAGGACTTACAAATCCTGATATATCCATAAAGCTTGTAGCGGCAGGGGTTAGCAGGCATACAGAGATAATAGCCGATAGCGCCGAGCCGAAATCGATCGAGGAGCTGCGCAGGCTCGGATGGTATGTCACCGGAGCTAAAAAAGGCGCCGATAGTATCATAAACTCTATTGATATTTTGAAGCGATATCGTCTTAATGTGACGGATAACAGTGTCAACCTGCGCAATGAGCTTAGCCGTTATAAATGGAAAACAGACGCATCCGGCCGGAATTTGAATGTTCCACTCGATAAATGGAATCACCTTATAGATCCATTACGGTACGTTGCTTTAAATAAGTTAAAGATCGACAGATCAAAGCCTCTTACAAGCAAATTGCCGTACAGCGGTCAGCCCGGCTACGACTTTGCAATAGTACATTTTCTAAAATGACAACGCTGACATAAACTAAAACACATGATAGAAAAAACATTGAAAACAACGTACGGAAAGCTCAAAATAAAAATACCCGGCGATTTATCCGAGATGTCCCTCGGTCAGTTAATGGATATTCAGGAGAAGCCTGATCTAAATGACCTCGAAGCTATCAGTATTCTTTCCGGCTTGCCTGTGTGGCAATTAAATCATGTACGCAGCATGGACGATTTACAGGTTTTCGGCGAACACGTCCTGTTGGTATCTCAGCAAATCGATCAACTCTACAACAGCGACGCAGTGCCAAAGAAAATTACTTTGCCGATGGGTAAAACAATAGACGTTATTCAAAACTTGTCCATCGAACCTGCGGGCGCATTTATGGCCGCGAGGGAAATAATATCCGACGAAATAAACGGGCACATACAGCAATACGGAACCGAAAATTGGCAGCAAAATTTCAATCCGTCTTTAAAAGCTTGCTGCCAGGTGCTCGCACATTACTTTTTCTGTCGCGCCACCGGTAAAAAATATAATGAATATGACGCCGAAGAATTTTGCAATCAGATAAAGAAATTGAGGGTAACGGAGGCGCTGCCCATAGCCAAACATTTTTTTACTTGTTATCCCAACTTATCGAAACAGAGAACAGCCTTCTTTCGGCGTCTCCTACTGCGTTGGAGAAAAAAGCCGGGATACAATCGTTCGGGAAGTTTAAATATATCAATACTATAAATTCCCTCGCTGGCGGTGATATCACCAAATGGTCCGAAATATTAAATATGCCCTATGAGCGTGTACTCACCAAGCTTTTGTTAAATAAAACGGAGGCAGACTATCAGAAAAAATACAGCGAGCTGTTGAATACCAATAACTAACTCCAATCGTAAACTTAAATCGTAAATCAAATGCCCATACGCAATCAAATCGAAGCCATTGTACAAACCTTAACCTATAACCCAGCGTTTGTTTATGGCACCGTAAACGAGCTCAATCAGATGGCTGACGACGCATCTTTTCCCTGCGTGTTCATGTATCCGTTGCAGCCGATCGATATATCGGCCCAGGTTAATGGTTCAGTCGATAATAGTTTTTCTATTTACCTGGAATTTCTCTTTAAAACAGATTTTGACCAGTACACATCGGATAACGAATCTTATGTAAATCAGGCATTATTTATGGCAAACGAATTTATGGTTAAAGCATCCAGGTACCGCGAAGGGGATGGACGATATTTCCGCATCAGGGCAGGCGATCACGCCAAATCTTTGCCGGTATATAACAAGTTCGTCACGAAGAGAAGAAGCAGACAACACCAACCCCGACAATAACAAACTGCCTGGCAGCAATTTGCCGTCGCAGTTGGAAAAGGACCTCGGTTTGTTCCAGGGTACAAAAAGTGCACAAAAGATCATCATTATAGAATATGATGACGAGACGTCAAAACCGCAGTTTCAGCCTTATGCAATTCAAAATAACGACAAGCTGTTCGAAACTACTGAGAAGTCGGTCGAGGCGCGCATCATCAAAGGCTTCTCGGTTCCCAAAGAATTGATCAATGCCGAAAAATCTTCCGGCCTTAGCAATGGCGGAGAAAAGAAACAGGCAATTAGCGAGTTCAATGATAATACGGCGCCCGACAGGCTGGACCTGTCAGAGACATTTGCCGAAATATTCAGCCATTTTTATTTAAATGTCAATCCCGGCGATAACTGGAATATTCAGCAGGTCCCGGCCAATGTCGCCGATGATAATGCAGGGATAAAAGCAGGCAACAGCATAAACCAGTTACTCTTAGCCGATCTCCCTGCCGAAACGAAAATAGCCACGCTGGTTTACGCCTACGGCTTTAAAAACGCCGAAGCGCAAGCTATGTGCAATATGGCTAATCAACAATAAAAAAGTCTCTCTGCCAGCTGGCGGAGGAGATTTAGAGGGGGCTGCAATCCGAAGCGCAGGCTATGCGCAGCGCCAAATAACGTCTTATTTTTAACCAACAACAAAAAGTCTCCCCTACCGGGGGAGATTTAGAGGGGGCTCCATGAACACGATCTATCTAATAAACCCAACTACATTCCAAAATTTCGAAGACATCCCGGTAAATATAAAACCGGAACGTTTGAACGTTTTTATCAGGAAAGCGCAGGATCTCGATCTTAAACCTTTTTTGGGCCACGCTTTGTATTACGATTTTATTCAAAATTTCAATGCTGATGGAACCATCCAGGATACCGCGCCGCAGCCATACAAGGATCTGTTGAACGGCAGCGAATACCTGGATAATTATGGCCACATCGTGTTATACGAAGGCTTGTTGCCCACGTTGGTTTACTTCACGTTTGCTAGGTTCATCGAAGCCGATGCCGTCCACTACACAGCAACCGGGCCGGTTGTAAAGCACCACGATAACGGCGACCCGGTTGCCCCGAAAGATATCGTAAAACTGGTTCAGCAGCAGCGTAGCGTAGCCAATGCTCACGCCAACGAAGTCGAAAAATTCCTTTGGGATAACAAACAGGATTTCCCGCTTTGGCAATATAACCCGAAAAACAAAAGCAGCAGGCAAGCCGGTCCGCGGATACGAAGCATCGACCGCACAAATTTCAACTACCCGTCAGGTTACGGCCCTGTTGGTTCTGACGGCTACCTGCCGATCACCGAATTCTTAAACTAAATCTAAATAACAAACAAAAAGTCTCCCCTACCGGGGGAGATTTAGAGGGGGCTATTATGTCTGATAAAAAAATAAGCGAATTACCTATAGCCACGGCCATCAGCGCATCCGATATTTCGGTACTGGTTGACAATGGCACTGACTATCAATACACATTTACGCTGCTGCTACAGTTTCTGGAGGCCAATCTTACTATTGGTGCCAACATCTCGTTCGGCACAATATTGCCTCAAAATACGACCGGCAGCAATGGTGATGTTTTTGTAAATACATCCGCAGGCTCGTTTGCCCAAAAGATCGCAGGTACCTGGACGGTCGTCTATACGCTCCCTGCGGCTAACGGCGCCGATGGCACATTGCTCTACGGCGCCGGCATGCCCGGAACGTCAATAGGCAAAAACTCCGACAGCTATATTAATACGTTAACCGGTATATTTTATCAAAAAACTGCAGGGGCCTGGTCGCAGGTATTCTCAATGGCGACCGGGCCCCAGGGGCCGCAGGGAACGGTCGGAACAAACGGAACCGATGGTGTCGATGGCAATACAATTCTATTTGGCACGGTCGATCCTTCAAACAGCGCCACAGGCGTAAACGGTAATTTTTATATAAATACCACCACGTACAAGCTATTCGGCCCTAAAGCTGCCGGTATTTGGGGTGCCGGCATTTCATTGATCGGATCAGGGTTGCCCGGCGGAGGTGCGGCTGGGCAAATACTCGCAAAGGCCGACGGCACCGATTTTAATACCATTTGGGAAGACAATTCTTTTGAAAATCTTACCGGGCAGCCTTCCGATAATACAAATATGGCTTCTGCGTTAAGCGGAAAAGTCGACAAGGTAACCGGCTTCGGTTTAAGCAGCAACGACTATACCGGCGCCGAAAAAACCAAGCTCGCGTCATTAACCAAACACTACCAGGGTAAATATAGCTCTTTGTCGGCGCTGCAAACGGCTATCCCGGTCGGCAGCGATGGCGATTATGCCATCGTCGTTGGTTCGCCAAACGACCAGGAATATATTTGGGACAGCGATCATGCTTCGTGGGTAACCACCGAAAATATTCCCGCCAGCACGTTCGCAGCCCTTGGCGGCAGCCCAAGCGACAACGCTTCGTTAAATTCAGCTTTAAATGCGAAGGAAAATACGGCAAATAAAGATGCGGGCAATGGATATGCAGGGTTGAATGGCAGTGGCAATTTCAACAAAACCACTGATAACTTAAACGAAGGCACGTCTAACCTGTATTTCTCAGCGGCCCGAGTATTAGCAGCCATCTTAACCGGGATCGGTTTTTCCACCGCAACTGCTGTGCTGGCCACGGATACCATTTTGCAGTCCATCGGCAAGCTCCAGGCGCAAATTACCGCCTTGTTCAAAATACCCACCGGCGGCACAGCCGGCCAGGTACTCTCTAAAATTGACGGGACAGATGGAAATACGCAATGGGCAAATGTTTTGTTGCCTGGGAATAATTTGTCGGACGTCTCAAATTCAACTACAGCTCAGAAGAACTTAGGGATTGCATCCGTTTTTAGGGTATCTCGTGTAAATACTGCAGGCGTCGGAGACTATGTAGAAATAGGAAAAGTAAATGACCCTGGAAACATAGGTGGGGGTTGGAATATAAACGAAGTATTTATAAAAGTAATTGTCGCATGTGATGCGACAGGCGGTACAACCGTTGGCTTTAATGGAGCTATGATGGAATACGATGTCTGCTTAAATTATTGGGCTAATAATGGCATCTGGCAAAATATAAATCCAGTGAAGCTGATGGGGTTAGGCAGTAATGCTTCGCAGACAACTCGCTTGCAAGCTTATTATACAAATCCAGGAGATGGGTCTGGGTACATAAAATTTAGGTTAATCAATTTATCATCAAGTATAGATATAGGGTGGAATGTTACAATCATCTGTTATCAACCCTTTAATACAACTTTTACTTCGACAACCGCTACAGGTAATGATACAACTACCTATACTAGCAATGGAATGATAACCCATGAGTATATAGTTAATCAATTGTGGATTTATTCTTTAATGCAATTTAACGCTGGAATAAGTGTATTTGGGAATACACAGTTAAATGGTAGCACATCAGGGCAAACACTTCTTAAAGCCGCTCCTGTCGCCGCTGGAACTGTTGTGCTGCCAGCTGCCCTACCCACTGCATCCGGGCAGAATGTGCAAAGCGACACGTCTGGTAATTGGAGTTACTCGTCTAATACTGTATTCGTCGCACAAGGGGACTTTACCGCGCAGACAGCCAATAAAACGATTGCCACGTTTACAGTAGCCGCATCGACAGCTTATTTCAGAATAGGTGGTTATATAAATATCACAGCCATTTCAGCCGATGTAATCCAACTTCAAGTTGTTTACACAGATGAAAATAACATATCCCAAACAAGGCCTTTTTACAATCAGGGTATAACGGTACCAGGATTATCCACAACAGGAAATTCAAGTTTTCCAACAATGGATATACGCTGTAAAAATGGAACAACTATAACGGTCTTGGCAACATTAACCACGAGTTCCGGCAGTATAACATACGATTGCGGGGCGCGTATTCAACAACTATAATTAGAAACCTAATGAATCCTAATTTGTCATTTTCCCCAGGTAGACATAGAGCAATAAAGGAGCAATAGGGTTGATGTTAGTTTAAACCCGGATAGAAGAAGTCCAAGATCGTTTAATTATCGCAATGATCGACTTTCCTAAATTCCTGCCGGGTTTCTCTATGTATAACTCTGAAAGATATGCGACCGCAATAGTTGCGGATAATACCAAAATGGAACACACGATGAATGCAATACGGGGATGGATGATTACTTTGTTTATAATATTTGCAACCAATGACAGGAATACAAAGTGAAAAATATAAATTGAAAAAGACAGTTGTCCGATGCGTGAAATTATGCGATTGTTCAGAATGCGAATGTTTTTGAATAGCATAAACAAGAACACAAATGATAACCCAGCGAGAAAATTACAAAAGGTAATATCATTTTTCAAAAATTTGGGAAGTATGATAGCAAAACAAGATAAAAGTATCCATGCCAACAAACTGTATGCATTTGAAACATTAATTCTCGAAAAGAACAATGATGCTCCAAGTAAGAAAATAGGGAATTGATTAATAATGTTGTAATACCAGAATTGTGCAAGATGTCCCTGATTTAATTTGAGAACATAGATGCAAATGGATGTAATTAAAAGCCCGCTTATCGGTATAGCATAATACAATTTCCGCTCTCCTATGCGGCCGTAAAAGGTGAAAATAAGAGGGAAGACGAGATAAAATAACATTTCTGTGCCTATTGACCACCCACCGGGAACTATGCCATTATTAGCAGAAGGTATGAGGCCATGAATAAATAACACATTGTAGAAATAGCTTTCTAACGGCCAATGAGCCCAGCCAATTAACCAATAAAAAAGAATAGCGAAATAATAAAGCGGAGCGATACGAAAGAACCTACGAATGTAAAAGTTGAGAGGGCCATCATGTCGCTCCGTCATCGATAAGCACAAGGTAAACGCTGATAGGAGGAAAAACAATTGGACTCCATATTTTAGAAACTCTAAGACGAAATAAACAAACGGCCCAAGTCCGAACACGTGTTGAGAAGAATGAAAAACGACAACCATTATAACAGCTACCCCTCTTAACGAGTCGACGTAATCTAATTTCGGTGGTTCATGGCTCCTTTGCATCTAGGGCTAAAATAGGCTTTACTAATTAACAAACAATATAAACTATTGAATATGGTAACTAAATAATATTGGTAATGAAACGCATTTGCAAAAGCAGCTTATTGTTCTTTATTAACTTAAAAAGCAAAACGATAATGCAATCGATAAACTGATCACAAATGTCGTTTGAGGACATACTATAAAATCATAACCAACACATGCAAACATCATCATTATTTTCACTCGATTTGAAGGACCTTGGCAAGGGCCTTTTAGTGGCCGTTGGCGGCGCGGTCATTTCAGCCGCCCAAAGCAGCCTGCAAACCGGGGCGTTAACATTCAATTGGAAAACGATCGGCGGCGTTGCCCTGGCGGCTGGCCTCTCGTATCTCGCTAAAAATTTCTTCACCCCGGCCAAAACAGTTACCCCGGCCGGTTAACCATTAAGCTAACAATATGCAACTAAGCGAAAACGGATTTAAGATCATCAAAAACTTCGAAGGGCTGCGGTTAGCGGCCTATCGCGACGCAGCCGGCGTATGGACCATCGGTTACGGTTCCACACGCTATCACGATGGCAAGCGCGTAAAACCCGGCGATAAGCTCGCGAATGAGGCCCAGGCCGACGCGCTGTTCCGCAATACTCTGGCCCAGTATGAGCAGGCGGTAAATCAGTCCGTCAAGGTGCCGCTAACCCAAAACCAGTTCGACGCATTAATGTCCTTTACATATAACGAGGGTACCGGCGCATTGGAGGGGTCGTCCCTGTTGGGTAAACTGAACGAAAAGGATTATGACAGCGCAGCCGCGCATTTCCTGGCCTGGGATAAAATTACCGATCCGGCAACCGGCGAAAAAGTGGTATGCAATACGCTGGTACAGCGCCGTAAGGAAGAAAGCCAATTATTTCTATCAGCATAAGCGTTACAGATTATTCGCCATGACAGCTATCGAACATAGGGAACTTAGAGGCATAACCATCAGGAACCTCGTGGTCACGGTTGTGAGCACGGCCAGTATCGTCGCATCGGTAATGACAACTTATTTCGGCCTGAAAACCGACATAAGAGAGATAAAAACAAGCCAGGCCACTGATACGCGGATAAACAACATCCGCCTCAAAATACTGGAAGACAACGTCGCCCTTCTTCAAAAAGAAGTGGACGAAATTAAGCTGGCAGGTAACCAGCCGCTGACGATGGCCAAACAATTGAAGGATCGGTGAAATCATTCCCGATCAATCGGTGTAATCACCCCAAGCTAATCGGTGAAATCAAAAATTAAATAATAATCATGAGCATAAAAACTATCATAACCAAAATTTGGGGCGAGATCGAAACCCTGTTTAACGGCTTCCCGGCCGAAATGAAAACGGCCATACACATAGGCGTAGTCGTAATAGAAAACGTCAAAAGCTTTGTGGATTCGCCTGCGGCCGACATATTAACGGCGCTGATACCGGGTGATATTGACGATGACGTTAAAAGTTGGCTGCGGGCGAAGCTGCCCGTAATATTAACCGAGCTAAAGCTGGCCGATAGCTGCGCCGGGCTAACAGATCCGCGGCAAATTACAGCATGCACGGTAAAAGTTCTGCAAAGTTTGGATGGCGACATCAAAAGCGCCTTCCTTCATAATCTTTCCATTTTCGTAGCCCAAGTCGCCTCAAATGGCAAGTTATCATGGGCTGATGGCGTAGCCATCCTGGAATGGTACTATCAGAATGAATATAAAGCTGTGTCTTAATAGGTGGTGCCGGGATCTTCACAAATGCACCCTCAAGATTGCGACTATGTTAATTTCATCAGCACGTCGCGATCCAGGTTGTGAGTCCACCGTCAATAGACTTTCGGCTCAAGACTTCGGACTTTAGACTTAAAAGGAATGTGCCCGGAACGAGATTCGAACTCGTACATCCTTACGAATGCCACCCCCTCAAGATGGTGCGTCTACCAATTTCGCCACCCGGGCTTGTAATAAAAAAGTCTTAAGTCCAAAGTTCTGAGCAACCAGTCAACCGGCTTAAGCTCAAGACTTTGGACTTTAGACTTAAAAAGGATGTGCCCGAAGAGAGACTCGAACTCTCAAGAGACAATTCTCAACGGCTTCTGAGACCGCAACGTTTACCAATTTCGCCATCCGGGCATAACAGGTGCAAATATAGTTGTTTAAACCAAATGTGCCTCGATAAATAACAAGTTTTGCATTTTGAAACAAACGGAGCAAAGCTTACATTCGGAATGATTTAGCTATATGTAGTAGCCGTTAAATTTACCCGATAAGATGAAGATAAAAAATTTCGGCTCTTTGCTGGTGACCTTGCTCATTACCAACATTCTCGCGGCTCAATCTGTCATCCAGGTCGCGCAAAATCCTGAAACCAGCATTCGCGGGCTATCAGTGGTGAACGATGATGTTGCCTGGGTAAGTGGTAGTAAAGGATATATAGGTATTACCAACGATGGTGGCAAAATGTGGAGATGGCAGCAAGTTAAAGGGTTTGAAAACTCTGACTTCAGGGACATTGAAGCCTTTTCAAATAAGGAAGCCATTATTATGAGCTCCGGTACGCCGGCACTGATATTAAAAACGACGGATGGCGGCGCAAGCTGGCAGGTAAAGTATAAAAATACCGATACCGCTTATTTTTTGGACGCAATGGACTTTGCTGATCCAAAGCATGGGTTAGTTTTAGGGGATCCGATCAATAATAAGTTCGTATTGCTGGAAACAACGGATGCCGGCGAGATCTGGAGACCTTTCGGTAACCCACCCGTCGCTTTACCCGGCGAAGCGGCGTTCGCAGCGAGCGGCACGTGTCTGCGCGTTATAGATGACAATATTTTTATTGCTACCGGTGGCTTCTCGGCTCGCACATTAACGGGGGATATTAAATATAAAAAGTGGACAGTTGCGCCTCTGCCCTTGCTCAAAGGAAAAAGCAGCCAAGGTGCTTTTTCAATAGCAAAAAGCAGCGGCAAGATAATCGTTGTTGGAGGCGATTATCAAAAAGATACACGTCAGGATTCTTCAGCCTGCTACTCTTTTGATCGCGGATTAAGCTGGCGGTTTCCCGATAAATCCACAGCAGGGTTTCAGTCTTGCGTCGAATACATTGGTTACCATACTTTTATCTCAACAGGAACTTCTGGTAGCAATATAAGCGCCGATGACGGCAAAACCTGGGAAAAAATTGACGGTACAAGCTATAACGTCTGCCGGAAGGCAAAACACGGAAAGCTTGTTTTACTGGCCGGGAATGGCGGTAAAATAGGTGTTTTTAAAATGTAGAAGATTGACATAAAAGTGTTTAGCAGGGCTTAAAAATAAATACAAATAAGCCTTGCACGCAAAGTCGAATACTCCTATATTTGCACCACTTTAAACGGAAGCGTTTAAAGTACGATTCCGTAGCTCAGCCGGTAGAGCATAACACTTTTAATGTTGGGGTCCTGGGTTCGAATCCCAGCGGGATCACAAAAGGCCTCACAATGTGGGGCCTTTTTGCGTTTTTACCTATAAAAACGGCCCTCTTCGCGAAAAAGCTTATCAGATTTAATCAAGTTTTACCAAGGTTCGAGGGTACCTGCGAGGGTACCAAATCTAACTCGTAACTTGGTACCCTCGGAGCAGTCTTAGATATTGATTTTCAAGTATTTGGAATGAACGAACTAATTCGTTTAACTCAAATTATTCGTTATGAAAGTCAATGAAAAAATGTCGATTTTATTCCTCCTGGAAAAATCTAAGCCCCCGGTTGACGGGATGTATCCTCTTTATGTACGTTTGACGGTCAATTGCAAACGCGCGGAATTTTCATTTTGCAGGAGGCTCCGTCCTGAACAATGGAGCCAGGAAACGAACCGGGCCATTGGCAAAACCGCGGATATACAGGCTATAAGCAATGCCATCGATAGGGCGAAAGTCAGTATTCAGCAACACTTTGACCGGCTGGAAAACCAGCATGAGATCGTTACCGCGATGATGGTTAAGCTGGCCTATTTGGGTAAACTCAAAGACGAAAAGCCGAAAGAAAAAACCTTGTTATTCGCTTTGGATTATTGGATCACTAAGTTCGAGGAAAAGGTCAATAAAAAAAAGCGGTCAGCCGGAACGCTAAAAAGATGGTATTCGCTGCGGAAAAAACTAAAGGCATTTATCCAGGATGAATATCACAAACCAGACCTCGACCTCAGCGAGATCAGGTTTGCCTTCGCGGAAGATTTCCTGGATTACCTGATGCTGAGGGATGCCAATGAAATTGGCTCCAATGCAGCAATGAAGTATGTCAAGAATACCAAACAGGTATTAAAGAAATGCGTGGAACGCGGCTGGCTTATCATCAACCCGATACAGGACTTCAGCTGTGTCTATGACCAGCCTGAACGGGAACGGTTAACTATGCACGAGATTTTGGAAATGTACAACAAACCGATGATCGACAGGCTCCGGGAAGTGCGCGATATCTATATTTTCTGCTGTTTTACCGGCTTCGCGTACAGCGATGTTTATCATTTGGCACCCGAGGATATCATCCGCGGTATTGACGGCAAAAATTGGATTTCTAAAAACCGGTTGAAGACGGATAATCCCGAAACGCTGCCGTTGTTGCCTATTGCCCAGGAAATCGTTGACAGGTACAAGGAAAACCGGTATTGTTTACGGCAGCATTGTCTTTTACCGGTAAATACGAACCAATGTTATAATGCTTTTTTAAAAGAGGTTGCCGTAGTCTGTGGAATTAATAAACATTTGACCACGCATACAGCGCGCCACACTTTTGCGACCACCGTAACTTTAGAAAATGACGTGCCTATCGAAACTGTAAGCAAAATGCTTGGACATCGTTCTATCCGGACCACGCAGATCTATGCAAAGATCACGCAAAAGAAAGTAAGCAATAATATGAAGGACCTGGAAAGCAAAATATTTAACGGCCAGGGTTTATTGAAAGTGTCCTGATTGAACTGAATGTCACTGTTATACAGTCATTGAATCAGATACCGCCAGCGTAGTAATTGCATTATTTGCCTGGAAAGTAATCGTATTACCATTGATTTGCAAATTGAGGGCCGCTTCCTTATCGGCGCTAAGATTTTGCTCCAGCGCCGTCTGTCCGGTTGCCGGGATATTTCCTCCGGCCGGATTTAAGAACGGTGCTACTGTTAAAGTAATGCTCAGTGGTGCGTTGGTTGGCTGGTAAATCCGGAAAACGACGTCGTTTTGATTTACTGTGCCTTGTTTAGCAACGGTTATGACCGCAGCATTTGATGAGCACGATGCTAGCGAAGCTTTATCAGGTACCGCCGCGGTCCATGAAGCTGCTGGTACACACTGCAGGGGTGTTGCCCATATAAGCGACTCCTGCAAAGGTTGACACGACGTAGCAGGTTGCAAACCTGAGGGGACTCGTAGCGCGTACTCCCTTACGTGTACGTCGGGGTCGGTTCCATCAGGCATATAAGGCGCTTGACTAAGCTGTACCCACTCATAATAATGCCCGTCACCATTTCTGAAAAGTCCTCCGTATAATACGCCATTATTCGGATCAAAGGAATTGCCGTTCCAAATGTTATATAGTCCCCAACCGGGTATGTCCCGATGGTATATAGCACAAAGTGGTTCGCCATTATTTTGCGGTATTACAAAATTGTGAGTTGGTAAAAAGGTCTGCTGATTCCAGTAGATAGTCCCCTGCACATCTGTCCAGTGGTACGGAGTACCTCTTACTATTTGTTCAATACCGTTGCCTCCATTTGCAAGCGGGAATGACACTACCACGGCGCATCCATCATTGCCGTCAACGCCAAGCAGCGGCGCTGCACCTGTGGTGCGCATACGCAGCATCGGCTCGTTAGCATGCATTATGTAATCTTGGATGTAGTTAATTACCGTACCGGCATTCGAATACGTAAAAGAGATCCGGACTACAACACGTAAAGGCCCTGATTCAATGATGTTAATCGCCGGGTCCGAAAGCCAGGCACTTACGTCCGTCTCTATCCACTTAGTTTCGCCAAATTCCATTCCGTAGCCATATTCATCACCTCCATCCGCATAAAAAAGGAGTTGATTCCCAGGCGAGCCTTGCTGCAAAAGTTCCGCTCCGCTTACCAAATCCTTTACGGATACCAGCTGCCAGAAATTATTTGTGCCAGCAGCGAGTGTCGCGCTGACCAAGCCATTGCTTAGTACGACATCGTTTGAAGTGCTTATCGTTGCCGGGTTATCCGGACTGGCGCCACCCTTTACAAGATAGCTCGTTTGGTAACCCATGGAAGGCACGGTGCCTGCCATAAATAACAGACCACCATCTTCCGTGGTTTGATAGGCCTTACCGGAAAGCGTGATATTTCCATCAGCTATTTGCAGGGCCGTTAATGACGCCACGCCTGTGGATGGTATCCCCAAGGGATTGAAAACGACAACAGGTGTGCCTTCGCCTGGTTGATTGACAGCGCCGGCAATCGCATTCATGGCTTCCTTAAGCAACCACGCGGCCCTTTCATCCGCCTGGTGCAGCAAAGGTAATTGTTCGCCGCGAAATACGTCTGGAATGGCCGTGCCAGGTATGTAGTCGTGATGTGTGCTTGGCACCAGCAAATTCCAAGCCTCCTGCAGTTGTTCGGCCCATGTCAGGCCTGTTCCCAAGGTTGCGGTGCCGCCGCCGGGTTGCGCCCGGTTAGCTAAGATGCTGAAGACCTCGGCAGCCAGCAAATTCCGTGTTGCGCGTTGGTGAAGTATTTTTAGCGCCGGTCTTGTGCCGCAGCAACCGGTCCAGAAAGGGTTTGCATTAAACTGCTGGCCATATGGCGCACTCAAGGAACTGCTGTGAAATTGTAATAGCTGGCCATAGTCCTCGAAAGAACCGCTGACCGCAATCACTATTTTGCCGCCGTACATCCCGCCGCCCTGATTCCACTGGTTGATAGCGTCCACCATACTTGTATTGGGCATAGAAAAATCGCTAAGCACCGGAACATATATATAGGGTGTGGGGGAAACATTAAAATTTTTCTGCAGATAGTTAAAGATATCCTGCGGCCCGCTGATGGAATTACCCTGCCCGTATTCGCCTATCAACCAATGTGCGGTGACAAACGATCCATCCGCTGCCGTCCACGTGAAATCTATTTTATCAGCCGTAAGTGTATCAACAAGCGTCGGCGCACCGGACACCGGCTGAGCAACCCCTCCCTCGTTACCGGGTATCCTTTCAAAACCGGCAGCAATAAACCCCATAGCTTGTAAAACAACCGGCAGTTCCGGGTCGTGCCCAAAATCATCAGGTATCCATGCTGTTATTGGCGCAGGGAGGCCTGGACAATTGTCGGCCAGCCATTTGTTACCGATTAAATAATCGCGGATAAAGGTTTCGCCGTGCGTTAGCAAATTATCAGGCGAAGTGATGCCTCCGCCGGTAAATCTCAGGTTGTTGTTAGTTTGCCCGGCTTTTATAAGTTGCGCGAATGTGTCCGGCTTAGATGTGGCAAATCCTCTGAGAAAGCCTGTTTCGCATATCGAATAATGAAACTGATTGTTTGTTAACAATGAAGCAGCGGAGCTCATGATATCATCCACGCATCCGACTGGATATGATGACTGACTAAAATACCAGTAAGCACGTCCGCCAGGCCCCCCCGTAACCAATGCGGGGTATGGCAATAACCAATCCCAATCAAGATGGGCGCTGGCGTCCAAAATCAATAAACTGACAGTACCTTCTATAATTTGCTGCTGAACCTTAGGATCGGTAATTCCCAGCGATATCAATAATTCTTGTTCTGTAGGCATACGATTATTTTTTGACATCATTTGATTTTTTGTAACGATGTTTAACAAATTATTTTCAAAGGAACATCTCTATACTCTTGCTTAACAGCCATTGTATTTCAAATACTTTGGAACTAGTAATGCTTTCTATGCCATTGCTATAGTACCAGCCATATTTTACGTTTCTCCATAAAGATAGGTAGAGCTCGTTTTAAAAAAAACCGTTAAAACACGGTATTTCTCACAGTTCAATGGTTTTAGGAAATTATTTTTTCTCGTTATAAAATAACATATCCAACCATCCAGAAATATATCTAAAGCGATACCGGATGATATGATTATGTATAAAATCCATTATACAGAGCAATGGCTGCAAATAGAAAAAATTAAAATCAAGCTGGACCACCAGGATAAGAATATGGAAATTATATTTCGTTATCTCGACGGGTTGATGGAGAGGCGAACGGAACCGGTACCACGTAAAAGGATCGGGTATAAATCCGATGATCTATAATATATTTGACAGAAATCAGTTGCTCTGAAACGCTCCGTGTTTTTACAGCTAATGATGGACAGCCGGTAAAACACGGAGCGGAAACCAGGCCCCGGCATAGCCGGGGCCGCCGGATAATTTTAAGGAAAGTGTTACAGCAGTTGCAACAGCTTCTGGTAAACATCCTCCCAATAGTTTTGCAGTTCCTCATCCAGCTGGGCAAAGGCGGGGTCGCTGTGTTTATAATGCCGGAAATCATCCACTTGCATAAGGGCCAGCTGCAAGTCGGCAATCCCGATCGTTTTCCCGTTTAAATCTTTGATCTCCATCTCATGCGACTTTCAGCGGTTGAGTTTTAAAGTCTCTTAAATTTAGAAAAAACCCGCGGTTAAACAGCATTCCCTCGCGGAACAATTGCCACAACAAGGATGCCCCAAGACTGGCCAAAGCCGAGTTAATAAATAAATCCTGTTTGGTCAGCGCTTCGGCTAAAGAACAGCTTGGCGTATTGTCCGTTGTTTCCGATGCCAAAAGCAATTCCCCAAACTCGTCGGTTACCATCGGCAGCTGTTCGATGGTGCGGTATTGCTTTGATTCGGGTTGTTTTATTTTTCCGATGGTGGACAATATGACCTGACCTGTTTCCCTGCTATTCCCAAAGTCCATATAATACAGGGGTTGGCTCCGGTAATTCATCAATCTTTTATGGATGGTTTTCAGGGTATGCGCAATGTCCTGTCTTGCCTGAACGGTATCCACACAACCAACGGTAATCGTCGCCCATCCGTTTTCCCCGCTATTGCTATAGGTTCTATCGTATCTTTCTGTTACCGCTTTCCAGTTGGTGCCAAAAAAACGGTTAATGCGGTTTATGAGCGCAACCGCTTTGGGCAAACCCAGTTCGGCGGTCGTGAACAACTGCCGCGCCAAATTTGCAGGGGTTACCGTGTCATCGTCAAATATCCGCACCATCAGGCCGGGATGGTTTAATGCAACCAAAGCATGGTTCATTCTTGCCAAGGCCGTTAATACCTGACCGCCTGTACCGCCTGCGCCGATGACGTTGACGGTGACGGGATTGTAGGGTTGCAGGATTTCCTTGTTGACGATATGAACCGCCCTCCTGTTTTCAGTTATTGTTTTCTTTTTCATCCGATGAAGTCTTCGAGTTTTTTGCCGTTTTTAATGAGGGCGTTCTGCGGGAATTCCCTGCCCGTGCCGACCTGTTCCTGCCACAGCTGTATTAAGTTGCCTTTGCAATGACGATGATTACCGAGCGTATGGGTGAAATAGCTGTTAAAAAAATAACTTTCCCATTGCGCCATAAAATTTTCCAAACAGGTTTGCCTGTCGATTTGGATATTGACCGTTCCCATGCACACCCTGCCATCGGCTGAAAGATTGAAAAATGGCGCATAGTATAACGCGGTACCGGCTGTGGGCTTTGCCTTGCCTTTCAGCGCAAAGACCTGTACGCTTTCTTTGGTCGCTTTCCATAGCAGGGCGGGTATGTTGGCTTTGCCTGACGGGATGCCCAAACTATTCGTAAAGAACAGGCCGACTTGCTGTGGCGGTGTGTGCCAAACGGCATAGCCGTTGTTTTGGGTATTCACATAAAGGAGCCTGGACGGCAATATTCCACTGCATTGCAGATAACTATTTTTGAGTTCCTGCGTGCTTTGCAGGAGTTCGCTTAGTGCGGTCATTTCTTTAATGGATAAGGGATGGGCATTAATGGGACTGCCGTATTTGCCAATGTCGTAGCTTTCGACATAAATCCCGCTTTCTTTACGCTCGTGGCATTCGCTTTCCTGTTCCACGGACCTGTAAATCAACAAGGCTTTGAACGGCTGATATTGTTCATTAAACTGCTGGCTCACATTCTGCATAATCATGGTCGCTTAATCGTTTACAAAACTTGTCGATGAGGTCAAACAAGCGTTTTTCAAAATCAAAATCCGGTAAGCCGTTTTCAGGCAGGCAGTCAAATTTTTGCACATGCATCGGCTCATCCATATAGGCGGTGTCCTGAAAATTACAGTTTATCGTATCAAAAAGGGTGTCTGTAAAACAATCTTCCCCGCTCCAGTAAAAGCTGATATACTGGTCGGCGCTTATACGATCCTCATCTGCCGGATAGAGTAAACCAGCATGGACGTGGTCAAATACGGAACGGTCGGGGTACTGTTTGTAAAGCTGTAAAAATTCAACGGCCAACAGTTCCCAGTCCAGTTCCCAACTGTCCGTGTGACGAAAATTTAAAACGATGTCCTCAAACCGCTCTACATAAGAGGGCTTACGGATTTGCTCGTGTAATTTCAGCCCTGCATTGTGCATCGTGTACAGCTCATCCAATTGTTGTTGGCGATAGGTCTCATCTTCCTGGTCATCGTTGACCCAATCCTCGATCATTTGGTACTGGTACCCTACATAACTGCCATTCTCGGTATAGAACGGCACTTTAACGACCTGATGCAAATAAGCGCAAATGCCCAATAACAGTTCTGCTAATTTCTGCGCCTGACTGCTTTGCACCCAATACCACAAAGGGCGCACGGGGATATAATATAAATTCATACCCGTGTCGTGCCTGCTGACGGTCGCTAACGTTGCGATGTGTGTTTTATCACTTGCGATGATACATTCCAACTGATTATCCTTTGCTTTCAGCGTTTTACTCACTACCTGCCATGTTTGATAAATGTTCTGCGGAAAAACCCCGTTGATACAATCAGGCACCGGCAAATCGTAATAGTTGCAAAGGTTGGAAAGGGAGCACAAAAACTCCCTTTCTGCCCTGCCCTTATTCCCGCCGTATGCCCAAAACGGTTTAAACTGATGGGTTAAAAAACCATCCCGGTCAAACCTGCGGGTGCGCTCCTTTGGGGATTGCGTTGTACCTCGCCCGCATCGGGCAGACGGTCTAACCAATCTGCCAGCCTGCCGAAGTGTTGTTGTAGTTTCCATGCCTCGCTTTCCTTTCTGATGTTGACGGTTCGTTCCTTTTGTTGCTTTTTCATCGGTTACCCTTTATGCCCCATCGTACTTTCAAAGCGATACTGCACTTCATCGTCCCTGATTTCAGGGCCGATGATTTTCGCGTTCGTCAGGATGGGGTAAGTGGCCGAGTAAAAATTCTGCACATCGCTTGCGGTAAACTCCGCACCGGGGTCTGCCAAACGGATTTCCTGCCCGTTCTCCTTATGCAGGAACACCCTTGTTAATTCATTGACTATCATTTTCTTGCTGTTAAGATTAGACCTCTTGTTGTAAACTCGTATAAAGCTCCTGACGTTTTTGCAACTGCGCCCGTTTGGTGTTGATTTCTTCCGCCTTATCGGGATATTCTTCCGCATCGGGGAGTTGGGCAATCGCTTCCCTATATTTCATATCGGAATTGAGCTGGTTTACCTTTTGCATGGCATCTTCATAAAGGCGTTTCTTTTCAGCTTTTGCCTGTTTATCATCGGCTTGGGGCTTGAATAAGTCGTTGCTGTTTTCATCCTCGTCGTCACCTGCATCGCTTCCCGGGGCGGCCTTGCCGGTCTTATCCTTGTCTTTATCCTTTTTGCCCGTTTTTTGCGCCTTGTCCAATTCGCTTTGGTAGGCTTCCAAATTGGCAAACAGCTTCACCGTTTGCCTGACAGGCTCGGCCAGTTGCTGAAAGAACGCTTCATCCAGTTCCTGCGGTTCGCCTTTTAAAAGCATCGGCGGTATGTTTTTGCCTGCGGTAGTTTTGGGGTTTGCAGATGTAAGCATGACCGAAACGGTGAGGCTGCCGCTCTCCTGCGGCTGGATATTAATTTGCAGGGTGCCTTTGACGGCGAGCCCTGCTACTTGTTCAAAAAAGTTCGTTTTCATAATATTTGAATTTTTGTTTATAACCTGTGGCTATTGCCACCCTTGTTGTTTAGCGAATGATTTGATTTCTTTTAGCGTTACCCGATGGCAACCCACACGGATGAAATTTTTGTTGACCTCTTTAACGGCGTATTTGTCTAAGAATAGTTTACCGCAATTCTTGCAACCGCCCCTGGCGTTGATAGCTATTACAAACTGATATAATTGATGCCCGGCCGACAGCGGAAACCGCACGCCCTGCGTGGTTTCCACCTGTCCCGTTTTAACATCGAAGCGCAGGTAGTCCAAGCCATCATAGGTTCGGAGATCATTCCTTTGGAATGAACGCCAATCCTTTAATTGTTTTTTTTGGACGGACAGCCATTTCCGCTGTTGCTTTTTCTCTTTTGTTTCCTGTAACTCCCTTTCTTTTTTGAGATGTACCACGAACTCGTCAAAGTTTTGGACATTTCCCAATGCTATCAATGGTTCCGGCAACTCGTAACCAAAGAAATCTGCATAACGCTTCGCCTGGTTAAAAAGCTGCTGCATTTGAAGCACATACTTTTCAGGTTTACGTGCCGTCCCCAAATGGTGCGCCAACTCGTTGATAGCGGCCTGCCAACTCTCAAACAATTCATACTTGCTTGATGCGGGGTCAGGCACATAAATCTTGGTCAGATGTGCGGACGCTCTCGCCACAATTTCGACATGCTTGCTGGTCGTCCTGCTGTATGTCCGTTCGGTGAATAACACGGCGTGTTCGCCTTGCTCGTTCCAAACGTGTTTGGCAATCATAAAGTGGCCGCCATACGAGTAAATCGCACCGCTTGCAAAAAACAAGTTGGATGATAATGCTGAAGCGTTATTATCGGTACGGTTCGCCCAATCATGGGCTACATCGTATATATCCATTCTTTTATACATTTCCTTTGCACTTATCGGTCAAATTTATTTTGGTAATTTTGAATACAGCCGTTCATAAGTGTGTATAAACGGCTGTATTCGTTTAGTTAAATTCCTTGCTTGGCTTTAATACCCTGTTTTTATCGCCTGCCTGTGTTGGCTTGCCATCGTCTTTTTTAGCTGAACTCGTCAGCATGTTTATCTCATCGGTGCGGAATTTCAGGCTTGCCATTGGCTCGCCGTCCCGGCTCACCCACGATTGGGCGGTCATAAAGCCCGAAAGGTGTACCAGCATCCCTTTTGTTAAATAAGGTGCGATACCCGCGCTCCGCCAATAGGTGCAGTCGATGTAGGCGGTTTCCTGTTTTTGTTCGCCCTGTGATTTGTAACTGCGATTAACCGCTACCCTGAACCCTGTTACATTTTTGTCTGCGTTTACTGCCCTCACGGTAGCATCTGCTACCAATCTTCCTGTGATTTCCATAACTTTTGTTTTTTAATAAATAAAATTTGTTCGTTTTTTCTTTTCGTCCCCTATGCTTTGCGACCCTGCCCGGATAGTTTTTTTCAAAGAAAAAAGAGTAAAAAAGAAAGCAACTGGTGCCGGAATGGTAAGGCACGGGAGAACTATAAGTCCCGGAGGGTACCGCAGCGCAGCGGAGGTCATTATGCGTTCGTACGGGCCGTCCGTTCCGAGCATCGCGAACTTTTTTGCTCTTGTTTCTGAAAATAACCGGTGGTATAAATCCCTATCGTGCATCCAAAGGCAGCGTGCTGCTTTTGTTGCGCCGGGGCTTTTGCAGCGCAGCGAAAATGCCATGAGGCGGCGGTAGGGATCGCAGCGGCATCCTCCGCCAGGAGATACAGCGTAGAGCCCGGTCCGCTGGCAAGCGGGACCGCCCTGACTTTTATCCGTTTAGAAGCGGGTATAAACGGATAATTGGCGGCTTTTTACCATCGTGCTGTTCAATTTTGTGCCAACAAATTTTTTAGATCATGAATAATTTAAGTAACAGCGTGCGGCTGACCGGGAGGTTGGGCGCGGCACCGGAAATGAAATTTTTAGATGAGGACAGGAAGGTCGCGAAGATCAGTTTGGCGACGAATTTTTACCGGAAGAACGGTAAAGGCGAGCCGGTTCAGGAAACGCATTGGCACCAGCTGGTGCTGTGGAATAAGAACGCCGAAGTGGCGGAGAAATATATGGACAAGGGCAGTCAAATTGCTGTTGAAGGCAGATTAGCGAACCGTTTTTATACGGATCAAGATGGCGCTAAACATTTTGTGACGGAGATCATCGTACATGAGGTGATGCTGTTGGGGAAACCGGTTCAATCATGACGGTAAGCGTGGCGAGCGCGGCATTGGCAGGGATCGATGCTGCGCTCATTACCGTGGAGACGAGGGTTTGCGCCGGTCTTGGATATTTGATTGTGGGGTTGCCGGGCGACGCCGTAAAGGAAAGTTTGTTTAGGGTGGAAAGCGCGATCAGTTCGGTTGAATTAACGATGCCAAGGCAAAAGATATTGGTTTGCCTGGCGCCGGCGGGTGTTCGGAAAGAAGGGGCGGTTTTTGACCTGCCTATCGCGCTGAGTGTCCTGGCGGCTTCCGGTCAGCTGGCTCCCGAACAGCTTGATGGTTATTTGTTTACAGGGGAATTATCGCTGGCGGGAAAGCTGCGGCCGGTCAAGGGTGCGCTGTCGGTCGCTATGGAAGCGCACCGAAACGGGTATAAACGATTGGTTCTTCCGAAAGAAAATACTGCCGAAGCTGCCATGGTCAGTGACCTGGCGGTTTTTGGATTTGATACCCTGGAGCAGGTTATTGAATTCCTGACCGCCCCGACGCTTGTCAAGCCTGAGCCCATGCCGGATGTAAATGACAGGCGCGAGGATTTGTTATATGCGGCTGACTTCGCCGATGTGCGCGGGCAAACCGAAGTGAAGCGGGCTCTGGAGATCATGGCAGCCGGCGGGCATAATGGACTGCTGGTCGGGCCGCCGGGTTCCGGTAAAACCATGTTGGCCGCGCGGTTGCCCGGGATTATGCCGCCATTGACCTTGAATGAGGCTTTGGAAACTACCCGGATTTATTCGGTAGCCGGCGCTTTGGATCATTCGGGCCTGATGACACAGCGGCCGTTCCGTGCGCCGCACCACACCGCGAGTGATATCGCCCTGGTCGGCGGCGGGCCGGTCGCGATGCCGGGTGAAATTTCCTTAGCCCATCATGGCGTGTTGTTTTTAGATGAGTTGCCGGAGTTTAAGCGAAAGGTTTTGGAAGTCTTAAGGCAGCCTTTGGAAGAGCGGCAGGTCGTTATTTCACGGGCAAGTTATACGGTGACCTTCCCGGCTAATTTTGTTTTACTGGCGGCCATGAACCCGTGTCCCTGTGGCTTTCATGGACATCCCAACCGGAAATGTACCTGCACCCCGCAGGCTATACGGCTTTACCGGTCTAAAATATCGGGTCCGTTGCTGGACCGAATCGACCTGCATGTTTCCGTGCCGCCAGCCAACCTTAACGAGCAGGCTACCGAAAGCAGCGCGGCCATACGCGAACGCGTTGTCGCTGCCCGGAATATTCAATTGGAACGGGCAGGGGTTTGTAATGCCCTGATGAACAATAAGCTGTTGCGCACCTATTGCGCGTTAGGAAAAACAGAGCAGGAAGTATTGAATCAGGCGATGGTGCGGCACAAATTATCCGCCCGTTCGTATGAGCGCATTTTAAAGATAGCGCGGACGGCGGCGGACCTTTCGGGTTCACGGCAGATCGGCCTGGCACACCTGGCTGAGGCGATCAGTTTCCGCGCTATACCTTAGATAACGATCTCCCGCTCACGGCGGACAATAATGACCCGGTCGTCCTCCGTCTCTTTATAGCCCAGTTCAAAATTGAAGCAATAAATTTCACCGGATTTTTTGGTACGGGTGCGGCTGGTAAAATACTTGAAGACAAAGCCGCGGCCGTCCAGATCCTGTTTGTCCATGGAAACCGTATCCTTATCGCCCAGACATTCGTCCAGTATCTCCCGGTTCCTGACCAGGATCTGCTGCACCCGCTTCATGTATCTGGCCAGGCTCATTTCCGGCGCAAGGCTTTCGCATTTATTGTTGTTATAATCCGTCTTGCAGGCATCGCTGCAATATTTTTTGTCTTTACGGCCGGAACCAACGGGCTGGCCGCAATTCAGGCAAAGTTTTTCTTCCATGACATAATCGTTTAGAAACGGCTTTACCCGGATAAAACAACAAACTTTCATTTTAGTTGGGGGAATTTTGCGCTGTTAATCAATACGATATGGAAACGATACAGAAAAGACGGCTGGACTCGGAGATGTTCGGCGAAGAAGGAAGGCTTTATTTTGTGGACCTGATGGAGGCGAAAAACAAGAGGCCGTATTTACAGATCACACGGGCGGATTACCAGGCGAAAGAGAAATATGAGCGTTCGTCGGTCATTTTATTTGAGCGTGATTTTGAGTTTTTCGTGGAAGCGGTGTCGATGGTGTTACGGCGGTATAGCCATGGTGAAGAGAGGCCGGCATAATGGAAAATATTAAGTCATTGCCGCCCACGGATCGGCCGCGGGAAAAGCTGCAAACACTGGGGTCGCACGCACTGAGCGACGCAGAATTGTTAGCAATTGTGCTTGGTTCGGGTAACCGCGGGCTGCCGGTATCGCAGGTATGCGACGAACTGTTAAAAACCATCAGCCTGAATGACTTGCCAGGTGCTGACAGTAAAACACTTTGTCAAATCAAGGGCATCGGCGAAGCCAAAGCGCTGGTACTGCTGGCTATCGTGGAACTTGCTAAACGTTTGCACAATCAGCCGCTTACCGTTTTAGCTGACGACGAAGCGGTCGCCGCTCAGGTCAGCCCCATCCTTGCAGCCAGCGGCGAATTAAACTACCTGCTGGTGCTCATGACCACGAACAGAGAACTGCTAGCCATCTGTGAACTCGGTAGCGTGTTGCCTGACCTGCCACGCACGCTGCGCCTGGCCGCCGAAGCCGGCGCCAAACGCATCCAACTGGTACGCAACGGCTGGCTGCAATTGAGCCGGCTGGAATTTGAGTTTCAACGGAATCTGGAGCTGGCCAGCGGGGTATTGGGGGTTGTAGCGCATAACTTACTGGGAATTAATAACAATTAAAAAAGGACTAAGATGAATATTGCAACTTATATGATGGCTTATGCCAAATTAAGCCCATCAGGCAGAAATTATGTTTGTTCCTGTCCCTTTCATGAAACTAACACCCAGTCGATGAAATTGATGCCTTCGGCGGATTGGTTTGAATGCACGGAATGTGAGCGGGAAGGTAATTTAGCCGACCTGCGCAAGTTAATTTGGGAACATTCCCCGGTTGGCCGGTTCTGTGTCTACGTATTGCTGTTAAAGAATGCCCACTTTTATGTTGGTATAACGGATAATTTAAAACGGCGTATTGCAGAACATTTCGCTGGAAAAGGTGCGGAATATACCAAACGTTACCACCCGCTGGAAGTACTCGAGGTCTTCCCAAATGCAACTTATTTGTTAGAGACCAAAGTGACTAAGGACTATATGAATATGTATGGTAAAGAAAGGGTGCGGGGCGGCAAATACTGCGGTTTAAAATATCACTATCCTGCTCAATAGATATCGTTTTGTTTTCATTTCCATTTATATCAGTTTCTTCAGCCTGGCTTTTTATGTTTTGCTTTCGAAATCGCTGATAGTTCCGATTTTGTCATGTAGACAAGGTTTAGGGCTTGCTGCTGAACCGGTTTGACAACCGGCACCACTATAAATACTAAAAATATTAGTATTTGCAATTAAATTATCTATATTTGGGTTATGACAGATCATGTTTCCTTCATTGAGCTCAGCGCTTCGGGGCTGGCCGGGGCGGTTTTAACACAGGCGCTGACGGGGATTTTCGCCTATCACGGTGATAGAAGAAAAGAGAACAGCACGCTGAAAATGACATACCGGAGCAAACAGATCGAAATTGCCGAGAGTTTTTATTTCGTGACGGGCGAAACGATGTCTATTGTCAAACGGAATATCGAATACTGGCGAGATCGCGGCAAACCCCGGAGCGATGCCAGTATCAGTTTTTTTAAAGATGAAATAAAAAAGCTGGACGACTATTTTGAAAACCTGAAAGCAACCACCTGGAAACACAGCCTGACCGGATTGTACTTTAATATCGAATTTTCCTATAGCAAACTGATTGCTGCGAACACCCGTTCACACGCCATGTATCTGCGCTTGATGGACTTAGCGGACCGGATCAAGGCGGCCGGCGGAGATGAAAAGAATACACTGCTCGGCGCGTATTTCACCATGATATTTGACCTGTGCGGCGAATATGAAAATATTTATCACCTCCTTGAAAAGGATATGGACAAGGTGAAAAACGAATTACAGCATATTTTTAAAATTGCGTAACGAATGACCCTCCTCCGTTTTATCGATTTGAACATGAACGAACAGGCTGAATGTATCTGGCAGGGCATCTTTCTCGCGATGCGGTCGGACGCTGAACACCATATCCTGCTGTATCGTTTGGATGATTTTTATGCGGAGGTGTTTTATGACATACAGCAAAATAAAATAGCCCGGGTCAATGGTTTCCGGGCGCTGAGTCATCTCGTGCCTTATATGCTGACCCGAACGGTGTAACAAACCCGACCGTGGATTGTAGTAAGGGCAATTATGGTCGCCTTCATTCAAAAAGCCAAGATCAATTTTATCCGTGCCGATTACATTGCCGGTATGTCGGACTCTGCACAGATGGCAGCAACGCTGGGCATATGCGCAACAACCGTGAATAAATACCGCGCAGAGTTCCGCGAGATCGAACGGCTGTACCCGGAAAAGTTAAGCAACTTCAGGTACAGGCTGCCGAAAACGAAATACGTCAAACCCGTCGGCCCGCGTTATGCCGAGCTGATCAGCCTCCTGCCATCGCTGATGGAAAACGAGACAACGCCCCAGGTACAGGTCATCCCGCTCTGGACGGCTTACCGGATTGCCCATCCAAAGGGCTACAGCCTGAACCAGTTTACCATCTATTATATAGAGTGGCGCAGGCGGACCAATGCCTGCATCTATATCCACCGACGGGTCTGTAGCATCGACGCGGAAGACATGGCCGTCCTTGAACGCTGGAGGACCGGCAATAAAAACAACCAATGGAAAAGGGCCGTCGTCCTGCTCGGTTCCTTCCAAAAAAGAAACCTTCATGAAATGGCAAAACAGGTCGAGCGGAATATCCGCACCGTACAGAACTGGATTGACCACTATAAAACCAAAAAGCTGGAGGGAATCATTCCAAAACCTGTTGGCATCAATGACCGCATCCGGGAGCGATCGAAAAAGAAACAGGACAACCTGCTGAAACTGCTGCACGAATCCCCGTCCCTGCACGGCCTGAACCGCACTTCGTGGCGGCTCGAGGATTTGGCGTCGGCCTATGAAAAAGTGTATGGTGAATCCATCGGCGCCATGACGGTATCGGAACATTTAAGGCGGCTGGGCTTCGGCTACCGCAAATCCCGCGAGATACTCACCAGCCCGGACCCGCTGTTCCGTGAAAAGCTCGATCATATCAAAAATATTCTTTCCCATCTGGGCGACCGGGAGAAATTTTTCTCGGTGGACGAGTATGGACATTTCGCGGTGAAGATGAAGGGCGGCAGAAGCCTTGCGACAATAGAGAACCCCAAGATCATCCCGCAGGTCCAGCGAAGCAAGGGGTTTTTAATTATCACCGCTGCGCTCGAGTTGTCCACAAATCAGGTAACGCATTTTTATTCAAGGAATAAGAACACTGAAGAGATGATCAAACTGCTGGAAGTGCTGCTCGTACAATATCACGACCAGAACAAAATCTATTTTTCCTGGGATGCGGCCAGCTGGCATGCTTCCAAGATGCTGTATGCAAAAATTGCGGAGGTGAACAGCGAAGCATACCGGCTGTTCCATCATACACCGTTGGTTGAGCTGGCGCCGCTGCCCGCCTCTGCACAGTTCTTAAACGTGATCGAGTCGGTGTTCAGCGGGCTGGCCAAAGCGGTGATCCACAACAGCGACTACGAATCGCTGGATTCCTGTATGACGGCGATCGACCGGCACTTTGCTGAGCGTAACGCGTATTTCCTGAAGCACCCGAAAAAAGCCGGTAAAACGATCTGGGGAAAGGAAATGGTCAAGGCGGTATTTGACGAGACGAACACCTGTAAATACAACAACAGCGTGTGAAATAAAAATTTTATGGCTCAATCCAACGTCAAATAGAGCTCATTTTTTTAATAAAATGAGCCACAAATGGACAACAAATGAGCTACAACCAGTATTTGGTCCCGTCTTTACGAATTATTTCTTTTTATGTGCCCCGGCGTTCGGGTTGTTGGATTTATACCGCATATCCGGTTTGCCGGCTTTGGTGAGATGTTTGTTCTCTTTATAGCGTTTGTCGGGTGTGCCGTCTTTTTTGAGATGGGTTTGAACGGGATTAGCAAAGGAAGCAGGGACGGTGCCGAGGCTGAAGGCAGCCAGCAGGAGCGTGATAAGCAGTTTTTTCATAATGTTACGTTTTATGATAAATGCATAAAGCGGCGGATTGTTTTGTGGTTAGTCGGCAATCTTTAGTTGCCGCGGATCCGCCACGACGATTTCGGGTTTGCTTTTATAATTTACCAGTTTACCGGTGACGGTGATCGTTTTGCCTTCCAGGTCCGTGAATTTATCTTTGGCTTCCCCGCGTAAAACCACCGTCAGTAACTGGTTGGGATATGCAGCGCCTACATTCACGAGGGTCATTTCGCCCATCGCCCTCGAACTGTAGACTTTGCCGGTAACGGCGATCCATTCGTTCAGGTGCGCGGCCGCTTCTTGAAGGCTAATCACTTTAGGGATGTTGGCGGACATCGGGGTACCGATATGGGTCACCGGGTAAGCGGCAAATATTTTGTTGAGTTCGCCGGCCAGGCGGATGCCGGCCATTTCGATGCGCTGCTGTACGATGGGGATGTTCGCCTGATAATAGGTATCATCGAGTTGTTTGTTCTTTTCGACATCCGCATAGATCCTTGTGCTGAGCCGGTAGCTTTCCCAAAGCCATTGCATCGGGTCGGTGCTTTGCCATTTGGAGATATCGGCGGGCGTTGCTGTATCATAGTCTTTGGCCATCTGGTCAAATGTCCTGCCTTCGCGGCTGATCAGCCCGCTGTCCCAAAGACTGTGCAGGTTCATTGGCTTGCCGTTAAACACCACCTGGATGGTGTTGCCGCCCTTGTCTTCGGCGCGGCTGACATGCATCGGCTGGTGGCAATCGCCGATGAAATGCACCAGGAATTTTAAGGCGATGGCCTTTTGTTCATTACTGGTGGTATTGCTCTTCAATTCTTCTTCGCAGTGCAGAATGGCGCCGTAAACATTATCAGCACCTTGCTGCCTGACCGCGGCGGCGAACTGGTCATAGGTATAACCCAACGGCAGGTCTGCATAATGCCAGGGGCCGGTTTGTTTATATTCCGGCGTGTTACGCACCTCGTCCGCCCAGGAAGCGATATCAGTGATGTTTTGGTCACCCAATAGGGCTTTGACAGAATTTTCGGCTGCCGGCGTTAGATGATTTTCGGCGATGGTCGCGATGGTTTTATGGCCGACACCGCCCCACGAAACCAGGATCAGCAGCAATACGATGCTCAGGACAAAACGGCTATACTTTTTCATAAGGCCAAGATAAGTGCCGGAAGTTAATAAATGATTAACAAATCGGTAGTCAAAATCACTGAATCGCCATCCTCGACTGCAGTTCACCGATTTGGGCCAGGAAGCCTGCAAAGGCATCCATTGCGCCTTGTTTTGAGGTTGTGATCACCTCGTAAATACCCGTGTCGGAAGACAGCGTATATTCCGAATAGGCACAAACCGGTATTTGCCGGTTATTGTTAAAGCGCCGGTCCGGCCCTCCGCTCTTATTTACATATCGCCAGGTATGGTCAACCACCTGTGCATCACCGGGCACACCTTCTTCTTCGACAAAACGGGTGATATGGCCGGTGATGTGCAGGTTTTTATAGAAAGCCGCGGCGAACGCTCCTCCCTGCCTGATAAGCACCCGCTCCGGTAAAAAATAAAGTTCAAGATTGCTGAGCTTTAAATAAGGGATGGCTACGTTGGTCACGAAGTGGCGTAGCGGCATCTGGTGGGTTGCGATGCTGCGCACTTGAACTCTTTTAATTAATTTACCCGCTCCGGCATGCCGCTTAAAATCACTTGTTTGCTGGGCGTTCAGGTATTGCCATATCATATGGGAGCGGGAGAAAGTGGCAAAATGATCGCCGAATTGCTGGTAGACTTGCTGGAATTGTCCGTCCATTTCATAATGCAGCTCCATTTCAAATCGTTGCTTGTCCTTTTTTTTCAGCCTCGGGATCAGCACGGCGAAGCCAATAAGGCCCGCCAGCAGTTCGTAACCGGCATAGGGATTGGAAATCATCAACTGTGTGTCTGTCACCTGGTCGTGATGCACGTGTTCTATGGCCGACAAACGGCGGTTGATATACCCGACAGAATGATGAAAGTCAACTTTTAGCCACTTCCGGTTGGACGAATCGACCAGCAGGAGGGTTTGACCGTTCAATGCCGTCGCCACTATCGAGGCCCGGGCAGCAGGTGTTTTACGGATGTTGGCGCCCACCCCAGAGGTCACCCTAACCACGATACTGTCAGTTGGTGGCTGTGTAATCATTGATTTGCTGCTAAAGGAGGTGAATAACAACAACAGGAGAAAAACGATCAGCGGGAAAACGCCGAACCATTTCACATAGGATATCTGTGCGGACTTCTGCGTTAATTCTGAGACGAAGTCTTTGGAATCGGTGTCGGTCAGCTGTTCGATATTTGCCGAGGCGATGTTGTGAATTTCATCAACCTGAACAGGCAGTAACTGCGGAGCAGCCGGGGCCGGCGAAGGACCGGAGCCGGATATTTTGCGGCGGTAGCTGACGCCGTGAGAACTCAAATTTACATAGGTGCCTCTCGGACCTACATTTACACGTGCGCCCTTGATGCCCACAGAATAACCAATGCCGCTTTTGGAAAAATTGATCCGGAATGGACCGGAGCCGAAAGATTTACGATAAGACCAACCCATAGTTATGAAGTTTAGAAATAATTATTTCATGACAAAATCCTTAATCTTTTGCCTGGTTAGATCGGTGGCGTCCAAACGTTCATTAAAAAAATCGGACGACGCATTTTTAATTTGCAGTTTGACAAACCAATCCGTCCATAGTCTTCTCAAAATATCGGCGTCGCGTGCCGTCCCAGGGTCTTTAGGCTCCTGCGGGCTGGTTTTGTGCCGCGCATTTACCTCCAATACCAGGACTTCCAGGTTTGGGAAATGATTCGAGCAATCCATTATTGGGGTGATAGCGGCAACAGCATCGTTCAGCGAGCGGCCGGTTGTCAGTTTGCTGAAAGCAACTAAGCGCTCCCGGTAAGTACCTGTATAAAATGCCGTGCCTGTGGCCTGCTTTGTCTGAGCCTCTAAATAGCCGTCCGTTATGATAATTAATAGGTTCCTGTAATTCGTAAACAAAGTCGGCGACCTGATATTCCGTTTGAGATCCGTATTAAAGTATTGCCAATAGTCGGCACCCTGGGGGTTTTGTTTCGCCAGCTGGTAGAGTTCGGCGATATTGCTTTGAAATTGATGCTCTTTGTTTATAAAGTACAACCGGTTGCTTTTATTTTTGAAACCTGAAAGGTCAAAAACCAGATCATTGGCCAGCGACCTGAACCGGCCCTGCGCCTGGTCTCTGCCAGTCACATCGATTAAAAGACGGTCATTGGAATTCATTTTTCGTTTGGTAGCTTCTTCAAACGACCGCCATATCTCGTTTAATAATATCGTGTCGTTCCGGATTTGATCCGGGTTGTTAATTTCGTCATTGATACGCCCCGAAAGATCCGGCACAACAATTAGATTAAGGCTTGGAGGCGCCTTGGGCAGCCACTTCAGGCACGCCTCGGTTTGTTGTGCGGAAAGGTTGAAGGAAGACAGTTTCGTTCGCACCGCATCGATGTAGTCTCCGTCATCGGCAAGTTCTGCCTTGTTTTTTTCCCATGATGAACGAACCGCATCCGCGCTATCCGCGTTTTGCACGTCATCGACGGCCCGGCTTTCGGCGGACGGCTTGGTTAAAATATAAATAAAAGCCCCGAACACCAGCAGGAAACCTGAAAGCATCCAGAGCGGCTTATAATTTCGCTTCTTTGGCTTTTTCTTAAAATCCTCCATGGTTTAATGTTCTGTGTTCAGGCTTTGTATTTTTCGCTCCAGCCATTCCTTTTGCTTTTCTTTAGCCTCCAGCGTTCTTTTGTTCGCATCGACAGGGTACATCAGGTTCGTGTAGGAAAACCAGCCCATCATAAATTCGCCGATAGAGCTTTGAAGCAGGGATATATTGATCGGTACCACGCCGTTTTGATACCCTATAACGTCTTTTTCTTTGTCTGACAATTCGTTTTCAATCATGATGAACTTACCTTTGAGCTCATTGATCTTTGTTTGATGCTCCGCCAATAATTGCCGTTGGTCAAAAATCCTTCTGTCCATATTGTCAAGCCGGATTTCCAGCGCTTTATCGGGCTGCATTTCATGGTTCTTGTTTAAGACGTAATGCAGGAGCGCGCCCCAGATGATGTACACCACGAACCCGAGCACCAGCACCAGGTAAAAATTGATTTCAGAAAAAACCATGTCGAACCGCCACTGATCCTTTGTCAGATCGGCATTGAACTCGTTGTTATGTACGCCCTGGGCGATCTTATAGCCGATAATGCCATCGGCCATCAGCGTAAAGCATAATAACCCGGCAATAAAGAAATATTTGCCCTTTGACAGCGCATCATGTATCAGAAACCCCATGCCTAAAAAGATCACCGGGAACAATACGATCAGCGCGATGACACCGCCGCCTTTGTTCCTGGCTTCCGCGAATACATTTGGATTGATAAACCCCAGGCTGCCTTGTTTCACGCCGTAAAACGCGGAATAACCGGATGAAGAATAAAAAACGAACAGATAACAGGTGAGTAAAACGGTTATAAAGGCGCCGATGGCAAATGGCAAATAGTCGATCGCCGGCGCCTCCTGGTCCTTCAGATTTACCTTTTCAATTTCCAATTCTTCTATCCGGTTGTCTACGGATTCCTTTATTTGCCCTGTTGACAACAGGGACGAGTTTATTTCCTCTTTTTGATTCCTTTTCTGGAGTATTTCTTCACGCAGTTTCCTTATCCGTTGTTTAATGCCGTCTTCATCCAGCTTTTGTTCGTTAAGAAAACGTTCGTAGATATTGTCCAGTGAGCTCTCGACGTTGCCGGCATTTGCGTTCATGTTTTTAGCCGCGACCCGGCCGTAGTGCTGGTAAGTTATTTTCCAGCCCTGGCTGCTGGAGTTTGGGGCGTTTTCCGTATTGATATCGAAGGGTTCCGGCTGCTGGTCCATTTTTTAACAGGTTATCCGTTATTGCACTGCGGTGAACAAAATGCACAGCCGTCAGCTGTCGGATAGATCTTTTTGGCCGCCTCAACGGCACCGTGACAAGAATAAAACTGGCCTAAGTAGGTTTTATGCTCAGTAAGGCGCAGAAAGGAACAGGTTTCAATATGGACCTCGTGGTCTCCGCTGGCTTGTGCGTGATCGTTCACATAATACTTTTCCATCGTTGTGATTTTTTGATTGACTCAAAAGTATATGGGCGATGGACGCATTTTTTACGGGAAACCGTAAACGAAATTATTTTTCCCAGCCGCACCGTGTCTTACCACGTTTTTTTGCTTCGTCTACGGTCATTTTCACGATCCGGTGCGAGCAGTTGCTCAGACCCCGGCAGTCGGCCCTGTAATGGTATTTTTTCGCGCCGGGGCTGTCACACACGTAAACGGTGGTGGTGTCGGCGCAACGGGTTTCTCTGAACAGCAAAAACAGCATTAGTAGTGTTTTCATTTGGGCTATGATAATTCATATAAAGATAATTATTTAGCGCCTGAAACAGCCACTGCCGTCTATTTCTATAGCCAGTCGTAATCAATCAAGTGGGCAAGATTGTCCCTAACTGTCCCGTCAGGCTTTGATCTTAAATAACTCCCATCGACAACCTCTACCTTCTCTCCGTCTTTCCAAAAAGAAGTGGAATAATTCCACATCCAGGTTACCGCTTCATTACCTGCGATGCTCAATAATTTTACCGCTTCGTCCTTTGTCATTTTCTTTGCTCGGGTAAACCCATTTGTCGTTGTACTATGAAACGCGTAGTGGGTAATGACGCTGTTAACTTTCCAAACCCCGGAAATTCTAAATTTTGCCATTTTTAATTATTTTATATTACCGACAAAATTAGCTAGCCAGAAGAAGTAGTTTTTACGGTAACCCGTAAGCGGACTTTTTTCGCCATTGGAAGCCAGATCAGATAATTCCCATGTCTTTGCAGAATGCGACCAGCTGTTCGTTCTTGGAGAATTCCAACGCCTCTTTCATTTGGTTCAGGCGCTTTTCGAGGCTGCTTAAACCGGACGGCCTGATGTCGTTTTGCTGTAAATAGGCCGGGATGTCCTTTTGATGCATACCTCTGGAAAGCAGCGAGATGATGGTGACATCAAGCTCGGTGAACTCGTAAGTGTTCTTTTGCCTGACCGCTTGCCGGAAATTGACGGGAATATGTCGTTTATTTTTGGCAATATGTTCTATCGCCGACTTAAGTTCTCCCGCATCGTTGCGTGCTTTCCGGACATAGCCATCGATGGCAAACAATTCATACAGGGATTCAATAACAGCGGTTTTGTGTTCTGCGGAGAACACCAGCACTTTCAGATCCGGCTGCACCTGCCGGGCGGCAACGATCAATTCTTTGCCGCCGGAGAGATGCTGGGCCGAGCCATCTTCCTCGAAGTAAAGATCCGTGATAAGCAGTTCAAATGCTTCACCGTCCCGGATCCCGTTCTTTATTTTTTTGAGCGCTTCGTCGCAATAATAGGCATGGCTAAACTGTGCGATACCCAGGTCCTCCAGGGTTTTGCGCACCGAAATACTGGCGCTTTCATGATCTTCGGCAATTAGCACGTTCTTAAACATGATCGTCTTTATGAATGGGAAAGGAAATCAGAATGTTCACTCCTTTTGTCGCTTTGGGGCTAAAGCTAATATCACCGCCAATATCTTTTATACGGTTTCCCGTATTGCGCAGCCCGTTTCCAAATTTGAAATCCTTCGGAAAACCGACCCCGTCATCAGCATAATTGACCAGTATCCGCCGGTCTTCCCGTTCGAACTTTATAGCCGCCGTACCGGCATGGCTGTGCTTGCTCATATTGACCATTAATTCCTGCAGGACATGCTCCAGCTCGTACTTGACCTGCCCGCTGACCTCCTTCCAGATGTCCGGGCTGTTTCCGGCCAGTAATACCTTCGTGTGATCCGAACCGAATGATTTCACCAGGCCGGCGATAGTTTTGTTAAAATCAAGCGGCGAGGTTGTGGGCTTTTCGTCAGAAATATCCCGCGATTGCTCGTACAGGACCTCTATTTTATCCAATATTTGTTCTTTATCCGGCTGTTCTCCGAATTCCATTTCCTTCATGATCCTGTACAGGCCGTTGGCTACCACATCGTGCACTCTTTTTGATGTTTTGAGCTGACTCTCCCGGATAGCTTCCTGTGCCTCCTTTTCCAGCCGCTGTTTTCGTTTCCGGTACCAGACAACAGCGGTAATGCTGGCGGCAACCAGTGTGAGCAACGTTAGCCAGAGCCAAAACCGCTGCGCCGCGATCTCGTATTTTTTATCTGCATTGTCCCTTTGAAGTTTAAGATTATCCGCCTTGTTTTTTTCAGCATCATAACGGATAAGCGCGAACTGGTTCTTTGCCGCATTCCGTGCAGTCTGGAGGCTGTCGCTCAGACGCTGATAAAGTAAAAAATATTGCTGTGCTGTGCCCGCCTTTCCGATCGTGATCAGTTTCTGCAGCGCCTCGAGCCGGTCCTCGGGGCTATTGATGCGCGTGGCCACTGCATACATTTTGCCGGCATACAGCAGCGCCGAATCTGGCCGCGTAAGCAGATAATAATCGGATAAATGGCCGTAGCTTGAATTTTCACCGAAAAAGTCATTTTCTTTTTGGCGGATACGGAGCGCCTTCAGCAGGTCAGGGGCAGCATGATAATGCGGCTGCTGAAGCCACCGGGTAGTTGCCATATTGGTCAGTATCCTGGCATATGCCGTGCTGTTCGTTTTCATGGGACCAATGACCGCCCGGTAAAGTTTTAAAGCCTGCGCATAGTCTTTTTTTTTCTGGTAAGCATTCGCCTCATTATTGATAATAACCGCTTTCAATGCGCCGGAGTCGGAAAACTTGAGCGCCGACTGATAAAACCCGATCGCGGCATCATAATCTTTGAGGTTGTAACTGGACATACCCAGTTCGTTGTAATCGGAAGCGATGCATTTCCGGTCTTTTTCTTTCTGCCCATCCAGAAATTTCAGGGATACCAGCAGGCTTTCCTGGCTCCCGAAATTGTCTCCGGCATCGGACTGGATAGCAGCCATTTGGTTGTAGGCCATCGCGATTTGCAAGCTATCCTTAGAACCGGATGCAACCTTGTTGAAATAATAAAAGGCGGAATCATTCCGCCGGTCCAGAAAAGATTCAGCTTTCCTGTATTCCGGGCCCGGCACAATCGCTGTCGGAGGCTTTTCCCGGTAACAGGCGGAAAAGCCAATAAACAATACAAATAACCATCTTTTGTGTAAAGCCATGCCGACATGAACGTACGATTAAATGTATGAATAAGCTGGTAAAAAGTAAGGCAGGATTGCTCCTGCCTTATCCTGCATGTTTAATGGGGCGGAATATGCCCGTTGTCGCCGCCGGTCCCGGAAATCGTACTATCCTGGGCTGTTACCATTATAGGGCGGTGAATTGTTTTTGCCGGCTTTTTCGCCGGGCCTGACATTGCCAAAAAGATGGCAAGAAATATTTGAAAAAACATTTTTTTAAAATTTAAAAGTTGAGCAAAAGGCAGCCACCCGCCAACCGTATGGGGGCGGTCTGCAGACCGGTAAGAAGCGCTTCTTACATTTTTTTGGGAAGAGCGGGCATTGATCGCGGAAGCCGGTACCTGCTTCCCAAGCCAAGCACCAGCCGCCGCGTTCGTTGCTCATGGTGAAATCCGTTAACCGATTCCGAAAGCAAATGTATAGGGGCATAAAGTGCTTACCGGCAGCGGGTTCCGGTAATTCCGATCAATCCGGAGGGATTCCGGAAATTCCGTAGCTTTACTTTTAAATTTTTGAAATGTTTGCTGATTATAAAAGATCGGTGCTCGCTGAATATGAAAAAAAGAAAGCTTCAGGTGCGCTTTCATTTAATCTGACTCACATCACTCCGGCCAATCTAAAGTCGGAATGCATGGCCGTATGCGAAGCGAGGTTCGAAAGAAAGGATGAAAAGCTACTGCAGGCGTTCTTCGGGCAAAGAGCGGATGCAACAGCCTATAGGCAAGCTATTAAAAATGGCGGGGCTGACAGATTCAGACCGCTTGTCACGTTCTTAAGGAAAAAATCGATCGGAACAGATGAAAAGAATATTGAGTTACTTGCCTGGCTGATAGACTTCGAGCCCAGGCCCTATCAGGCCGGCCAAATTTATACCGCCGCCGAAACGGCCAAACCACCCTTCACCGAATCGCGCGGCGATGATATATCGGGGGGTAATCCGGTCAAAAAAAATGGAGAAATAAAAGACATCAGGCGGGAAAAGATATTCATCCTGTTAATCGCCCTGGCCCTGGCCGGCGGGATAATTTACTACGTCGTGCGTCAGCGCCCGCCGGTTACTGCTGCCGCAGGTCACAGGCCCGCCGGGCCGGATCGGTGTATGTATTGGACCGGTGACCATTACCAGCCGATCTCATGCAGTCAAAAACTTGGGGATACCGCGATAATAGCGTTGGATAGCATCAGGCTGGCTCATTTCAGAAAGATAACGCAGCCTGATACCCTCACCCGCAGCTCTGTGAAAAAAGTGTGGTATGTTAAAATAAATGGCCAGGTAGAGTTTTTCACTTCGGCCGGCTTTCATCCTGTCCATACGGAAAGAAGATTGTTGCCCATGACAGTTTACATTTTAAATAAATACGCGGGCACCATCAAGAGCAAAAATTAACGCCCGAGGTGTACTTAAACAACAAGTTACTTTGCCTTTTGAATTAATTTAATAACCGACTCGTATATTGTATTGTAACAAAAATGTTACACATGGCAGTCTTTTATTTGTCAAAATATAATTTTAGATTAGGTTTAAGCATTATCCAATAATTAAACCCTCAAGCCATCACAAAAATGAAGATTTCCCGAAAAGCAAACTTTCGCCTCATCAAAGAACTGGGGTAAAATCCTTTCTGAAACATTTATTTAGTGACTTGCTAATTTAACGAAGCTGCTAGAAAACGCAGCGATACCGTTAAACAGTGTATTGTTTTGTCCAGTTAATTTTATGCGCCCAGATTCACCTATAACCTCATCACATGAAAAGAACACTGATAATTTCGTTTGTCGCTTTAGTCAACAGTTTTAGTTACGGGCAAACCAATACGTTTCCCGGCAACGGGAATGTCGGGATTGGCACGACAAGCCCACTAAGTATACTTGATATTGGCAAAAATCAAACAACACCTTCCTTCAGAATAGGTAATTCCAGTTACGGAGCAAATTATAACAGTATTTGGGGGCTTCAGGCCGGAGCACAGTCAATTATGATCTTCGGGAACAACGGCCAAAACGAAATACGGGCCGGCAATACGAATGCTGGTGGGTATTTGGACTTTTACACGAACAACACTGTTGATTATACTACAGCCTCGAATGGTAATTTTACGATGAGGTTAGCAAGCAACGGCAATGTTGGCATCGGCACCACGGCGCCTGACAGGAAGTTTACTATCCAGCGCGCCAGCAACACCTCCAATACAGAATTGTCATTCAAGGACCAGGGGGGAAATACACAGGTGACCTTTGGCCTAGAATCTGCAACGACAAACGACCTTCTTATAGGTGGGACCGCGGGAATGCGGTTTTTTACCGGCAGCGCCCTCGGCACAAGCGGCGTTCCATCAAATGAAGTTATGCGCATCACATCCGGCGGTAATATTGGCATCGGCACAACAAGTCCTAACGCGCTGTTACATGTTTTCACCAGTGCAGCCGGAATGAATGTGCAGTTGGGGAAATTTGAATATCTCCAGCCAGGGGCAAAAGGCAGTGGATATATCAGTATTTTAAGCGGAACCCGAACTATGGACATCGAACAAAATTCAGGTGACGGGACATTCAGGTTTGGCACCTATATGGATTCTAACATCGTAAACAATTATAGTGCAAGTGAAGGCACGTACGGAAACATCAATTTTATAACCGGCAACGGAACCGGAAGCTCAGTTGCCATGACCATCGGCGGCGGTACCCAAAAAGGCAATATCGGTATCGGAACAACTAATCCGCAAGGATATAAACTTGCGGTAAATGGCAGCGCCATAGCCACCTCTATGACCGTGAAACTCTATGCCAACTGGCCCGATTATGTCTTCAAAAAGGATTATCAGTTATCCTCCCTGGCCGACTTAAAAAAATTCATCGATTCGAACCACCGCCTGCCCGACATGCCGTCGGAAGAGCAAATAGCAAAAGACGGCCTTAACCTGGGCGAAATGAATAAGCTGTTGGTAAAGAAGGTGGAGGAGCTGACTTTGTACCTAATTGAACAACAGACAGTAAATCAGTCGCAGCAAGCAATCAATACCTCACTGCAAAAAGAATTGGACGAATTAAAAAAAGAAGTTTCAGCCTTAAAAAATAAACAATGAAAAAAACCGCCTTATCGCTAGTGGCAATGTTTTTTGCCTTCAGCGTTTCATATGCCCAGTGGAGCACCGCGTCAAACGGAACAGATATTTTTAATACGAATAGCGGCAATATCGGTATCGGTACGACAACGCCATTATTTCTGCTTCACCTGCGGTCGGCAGCACCGGTGATTAACCTTACAAAGTCGGGAATACTAAATTGGCGATTAGGAAACGTGACAGGTAACAACTTTACGATAACTCCTGATAGTTATACAGGATCGGGATTTAATATAACCTCTGATGGAAACGTCGGTATTGGTACAACGACACCAGCAACACTATTTCACATTTATTCCAGCGGTCCGTTAGTCCGTATTGAAAGCACCACCAATAACTTCTATCGCGGTATTGAATATGCGGAAGGCGGTGTTGTCTATGCTTCAGAGAAATTTAATGCGAATAATGGCAATTTCCAATTCCAGTCGGGTACGTCTGGCTTTGGAGGGTTTTATACCTTTAATACGGACGCCACTGAGAAAATGCGGATTGCAAATAATGGCAATATCGGAATCGGCACGACAAGTCCTGCAACAAAACTGCATATATCTACAGACGCCAATACCTCCGGCGCTCCCGATAATTCACAATTTTTTATAACAGGTGCTACATCAACCGGTAAACGTCTTTCTTTTGCTTACAATACTTCGTCTAATTACGGCGAAATTCAGGCGCAAGCTTTTTCGGGCAGTTATAGTCCATTAAACCTGAATCCGAATGGCGGCAATGTTGGCATCGGAACCACGTCGCCCACTGCACAATTGACCGTTCAAAAGGATTTGGCAGCGACACAAACGCTCTATGTTAACCGCATGGCGAATGCCTCGCTTGAGTTGGTTTCTACCACCAGCAGCGCGCAGGTCACCCTTCAGTCTCAGCCTACATCCCTTTCGATGTTAAGTTTCAACCATGGCACCACTAACTATGCGAATATTTACACTAACTCGAACAACAGCTCGCTGAATATTAATGGAGTACAGGGCGGCCCAGTCACCTTTTCGGCAAACAGCAGCGAGGCGATGAGGATATTATCATCCGGTAATATCGCAATCGGTACAACGGATACTCATGGCTATAAATTCGCCGTGAATGGCAGCGCCATAGCAACGTCCATGACGGTGCAGCTGTATGCCAACTGGCCGGATTACGTATTTAAAAAAGGTTACGTCTTACCCGATCTCAACCAGGTGAAAAACTATATCGACCAATATCATCACCTGCCTGAAATGCCGACCGAGCAACAGGTCGCTAAAGAAGGTCTCAACCTCGGCGAGATGAATAAGCTGCTGGTAAAGAAGGTCGAGGAGGTAACGCTCTATCTCATTGAAAAGGATAAGCAGTTGGCAGACTTAAAACAAAGCGTGCAGGCAGAACGAAACGAGCTCATTTTGATGAAAGCGAAAATGGCGGAAATGGACAAAAAGCTTTCTTCCCGCAATAAATGACCAACAGTTGGAAAGTATGAAAAAGATCGGATTTGTTGTATTGCTGGCAAAGGATCGGTGGGAGCCTCTTTATAATGAACCACACAAAATCAATAATAAATGAAAAAAACCGTGTTACTTATCGCATTTGTATGCCTGGCCGGCTATGGCTTCTGCGCGACAGGTTCCGTCCAGGTCGGCGGCGATTTCAATAATTTTTACCCGGTTTCCTTTACCGATGGCGGCTGGTTCAATAATGCGGAAAGCACGCTGGAACTTAACCGCTCCAGCGTCCATGATGATTCAAACTGGCGCGGCGCTCTCATGGCAAAGCTTACTTACCATGTCACGAACTGGGGAAACGGCGCTAATTTCATTGATGCTAAAATTGCTAACAGCGTAGTACAGTTCATCGCCGGGTGGGTGGACGCCACGCCGCAAAACGGCAATAATAATATCGTCGTCTGGCTCCGCGGCGGGGGAACCACTTACTTTTATACCTCCAATTTCCCCATCACCGCCGCGGTTTACGACGGCGCCCAAAATCCGCTGCCTTACCAGGTAACCAACGGCCCTGCTTATACCTTTAAGACCACGATCGACGCCTACGTGAATTCCGGGGGTATATCAACTGACCGTTCCTTTTACTTTAACGGCGCCGGGGAAAATTACTTTAACGGCGGGGTGGGTATCGGCACTTACGATACCAATGGTTATTTACTGGCGGTAAAAGGCAATATCCACGCCCGGCAGGTTAACGTCGACCTGAATAACTGGGCCGATTATGTCTTCAACCCGGAATATCGCTTAAAACCGTTGTCTGAAATAAAAGCCTACATCGACAAGAATCACCATCTGCCGGACATCCCTTCCGAAAAGGAAATGGTCAAAAATGGACTCGATATCGGCGAGATGAATACACTGCTGATGAAGAAGGTGGAGGAGCTGACCTTGTACTTAATAGAGAAGGACCAAAAAGAGAAGGAGCAGGAAGCCAGGATCAAAAAACTGGAAGAAGCGGTTGCCAAATTAACTGACAAAAGTAACTGACCTAAATATCACTTTTATGACACCAAAAAAACTGATTAGTACCGCTGTTTTTCTTTTAATAACTGTGCAGCTAATTGCACAAAATTCGGCGCCGTACCAATATTTGAACAATATGGTTCAGCCGGCTCCCAATGCGGCGGCATTGGGGAAATATGCGGATTACCCCGTGAGCTATTATACGGGCGTTCCCAATATCAGTGTACCGTTATATAATTTGAAGGATGGCGGGATCAATGTTCCGATATCCTTAAGCTATCATGCCAGCGGTATCCGCGTTTCGGAAGTGGCCACCTGGGCGGGGCTGGGTTGGGCATTAAATGCCGGGGGGCTTATTACACGCACCGTTATGGGGGCCCCGGATGAAGGGAGCCGCAAAGGCGGCTGGCCATATGCTAGCGGACCCGCCGGGTATTGGCTGAACTATGGTTTATCAACTTTTCCGAACTTACCTTATCCAACAAATAACATTTCAAGCGATCCCCCGCCAAGTAGTTTTTTTAATAGTACAGTACCCGGACTTGCGGCCGGGTACCTTGATTGCGAACCGGATCTATTTACGTTTAATTTTAACGGTCACGTGGGAAAATTCATTTTTGATGAAAACCGGAACGCGCACACATTCGAAGATGACAACCTTAAAATAAATGTAAATACCGGTTCGAATGGCCCATTTACGACATGGACGATCACTACCGAGGACGGGATCAAATATATTTTCGGGCAAAACAATACCTATGAAGTAACCACTCCGATTGCATCAGCGGGCACGACCGATGCTGATTCGGCGGCCCCCTCAAGTTGGTATCTTACTACCATTATCAATCCCAATACGAAAGATACCGTCACTTTGAGTTATACCCCTGAAACATACGGTTATATGGACCTCGGAGGTGAAAGCAAACTGACCATGATCCCGCCTGCCAACCAACAGCAAAATCTACAGGCTTGCGATAACAGCACGATCATACCGAACATCATACAAACAACTATAAAAGGGTGGAGACTGACTTCTATTCAGTCAAAAAATTTCAGCATCCAATTCGTTGCCAGCAATCTGCGCAGCGACCTTGACCCCGGATATAGTTATGGATCCGGCCCGAATACGGCGTATATGCTGGATGCTGTAAAAATCTATAATAATACTGGCCAGTGTATCGACCAATGGGCGTTAAATCATAATTATTTTGTTTCTAACACCAATGCTACGCCGCAATTGGCTTATTTATTATCCAATCAATACGGTACCACTACCGACACAAAACGTTTGAAACTTTTGTCGGTGACAGAAACGTCCGGTGACGGGAGCATCCAAAAGCCACCGTACGTATTTACTTATAATGAAACTTTACAATTGCCCAGGCGACTTAGCTATGACCAGGACGAATGGGGTTATTCGAATAATTTTAACGGAAATGTTAATCCTTATTTTACACCTGTTGTTTACAATGGCATGTGTGCGGGCGGAGGCAGCGCCACGGGAGCCACACGGACATCCAGATGGCCCGATATGTCGTCCTTTGCACTCACCGGTATTCAAAACCCGCTCGGCGCAACAACAGCCTTTACATTCGAAGGAAATGTCGCGTATGCAACCGCGCCAAATACAGTTGTGGGTGGTTTGAGAATTAGGCAAATCAACGTAACAGATAACGTAACAGGGACTACACAAGTTAAAACATACAGCTATTCAGACGCGAACAATAACAGCACCGGCGTGTTGTTTAACTTCCCGGTACACTTATTCAATATTGACAATGAATATTTTTGGAAGGATGCTTCTACAGAAAGCGGGAGTTTTATAGGGTATAGTTTCGCAGGACGTAACCAACTTGCTTTACTCAAACAGTCACAGAGCGTTGTCCCCTTGCAAAGCCCCCAGGGGACGCTTGTGGGCTATACTTCCGTAAAGGAAACATTTGGCGCAAGTGGGGAAGGGGGATATGTTATCCGTACGTTTAACAATTCCGTATCACAACACTCTTTAAGCTCGAGGCTTGACATGTCCGCTTATACCGCTCCCGGTACCATGTACAATGTTTCCGGGTTGTATGGCAATGACCACTTCAACGATCTCGCTCCCCAAAGTTTAAGTTACTATTACGGGTTTATGACGCTTTATCCTGTCGCCCCGCTGCAAGTGGATTTTACACAGGGCCAGTTGTTATCGGAGTATACTTACGACACGTCTGGGAACCTGTTGTCGAGCACCGACAACACTTACACTGCGACCTACCACGAGGACGTGCAGGCGCGCGGGCTTAAAGCCTATACGCTGGCTACGCAAAGCGGCAACGCAACAATTCATTGGTCTGCTTTGTCTTACTATAAATATCACACCGGCATATCCCACCTTACCGCAGTTACAAGAAAAACCTACACCGGTGCCAACTTTGTTTCGGTAAACCAAAACTTCGGTTTTGAGAGTCCCTACCATACGTTGAAAACCAGCGAAACAACGACGGACAGCCAGGGGAATACACTGGTAAGCAAGACTTACTACTCCCTGGATTACGCCCCCGCAGCAACTTCGGACAATGTATTCGGGAAAATGCAATCTTTGAATCTTCTGGAGCCTGTTCGCACTGATAACTGGAAGAATGGTAACCTGGTAAACGAGCATGTGACGGCATTTAAAGATTTTTCAAGTACGCCTGACGCCTTAATTTATCCCTCGGCTGTTTACGGTCTTGAAACCGCGCAGCCAATGAGCCCTGCCCAGGCCAACGAAAATACCACCTGGAGTGCCCCCGTAGGTACATTGCTTCCAAACACCAGCCTTATCTCGAAGGTTGGGTTCACTTACGATCCTTCGACCGGTAAGTTGATCAGCCAGCAGCTGACCCTCGACAAATCGCAGGGCGTTCAATGGAGCAAGGGTTTAAAAATGCCGGTGGCGGTGGTAGACAACACCCAGAATACCCCTGCGCTTAAAGAATTCTATTATGAAGGGTTTGAAGAAAGTACCGTAAGTACCCTTTATACAGGCAACGGGCACACCGGTACCAAAAGCGTTTTTGCGCCATACACAGTGACTTGGACCATACCGAACAGCCGCAGCTATGTGATCAGCTACTGGTATTTCGCCAACGGCATATGGAGTCTTCAGCCCGAGCAGCCGTATACCGGTTCGATAGCGCTTAGCGGTGGCACCGCGTATGATGATATACGTATTCACCCCGCCAACGCCAGTATGGTGACGTATTCGTATGATCCCAACGGTAACGTAACGAGCTCGACGGATGCGAAAAACCTGACGACGTATTATGAATATGACAGCTTTTTGCGCCTGCGTAATATCCGTGATTACCAGAAAAATATCGTTAAAAGCATTTGCTATAACTATAACGGGCAGGCGAACGGCTGTTTTATCAATATGCCGTCGTACAGCAATGCGCTGGCTTTTAATGCATATCAACGCAGCTGTTCAAATGGTTACACTGGTACATCCGTTACCTACAATGTGCCCCCCGGGACCTATATATCAAACTCCTCTCAGCAGGATGCGGATAACCAGGCACAGCAGGACTTAGCGCTAAACGGGCAAACCTACGCCAATATCAATGGAGGCTGCATTATTAATGTGCCGTTTACGCTAACCAACACGACAAACAGCGGCTACCAGGTGAATTTTTCAAATTCATCCTCGAGCTATACATATGATTTTTCAAACTCCGGTACCACTACCATACAGGTACCTTTAGGCACGTATACGGTCAACGTTTATCCGACGGGCGCGTATGTTGTTCATACGATTTCGTTAACGGGGCAGAGTTCTGTTTCGGCTCCGCGGACGAGCTTTACCAATATAGGCGTAACTACAGGCAGCAATCTCACTTTATCCGTTCAATAACAAGCAGCATGAAAAAATTAACCATCAACCCACAAATGCTGCCTGTTAAAAGAATAATAATGCGCAGCCATCTTGCCCTGTTCCTCGGCGTGCTTCTATGTTTAGGCGCGTTTAATGAAGCACAGGCACAGTACAGCAACGGCCCGGTAACTTTATCCTCGGCCAATACCACCGGTAATTATACGAGCAGCGTAAGCATTACGCTGGCCCCGGGCTTCACCAGTTCGGTGCCCTTCAGCGCAGGCATCCAAACCATTCCCAACCCCAGTTTAAATCAAAACTTTGTTATCACCTACACCCCGCGGGTACCGAATATTATCACCAGCGTTGGCCTTAACGCTGTTATTTATGATAAAACCCAGGTGCAAACCGATATACAATATTTCGACGGCCTGGGCCGGCCTATGCAAAGTGTGCAGGTAAAAGGCTCACCCCTCGGTAATGACCTTGTACAGCCGGTTGTTTATGACCAGCTGGGCCGCGAAATATCGAAATACCTGCCTTACGCGGTGCAAAACACTGTAGGCGACGGCAGCTATAAAAACACAGCGGTAAGTGACCAGCTGAATTTTTACAACCCGGCAGGCAGCAGCGGCACCCAGCAGGGTAACGGTGTGGCGCGAATCCCGTCGCCTTATGCGGGTATCAATTACGAGCCTTCGCCATTAAACAGGGTTATCGAACAAGGGGCCCCGGGGGATTCGTGGCAGCTAAACGCCGGCGGGCATACCGTGAAAACAGCTTATGGAACCAATATCGCCAGCGATATAATTAACTGGACGGTGAATACCGGCGGCGCAACGGGAACCACTTATTACGGGGCTAATACTTTATACGCCACCACGACCACCGACGAACAGGGGAATAATTCGATCGCGTACAAGGACATGCAGGGCAGGATCATCTGCAAGCGGGTGCAAAACGGCAGCACCTACCTGTCGACCTATTATATTTATGACGATTTTAATAATCTTTCGTATGTGATCCCGCCTATCCCTGCCGGCACCACTTATCCAACAAGTTTCGCTGAAACGGACCCGGTGTATTTGAATTTTATATATGGCTATCATTATGATGAGCGCCATCGTCTGGTGGAAAAGAAAATACCCGGCAAGGATTGGGAATTCTATGTTTATAATGCGATCGATAAAATAGTGGCCACCCAGGATGGCGTACAGCGCAATAAGCCAACACAGGAATGGACATTCACCAAATACGACCAGTTGGGCCGTGTTATCTTAACTGGTGTTTTCCAGTATAGCGCAAGCACCCCGGGCACCAGCTACCGGCTTGCTTTACAATCGACGGTGAGCGGGCAAGCCTACCTTTGGGAAACTATTACCGGAACAGGAAACGGTTATACGGCCAACGCATGGCCGGCCAGTTGGAGCGGCAGCACCCTCACTGTCAATTATTATGATAACTACAGCATCCCGTCCCTGCCATCCGCTTTTGGTGCCCCGTCGGGCTATAATCCATCTACCCGTAGCCTGCCCACCGCCTCATTAACCAACGTGCTGGGAAGCACCGATATGCTATGGAACGTCAACTATTACGATGCGCTGGGCCGCGACATGAAAACATACCGGCAGCATTATTTTGGCGGCGTATTAAGCGCTAATAACTACGACGTTATACTTCCGTCGTATAATTTTACCAATGCTGTTACAAACAGTACCAGACAGCATTTTATTAATCATGTTGTGAACAATGTTGGCAGTTTATTATTGAATGCGACGATCGCGAACACCTACCTATACGATCATGAAGGCCGTAAAACACAAACGCAGGAGCAGATGAATGGCGGCAACAATATTATTCTTTCACAACTGGTGTACAACGAAGCCGGCCAGTCCTATAAAAAGCAACTGCATTCTGAGGATAACGGAACTAATTTTATCGAAACGGTAGCTTATTCGTACAATCCGCGTGGCTGGCTTACGGAAACCAGCTCACCCAATTTTGATGAAAAACTGTATTATGACAGCCCTTCAGGAAGCATAGCCGGATTAACCGGGCTTTATAACGGCAATATCCTGGAAGCCTGGTACAACTCGCCATCGGCGACAAACAAGGGTTTTGCCTATGTTTACGACAGCATGAACAGGCTCACTTCGTCGCAATATTATGTGGGGGGTACCCATACCGGCGACCTGGACGAAAATGTGAGCTATGATTATCTCGGCAATATTTTGCAGCTAATCCGGGGAAACTATGGTAATCAAAGCTTTACTTACAGCGGTACATTTGCTTATACGTCCTATACGGGGAACCGGGTAAACACCATATTGAATAATGGCAATGCCTACCGAACTTACAGCTACGATCAAAACGGTAACGCGCTCACGGCAGGTACCTTTGGTTATGATTACAATATGCTGGACCTGCCAAATGACGTGAAATTAAACGGCGGCGTTTTTAATACTTATACTTATGATGCAGCCGGAAAAAAGCTGAGGAAAGTCAGCACAGCCTCAGGCTACAGCACCGATTATATCGATGGCATTCAATATAAAAACGGCGTGATCGATTTTATCGCCACTGAAGAAGGCCGGTTCGAAAACTCCGGGTCGCCCGTTTACCAATATGACCTGAAAGACCATTTGGGCAATGTGCGGGTAATGATCCAGAAAAACACCATATCATCAGCCACAGCTATTCAGGAAAACGAATATTATGCCTTCGGTCTCAACGTCCCCAGGTATGACAATACCACCCAAAACAAATATCTTTACAACGGCAAAGAGCTACAGGACGAGAATGCTTTGAACCAGTATGATTATGGCGCGCGATTCTATGACCCCGTGATTGCAAGATGGAACACATTAGACCCATTGGCGGAAACGAGCAGACGATGGTCTCCTTATAACTATGTAATGAATAACCCGGTCAGGCTGATCGATCCTGATGGGATGTATAGCGGTGATCCTAATAACGGCAATAGTAATGATGGCTATAACGATTGGATTGCCAACACTGATCAACAATATGAACAAACCAAAAAGGATGTCGCCGAAACAACATCGAAAAAAAATGGCCCAACCGCATTAGAGGCTGCAGAACTTTCAGACGCCGTTTATAATAGCAATTATAATGATGTTGCCGGATATAAGCGAGTCGATAACATGGTAAGTGATATAGTATATGATGATCCCAACTCGGGATTTAAATCAGGATTATACTCCAAAGAAGTCGACGGAAACACGATATATGTTTATGCCACTGCCGGATCAAGGGATCGTAAAAGTTGGGATAATAATGTCGAGCAAGAATTTGGTGCATCACGGCAATACGACATTTCTGCTAAGAATGCCCGGGCACTAGACAACCGCTTCGGTGATGCTTTGTCTTTTACGGGCCATTCCCTCGGCGGGGGGTTGGCGGCTCTTAATGCAATGGTAACCGGCCGATCTGCAATTACTTTTAACGCCGCTGCGCTTAGTGACGCGACGCTAAAGAGATATAACGCATATGGGAAGACCACATCGAACATTACTGCACATTCTATCATCGGAGACCCACTCACTTTTGTACAGGCCATTTCACATCTTATTTATAATACTAACGAAGCTCAAGGCAATCACGTCTATCATAAATCTCCAGAAAGATACCTAAACCTAAAAAGGTATCATGATATGGATAATTTTATAAAGATATTTAAACATGGAAAATAAAAAAACAATGTTAAATATTGCTTTTTTCGCAATGATATTATTTGGATGTATGCAGAATACAATTGATAAAAGTACCCTTCTGAGCTCCGATTATCGTTTATTTCAAGACACCCCTGCATGGACATTAGCAAAATCAGTCAGGGACGGTAATATTGAAGGCATTAAATTGCAAGCCAAAAGAAATAGAAATCTGGTAAATTACAGCGAGCCGATTTTTGGCAAGACACTGTTGATGATGGCAGTATATAATCGTAATTACAATTCAGTAAAAACGTTATTAGAAGAAGGAGCTGACCCCAACAAACAAGATAAATACGACGGAACATCCGCATTAATGGAAGCTGCACAATTAGGGCGTGGGTATTCTCCTTATCCGGCATATTTGAGAGTGTTAATCAAATATGGTGGCGATCCCAATGCGGCCCAAAAAGGAGGCAGAGTGCGACCTACAGCCCATTTCACCCCATTATGGCTCGCCTGTCATTCTGGTATACTTGAGTATGTGAAAATATTGGTCGAGGCAGGAGCAGACGTGAACTCCAACAACAAAGAGGGTGGCCCTTTGTACGCCGCTATTATCGCTGAAAATCCTGATATTGTCTTATATCTATTAAAAAAAGGTGCGAATTACAAGATTCCGATGTTTACGACTGCAAAAGGCGATAAGAAATATATATTAGATGCTATAAAGAATTGGAAATTTGAAAAAGGATCGGACAATTATCAAAAGCAAATGACTATACTTAATTTTCTAAAAGAAAAAGCGGGCCATTAGATTTTATACAAAAAATAATTTATCTAGAATAATTGGAATTGATATAATGAAACATTTTTTTACTATTGTTTTTCTTTTTTTTTTGATTGCAAGGAGCTATCAGCCATTCCAAGCCATTACCAATTATTTGGGGACTTCAAATTTCCTAAGTTTTAATGATTCCAATTTCATATTAGCTTGGAGCACCCACCCTTTTGGAGGGTATTATAAGCAAGAATATATTAAAAAGGGAGAGTCTTTGGAACGTTTTAATGACATGATGTTAATTGATTTTACAGAAGATAATAGATCTATTAAAGATATTGTAAAAACTCAAATTGCAAAACTTGTCGAAAGAAAAAAAATGGATCCAGTGTGTAATTATGAATTAAAACAAAATATTAGGACAAATGAATATATTCTTGATTTCTTAATGAGTGAAAGTGTTAATAATATAGTAACGACTTTGGAGTGGAACGTCTATCATTATAAAATCTGTAGTGACAAATCGGGTAAAAAAGGAGTGGTACTATTAGGAATATCCCATCGATCATACGACAATAATATAAATGATTTCATGCAATCATTTTCGGGATATCGACACAAAGTCTTGGAAAAGTTCAGTATGTATCCGATACCTTATATACAACTAAGATAAAGGCTTGGTAGTGGTCCAATTTTGTTGGTGGCATATAACTAATTGAATTTAATTTAATTGTTTTACGAAGGGCGTAAAACCCAGACGCAGGAGCAGATCAACGGAGGTGCCAACGGAGTTGGAAATTGGAGGAAGAACAATTTTGCTTGAACCCGAACTTAAAGCATGGAAACTATGGTAATCAAAGCTTTACTTACAGCGGCACATTTGCTTATACTTCGTATACGGGGAACCGAGTAAACACCATATTGAATAATGGCAATGCATACCGAACTTACAGCTATGATCAAAACGGCAATGCGCTTACAGCAGGTACTTTCGGCTATGATTACAATATGCTGGACCTGCCTAACGACGTCAAATTAAACGGCAGCGTTTTTAATACTTATACTTATGATGCAGTTGGGAAAAAGCTACGGAAAGTCAGCACTGCCTCAGGCTACAGCACCGATTATATCGATGGCATCCAATACAAAAACGGCGTGATCGATTTTATCGCCACTGAAGAAGGCAGGTTCGAAAACTCAGGTTCGCCTCTTTATCAATATGACTTAAAAGGACCATCTCGGAAATGTGCGGGTTATGATCCAGAAAAACACCGCGTCAACAGCAACAGCCATACAAGAAAGCGAATATTACGCCTTCGGACTGAATGTTCCCCGGAATGATGTTAGCACGCAAAACAAGTATCTTTACAACGGCAAAGAGCTGCAGGACGAGAATGCTTTGAACCAGTATGATTATGGCGCGCGATTCTATGACCCCGTGATTGCAAGATGGAACACATTAGACCCATTGGCGGAAGTAAGCAGACGATGGTCGCCATATAATTATGTAATGAATAACCCGATCAGACTGATAGATCCGGATGGAATGTCATCAGGTGATCCAAATTCAGATGAGGGCCAGGTTGATGCACAATATTCATATTTGGATAATCAGAAAGCCGAGCAGCAGGCCAAAGACGATGCCAAAAATGCTGCTGTCAGCCAAGCAATTTCAATTGGATTTGCGGTGGCGGGTGTACCTTCAGGAGGTAATCAGCAAGGTAATGGTGAAAGTGCGACACTGGATGAGCCTCCAATAAATCTGTACAAAGGCATATCACTCCCAGGCTCTATGTTTAACCAAGCCGCTGAAAACCAACCATATACAAATGGGGATGGCAAGTTTTATATTTACGGACATGGCAATACTGAGGGCGTTGAGTATTTTGCGGAAAATGAAAATGCATCTTTTAGTTTCGCTTTTACGCCCGAAAAGATTAACGTTCTTCTTGCTACACGCAGCCCTGAATGGAAAAAAGCTATGGCGGAACGGAAAAAAATAACAGCTATTTTTTATGCCTGTCAAGTTGGCGCAACTGAAGTTATAGGGACAGGTGGAAAACTTGAAACAAGGATTCCAATAGCTCAAGAGTTTTCGAAAAAGTATCCGAATGTCACTGTCATAGCTCCGAATGGTTATCTTGTATTCCTACAAACATTCAGACAGGGTACGAGCACAAGCGCCGTAGTAGCTATACATCCCGCTCGCGGAGAAGGCCAGTGGATTACATATCGAAACGGAAAAATTGTAAATAAAGAAAAATTTACTAAGGGTAAAGAGCCCAGTGTTGCCAATTAATTATCCAAAATGAAAACACAATGAAAAACGTTATCACATTATTCACAGCTATTCTACTTGTATTGATATTCGTTTCCTGTAATAATAAAGGAGGGGGGAAACAAAAGAAGGAGAAAGAACAAATTGTGACAGGGGTTCCCTATTACAAAACATTAGTGAATAATGAAAAGGAAAGAACCCGCCTTTGGAAAGCGGCTATTGACAGTGGCGACTTTCGCGCCTATAACAAAATCGCGATCGCATATTTTATGTCGTATCGGTCAACCGACCTTTATTACTATTCACTGATCATGGCTAATAAATATCATTGTCCTGAAGCATATTACAATATGCACATGGTTTTGACAACTCAGACTTCCACAGGCGATATGGTACTGCTTAGTAAGGATAAAGACACCAAAAACCTGGCACTTTATTATCTTTTTAAAGCCAAGGAATTAGGTTTCAAACAGGCTAAGCGTGATATTGAATTGGAGTTTGGTAAAGGAAAATCTCGGACAACTTCATCTTTTTTTCTTAAGCAGTTAATGAGCCCATGAGGACGGTAGTATATCAAAGCTGTTGATATTTATATAGTAGCTGTGTATCAATAACTATGAATTTAAAATGTAAATAAAAGGGTTAACCGGTTGGTATTTAGGTACCACCCCGGTGGTTTTTTGTGGATAAGGACAACCTAAATGCCTAGACCTGTGTGTATCAAAGCTAGGAATAACAAAGACTGTCAATACTGCCAAAGCCCCACTGTTAAATTCGGAAAACAAGCGATATGCAGCGTTACCGCTGTGAAAGCTAATAAAACGCAAATCCATACTTATCAAAAGAATGCCTAAGCTTGCCACCAACGCAGAGATTGCAGCCCATTTGTTTGAAGGCTGCGGCCGAAGCATTGCAAGCTGTTGCATATTTCTGCCGATACGGTATATACCAGATAAAAAAGATTGCCGCCAGCACAAAAACGGGCGATATTGATGGAAAGGTCATATGAAGCTGAACTAAAAACTTACATTAAAAGCAAAGGCCGTGATTATTGTTGATCTAAGCCTTAGACAGGCAAGGCGGGCAGGTTGTTGATTTAAAAGTTGGTAAACGCACGACCATGACGTGAAAAGAGTGCCTGACAAGTCGCTACTGTCGGATGCAAACAATGTACTAACCTTTTATGTGTTCTTTACTTTTTCAAGAGTACAGTCCAAGCGCGTTTCTATCTTTCGTGTAATGCAATGTTGTTGCTGACTTTTTCGCGTCTTGGTATTAATCATACTAATGCCGTTTGGCGTGAGTTACTTCTATTATTAATAACCAATAATTAATTTGAAATATTGCAAAAAGGTTATAGCTTAGTTTCAAAATTTCGGGAATGGAAAGTTTTTCATTGGTTTTAAGAAAGCGGGTCAAGGCGTATACGCTGACGGAGATCCTGGTGGTGCTGGTGATCATTGGTATCCTGATCCTGCTTGCTTTGCCGAACCTGCTCCCGCTGATCACAAAGGCGAAGTCGGTGGAGGCCAAGGAGCAGCTGAGCCACGTGCAGGCGCTGGAGCAAAGCTACTTTTATGAGCATTCCCGGTATTCGAAGGACCTGGCGGAGATCGGTTTTATCCAGGAGAAGCTGGTGACCGACGGGAAGGACGGCCGCGCCAATTACCGGATCGAGATCACCAACGCGACGAATACGGGTTTTACCGCGCGGGCAACGGCTGTGGTGGATTTTAACGGCAACGGCACCTTCAACGTGTGGGAGATCAACCAGGACAAAACCCTGAACGAAGTAACGCCGGACTAAGTGCTGTGTGTCAGGATCGCGATACTGGCCCTTTTGGCCCTGGTCTTTGCCCAGGATATGCGCAGCCGCGCTGTTTACTGGCTTTTGTTCCCGGTTTTAACGGCGCTGTTTATCGTGCTGGCCGGTTTCAGCGTTGCGGCCGTCATTAACATCGTGTTTCTGCTGGTCCAGTTTTTACTGGTATCGGCTTATTTTTCGATCAAGAAGAGGCGGTGGGTCAATGTAATGAAGGGTTTGCTGGGCTGGGGGGATATGCTGTTCCTGCTCAGCATCGCGTTTTACCTGTCCGTACTGAATTTTGTTTTTTTTTATATTGCAAGCTTGCTGTTCGTGCTGCTGGTTGCGGCAAAAAGATATAAACACATCCCGCTGGCGGGTTTGCAGGCGCTGCTCTTGGCCGCGCTGCTGATTACCGACTGGTGGATCCGGCCTTTTAATTTAACGAGTGACGACTGGCTGCTGAGACTGATCAACCGATGAACCTGACCGAAGATATCGTACTGCTCACCGAACATGTCCACCTGGTCACCAAGGACCAGGCCTGGCATTACCGCGTCCTGCCCAAACATAAAGCCAATGACCACCTTTTATTATATTGTGACGAAGGCGCTGATGTAAACGGTTTGATTTCGGAACTGGAGATATTGCTTAATCAAACTATCCTGCTCGAGCCCATACCGGCCGCGCACGTTTCCCGGCTGCTGTCCAAATATTATATCAAGGACAGCGCCGCGCAGGGTTCGTCCCAGATGCAGATCAACAATGCCGACAATTTCCTGATGAACCTGATCCAGGAAGCGAAGAACCTCAAGAGCAGCGATATTCATATCGAGAGTTATGAGAACAAGTGCCGGGTCCGCATCCGCATCGACGGCATGATGGTGGAGCGTTACCTGCTGAAGCGGGAAGAGTACCCGGCGCTGATCAACAAGATCAAGATATTCGCGAACCTCGACATCGCGGAAAAGCGCCTGCCGCAGGACGGCCGCATCAATTTCAGGCAAGGCGACCAGCAGTTCGATATCCGCGTGTCCATCGTGCCCACCCTGTTCGGCGAGAAAGTGGTGCTGAGGCTTTTGAACAGCGATGCGACGGAGATCGACCTGAATACCCTGGGCTTTTCTAAGTTCGACCTGGATAACTACCTGCAGGGCGTCAAAAAGCCCAATGGCATCCTGCTGCTGAGCGGGCCGACGGGGAGCGGGAAAACAACCACACTCTACGCGACCTTAAAACTCCTGAACAAAGAAACCCGCAACATACTGACCATCGAGGACCCGGTGGAATATACGCTGGAAGGGATCAACCAGGTGCAGCTGAAGGAGTCGATCGGGCTGAACTTTTCGGCCGCCCTGCGCACTTTTCTGCGCCAGGACCCGGACGTGATCATGGTGGGGGAGATACGGGATACCGAGACGGCCAATATGGCCATCCGGGCGGCGCTGACCGGCCACCTGGTATTGTCGACCATCCATACCAATTCCGCCTGGGGCACCGTGTTTCGCCTGATCGATATGGGGGTGCCGCCATTCCTGGTGGCCAATACGCTGAATACGACCGCTGCGCAGCGCCTCGTGCGTTTACTGTGCCCGCACTGCAAAAAACAGGAAGATTTCAGCAGCGGGCTTTACCCCAAACAATTCAAGCCTTTTTCCAAAGTGCACCACCACTTCAAGGCCCAGGGCTGCGAGCAGTGTTATTACACGGGCTACAAAGGGCGCAAGGCCGTTTACGAAGTGATCCCGATCGACCAGGAACTGGCGCTGGAGATCAAGAACGGCAATATGTATATCCAGGACCTTTTAAAGGAAAGGGGCATCCGGACGCTGGCTGAAAATGCCTTTGATTTATTCAGTGCCGGGTCCACCTCGATCGAAGAGATCTACCCGCTTTTATTTAACTATTGATGATGTATAAAAAAATCACGCGCTGCCTCCTGGTCCTTGTTTTATTCCCGCTATGCCTGCTGGCGCAGCAGCCGCCGCGTATACAGGCCATCCAGCGAAAACTGGACAGCCTCGGGCGGATCGTTCCGGGCCTTAATCAAAAGGTGACGCTACAGGTCAACGGCACGGTGCAGCAGTACCTGGGAGGCATATCCAGCTCGAACGGGGTGAGTATCAGCGTCGACCCGAAGCTGGTCTTTACGGTCAGCGATAACCTGACGGACGTGACAGCCACCAACATCCTGGTATTTCTCGCGCAAAAATATAACCTCGATATCACGGTCGTCGGCTCCATCATTTATGTCACGCAGTACCAGGACCCGGCGCAGTTCATAAAGCCGCCGCTCAAAGAAATCAATGCGTCTTACAACGCACCCGGTAATTCCCTGTCGTTTTCCCTGGAGAATGACAGCCTGGTCCGTGTTGCCCGCAAGATCACGCAGGTATCGGGTAAGAATGTCGTCGTTCCAACCGCATTGCTCGGCAAAAGGGTGAGCGGGTTTATTGCCAATGCGCCGTTCGACGCGGCGCTGGAAAAGCTGGCGTTTACCAACGAGATCAAGATGGTCAAGACCAACGATAATTTTTACCTGTTCCAGCCGCTGGAGGAAAACGAGGAGTTGTACGTCAACGGCGATAAAAATACGTCGACGCGCCGTACGTTTAAGCCGGCGCAGGGTGGCGGAACGGGCGGGGTTGCCGGCGTCCACGGCACAACGGTGGGCGGCCAGAAACTGGTGTCGGCGGATGCAACCAATGCGCCGATATTGAACCTGGTGAAACAGGCGTCACAGGACCTGGGAAAAAACTATACCATCTATTCCGATATCAAGGGAACTATCGATATCCACGTCCATGATATCGCCTATGACGATTTCCTGGCGCTGCTTTTCAAGGGGACGGATTACACCTTCCAGTCGGAAAACGGCATCTACCTGATCGGGGACCGGAAACTGGAAGGATTAAGAACGTTCAAAACGATCCATCTACAGAACCGGTCGATCGACACGGTGGTCGCGATGATCCCGGCTGACTGGAAAAAAGGCGTGGAGATCAAAGAATTCAGGGAACAGAATACCATCCTGCTGTCAGGCTCCAGCGCGCAGATCCGCGAGGTGGAGAATTTTATCAGGCAGCTCGACATGCTCGTTCCCGTGGTGCTGATCGAGGTCACGCTGATCGATTTCCACAAAACGAACACCATTGCGACCGGGATCACCGCAGGCGTTGCCGACAGCGTTAAAACAGGCGGGACGGTATTACCCGGGGTAAATTTTACGGTCAGCGCCAGCTCGGTCAACAGTTTCCTGAACAGCCTGGGTAAACTGACCTCGCTGAACCTCGGCCACGTGGTGCCGAATTTTTATGCGACGATCCAGGCGCTGGAATCCAATAACAATGTAAACGTGCGTTCCGTGCCGAAACTTTCCGCGCTGAACGGTCATACCGCTACGCTGAGCATCGGCAACAAGCTTTATTATAAGAATACGACCCAGAACCTGATCCCGTCGGCCAGCACCAATACCTCTATTTTCTCCAATGTATATGTGCCTGTCGAGGCCAATTTATCGATCGATATCAAGCCCATCGTTTCCGGGGACGACCAGGTAACCCTGGGTATTAAGGTCAACATATCGGACTTCACCTCCATCCCGAGCGACGGCTCACCCCCCCCGCAGTCGATCAGCAAGTTCGAGACGAGCCTGCGGGTGCACAGTGACGATACGATCTTACTGGGCGGCATCGAGCGCACCGAAAACAACCAGAGCTCTTCCGGTATCCCGATCCTGTCGAAGATCCCGATTTTAAAATGGATCTTTAGCAGCCGGACCAGGACCGCTTCCAAGGTGGTGACGGTGCTGTTTATCAAATCGACCATTGTACACTGATGCTGGAGCAATTTTATACGATCCGGGAAGCGACCGGGCTCAGTATCATCCTGGGACCCGGAGGCGGGACAGTGTTGCACGCCTGCCGTGTTTTAGTGAATGCCAACAAGCTTACGATCGACAACAAGCGTACCGGGCTGGCATCGCCCGAACAACTGCCGGCCAAATCGATCGTCGCGCTGAATCTTTCGGGCAAGGGCGTCCTGCAAAAACAGATCGAAAAGACGGAGGAAATCACCCAGCATAACTTTGGCAGCATCCTGCCGAACGCGCAAATCGACGATTTCTATGTTCAGCACTTTATCTCCGGCGACTATTCTTTCGTTTCGGTCATTCGCAAAACGGAAGCCGATCGCTGGATCCAGCAGTTAAGGATGCAGGGTCTCGTGCCGGTCATGTTAAGCCTCGGCCCGTTCCCTGTGGTGCAGGTCCTGCCGCAGTTAAATATCTATCATCAGGATATTATCTTTAACGGGTACGCAATCCAACGCAACGAACAGGGAGAGTGGCTGTCCTGCCGGTACGACCCTTCCGCATCCTCACCGTTCCCGCTGAAAGTAGAATCAGAAAGCCTCGACGAAAAATTATTGATCCCCTATGCCGCCGCGTTCCAGGTGGTCTTAGAAGGAGAACTGGAACCCGTTAAAGCGGATGTGGCTTCGGTGGATTCAGCTTTTATAAACATAACCGCAGATGAAAAACTAAAGGCCCGCGGCGCAGTCATCCTGGGTATTCTTTTTGTCCTGCTGCTGGTCAACTTCCTGACGTTTTCATGGCTCAACAACGATAACGCCCGGCTGACCGAACAGGTCAGCCGCTCCGCCCAAAGCACGGAAGACATGCGCCATGTCAGCGATGAGGTACAAAAAAAAGAAGACCTGCTGAACCTCCTGGGATGGGAAGGAACGGTCAATAAAAGCGTCCTGCTCGACCAGGTTGCGGCTTTATTGCCACCCGAAGTCAGCTGGACCGAGGCTGCTGTGGATCCTATGGATATTTCGGCCGGCCGCGCTCAGAAGGTCATCGCTTTTTTTAACCGGCGGATACGGATCACCGGCAGCTCGGAAAAGATCATCCCTGTCAACGAATGGATCGCCCGGGTCAAAACCAAACCCTGGGTAAAAAATGTCCGTCTCGACAGTTATACGTTTAACAACGAATTGAATACCGGCCAGTTTACGGTCATCATCGATTATTGATATGCTGAAACAGATTAAAAAGCCATATCTCTTACCGGCGGGCACGGCGATCCTCCTGCTCATCTGCTACCAGCTGGCCCTCAAAAAAACGCTGGCGGCATGGCAGGTCAGCCGCCAGCTGAAAGCGCAGGTCCTGCGATCAGCCGATCTTACCTACCAGCCAGCCTACCTCGAACGGAAAAACGCCAACCTGGGCAAGCTCCTTGCCAGGTTCAGGGCGGACACCCTGGCTTTCCGCAGCAGCGTGATCAGTGCCCTGTCTGCTATGGCGGAGAAGGAACATGTCAAGCTCAGCGAGGTCCCGCTGCAAAACCCGCAATACCATACCGATCGGTTCACGATCCAGAAACTTACTTTCGAAGGCGATTTCTTTGCGCTGCTGAAGGTGCTCCATCAATTGGAGGCAATGCCCGGCACCGGCCTGGTCCGTTCCGCCGATGTCCGCCAGGTCATCCTGCGCGGGGGAAATACCCCGGTTAAAAAACTGGTGATGGATGTCTATATCGAGGTTTTAACGGATATTAATTTGTAACATAAACGTTACAATAAGCGCCTTTTATTTTTCAAATTTAACTTTTAGATTAGGAAAGCGCTTTCATCACAGTTAAATCCTAAAACCCCATCTGAAATGAGCATTTCCAAATCTTTACTTAGCCGGATATCCAGGGAACTTGGGTAGCCCGCCTTCCATTACATAGCCGACTCCGCACCGTTATTAACCGGGGGTTGATTGAAAAATCGCCGGAATAGAAATTTTTTGTCAAAATTTTACCAACACCTTATGATCCGCAATATCCTTATCACAATTATACTTTTGGTTTCGGCCGGCACCGGGTTTTGCCAGACGAACACTTTTCCGGGCGATGGCAACGTCGGCATCGGTACAACCAGCCCGGCCCAAAAGCTGGTTGTGATCGGCAACCTGAACGTAGCCGGCCAGATCCGGGCTGACCTGAACGCGGCCGGCAACAGCCTGGTCCTTACGGGCTCCGGTTCTAATTTCCAGGTCGCGCATAACGGAACGCCGCATGTGCAGGTGTTCAATTCCAGCGGGGGCGCCATCCAGTTTAACAATTACGCTAATACGTCCACGCTGTTCCACATTGACGGAGGCGGCTATATCGGAATCGGCACGACAAGCCCGGCTCAAAAATTAGATGTCAATGGCGGCGTTCAACTTAACGGCAACCTGAATTTTGCAGTGGATCAGACTGCTTATTTTATTAATGGCCCGGCGAATGGCGGCGCTATCCGCATCCGTTCAAATGGTTACGCGGCATCCGACCGGGATGTACAATTTGGCAACAAAGATAACAACGGCGTATGGTCCAGTTATATGACCGTCGCGAATGGGGGAAATGTCGGTATCGGCACAACCACGCCCGGATACCCGCTTACGGTCGCCGGCAGCTCCAGCTTTGGTACCATCAGCAGCGCCAGCATCGCTTTTTTTCCGACCACCGACTTAACTGTTGTGGGAACCACGCCCAATTTATGGATCGGCGCAAGGGGAAACACGAATGATCTGGCTCAAATCGGTATGGGATATATGGCCGGAACCAACCCGTCAGTTGTTATCGGGCACAGAGAGACCGATCCGTCGGGCAACACGAAGGGCAGCCTATTTTTTGCGACAAGAGACGTCACTACGGATACAGCACCGCTCGAAAGAATGACGATAACCAGTTCCGGGAATGTCCTTGTCGGGAAAACATCCCAGGCAAATCCCGCCTACATGCTCGACGTAGCCGGCAATATCCGGAGCAACCAGGTGGTGGTTAACACCACCGGCGCGGACTTCGTTTTTGACCCGACTTACCGGCTGAATCCGCTTTCATCGGTCAAAAGATATATCGACCGGAACCATCATCTCCCTGCAATACCATCGGCAATAGCGATGCAAAAGAACGGTTTAAATGTCGGCGATAACCAGGTAAAACTTTTACAAAAAGTAGAGGAGCTCACCTTGTACCTGATCAAAAAGGATAATGAGATCAAAAAACTGGAAAAGCGGGTGGAAGCTCTTGAAAAAAATAAAGCTAAAAAGAAACGGTAATGACACTGTACCTCATTGAAAAGGATAATGACCAGAAGGACGAACGACAACACAATGTGTTACAGGACAAAATGATCAGGAAAATAGAATTGCAATTAAAAACGATAACTGAAAGTTTGAAACAAACTAAAGCGCTATGAAAAAACTTTATTTGCTGTTAATGCTGGTGCTGGCTTGGTGTCACGCCCATGCGCAAAGCCAGGTCGTTACGACAGGCAACAACGTGGTTGACGCTACCAATCCTCATGCCGCTGACATCGTGATTGGCAGTAATAGCGGGACGCGACATGATGCCAGCATCATGTGGTGGTCAAATGCAAGCGCTTCGCGTATTTCAAATACATATGATGTATTTTATCTTTCAGTCTGGAATACGACAAACCCAAATATCGCACTGGCCGCGACGGTTGGGTCTCCCAGTTATTTCCTGGGCAATGTCGGAATCGGTACGACAACGCCAGCCGGCAAACTGGAAATAAACGATGGAAACGGGACCGGCCCTATAGCCTATTTTGGAGCCAACGGCATTACGAACGGAAAAGGGCTCTATTTTAGCCGTCCTGTTTCGAATACCAACCCTGTCAATATCCAGGGTACATTATATGCCGTCGGGGCAACTGATATATCCCTGCAGGCAGAAGGAGGGAACGTGGGAATCGGAACAAGCAGTCCTTCTAACCTGCTCACGGTTGGCTCTTCATCAAAAAGGGGCACGCTGAATGTCATCGGCAGCGCCACCGATGCACCTGCCTTTAGTATATCTGATTCCAGGACAGCGGGCCACCAGTACACTTTTTACAACGGCGTATCCGGAACCGGCAACCTTGATATCTTCGATCAGACTACAAATGCCTACCGCTTTACCATCAATTCTTCCGGCAATATCGGCATCGGTACGACCAGTCCCGGCAGCTATATGCTGGCAGTTAATGGAAATGTCCATGCCAGGCAGGTAAATGTAGACGTGACCGGTTGGGGTGATTACGTATTCAAAAGCAATTATGTACTGGCTCCGCTGTCAATGGTGAAAGCCTATGTCGATCAATATCATCATCTCCCTGAGATCCCATCGGAACAGCAAATAGCCAAAGACGGGCTCAATCTGGGGGAAATGAATAAGCTGTTGGTGAAAAAGGTGGAAGAATTGACGCTTTATTTGATCAAAAAGGATCAGCAAATCAAGGCGCAAAATGAGCGGATCGACAGGCTGGAAGAAACGCAGAAACGAATACTTAAAAAATTAAAATGATATTCATTATGACGCCGCCAACTAAATTACTGGTAACAGGTGCCGCTTGCCTGGCTACGCTGATGACTGCGCAAGCCCAATCTTTAAACCCTACGCCGTCGATCAGCAATGCGGGCGCGGTCAATAGTTTTACCGGGGGATACACCTTCGCGTATGCTACATCGGGCAGCCCCTGGAACGGCGCGCTTATCAGTTTTGGCGGCTTTAATAATACCTACGATTGCCAGCTTAGCACCGACTATGGAAGCGGCGGCAGGCACATTTCGTTCCGGACGCGTAACGGAGACGCGGCTACCTGGAATCCCTGGTACGAAATATGGAACAGCGCTCATTTAAACAACAGCACCTCCGATTTTAATGCGCAAAATATTTTTGCCTATGGCAATGTGGGCATCGGAACGGCAAGCCCGCTCACCAAATTTGATGTCAAACTGACGACGAATCAACATATCCAGTTTACCAATGACGTAAACGGTGCGTATACGGGTACCGCCGGTATCGTATCCATCAATGATGCCAATACGGCGTACACCCCGCTTGGTTTTTATGCAAGCAATTACTATTTCGGCCTGGGTCATGTATTAATTGGCAAAACATCCCAAACAAATTCGGCATACGTGCTGGATGTTGCCGGCAGTATCCGCAGCAGCCAGGTTGTGGTGAATACGACCGGCGCGGATTTCGTCTTTGCGCCTGCTTACCGGCTGAACTCCCTTCCGGGCCTGAAGAAATATATTAATTCGCATCATCACCTGCCCGAGATCCCTTCGGCAAAGATTATGCGTGAAAATGGCCTCAATGTCGGCGATACGGAAATCAAGCTCCTGCAAAAGATCGAGGAACTGACTTTATACGCGGTCGAAAATGACCGGAAAAACAAGGACCTGGAAACCAAGCTTGCAGCGCAGCAGGCAGTCAATCGCTCAGAAGAGGCACGCATCAAAAAGCTTGAACAGGAGATGGAACTTTTACTCAGAAAAAAATAACCCGTTATGAAAACAACACTCAGGCTATTATTATTCGCACTGATCGGCATCACCCGGGTGATCGCCCAGACAGCGCTCGTGGTCCCGCCGTCGAACGTGTCCACATCCGGCATGGAAAAAAACATGCTGTTTTTCGCGGACAAGCGTTTTGCGGTTTCGCAGCAGGGTTCGATCTCGTTCCCGCTTTCCTATCTTTTTGACGGCAATTATACCCCGCTGTATAGTTCTGCCGGGATAGACCCGAATAACCCTTATGTCATAACCATTGAAAACCTGCCTAACATAAATACCCAACAATCGGCATGGATCGGCTGGACCACCCGGGCATACAACCCTACCAAGTTTAAAATTGAAATATACAATATCTATGACTTTGGCGGTGCACCCGGTTTACCCGCGCTCAACACCTGGATTACCGTAGCTGACGTCAACAATTACGGTAGTAACAGCTATATGCTGAATATAGCAAGCTTCTACTCGTCCGTTGGAAAAATCAGGTTCACCTTTTACCAGGCGTCCGGACCCAATAATGTCATCGGCCTTTCCGAGCTGTTCTTTATCCACCCCGAAGCGACCGTCGCCTATGACAATTTAATGGTCAAATACGATGCCAACGGGAACGTCGGCATCGGCACCGGCAATACCAACGGTTACCAGCTCGCGGTCAACGGCAATATCCACGCCAAGCAGGTGAACATCGACCTGAACGGCTGGTCCGATTATGTCTTTAACCCGGAATACCCTTTGAAATCCTTGTCCGTAGTCAAAGCCTATATCGACAAAAATCACCATTTGCCGGACATTCCTTCCGAACAGGAAATGGTCAAAACCGGCCTCGACGTGGGCGATATGAACAAGCTGCTGATGAAGAAAGTAGAGGAGCTGACGCTGTACCTGATTGAAAAAGACAAGCAGCTAAACAATGAAACGCAAAAGAGTCAAATACTGGAGAAGCGAGTCAAAAAATTAGAGATAGAAGTGCAAACTTTAATTAACAATAAGTAACCTTTTAGTTGCCATTTATGAAAATTCTAAAAAAATTATTAGCGACCAGTTACGTGTGTTTCTATTCACTTTCAGTTTTTTCGCAACAAGTCGACCCTGTTTTTAATATTCCGTCCCCTAATTCACAGAGCTTACAGGTATTCGGTGATTTTCCGCAGTCCTCCTACACGGGCGTTCCTCCTATTAATGTTCCTCTTTACACGTTAAACTATGGCGGGGTGTCTGTTCCGATCACACTAAGTTACAATTCAAATCTGGTTAAACCGGATTCTCACCCGGGCTGGGTGGGTCTGGGGTGGAATTTGTCGGCTGGCGGAGCCATAACAAGGGTGGTAAATGGTGCACCAGACGATATGGTATCATATAGTGAGTTTGACAGTAGCACAACGGGCGATAATTCTGTTGGATTGTTTTATCATTTCTCTGATTTGGCTGGCACCGGCTGGGATTCGTACTCTAACATGCAATATTTGACGAATGACTGGTTTCGTGCTTATCAAAATGATTCGGATTATTGGACATCAGTATCGGATCCTCACACCGTGGGCGATTATGAACCCGATGAATTTTCATTTAATTTTTTAGGTTATAGTGGAAAGTTCTATTTGGATGAAACCGGTAACTGGAAGGTGCGTTCAGACCAAAATTTCACCGTACAGGTTTCAAGTACAATGACGCAGTGTACTGTGGCTGCACATCCTCACATGGATGCCATGCCTGGCTTCAGTCAGTTTACTATAACTGATAACAAAGGAATAAAATATGTGTTCGGAGGAAATAGCAGTGCAATTGAATACAGCAACGCCCTTTTTACAAAGGATATAGTTCCGTATGTAGCAAAAACATGGAATCTTACACAAATTATTCTTCCGAACCAACAAACAATTACATTTACTTATGATCAGGGGCCATTAATTGCGGCCCTTTTCCCCCAAGTATATAATACCACTCAAATGCATGATCCTTTGGGTCAACTGTACAATGGTCTTTCAGGGGTTGAGTTCATGGGGTCCGTTATCGTCCCATCCTATCTCAAAAGCATTTCAACAAATCTTGAAACTATTAATTTTTACCATACAACAAGCATTGAACTTCCTTATAGTGATGCCAAACTGGGTTACGAGAAGTCATTGTATATTACCAAAATAAATAACTACTATGGTGCAATACAATATGAGACTTCGACTAACTTAGGTCAAAAAATTGATCTTTACCAGCAATTACAAATGCTTACGGATCTCGCATCCCTGGCGAGTTGCCAATGGCATAAACTTGACCGCATAGATGTTACTGACGCTTCTAACAACGTAAACAATAGGTTTGATTTCAACTATACTAATTCGACTACTGAACGCCTAAAACTACTTCAAATCACCAAAAGCTCACCAGTTGGGGGCCAGCCAAATGGTGGGGTGTATCAATTTAATTATAACACCACCCAAATGCTGCCGGAGTATTTTTCATTAAAAACGGATTTCTGGAACAATTATAATGGCAAAGCGCCCGATTTCAGCAGTAACGCAAACTTTAATCTTTCACGGGCACCCGATCCTACCTATGAAACGGCAGAGGTCCTGAATAAAATTATTTATCCAACCGCTGGGTCAACGAAGTACGATTTTGAGCCTAATTATTACTCCAAAATTGTAAACAATCCTGCATTTAGTCCTTTAACAGTGCTAACCAGCGACAATATATCCGGCGGGTTACGAATTAAAACAATAACCAATTATGACCTGAACGGGCAAATGACAGATTACAATAATTATTATTACGATGCAGGACATTTTAATTCTTCCGGCTCACACCTATCAAGCGGCGTGCAGAATAGTTTAGCGAATTTCGTGGCTTTTTCCTACAACAGTTCAAACACCGGGCCGGTTAATGTCGCATATTTTGTCCCAAGCTTTCCGGGCAGTAGAATAGACCAGGGAGGCGATATCGGCTATTCTGAGGTCACTCAACAATATGCTGACGGGAGCTTCGCAATTAGAAAATTTTCGAATTTTGATAACGGTAATAACGGCGAATACATGGATACCGATGTCGCTGCCGAAATGTCAAATGGGGCTTATTTATCAGCCGGGGCTCCGCAGCTAAGTTATCATGCTTTCATTTCGCATTCGTTTGAACGCGGAAAGCTACTGCAACAGACGGTTTATACATCGCCTATGGCAACTGTGCCTCTGTCGGATCATATTTTTAGTTATCAGCGGTTAATAACACCCCAGAATAATTTTGTTAGAGCAATAAGCCCTGCATTTCGAATCAATGTAAGCGCGTATAATGATATCACAAATCAACCCGGCAATCCGCCCTGGGGCGAAATATATAATAGTTTTGCGTACGAGTTCCTGACTTATCCCTATTTACTGAGTTCGGAAACAACACTCACCTATCAGAATTCAGCTTCGCCAATTTCGAAGAATGTTGTATATAATTATGACGTCAATACGCTTAACTGCACTTCGATTGTGACCAGTAACAGCAAGGCACAGACGGACGAAACCGATCTAATTTATCCGACGGATATGTTCAATTTAGGGCAGGATCCGACTCAGGTATACACGGCAATGGGAAGCGCACATATTACCGCCCCTGTCATTCAGACCATACACAAAATTAACGGCGTCCAGCAAACGGTAAATAGTTATAACTATTATAACCCGTTCCCCGGTATATTCGTACCGGCCAGTAAAAGTATTCAGGTTCAGGCCAACGCAACCCAACAGGTGAATCAATATCTCAATTATGATGACCTTGGTAATTTACTCTGCGAAGCGAAGCCTGCCGGGGAAAATATTTCTTACCAATGGGGCTATCAAAACCAGTTCCCGATTGCGAAAGTGGAAAATGCATCAAATACCTTACATTCTGTAATTCAATCTAACGGCAATGCTAGCGGCTATATTACACTGCCGGTAGGAAGCAGTCAGGCCTACAGTCAACAAATGAATGTATTTCTTGATGGAACACCATTAACGGTAACCCTTGGATTTACCGGCATACCGAATTCAAATACGATAGCTTCTGCGAATATTTCGATTAGCGGAGCAGGCTATTCAAATTATTTTACTTTGTGCACAGCTACATCGTCTTCAAATTGCTCAAATTCAAACAGTCAGACAATTTATGGTCTGCCCCAAGGTGTTTATACCATTTCGGCCTCTTATAATTTTGCGCAGAATTTATCTGCTGATACACGCGTTAGCTTCACATACCCATCGTTCATAACGGCGTCCACTGGTGTTAAAGAATTTTATTATAATGGGTTTGAAGACGACCCCGCCGGAATTGCCGGTTCCGCGCACACAGGATTAAAATACAGCACAAATAATACCGTTGCCTGGACACCCCCGACCAATGGTAGAACGTATAAAATCAGCTATTGGTACCAGCAGGGCGGAACATGGCGTTATTCCGGAGAGCAGAACTATACCGGTTCAACCGCTTCCCCCTATACGCTTACCGGGGGTACTGTCTTCGATGATATTAGAATATATCCAAAGGACGCCTTAATGACTACCTATACTTACGATCCCCTGGCCGGTATAACCAGTTCAACCGATCCTAAAGGTCAGACCACTTATTATGAATATGATATATTCCAACGGCTGGTCAACATTAAAGATCAGTATGGCAATATAGTTAAAAGCTTTTGTTACAGTTATGCGGGCCAGTCCACCAATTGTTTTGTACCAACTGCTAAAACTTTAATTTATTCAAATGCAGAACATCACCAGATATTTACAACTGCATGCTCAAACGGTTATACGGGTGACAATGTGCAATATACCGTGCCGCCGGGGAAATACACGTCTACCTCTCAAACCGATGCCGATAATCAAGCACTCGCCGACATCCAGGCTAATGGCCAGAACTATGCCAATGCTAATGGCAGCTGTACCCTAAATATAAATATAACATTGAGCAATGCTACCACCAGCGGCTATCAGGTGAATTTTTCAAATGACACTTATAATCAAACGTTCACCCTCTTAAATCCCGGAAATTCAACAATCGCAGTTCCATTGGGCACATACTCAGTAAACATATATCCAACAGGCACTTATACGCTGCATACAATCACTTGCGGTACCCAATCGGTTTCAAACATGCCGAGGTATAATTTTAGCAATGTGGCGGTCTCCGCGGGGGGCAATCTTACCGTTTCCATTAATTAATCTCAAACTTTCAGACATGAAACAGGATAAAAAACTTAACGTTTACTATAACCAGGGATATAAAGCGGTACTTAAGGTTTCCATTTTGTTTATTTTTTTTTCAAATTATTGCTGCGCCCAAATCTATGTAAACGGACCTATGTCGGGTACGCCGGCCGCAGGATCTTATTATAATAACAACAGTATTGTAGTGGTCCACGACTTTAGCTTTACCGCCTCCCCGGGGCAAAGTTTACAGCTTTATATACAAAGCGATTGTGTCCCATTGACGATAAACCCGACACAAAACCAAAACTATATACTAACTTCTTCGCCAAGGATCGGCGGTATCACCAGTACAGCCGGGCTTGCCAACCAGGGAACCTGCCAGCTTGAACAGACGATCCAATATTTTGACGGACTTGGACGTCCGCTGCAAACCGTACAAGTAAACGGATCGCCGAGAGGCAATGACCTTGTTCAGCCGTTTGCCTTTGACCAGTTTGGCCGTCAGTCGACTAAATATCTCCCGTATGCACTAACAGGTTCTGCTGTAAGTGATGGCAGCTATAAAGCGGACGCCCTCACACCAGGTGCCGGGCAAGCCGCTTTTTATGCATCCCCTCCAAACACCATTACTACCTTTAACACTCCGCGAGCCGTAACCGCATTTGAATTTTCGCCCTTAAACCGTGTGATTGAACAAGGTGCGCCTGGCGATCCGTGGCAGCTGACCGGTACAAATAATGCGAGTGGCGTACCAAGCGGCCATACGGTAAAAATAGTATACGCCAGCAATGACGGCACGCAATATTGGGCAGGGCAATACAGCGTGAGCATTGACGGAAACATGAACCGTACATTAATATATAATGGTAGTTATGGCGCTAACCAGCTTTACGTTACAGTAAGCAAGGATGAAAACTGGACAAGTGGGCAAAGTTATCCTCAATTGAACACAACGGAAGAGTATAAGGATAAGGACGGACATATTATATTAAAGCGAACTTACAACTATACTACTTCGCTGCAAGTACTTAGCACCTATTATGTTTATGATGATATAGGCAATCTTTGCTATGTATTACCACCGCAAGCGAATGCCGATGCAGGCATCAACAGCGCAAACAATCAAACAACCTTAAATTCTTTGTGCTACCAGTATGGATACGACTATAAAAACCGGATGATTATCAAACAGCTTCCCGGCAAAGGCGTGGAAGAAATAGTATACAACTTGCTCGATCAGGTTGTCTATAGCCGCGATGCCAGTCAAGCCGGCCGGCAGGAGTGGTCCTTTACCAAATACGATGCTGTGGGGAGGGTGATCATGACCGGCATAGAACGATCGAACAGCGTTGCCCGGGCAACACTCCAAAGCAACGTAACTACAGGGTTAACCGCAGGGGGCATGGCCGAATGGGAAACCGCTACACCGGGCAGCGGTATACAAGGTTACAGCAATAATACTTATCCAAATAGCACGAATATTATTCCGTTAACGGTGAATTATTATGACGATTATAGCTTTACCGGCCAGCCATCAACTTTTACAGCCCCAACCGGGGCCAGCAACATGACAAAGGGCTTGGTGACCGCTACAAAAACAACGGTACTCAATACCATTTACAATACCACGCCGGATATGCTTTGGACAGTACATTATTACAACGATCTTGGACGGCTAACACAAGCTTATGCACAACATTACCTGGGCGGTGCGTTAAATCCTTCCAATTACGACCTGTTTAATAACGCCTATGACTTTACCAATGAAATAACCGCCACGACCCGGCAACATTTTAACACAACGAGTACAAATCCCGTTGTTATCCTTACGAACACCTTCGTTTATGACCATATGGGACGCAAAAAGCAAACTTTTGAGCAGATCAGTGGAGGTATAAACGTATTATTATCACAAAGCGATTATAACGAACTGGGGCAGGTAATGACCAAGCACCTTCATAGTAATGACAACGGCTCAACATTTTTGCAGGATATAAATTACACGTATAATGAGCGTGGCTGGCTGACCAAAATAAACGACCCTTCTGTAACACCTGCCTCTACACAATTATTCGCCGAGCAGCTCAATTACAATTTGCCGCAGTACGGTGCAACGCCTCAGTATAACGGCAATATTGCTGAACAGGATTATAACGGACAGGTAAGCGGCCGGCAGCACGTGACTTATACTTATGACCCGCTGAACCGGCTAACAGCGGGCAACTCGACCGCTAGCTTCAGCGAAACAGGTATTTCTTACGATCTGAATGGCAATATACAAACGCTCACAAGAGCCAATTATGGAACATTGACCTATAGCAACACCGGCAACCAGCTAACCACTTTAACCGGCTTTAAAGCAGGGACAAATACTTACGACAGCAACGGAAATTTGCAAACCGACGGCAGCAGGGGGGCCACAGTTTCCTATAACATGCTTGATCTGCCTCAAACGATTACGGCAACCAACGTAAACCTGACTTATACCTATGATGCTACGGGCAATAAGTTGAGAAAACTCAGCAACGGAACCCCTACGGATTATATAAGCGGCATACAATACAGAGCCGATGAGGCTACAATAGACTTCATACAAACCGAAGAAGGCAGGGCAATAAACTCAGGAGGGACCTATAAATATGAGTATACACTTACCGACCACCTGGGCAATAATCGTGTAACCTTTTACGAAACAACTGGTCACGTTGGCGAAGATGATTATTACCCGTTTGGTTTAAACGTCCACCTCCAGCAAAATGCCGGGAATAAATACCTTTACAATAAAAAGGAATTACAGGACGAGCTAACGGAATACGATTATGGCGCCAGGTTTTATGACCCGGTAATAGGGAGATTTACAATTCAGGATAGATTTGCAGAAAAGTATCAATCAAATACTCCGTATCACTATGGTCTAAACAACCCTGTCGCAAATATTGATTTACATGGAGATTCGACCATAAGAGGCGCGGGCTTTTTAAGGAACACTTGGGAGGGAGTGAAAGATGGCGCTGCTAGTTCAAAAGACTTTTTCAAAAGTTTAGGAACCTTACAAGGATGGTCTAACTTAGCTGAGGGCTTAGGAAATTTAAGCCCAACCAACTTTGTTGGTCAAATGAGGGTAGGTCAAAGTGTTTATGATGGCATATCTAATATACCAAACATGACAACCGATGATTGGGGGCACGCAACCGGATTTGGTTTAGAGAAATTTGGTGAGGCAGCATTGTTTAGTAAGGGTGCGGGGCTGGTTACAAACATTGTGCGAAACGGCGTAACAACCAGTGAAGGATTTTTACTTGGTTCCTTGAAGTTTAAAATTCCAATGGATATCAATGTTGGATTGTACGCCTCTGAGAACACGATAGCTCGCGGCTCATTTCAATTTAGCACTATAGCGCCAGAATCGTTAGCCAATACAAAAAGTTTTGGAAGGAATATGCTTCAAATCACCGAACAATTCCAACCTACTCTTGGAATTTGGACTAAACAAACAATACCTAAAGGATTCGAAGTGCAAATCGGTTTGGTAGGCCCTCAAAAAGGAACTGGATTTGGCACATGGTTGCAGATTTACACCCCGAAACCGGTGCCTTTTGTTAAACCTTAATATACTATGAACAAGAAGAATTTATTACACAACGAAATAGAATTTGTTGAAGCGAGACAAGTAATTAACATGGGAGGCCCATGGATTGGGAACTTAATATTTAAGGGCAAACTACTTTCTAAGGATTGTCTAGTTGATAATTACGTTTTTGATGATATAGATCATAAATTATTCTTTGTTAAGTATCATTCGATAACAGGTAACATGAATGGTGTCTTTTTCACGATAAACTTCTACATGATTAAAGTTGAAAGATTGTTTGAATATGAAAAGAGATTTGAAACCTTGTTTATAAAGAATGTTGTCAATGATAAATTAGAAATCTTCGAAGCTTTTCACGATAAAATTGAAAAGTATAAAACGTATTTCGATTTAAATGAAAAGTTTCATGAAGTGAGTAGTTAGGTGGTACACCAAAAGCGTGATGATCAAACTCAAGCCGAGCAAGCCCAACATAGTGTTGGGCTTTGCTATTCTTAGACTTGACTTTAGCGTCCCTAACAAGGGCATCAACTACAGTAAATATTTGGCCCTTCCTGACGAAGCGTGTCGGCTTTGGCAGCAGGATAATCATCCAATAGAATTCTTTGTTGTTCTCTATAGGGACTAAAATACAACATACAAAGCACACAACGAGATTGAAAAGTTACATATTGGTACCTTAGCCGATTAACTGTGCAGAAATAAAAATGCAATTACGATAAACCGAAGTTCTTCGACTTAGATAAGGAAATTTGACTTGCTCTCATGTTTATCCGAATGCACTTGATAAATAAAAAAACTAGATCAAACTGATTAATTATACTTTCAATTTAACTTAAAATCAATTAATATTTGGCTTTTTATTATCTTTATTGTTTTAGGAAGTTAATGAAGCCGTTCTGTAAAGCATGTATTATTATCTTAATGCTAATTTCGGTAAAAGCAAACGGCCAGCAGGATGTTGACTTCCATTTAAACGCATATTTATTGCAGGGTAAAAAAATCCTTAGGGTAAAAAGGGACTATAATGACCCTTATTTGTGGGTGCTGGCTGCCAACAATGAAGTATACCGGATAAACAGCCTGACACTTGCAATTGATGATTATACTGCTACGTTTGCCGGCTATAATAATTTGACCTTTACCGATATTGCCGGGCGCAGCCAAGATACAGTGTTCGTTGCAACCAATTCAACGAACGTACTAGAATATAAAAAAGGAGTACTTCGAATCATCGGCCCGGCAAATGGTTTGTCCGGAACAATTAATCAGGTAGGCATGGATCATATATATACGAATCTTCCTTCGAATATATATGAACCGCTGAATGGACTAAAATTATTGATGATCGCTACTACAACAAACATTTATTATTATGATTGCGTGCATGAGGCCATCCTTTCGTCAAATATATTACCTGCTAACAACCGGCTGTTTGAAATTACGTATCGTACCGAAGCCTACAGCAATCTGGGGCTCATTGATTATTATGACCCGGTCAAACAATTTTCCACCATTAACCGTACGCCCATCACAATATTCGGCGGGGCACTATGGTATAACACACCAGAATTCGGTTACCATATTAATACGGCCTACTATATAACCGCTAATTATCTTCCATATCAGTTCGGGTATGACGATTCTGAGTATATGAACCAGCTATGGGGGACCGAAAACGGCTTGTTCCAAAATAACTGGGACGAATCTTACTATTTAACTTCTCCTTATAAACATTACCTGGATGGCATTAAAGTCAATAAGATCACTTCGATTTACGGTTTGACTAGTTTTGGCAGTGGCTTAAATCCCGGATTAGCCAGAGAAAATTTATTGGTAGGCACAGATAAAGGCTTTTATTTCAGCAGTTCGGGCTATGAAAAATACAGCGCCGGCCCGCTCAATATCTATAACACTTTTACGTTTGATAGCGAAATAGGTAACAAGATCATCAACGACGTCTGCGTTAACGCTACCTCTTATGCTTCGCCTGTTTGCGAAGATGCTGTATGGGTTGCGGCCTCAGATGGCTTGTACCTGATAAAACCTGATTATGCAAAGTACATTAATAACCAGAAATTAACAGCGATCAGTTTTCAAAATCTACCGGATACTGTACCGGCAATCCAACTATGTGCAGATAGTTCGGTTATTGCTACGATTAACAGTACAAAGTATACCGGCAATAATATACAATGGTATAAAAATGGAGCCGAACTACCAGGTGAAAGTACGACTACCTTACATATAACAACTGCAGGAGATTACAATGCAGTGCTTTATGATCCCTGCGCAAATATCCATATAGAAAGCAATCATTTAACGGTGGACACGATCTCTGCCCCATCGTTTGTATTTAATTACCCTGATTTAATCAATCAATGCGACGGTAGCGTAATTACTTTAAAAGCGAAAGGCAGTACAACTTATCAATATAGATGGTATAAAAATGATACTTTAACGACCACGAGCACTGATTCAATCGCTATCAGAAAAAATGGTAAATATAAGATTGAAGTAAGTGCTTGTCCGGGGGCGTGGGTTTCGTCGAAAGAGGTACAGGTTAATTTTATTCGGCTTCCGGTTGCCGTGATATCTGTCAGTAAGCCGGCTTATTGTTTAGGAGATCAGGCCAATCTTTCGATTAATACGGCCAGTGATCCATCATATATCATCAACTGGCTTATAGATGGCACCCCGATCCCAGGCTATCAGAATCTTACAACTATAACTACCAGTGTCCCCGGAAGCTATAGCGTAACAATTACTAGCAGACTGCTTAGTAATTGTATTCAACTGTCAGCAACTGTTCCAGTCATATTTAATACACCTCCGGCATTAAAAGTGCGCCAGGTTATCAATACAACCTTGTGTGAAGGCCAATCGATCAGCTTGAATGCCAACTATTCCGGGGGAACAATAAAATGGTCAACGGGAGAAACCAGTGATCAAATAGGTGTCCATCAATCGGGCACTTATACAGCGACGGTTACTTCACCGGCAGGTTGTGTGGCCGATACCAGCATAAGCGTTCAGTTTCTTCCGAATCCGGTGTTCAGCATTCCGGATACCGCCCTTTGTATATTTACGAGACAAACGATCAAACTGATCGCGCCGGCCGGCTTCGAACATTATAACTGGAATAACGGAATGGGCACAGAGCAAACGTTCACGGTAAGTATTCCACAAACGGTCATCTTAACGGTAACGGATACAAATGGTTGTACTGCGACGCAGAACATCGAAATAGCCGCTAAATGTCCGGATGTTCATATACCTAATACTTTTACGCCTAATGGCGACGGCGTTAACGATTTATGGGACATTGGAGGATTAGAAAATGACCCGAGCGCGATGATAAGAGTTTTTAACCGCTATGGCCTGCTAGTTTACGAAAGCAAGGGATACGCTACGTCCTGGGATGGAAATTATAGAAATAAAAAACTACCTGCGGGCGTTTATTATTATATTATAAATGCGAAGAATGACAAACAAAAATTCACAGGCTCAGTAACGATTATCTATTGAAAGCTATTGCTCATCTGGAACAGCGGCAGATACATCGATATCAGGATCACCCCCACGATCAATCCTAAAAAGATAATGATGAGCGGTTCCATCACGCTGCTGAGGGTGGAGGTTTTGTGCTCCACTTCCTCGATGTACTGTTCGGATATTTTGCCGAAGAAGTAATCGAGCTGGTTGGTTTCCTCGCCGACTTTAACCAACTGGATCATTTTGGGCGGGTACACGCCGAACTGCTGCAGGCTGGCATGCAGCGACTTCCCGTTCATGATGTCGTTTTCCACCTTTTGCAGCGAGGATTCGATGGGGTAGTAGCGGATCATCTGCCGGATGAGGGCGATGGCGCGCAGCAGCGGCAGCTTGGCGTTGATGAGCAGGCGCATGGAGTTGCAGAACCGCGCCAGGTAAATTTTCCGGACCAGGTTGCCCACCAGGGGCGTGCGCAATAGAATTTTTGAGAATATCTCGCGGAAACGTTCGGTCTTCCGCGTGAACAGGACAAAAGCGATGGCTAAAATCAAAAGCAGCGCGCCTTTCCAGAAATTGTTTTCCATGGCATCCGAAATGCCGATGATCTTTTCGGTGATCCAGGGAAGGTGGCCGCCAAAACGCTTGAACACGTCGCCGAACATGGGTACCACGAACCGCAGCATAAAGAATACCGCGCCGAGGGACGTGGTCATGACGATCACGGGATAGGTCAGGGACGACACGATCTTCCGGCGCTGCTTGATCTTTTGCTGGTAGAATTTAGCCAGGTCCTGCAATACCTCGATGAGCTTGCCGGTCTCTTCCCCGATCTGCAGGCTGTACACTTCGTAGAGGGAGAACTTCCCGGTTTGCTGCAGCGCCTGTGAAAAGGTGGTGCCGTTCAGCACCGCTTCCTGGATACGCTGAAAAATGAGTTTGTCCTTGTCTTTCTTCTGGTCAGCCATCACCAGCTCGAAGCTGCTTTTGAGGTTGATGCCGGCCTGCAGGAGCGAACTAAGTTCGAGGTACAGCGACTCCTTTTTTTTATCGCTGAGCTCCTTGCTGCCAAAGCTGATATCGCGGTTGAGCAATGCCATGAGGCCGCCACCTTCACCGGTACTAACCGGTTTAGCGGTTTTCTTTTTTTCGTAGCGGGAAAGGTCAATTGCCGGCATCGGGGTTTCGTTTGATGAGGTTATCCGAACTGTATTGCTTATGGTAATGATACGGAATTTTCTGGTCAAGGAAAACAACAGTGAAGGCGACTTCGTCCAGCCGGTTTTGTTCGTCCGAAGCCTGCACTTCCGTTAGCGGCATATTTTCGAATGCGGTTTTCATTTCGACCGGCTGAACTTTAAAGGTATCAGTTTTGGTGCTGATTCGCGTCACATAATCCGTATTAAATATATATTTTATAACCTGGTTACTGTTTTTAATCGAGATACCGTCGGGTGCTTTGATGATGATGTCCGCCCGGTCAAAATCTCGCGCCAGCACATGGTCCAGACTGACCAGGACCGACATCCGGTCGTTTTTATCCTTGAAGGCCCGGTAAGATTTGGAAACAATGGTGAACGAGGTATAGGTCAGCCCGATCAACAGGCCTGCGATGAGCATGGTGATGGTCACTTCCAGGATCGTAAAAGCGTTGACCGTCTTTTTCATGGGTTAGGGATGATTTTTTCCAGCTCGGCCACTTTTTGCTGGTTCTGGTCGTAAGCAGTCAGATGAACATCCAGCAGGGCGTTGTTTTGCTGATACGGTTTGACTTCCTGCTCGAGCCGGAATTCATCCAGGGTTATTGTTTTAGTACTACCGGCACTATCGATAGCTGTTTTCAGCAGTGCTTCCGCCCGCAGTTTCTTGCCGGACTGCGACAGGCGCGTCACGTTGGTCACGATCATCATCGCGATACCGAAGACGATGACGATAACGACCATCGAGATCACCACTTCCAGGATCGTGGAAGCCCGGACCCTGCCGTTTAATTTGCTTCCAGCCATTGCAATATTTTTTTCTTTTTGTTAGCCACCGGCAGCAGGCCGCTGGTCAGGTAGTAGGGCGAGAGCGCTTTTGAATCGATGGTCGTATTGATCAGGTAATTCTCATAAAGCGTAAAGGTGTTTCTATACAGGAAGCGGCTGGTAAACACGCTGCCCGAAACCCTGGTCGAGTCCTTTAGTTCCAGGATGCCCTGCGAATACACCTGGCCGCTGACAGCCGCGTTCTTTCCAACCGAGATCAATGGCTTAACGGCATTATCCGTTTTTTCGTAGGTAAACAGGATGCCTCCAAAAGTGGTATTCGCGCCAATGGTGATCCTGGCCTGGGATTTGACCACCTGCGTTCCGGACCGGACTATGCCGGCGCACGAGGGGTAGTCAAAGGTGCAGTTATTTTCGATGCGTATGGAATCGGCCGCGAAAAGCTGCGCGCTGCCATGGAAGCCGCTTTTGACAATAATGGCGGGCGCAGAAACCAGGATACCATTGAGTGCCGCGGTACTTTCGATGGTCAGTGTCGTGTCCGACCTGATCACGATGTTGCCGCTTAGTTTGATATTTTGAAGCACCTCCGCTTTCTTTTTAAAGTTAACGAACCGGGTGGGCTTCAAAAAAGACCAGGTGACCGAGTCCGTTTTCAGCAGTGAGCTGTCGCCCGCGGCCTTCTGATCGCGGAATTTTTCCAGCTGCTGCAGCCGGCTGTTATCCAGTGCCGGCAGCTGTTTTTGACTGACGTATTTGTGGCCGATGACCAGGCGCTTGTCACCCTGGTAGGCCTTGTTGTCGACGTAAGCCTGCTGTACACCCGCTTTGGGAATATACGCATCCCCGCGGATGGTGGTCATACCGCTCAGCGAAAACGGCCGGTCCTCGTCGACCAGGTAGACCGCCGCCCACTTCGCGGAATCGACGGGATTCGCATACGAAAACGTTTTATACAGGGTGTCCTTCTGGATAAAAGCCCGGACGGCGCCGACGTCATAGATCCCCCAGCTGAACCGGTGCAGCGAAACCGAATCCGCGTCGCCGTTAAACAGGCTGAATGTCTTTTCCGTTGCATACGACGTATCGGCGCCTGCCAGCAGGATATTCACCCCGGAGCTTAAATTGTTTTCCAGCCGGTCGTACCGGAACTTTTTCTGGTACTGCGCCCGGTAAAAATAGGCGGATACGATCAGCGACGAGCAGATGACGGCGATCACAAGCGCGATGATGATGACGATATAGAGCGCCGAGGCTTTCAGCATCAGGATTTATGCGGCCATAGTTTTTTAAAAAACAGCTTGATCTTTCCCCAGAACGATGGCGTAGTATCAGGCACGATCACGCCTTTTTCCCAGCGGGCGACCTGGTCCGCGGTCCCGTCCTCCTTCCAGGTTTTCCAGACACCCGTTTTTAGCCCGGTTCTGAAGGTCCCCTGTTGTTTGAGGTTCTTGTTCAGGTAGAATTCGGCGTACCGGCCGTTCAGCAGGCGCCCGCTGAACCCGCCTTGCGTGGCGTGGATCTCACCGGCGCTGTACCAGTAATAAAACAGGCCCGGCTTTATCTTCGGGTTCTCGTCGCCCTGGCCGACTTCCGCCACGATGGTTTTCTCGGGCTGGTTGATGCGAACCGTGCCGAGGCCGGTGTCGGGCATTTTCTGCGCCCGGAGTGAACCTGAAATAAGCAATAGCAGGATGATCCCTGTTTTTTTTATTTTATGGATATACATTTTATCTGGCCGTTAAAGCTGACCCGGATGGAGTCCCGCATATTTTTAATAAGTTTTACCTGGTCTTTTGTCTCGCCTTCGGACAGCAGCAGGTTTTTGCCGCTGACCGTAACCAAAGCGATCAGTTTTTTGGAACCGGGGTTATGAATATATCCCGAATATTTGATGAACCCCCAGTCCGTCGCCGGCTTTACCGGTTTGAGCACGCTATTTTTATGCACTAATTTTTTAACGGGTATTTCCGCCGTATCTTTTTCCTTAACCTCGCGGAACGGGTCCCGGTAGTTCAGCAGCAGGCGGGTGGTATCCTTCGGTACCGCGTAATCGTTATAGGGCTCGTTTTTTACCGGGGCCTGCGCAAACGGGACCGGGTCGTCACCGCCCGCGGCCCAGCCGATCACCCGGTATAGGATCATCCCCCATAAAACGATCACGGCGGCCCCCAGCACATACGTAAATTTTTTGTTCTTCATGCCTACTGCAAAACAAAATTTCTCAGGACGCTGGCCTGCCCCTCGTTGCCCGCCGCATCCACCGCCGATACTTTCCAGTAAACCCGGTCCCCGGACCTGCCCAGGTTAAAGGTGTAGCTGGTGGAATTGACCAGCATCGGGAAATTCGCGTTATAAGCGGACGTCGAATCGCTCTTGAACACATACAGCCTGTACCTTGCCGCGGTAGCGGCCGCGGTCCATTGCAGGGAAACCGGCAGCGGCAGGGTCTGCCCGCTCACCGGCGCCACCACGCTCACCTGTCGTGGCGGCGTATGGTCAAACGTCACGCTGTTCACAGCCGACCATTGCGCCACGGCCGTATCGTTCTCCGCCCGCACGCGCCACTGGTATACCTGGTCCTTCGGGAAGGTAAAGCTGATCTGCTGGCCCGGAATCGCCTGGTTGGACACCACCGTGTTCGGATTGGTGAAATTATTGGTGTCGATCTCGAAGCGGTACAGGGTCGCCCCGTAGAGGCTGCCCCACGAAAAGACGACCGTGCTTTGGTTCGTGACATCATTATTGGCCGGTAAAGAAAGCTGCACCGTTTGCTGTTTGATGGAAGAAGCCGCCACCGTAAAATTCCGGGCCGCGCTAAAAGCCGTTGCCGAACTGCCGTTCTGCGCCATCACCCGCCACTGGAAACTGCCCGGGCTCAGGCTAAAGGCGAATTTATTGCCGGTCACCACCGTATCCAGCACCAGGCTGCCCGGCGACGTAAAATTAGGGGTCACCACCTGCAGCCGGTAGGAGCGGGCATGGTCCACCGCGTCCCACCAGAAGTTCACCGTATAGCTCGTCCCCGCGTACTGGTCGGCCGGGGCCTCCAGCCGCACCTGCTGTTTATTGATCGATGGCTCGATGAGCTCATCACAGGATGACAACAGCGCTGCGCACGCCAGACAGGCGGTCACTGCGTAAAGGGTGCGGCATTTTTTCATTGAGACTAATTTAGAAATAAGTCCGGTTAAATAGATAACCTATAAGAAAAAAAATCCTGTCACCGCATGAGTTAATTATACGATCTCCGCCGCGGGCCTTCTGATTGCCTTCTCCCTCGTTTCGTGGGGCTTCACCGGCCATCAAACCCGCAGGCCTCATCATTATGGGCCCGGTACACGTTAGTGCCGGCAATCGCAATTTGTCTTTACGGGAAACCGTAAGAAGCCAGCCATATTAGCCGCTATGTTTGTGTCTTACATTCATTATCATGGAAAAGATTCAAGCTATTAAACCTGGCCCGAAACCAAGAAAAGAAGACGGGTCGGACGACAGAAGAAGACGGGTTGACCCGCCAAACCAGCCAAAATATCCTGATTTAAAACCTCATAAGCCTAAGCCGAAGAATTGAAGCTTGAAAATCGGGTCCGAACCCGATGAAACAAGTCGCTGGTCGAATCCGTGCCGAGGCAGGTGATCATTTGCTTGCCGATGACATGGTCTCCGGCACAAAACCCCGGAAGCGGGGACCGAGCGAACGAATCAGGAAAGTGCGCGGTGGTTGGCTATCCTTAGATAGGATCGGAAGAAATAAATTATGAATTAAAACTTTTAATAAAATACCGTGAAAACACGGTATTTTATTAGATGACAACATATTAACTTAGTATATCCGTCAACGGAATAAATCTTAACCTTAAAACAATTTATTATGGCCTGGGAAAGAACTTCTGTCATGTGCGTCACTTTAGGTGCTACGCTTATCCGCCTGGATCAAATCGATGCTGCCACAACCTTCGCAGCAATTGGCCCGATGAAAATGCAGGACTTGCAATTTTATAATACGGCCGCATCCAGCGATATCAACGCCGCTTCGGCTTTGCAGCTTGCGACAACTATCGATAATATTTTAACAAATTCTTACGGCGATACCTATCAGGCTGGCTATGATACCAATAAAGCGATCGCCGCGGTGACAGCGGTGATGAGCGCGGCCGATAAAACCGTTGAGAATTTGTCGGATACCATTGTCTCAACCTACGTACCCGGCCCATGAAACGAATGACCCGTTACACCCTCATCTTACTGTGTATGATGAGCGCCCATTGCGCATTCGCGCAATTGCCGGCAGACCTGAGCGATTTGGAAAAAAGCGGACTGCAAACATTAGCACAAAATCCTGATTTGGTAAATGATGCGGCGGCAAAAGCGTTAGCGGTGATCAAGCAAAAAAACCCGCCGGTCTATAATTTTATCAGGGATCTTAACGTGAAATTTAAGACCTTTCAGGCAAATAATTTACCGCCAGGCCTGGGGTTCAGTTATCAATATAATAACAGTTGGACAAATAACACCAAAACGGGCGACCACATTTTTAGTCAGTCATTCAACCTGAACTTTGACGGCAATGTCGCCTTTAAAAAAGTTTACAATCCGGTCAATTTCCTGGAATCCAAGTTTGTTTACAGCGGTGTATTTATTTGGGGCGGTTCCGCCAAAAAGAACACCCCGGCTGAAATCATCCAGCTGCATAAGGCCGACAACGCATTGTTCGACGCCAATGATGCCAAAAATGCGGCTGAACGTGCCAAAGCACTGGACGAGGGTGCAAAGTTTGTCACGTTGTCCAATCAATATTTTGCCGGGTTGAGTGGTAACGTTGCTTATGAAAGCAACCAGGATTTTTCAAAAACACAGTTTGTACCCGGACTATTGCTCAATCTCGGTATCAAGCCATGGAAAAAAGACGGCGCATTACGCTGGTTCAATTTACCGGACTATCCTTTTGCCCTATTGCGCTGGCTGTCAGGGACGGATGCCAATTTTGAGTTGTCGCGCGCTTCTTTTCCATCGGCGCTTATGGGGCTTGATTATGTCCTGCCGGGGCAGGACAGCCTTCGGAAAGCCGCCACAGGAGCACTCGATCCTTTTACGCGTGTCCGCTTTGAGGGCGCTTTTAAAACCAAAGCCGCGGTTGTCCTCGATCAGGTCATTTGGTTCAGTGCAGATTACCGGTGGTATCACCAGTTGGCGGCATCGCAGGCGCTGATCAACGCCCATATCGATCATTTTAATTATTTCACTTGCAATTTGTCCTCAAGTAACGGTTTTTTTGTCAGCTATTCTTATGGGCAACTGCCGTTTGATAAACAAAAAGACAGCGTTTACGGACTTGGTTTCAAATATGATTTCGGTAACTGGAATAAATAATGAGCACAGTACGGGGCGCCAGCAAAAGCCAGATCTGCGGTTACAAAAAACGCTCTATTTTTCCGTGGTTTTGACCGCCGCGTACGTTGCCGAACTCAGACCCAGCAAAACCAGATTAGTGTCCGCGATATCCGGGATCACCGCGTTGATGCCATCATCCGGCATATTGTGCAGATGTTGTAGCACAGCGACGATAAACCAGCAACCAAAAACGAAATTAAATATTACTGTCTGGAAACGGTGCATACTGACGCCATTCTGGTCCGACAGGATATCCAGGAATAAGTTTTGACTATTGGGTGCTGTAGTCGCGGTTGCAGCCGCAATGGCCGTTGGTGAAGCGTCAATAGCACGCGCCACTGCCGTAGTCGCAGCGCTGATGCCTAGCAGAATGACCGTAGAGGTCGATAGTGTAGGCGCGTCGTTATACGTGAACGTGACAGCGATAAAAGACGAGAGGATAATGACAGTCCACCATGCCAACTGTACCCGTGACCAGGAGTAGGGTTTGATAGCCGCGTTGCTGTCGTCCCTGAGCATGTTGGATTTAATGCCAAGTAATACGACAGTAATGCCTAACACGGCGAATGTCAGCCAGAAAATTAGTTGTGGGTTCATAGTTTTAAGGTTAAGGTTTATTACTTGTCCAAATAGGCGACGTGACGATCCGGTCGCCGTCGTCCTGGGTGATCTCTAAAAAAAAGTAAGTATTTTCGCCGGCCTTTAAAGTATAAGGCAATAGAAACGTATTTTGCCCGGCAACCGTTTTTAAATTTTTAGCTATTTTCCCGCTGCCCGGTGTACCATACCAAACCTGGATTGATTTGACTTTATCAGCCGGGTCCGGATCGCTGACAGTCACAACGAGCTGCACATTGGTTACGCCTTTCAAATGACTTCCCATTGGTGCCCCATTGACGCGGAAGTCCACCTGGGTATCCCAATCTTCGGAAGCGTAAAAACGGCCGGCCCGGTAAGCTGCCAGCAAACTGTCCCGGCTCAATACCTGCGAAAGCAGCACCGTCCGGGTCGGAGACATATGGCCAAAAGTTGTATAATGATTGTCATGATCCATGGTTGGTCCGACCGAGTAGCCCAAGGCCAACAATTTTTTATAATACCCGTAATAGCTGATAGGGGCCTTGTCCGAATAATCCTCAGCAGTCGAAAAAGCGGGGCCGCTGCTGATGGCCACCCCGGTTACTGCCTGGTCAATTATTGGGTCATAAGGTTTCGTCACCAAATTATTATAATCCGTGGGTGCTGGATGGGCCAGGGTTGCAAAAGCACCTGGCTGATTGACCACCAGTTGAAAAAGATGACTATAATCGTTCTTTGCCGAAAACACCGAATAATTTCCCGGCTCCCAGCCAATCAACTGGTCCATCCCGTAAATAATGACATGCCCGCCATTCTTAATCACCCCATATTCCATTCCGTACAGACAAACAAATTTTCCGTCCTGATTAGCCGCCTCGGCCTCGGCGAGCCCTTTTGCGTAGTTCGCAAGGTGCATCTTCGCCTGCAAATGATTGTGCTCGGAAATTCCTAAAAAATCAAAATGCTGCGCCGATTGCGCGTACTTATAACAATCCGCAGGCGTCAACACATGAGTTGTGGCACCATCCTTCGCACCATCCGAATAAGCAGAATGCGCATGTATATTCCCGAAATAATAATGATAAGATTGTGCGGACGCCGTCAGTACAACCAGGCAAACCCAGCAAGAGAAAACGACTTGGGTTAGCAAACGTTTCATATCAATGTGATTAGGTCATACTAATTTGACTAATTAAATTGATAATTCCTAATATATTAATTTACAACTGTTTAATGTCCTGATTATTTTTATCGACTTCGTATTCAACGAGATGATCCTAACCGAGAGGAATTATCGGAATGGGCAAAAGTCCACAAAAAAGTCAAATGCAAAGGAAAACTGGTTCCGCCTGGCTGATCATTATTACTGAACCGTGACCTGTTCGAAGCCGCTGCATGCTACATTTGCCGTTAGATATTGAATATTGATGAAGAAAATAGGATTCTTATCATTCGGGCATTGGTCCGGCCATCCTGCCTATCAAACCCGTACCGCAGCCGATACTTTGCTACAGTCCATTGAACTGGCGGTTGCCGCAGAGGAAATCGGTCTGGACGGCGCCTATTTCCGGGTGCATCACTTTGCGCGCCAGCTGGCCTCGCCGTTTCCCTTACTTTCGGCCATTGGCGCAAAAACCGGCAAAATAGAGATTGGTACGGGTGTCATCGATATGCGTTATGAAAACCCCCTGTATATGGTGGAAGATGCCGGCGCTGCCGACCTGATCTCCGGCGGCCGCTTACAATTAGGCATCAGCCGGGGCTCGCCCGAGCAGGTTATCGAAGGCTGGCGCTATTTCGGTTACCAGCCCGCCGAACGAGAAACCGATGCAGAAATGGGACGCCGCAAAGCCCTCGAATTCCTGGATAAACTAACAGGCACAGGATTTGCCCAGCCTAACCCTTACCCGATGTTCCCGAATCCGCCGGGCCTGTTACGCCTGGAACCACATTCGGAGGGATTGCGGGAACGCATCTGGTGGGGAGCTGCCTCCAATGCCACCGCCGTTTGGGCCGCAGAGAACGCCATGCACCTGCAAAGCTCCACCCTGAAATTTGACGAAAGCGGCAAACCCTTCCACATCCAGCAGGCAGAACAGATCCGGGCCTATAAAGAAGCCTGGAAAAATGCCGGGCACCCGCGCGAACCCCGGGTTTCGGTAAGCCGCTCCATTTTTGCACTGGTCACGGAGCAGGACCGGTATTACTTCGGGCAGCAAGGAAAAGAAAGCGATAGCTTTGGCTACATCGAAGCGGATAAACGGGCAGTCTTCGGAAAGAGCTATGCCGCCGAACCCGATCAGCTCATCAAAGAAGTGGCGAAGGACGAAGCCATACAGGAAGCGGATACGCTGCTCCTGACCATCCCGAACACCCTGGGCGTCGATTATAATATCCATGTACTTTCCACTATCCTGGAGCATGTCGCCCCCGCACTCGGCTGGCGATAACAACAAAAACATATGAAGACCATAACAGCATTTAAAGCCTCCCTGGAACTGAACCAGCCACCTGATGGACTTTCTGTGCAGCTGAAAAGTCTTTGGTATGATGCAAAAGGCGACTGGCATAAGGCACACGCGCAGGTCGACCATTTGAATGACGGGCAATCCGCCTGGGTCCATGCCTATCTTCACCGCAAAGAAGGCGATATCAGTAATGCCGGTTATTGGTACAACAAAGCAGGTCAAAAACGACCTCAATTATCTTTGGAAGAGGAATGGGAGCAATTGGTTATTCATTTTTTAGAAAGCTAATCTAGTATAAAGCAGTGGCGAACGCTTTGTAGGTTGAGAAGCAGGATCGTTACGGGAAACCGTAAAAACCGCAATGATGAACGGTTTACTTTTGAATTTAACCGAGAATTCGTCATTATGGAAAAAAATCAAGCAATTAAACCTGGTCCAAAACCCAAGAAAGAGGATGGATCAGATGACAGAAGGCACCGCGCCGACCCGCCAACTCAGCCAAAACATCCGGGGCTTATACCTCATATTCACAAACCAGGTGAAAAACGCTAAGCGTTATCCGTTTAACCATATTGTGCTTCTTAAACTTCATTTATTAAATTCTTTATCATTATGGCAGCAGCTTTTGTAGAACACAGGCCCCATGCTTCGAGCGAGCATGCACCTACTACCCACTATGTAGTCATCGTTAACGGTTCCTCCGTTGGCGGTGAATTTTCCACCCAGCGCGCGGCAAAGGACTATGCGTGCAATAACGGTTACCGCCCGGTACATGTCGCGCGGCAACGTCACCTGCAAGAAAGGTCCCAACCCGCCCATTGGAGGGTTGACCCCTGCTAACGTAATGGGTCAAACAAAAAGCCGGCGGTATACCTGGCGGCTTTTTGTTTTCGAGACGACCTTCCGTTCTAAAGGGTATTAATCTTCCAACACAAACGGCTCGTTCATTGTGTTTTAAGCTGGTTAGGGTTAGCAACGATGATCTTCGGTTTGCTTTTATAATCAATCAGCTTGCCGGTCACGGTAATGATTTTCCGTCGATTAATGGCAGGACGAACATTGCCATCGCTTTCCAAATGAAGCATATAACTCGGATATTTTTTTAATCATAGATATTAAATATATTTACCTCACGTGTACCTTATCAAACTAACCAACAAAAGATAACTATTAATTATCAGTCGCCGGCTATGCTGTTAGTAGAAACTTATGTCGCGCCAGTGAAGGGCAAAGGGATCGGCCTTTTTGCAAAAGTGTTGATCCCTAGGGGAACGATTTACTGGCGGCGTAACGAGGCGTTTGACAGGCTGTTTACACCTGACATACTTTCAACCTTTCCAGGTAATGTTATTGATTATATTCAAAAATACGGTTTCCAGGAAGCGTCAGGAAACTGGTACCTCTGCGGTGACAATGCCCGTTTTACCAATCACTCACAGGCGCCCAATTTCATTAATCATTTCGACGAATCCGGTTTGGTCGATTATTGTTTCACCGACCGGGATATTGCTGCGGGTGAAGAAATTGTCTGCAATTATTTCGACACTTGTCAGAGCTGTGCAAGCGGTTTGCCATTCGAAGAAGTGCTGAATTAGATTTCCGATTTTTTAACGTCCTCTATCACGTTTTCCATATAAGCTTCAAAGTCTGTATCAAAGGTATTACCGCTAATCTCCCAAGCCTGAAGAAAATTTTTCCGGTGACAAAAGGAACGAATATAATCGTCCCAGCCTAACCATTGCTTTTTCTTAATTTCCGAATACTGATCCGAATACAGCAAATAAGCACGTTCAAAGATTGAAAAAAGCATGGTCAGCAGGATCAGTTCTTCTTTGGCCTGTTTTTCATCCAGTTTCTTTGGATGCTTGTCAGGGATGTCAAAAATATTCAGATAAGGATGGTCCAGGCAGAGCTTTTGGAATTCCAGGTATTTTTCATCTAATGCATTATACGTTCCATATTCACGATCCCGTTTTTCTTTTCTTTTTGTACGGAAATACTGTATATACGCGATCGGTAAACCCAGTATAACGACAAATTTGTCTATAACGTCGAGATAGGTTACAAAATCATGATCGATTTTATACATGCGACTGATAATTAATAGTTATCCTGTGTTCGCCGCTGAATTTGCTTTCAACGTTATTATTTAAGTATATTTACCTAACCTATATACTTATCTTAAGAAGCACTCGTCAAAAAGACTACCGGGAATTTTAGGATGACTGTCCGATAACGGAAATACCATAGGTATTAACTAACCAATAAAGGATAACTGAATATTATAGATGAATATACCCGATCGTAGTAATCAGTCCGAAAAGGATTTTTCTGGAAAGGACTTTTTTCAGCATACTTTTTTAGAGATCGACTTTCATGAAAGTGTATTTAATGGTACCTATTTTCAGGATATTGTTTTCGACAAATGTGATCTAAAACACACTGAATTTACGGAAGCCAAGTTCTCCAATTGCCAGTTTATTGATTGTCAGCTAGATTACTCGGATTTTATTTATACACAGGTAAGCGAAAATCGTTTCGAGGCCTGTTCATTTTCACATATTGAGTGGCGCGAGAGCTCGTTCTCGGAAAATAGTTTTTCAAAGTGCACTTTTTATAATGCGACGATCTCTTTGTGTGTCTTCAAAAAAGTGATTTTTGATCGTGTATCTGCAAACCATATTCCCGGAAATTCAAAGACGTATAATATTTTTTTGGAGTCAAATTTGGTCATCACGCCGGAGAATATGTTGTTCATGAAATTTAATTATGGCTTTGAATTAGCAAATGATGTACTTTTTAACTATAACAAAGACCAAGTTAAAGACGACTTCCTACACCTCTCGTTATTAAAGTTTACAGGAAAAGAGAGCAGTTTGACTTTTATTGAGGCCCTGGCAGACATCATTAGGAAAATTGTCTCCACGAATGAAAAAAATCGACTACAGAAACTAAAATACCTGAATCTGATCTGTAAATCCAGGGCAGATGGGAAAACGCTGTCGGTCTTCGCCTTGCATTACCTCATCTTTCTGCTCAATAACTGCGCGAGAGAGATCGATGACACGGCGTTATTTATGGAACTGGTCGATCTGATCATGTATCTAAAAACCGTTCAATACAACAATATCATGACCATTGAGCAAGATATTACCGAGCATTCCGATGACGTGGCTGTTGTCGAGCGGCTTAATTGCTCATTTTCTTTAACAAGCAATTATTCCAAGGAGGACGTGGAAGGCTTTGTGGATCAGATGGCCTATTTTTTAGAGTTGCCACGACAAGATATACAATTGCAATCTTTCAGGACCGGAAGCACGATCTTTGAACTGATTATCAAATCAAGCACCAGTATAGCAGGCGTTTTGGCATTCATAAATTTTTCTTTGGCTCAGTTGAACAAGACCTTGATATACGTGGTCAAGATCAGGAAGACCGCCCAAACACTGCGCGATCCGGTTAAGAGAAAAAAGCCTAAAACCGGATTAGCCAATAAAACAGTGCTACCTATCGCGATCATGTCCAATGAAGGTAACCCTTATCACAACAAAATGAACGATCTGCTCAAGAGTTACGGTCGTGATATTGCAAATATTGAGGGGCCTGGGCAGGTGAATATAAATTCATAATCAGTATTTAAACAGATTTTGAACCGATGAACTAAGCAAGTTGATACGGACATAGTTCTTGTACTTCGATTGTTCGAAATATTTTCCATCCATAGCCTGAAAGTCCCGCATCACTTTCTTTTGAAGTTGCGCAAATATAAAATAGCCGCAGTCTGGAATGATCTCAGTTCGTATCAATTGTTCCACGGATAGCCGACGGTAGATGTTATGAATGTATTCGGTTAGTGCCTGGTTTGATCCAGGGTTATTCAAAATATCCATACAAATTTTGCTGCAACCGATATCATAAGCAGAGGAAGATCCGGCAGCATTATCTAAAATAAAATCGAAGTCATTGTAATAAGGTTTAGGTAGCAACAAATACGCGAACCGAAAGCCATGCGTACTAATGGCTTTGGTTGGGCAGATTAGTCTCAATGTGAGTTCTTTACAAAGCAACGTCGATAGTTCAAGTTGGTCTTTGTTCCATTTGAGGTATTGAAAGGATCCGTCCACGAAGACCAATGACCCTGTCAAATTTTGCCACTCTTTAATTTTTCTGATCATCGTTTCCGGGACGGCGTATCCCGCGTACCAAACGGGATCGGTGATCAGTAAGATCGACTTTTTGTTAGGCAAGTTAACCGAAAAATTCTTTTCTATCGGTTGCTGCTTACTGACCGGTCGGAGGTTGATCCCTTGTATCTTAAAAAAATAGTGAAAGGTAAAGTAAAGTGGAGCAATATAGTAGACCTCCTTGATCTCTTGAATCTTTAACCAGGTGACAAATGCCAAAATATGTGCAGTAGACCCGGCACCGAGTAAAACTTCTTTCTCCTGATAGCAAATTCGATCACGATATTCGTGAAATGCTATGACCTTTTGAGTCAGTTCTATGTCGCTTCTTAGGTAATTATAGCCTTGGATGTTTTTAACTGATAATTTGCCGGATCGAAATGCATCCTGATAAAAAGGATGATGTCCATCCCAGTCCGATATAAAGTTGTCCTGCTCCGGGGAAGATGCCAAAAGAAAATCTAAGTCCCGGTGATGTGCAATAATTGCACTCAGATCAAGCATAATATTCAGTTATCCTTTATTCAGACTACTGCATAGCCATTGCGAACCGCATCCGTGGATGTTTTTCCGCGAGGATCTTCTTTTGTTTCTCAAGGTTGACCTGCGTATAGATCTGGGTCGTCATGATCGAGCTATGGCCGAGCAGGGATTGGATATATTTGATGTCGACATCGTTTTCCAGGAGCAGGGTCGCAAAGGTATGTCGGAGGACATGCGGGGTTACTTTCTTCTCAATCTTGGCCATTTCTGCAAGATTAGCGACGAGTATACGGATCGATTGATCGGAGAGCTTATTACCCAACCGGTTGACCAGGAGGTAACCACCGTTTGCAGCGATCCGGCCAGCGAAGAGCGTACAATAGGTGCCAAGCGTAAACAGCGCATCGGGACTACAAAGCTGAATCATACGTTGTTTCCCGCCTTTACCATGGATGGTTATCGTGCCGGATTGTAGATCGAGGGCGCTGCGTCGTAAGTTCGCAATCTCAGAAACGCGCGCCCCTGTCGAGAACAACAGTTCGATCACCACGGTATTGCGCAAGGCTTCCAGGTAACCGTAAGTGGATTTTTTTTTCGGCAAGATCGATGCATATACCCTCTTGAGAAGGTCGCTGGACTCCTCCGCGGTCAACGCTTTAGGCAACAAGGCGGGCTCCTTGATCTTGATCCTTAGCTTGCGGAGCGGGTTCGCTACAATATGGTCCTCGAATTCCAGGTAATTGAACAAGGCCTTTAAAGTCGCTACCTTTCGCTTGATCGTCTTCGGCTTCCAGCCCGAAAGTTCCCGCAAATAGTCCTTTATATGCGTCTTATCGATCTCCGTCACCACCAAAGGAAAATCCTGTAGTTGCAAAAAAGCGCTGAACTGCAGCAGATCGATCGTATAAAATTTAAGCGTCTTGGCCGAAAGGTTCTTCTCGTACCGGCAATGATTAAAAAACTCCGTCATCGCATCTTTGAAAATAAGCATAATTAGTATCGCTGTAAGGTGAATAAAACCGAAAGATGGCTCAATCTTCGCCAACCGGCAAATTATCGGCCGGATTGTTCGGCCGGTTACGAAATTGCTCGGTGTTGGCAGGAAACTACTGAAGATAGGTCGCAGAAACGCCAGTTGTTTGACTTATTAATACAGGATCGTCCCCCTGCTCAAAAGCAAGGGAAACCTAAGCGTTGTTAAACAATAATAACATACGCCTGATTGAAACCAGATGTTTTAACGAACACATTCGAGCCAAAGTGGCGTTGTTTGTTGGCTGATGTCTTACCGCCGCCAAGCGCCCAGAAGACTGTTGTTTTTCATGATCTTGTAAATTGCGGACGATGTATGCAGCTTCACCACCCAAAACATGATATTTAATATGTAACTTCGTGTAAACCAGCCTTATCACATGCGACAAAAGATATTATTATATATTTTGTTCCTTTTTATAGGGGAAATGCTGTATGGACAGTCCTTTCCGGTGGTGATCACGAATACTTATCAGGCCACTGGTACGAATCCGTTGAACCTACATATCGGTTCCGTCGCTTCCGGGAACATCACTACTTTCCAGGTCAATACCAAATTGGTTGCAAATGCAGCGGTTAACGGGCCTACGGCCACCAGCCCTTCCAATGGTTCCGTCACCAGCTATTGGTGGCAGGTAGACCTTCCGGGGACGACCGCCGGGGTAACGGCTTATTGCGCGGCTGGTGCGACTTTTACCAATCCCATTTGTAACAGCAGCTATATCACCATAACGGCTCCTTCAGCTAACATCAGCAAAACAGCCGGTGGTACGGCTTTTGTGACCATCAGCGGTGCGACGGCCAAGGGATTTCAAGGCCAGCATTTCGGCTGGAACAGCAGTCAAACGGTTGGTGGCGTGAACTGGTATCAGGTCGGCCTGCCGGATAACTGTTCTCAAGCCACCGGCTGGATATCGGCTGCTTCGGCTTCATTAACGAACACCAACGGCAGCGGCTTGCCTGCCCCTGTACTGTCAGCCACGGTTTCAGGTAATTCGGTCGATCTGAGCTGGACGATGAATATCCAGCCAACCGGCACTGCGCAAACTGTTTTTACCTTATACAAGTCCGTTAACGGCGGAACGCCTGTGCCGATCAACATACCGACCGCGCCTCCCGACACCTACGTGGATAATAATTACAGCAGCTCCAATTCCTACACCTATTATATCCAGGCCGGGTACGGAATTTGCACACTCTTGAATTCCAATACAGTGAACCTGCCGGCAACCGTTAGCAGTAACGGCCATATCCAGGTGAATATTTCCCCGGTGGGTATAAATGCGAGCTGGAGCCTTGACGGTTCCGGGGCCTATAGCAGCGGCGCCAATATTGCGGCGTCCTTTGGGTCGCACATCGTTTCGTTTTCACCGGTAGCGGGGTACACGGCCCCTGCCAATCAAACAATAAACCTCAGCGGAGCTAACGCCAATCCAAGCATTAATGTAACTTACACCCCGGCCGTTGCCTGTAATTACCCGCCACCACCGACCGGCGGTACGTCCGTTACCATATCCCCGACCCAGATCGATTTAGCCTGGCAGCGCGTAACCGGCGCCAGTTACCGGATCTATGACTGCAACGGCGGCTATATCGGCAGCAGCAACACCACCAGTTACCAGGCAACCGGCCTGCAAGCCGCGACCTTATATAGTTATAAACTAACTTCCATCAATAGCCAGGGGTGTGAATCGCAAGCCTTCTCGCCCTGTTTCAGTTCCACGACCATGAGCGGGGCAGCTATAACGTATACCGTTTCGGGAAAAATTACTACCTCAGTAGGCAATGTCCTGCCAGGGGTTACGGTGACTACAGGTATTTACTCTGCGGTAACGGATGCAAATGGTAACTACCTTATCTCTAATATTCCAGCTATTTATGCCGGTACTGTCAGCGCAAGCCTGTCGGGCTATACCTTCAGCCCATCTTCGCATACAGTCACGGCGACCGACAATGTCGGAAAGGATTTTATCGCTAATCCAATTACTTCACCGAAGATCGCCATTTCCGGGAGTTCAGTTATTCCACCATGGCAAAGGGAGGGTGAAGCTTTTGCTGGCAAACTAAGTGTGAATTATTCTGATTTTTCCATAGGAAACCGGTTGCAGCTGGATATCTATGTGAACGGACAATTTGCAGGAACTGTCGCAACGTATAGTGTGCCCGGCGCAAACGGTACGACAGACCTGCCATTTAATATCACCACGAATAATTTAACCGTCAAACCGCGGGCCGGACAGAATGTGGGTTACCAAGTCATTTGCGCCACCAATAGTGTCCACCAAAACGCAACCTCATTTACCGCTATTATAGCGCCTAAACTCGATTTACAAACGGTTGCCTTTTATAATGGCGCAGATAAGGATGACGCAATTAAGATTCCAGTACATTGGGATGCCGCGGTAAACTTTCAAAACGTAACCATTAGCTTTACGCGCGCTCCGCGAACAGCGGCCATCGGAACACAAAATATCCCACAGCTTTTTAGCGAACCGCCAACACTGACGGTCAGCAATATGATCGCAGTGGTCGGCACCGGTTATTTTACGGTCAATTTGAGTAACTCGAATTTGAAAGATATTTATCCCGGCGAATTTACTTATCAGATTAAAAACAATACCCAGGCATTAGAAAGTGGCACTTTTTCGTTGGTAAAAGTTGGCCGGATGACAAACGCCGATAATAATTCGGGCAGTCATTTAATAGTGGGTATTGGTGGCATTTACAACGTCATGGAGCAAAGTGTAAATGAGTTAATCAATACAGATGATGACCCGAAATCGGTCAGCTCGTTTTCAATTCTACGTTACATAGCATATCGCAGCGATGCCAATATCTGGTATATCGCCCAGGGAAACGTCAACTCCATTCGCCGGAACGGCTATGATATCGGTGTGGCCCTAGAAAAAATAATATCACTTACGTCCGTTAGTGAAATTGACCTTGTTTGTCATAGCAAGGGTGGGCTTGATGCCCGTGCGTTTATTCAAAACCAATCTATTGGTTTAGATAATAGCAGCAAAAATTTTGCGCTTTCACCTGTCTCAGGCTTATTAAAAAAAGTAGTTTTTCTCGGCACTCCACATCGGGGTTCGGAGGCGGGAGGCTTGGTCCAGGCTTTTTTAACAGACTACTTGCCCATCACGTGGTATGCTTTGAATAATTTTATTGTACCTAAAGGAGTCAGCGATTTAACCTCTGATAATTTATTGAAACCTACCAGCGCCTTATTTTCGCTTAACTTATCCAAACTACCGAATTCCATTATGTACGCGAATTTAACCGGCTTTGTTTATAACGACCCGGTCACGGATGGCTGGGTTGAAGTTACAAGCAGCGAGTATCCTACACCCGATTGTCTTCAGCTTTACCAAAACTATGCACAACACCTACGACTGCATAAGAACCTTTATCTCTCTACGGCGGGTGAATGCGTTCAGATCGATTATAATATTGACAAACTCCTCAAATTTATCCAAGGCAATTATAGTTCCGTTCAAACTTGCCAAAGAAACATTCTGGGTTTTAAATTTGCGCCTTATGGATCGTCCCTACCGGGCGCTAACATTAGTCAAAAAGCGTTAAATTCAACCAACTATTTATCGCTTGGCAGAACGGATGAAAGCGGGTCAGCACTTCTCCAGCCATTTACGTCATTTTCAATAGGAGACTCGGTTAAGATCGAAGCAGCCGGATATGAAACTGCATCATTGCCCATCGACCAAAACCTTTTGAATACACAAAAACTTCCCATTGGCATGTTTAAATCAAACGTTCCGACCGCACTGATTAAGTATCCGGCGCTTAAACTGACCAATCCGGTCATCGTGAGTTCTGTTGCAACGGTTGTTTTTACGTTAAGCGGCGATAACGTACTTAAATATGAAATAAATAAAGGGAACAGTTTTATTCCGTTGAATATTAATAATCAGTCTTTCTCCGTGCAACTGGATACCGGCGCCAATGATATTACTGTCCGCTTGATCGGCGCGCAGGATACCGTAGAACTTTCCAAGCGTGTCTATTACTACCCCGGCGCCATGCTGGATAGCTTGTCTATCAAGGTAAACTTGAGCGTGGCCGGAACATCCGCAAATCGTAAACTTTATGTGGACAATAATTTTTATGGTGAACTCCCTGCCAATACAATAATTCGCTTACCCGTAAAAAGTACCCAGCTGAAAGTAACCTGCTTTGGTTATTTAGACAAGGTTATCACCGTAACGAAGGATACCTCAGTTTCCATAGTACAAACGCCTTACACTTATGCCTCTGCTACAGACAGTGTTGTTATCAATTTTGCAAATGGGATAAATCCCCAATATTGGAAAAGTATTTCGTTAAAAAATATTTCTCCAAATGCAGCCGTTCACCTGTCCGTTCAACAGTATGAGGAGAGTTTTAATACTATGGCCTTACAATCTGCTTCCCGAAGCTTCAGATTTAATAATCTAACAACTGATTCGGTATCATTAAGGACGGCTATTGCGCTGGACCAGGCAGTAACGCCAAATATTGATAGCGTTTACTTGTTAAGTATCAAAGACGGGAAATATACGAAGTACCGGGCCAATGTGGCGAATCTTTCTGAATACGATCCTATAGTACAGAAACTGGCTTTTGATTCCGTCCGGCTCAAAGCGAAGGGAGTACAGGAAATTGCACTTATGCGAAAGCTGGCACCCATCCTGTTAAACCCGCAGTCGCTGGAGATCGTGCAGTGCAAGCAGCAGGACCTGCCCGTAAGCAGCTTCGTGGCGAACCCGGACAGTATTAAAAATGACCTGGTGGTCACTTGCTCAAATCCGAACGTTACGGTCAACGGAAATGCGCTGCATATTAATGCTCCGTTCGGCACAACGGGTAGTTTGAGCTTTGCGCTTTCTTTTACGCATGATTTTATCACCGTCAGTAAAACCTTCTCCGTCATGATCAATCCATGCCCGATCACGCCGCCGAATGCTTTTACTCCAAACGGGGACGGGATCAATGACACCTGGGATATTCCCAACCTGACCAACTTTCCTAATTGCACCGTGGACGTCTTTAACCGTTACGGGAACCTGGTTTACCATTCAGTGGGGTATGGTAAAGCCTGGAACGGCAGTTACAACGGCCAACACTTACCTGCCGGGGTCTATTATTATATTATTGAGCCCAAAGAACCGGGCTACAAAACATTAACCGGAAACATCACCATTGTAAGGTAATGACGAACTGATCCAAATAAGGTTGGACTGGCCGTTATCTGAGTACCTTGCACAGCGCATCCGAATGGCTTAGAAAAGTGAGGACGGTTGGGTTAAACCGATCTCTCTCCAATGGAGCCGTAGGGCTGATGTAAAATCAAAATTTTTGTCATGGCATCCACGATAACACGAATGGAATATTGACGGCCTAGAAACTTATCGTCGGCTGATATTTCAGCTATAATGCTTTGTTTGAGTTTAGGGTCCATTGATCCCTTTTTGACGAACCTCTGGTGCAGGAGGTCGGAACCTTGCTAAACGGCTTACCGGCAAGACCCTCACCCAAATCAATATACTCGTCCCCAGGAGACTCAAAACCCCGCAACCTCCCTTTAAAGAAGCACTCGAGGGCCAAAAGCTAACAACCATCAGAAGGGAGGGCAAAGAACTGCATTTCAGCTTCCACAACGGACACGTACTCGGCATCCACCTCATGCTGCACGGCACCCTATACTGGTATGAGCACAAAAACGAAAACAGGTTCACCATCGCCGAACTCCTCTTTTCCGGCGGCACCGGACTCGCCATCACCGACTGGCAGAAAGCCGTCATCCTCACACTTGACCCCAAACCCCCGCAAGCCCCCGACGCCATGAACATGCCCCACGGCCGCCTGAAAACCGAATTAAAGAAAACATGCCACCACATCAAAACCGTCCTAACCGAAGGAAAAGTAGTCCGCGGCATCGGCAACGCCTACGTAGACGAAATCCTGTACGCAGCAAAAATATCCCCATTTTCGAAAGCCGATAAAATACCCGACGACAAAATCAACACCCTCGTAAACGCCATCAGCACCGTCCTCTCAGACGCCGAGAACCACATCATGAAGAACTTCCCTGATACCATCACCGAGAAAGAACGCGACTTCCTTAAAGTACATCTCCCAAAACACAAAGAAACCCCCGCCGGCGAAACGATACTTAAAGCCGAGATCGCCTCACGAAAAACGTATTATACAACAGATCAGGAATTATTTGAATAACCATCGTCTATCTCCGCTTTCCGGCGCATAACCGAAGAACTGTTGTTTCCTCAATGGCCATGTAGTCAGCCCACAAAATAGGATTGCTAAATCGCTATTTTATTAAATAGGAAGGATAAGGGCCATCCGCTTTTTCTTACTTTTTGATCGTCGTTATATGACGATCGGCCAGACGTTATAGATAAAAAGCAAAGCTTACAAATGGCCTTAACAATGTAGCGTTTCTGAATATAGAAAGCGGTGAATTAGTGAGATGGTCATTAAATCTGCAACGGATATTTCCGGGATAAGAAAAACACTTATTATATTAGCAACCATTTCCTTTTGAATGGCCATTGGATTACCTGAATATTTTATGAATATCCCATGAGCAGAAAGAGTATAAAACATTTTATATATCTCTTCAATTTCTCCTTGCTTACCGCAGCATTTCCATGCAAGGCGCAAAAAGCGGTTACAATAGACGATCATGTTAAACAGCATATATTTTCTTATAATGAGATATATGGATATGAGGATTCTAAAAACATATTAAAGATCGGATTACGAATTATCAGGGCTCGCCTCACATTAAACAATCCTATCTTAAATCCTGGTAATCTTATAAATAAAGCCCAATGACCGACCTTTTTGAATCCAACATAGATGATTCCTTACTCTCAAGGAATTTTAAAGTAGTCAGGGATAACCGGGAGGGATTTTCCGGTGCGATTCAGCTCATCAATACGGTATTTAATTCAACCAAACAGATCGACAAGGATTTCAAGATACAATTTCAGAAAAATGGTTTTGACGCCAGGATCTGGGAGTTATATCTGCTTGCCACGTTTAAAGAATTCGGTTTCGAAATTGTACGCGATAGGACATCGCCAGACTTTGAATTGTTATTAGCAGGCAATAAAAAAGTGTTTGTAGAGGCTGTTACTTCCAATCCTGAGTTTAACAAAGAAATTGAAGATAAACTTCAAATCGTCCGGAACTTGAAAGATGAACAGATTCCTGGTTATCTCAAAATGCTAAGGGAAACAAGTCTGACGAAAATAGCAGGGGCGTTATTTAATAAATATAAATTGAAATATTGGAAACGGGAGTGGATAAAAGGTCATCCACTGATCCTGGCTGTGGAAGCATTCCACCATGCTTTTGCGCTTGATATTACCGATAGTGCTTTGGTTGGCTACCTATACGGTATTGATCATACATGGTACCACGATGAAAGCGGACATTTAATAATTGACACATATGAAAGATCAGAGCATTCCGATGGAAAAAAAACCATCCCCTCTAACTTTTTCAGTTTGCCAGGAGCCGAAAATATCAGTGCTGTGATCTTTAGCAATTCGGGCACTGTGTCTAAATTCAACCGTTTGGCAAAGCTCAAAGGCTATAGTAACCAGTCCGTAATGATGGTCAGGGAAGGCACCTGTTATGACCATGATCCCGATGCGGTGAAACCAAATTATTTTCGGTACGTTGTCGGCAAGAATGGTCCCGTGGAAACGTGGCGGGAAGGATTAGCGGTTTATCATAATCCTAATGCAATATATAAGCTTAGTGAAGCAGATTTCCCTGGTGTTTTAAACGGCTTTTATAAGGACTATTTTTATGCATATGTGCCTGATTTTCACCCGTTCACTTCGTTAACACAAAATCATATCATCGTACCTTAGTAACCACTTCCCGGATGAACCAAGGCATTTCATTCAAAAATATGCTGATATTTGGTATTCATGGAATACGCAATAAAACAAACAGCTTTTTTAGATATCCTTGGATTTGGCACTCTGGTCGATAACAGCGCCAGCAGCCCGGAGCTAACACAAACGATCTTTGATGTACTTAGCTCGATAGATCCTGGAAAGGTTCACACCGATGCCTTTATGCAGTTAAATAAAGTTATCATTCCACCTGAAGAGCTGGAAGAGGCAATCAAAATACAAAAACTGGCTGCGGAGGGTTTGCATCAGCAATGGCCGATTGACGTTGCTTATTTTTCGGATAGCCTCGTCCTTTCTGCCGGAAATTCTAACGCCTGTTATAACGTACTTGAACTTATCGCCAGCCTGATCATCCGGATATGGACGGATTACGGATTACTCATTCGCGGCGGAATCGCGATAGACAAACTAATCCATGTGAAAAATGGCCCCATTTTCGGTCCGGCAATGAATTGTGCCTATTATCTCGAGTCCAAATACGCCAAGCATCCCCGCGTTATTATAGAGCCTACGGCGTTCGAAACGCTAAAAAGGTTGACCTTTATTTGAACATGAGCCGTCTTTTTTCAAATGACGGTGATTACGTCAGCATCAATCTGGCATCCGCCTATGACCACCTGATCAATAAAAGCACCTTAGCGCTTGCCCCAGGTATGCGTGACGCTTATGTCCGCTCCCTACTGGCAACACCTGCAAAGCTTGCAGACAAGATTGAAGAGTTTGATCCTGTTGACGAAAAGATCAGGCCTAAGTATGTTTGGATCAAAGATAAGATTGACGAGCTTATCGCTAATGAGGAGCAAACTTTTCTAAAGGCATACATCAAGGCTCAGGAAAGCGGGACGCAACAAAATTCATAACCGGCAATTCAATGATTTAAAGTTACTCAACGCAAAATTCTTAGCACAGAGCTTATACTAAACATGAGGAACGCGCTCGATCAACGTATCATAAAAAAAGGAATCCCTAACAGAAAAATCGTCCCGGAAAAATAAAATGCCGTCCACGCCTGCCGGAAGCGACAAGCTCAGACTTTCAAAGGCGAACTGATTACTAAAAATCGGTAAAAGCGAGTTCCGGTAAAACTCATCAAAGAAAGCGTAATTAACGGCCAAATAGGTTTTTCCAGTCAGGCCTGAAAATCCCGCCGTTCCGAATTTATCTTCCATCTTCTTCCAGACCTTGTAAGTAAAATAACCATCACGGTCCGAAGGATCAAAAAAGCCGTTTAGATCGGTTTCATTATTGGGCATAAAAACCTCAAAATTGATGACTTTTCCGGAGCTGTCCTGAACGGTAACATCCACATCTTTTCTCGCTGTCGCCTCCGTTTGCCTAAACTTACTCTCAAAAGCGACCTTGTACCCGGCCTGCGCAAAATAATTACCCAGGGTTAACTCACTCAGGCTGGAGAGGAAATTAAAACCGTCTAGGTTCTTGATCTTACCTTTAAAATTTTTATCCTTTGTTAACTCCTGAAAAACTGATAACCAGTTATCAAGTTTCTCCAAAATATTCAGGGTGTGCGTGGTTAGCTTGGTTTGAATAACGGTATTACAGTAAGCAACCATTGCCGTGAGGAGCAGATTCAATTTTTGGGACTGGCTATCCCAATAAACCTCATAACCTCCAGCTTTTGTCAATAAACGCTGCCAGTTGTTGTAATCTTGCATGATCACCATAGAATCGATATTCGGATAATTACTGATCAAACCGGAAACCTTTGAAATACAGTCGGCATCATCGGTAAAGACGGTTATTGGTGTGGGGAAATCAGTGATGTTATCCAGCCGAGCTGCCCGCAAAAGTCCGTCTTCCGTGCCACCGATTAAGATAGCGCATATTATACCTTCAGGATCTGCGATCGGTGAACCGCTGGCTCCTTTATAAAACTCATCCCCCTGGAATTGGACGGGTTTAAAATAGTTTAGGTGTTCTGTTTGCTCAATTAATTCCAAACCGACTTCAGCACATTCATATAAATGCAAGACGACCTGATCACTGGATCTGGCAGCTTCATAATTGTTCAGGACAGAGAATCCGTAAGCCTCACCTTTCATTGCATTAACAAACTCGTGTCGGTAGCAGATTAGATCTATATCCTCGTAGATTTTTAATATCTCCAGATAGGCTTTAACGGGTAACTGGCTGAAAGCATAATCGATGTCGTCATGATTATAAAATACGTGGAATTTGCCGCAGACGATTTGCAGCACTTGCCCGTTCTCTATAATATTTGTTTCTATAAATCCACCTTGTTCCGGTAAATGGTGGCCCGCTGTAATGACCAGCGGTACGGTTTGCGGAGTAGGTTGATAAAGAAAGCCGGAACTGCGGTTGATCATTTTACCGGTTTCATCATAGCTGAAGATACGTATGGTAATCTTATTCATCAGTGCTTTAAAAGCAGCAACATGCTTATCGATTTTGTTTTTCATAGCCATAGGCTATAAAGATAAAAAATGTAATTACAGATCGCGACCGACCGTTTTATTTTAGTGGCTCCCTTTGAGCGAGCCTGCAATCTTTATTTCAGGTTTGTTGTTTAATTAAGGTTGACTAAATTTACAGTAACAAATTCGACTTGGAAAACGATCTGTAAAGATCAGCGTTTAATTAACCCAGCCAAAATTTACACAACAACTAACCCTATTCTACTATACTAGATATGACCAGTCAGGAAAATACAACGATCAGAAATCATATTTTTCAATCATTCAGGGACCGCGCGGCGGCGAGCGGAATGTCAACCAGCCCTGGCACACTGCTGTTGCAGAACTTCATCCAGCAAATACCTCATGAGCTCCGTTTATTCTATCATCAAGTCGTGCAAGAATTAGTTCATGAGGGTATTTTTATTTATCAGGAAGCACAAGGACCCGGTATCGGAACAATAGGTAAAGCTGCAGGTTATGCGATCACGCCATACGGTATAAGCCATCTTTAACAAACTCACTGGAAATTGAAAAACACAATTGGGCACCTACCGGGTGACCTGATTCGTATGGTGCGTTTGCAGCCGACGCCTATTTGCTAAAAGCAGGAGAAACGACGGTGGCGGTGTACAAGGCTGGTTTAATAGGCCCGCCAATTTCTCCACCAGTTTCTCGAATTATTTCGGGTATCCATCTAACGAGATAAAAAAAATAGCTAACGAAATACAATGCGTCACAAAGGAAAAAAAATGTAGAGAGGAACTCTCACCACCGGATATTAACTTATTATAGTACCGATTGTAGCATTTTCCCAGGCATCGTAATCCTTTGGTGTAGTTTCAAACTTATCCCAGGCGTCATGAATGAGTTGGATATAGCTGGTAGTTCCATTACCTGCGCCTTTTAAGTAGTCTTTAAAGCGGATCGGACTTGCTTCCTCAACCATATCGTCCAGCGTTTCGGTTATGGCTGCATGGTATTTTGGCGAATAATAACCAAAATATTCCTCGGTTATATTTAGTGTTTTTGCGATATCGGACCATTCTTTTTCTATTTCATCGGCATCAGCGTTTAATCCGAGTTTACGTGCGCGTTCTACCAGAAACCTGATACGCAACCAGCTTACCGGGTGGCTGCTGTTTGCGAGGTCTTTCTCTGGCATCTGTAAATTTGTCTGTCCCTGCATCCGCAGGTAATAGCTGAAAGCTTTTAGAAAAGTCCTGCCACCGATCTCCAATCCGATCGCATCACAGAAAAACTCCTGTGTCCACTCATACCAGGTTTCAACGATCCGCTTGATTTTTTCCGCCTGTTCTTTTGCCTGGGCACTGTTTGACTGGAATGCGGGCTGGAGTATAGCATCCAATTTTGCCTGCAGTACCTGGACCAAAGCATCCATTTCGGGTTTATGCGCCTGATAAAAATAATGCCCAAGTTCATGAAAAAAGAGCGGCAGAAATAGCAGACCCTGTTGAGAGACCACGGGCAAATAATAGCTGATGGGTAAACCAACAGCCGGTAATATGGAGAAGTTACCGTCCTGGATAAGAAATGGTTCATTCTTCGTCTGAACATGCTCGCCATGTAGCCATTTTAATAGTTTTAAAGCCAACAGGTCATTATCATGGTTGCGGTATATGGCGGGTAGGTATTTGGTACTGATAAAGCGAAATTTATAAAGGAGCCCGGAAAATCCACTAAAGATGTCTTCATGCAGATCCGGGTCTTTCAACGCGATCAGGTATTCTAGCTGACCAAGATCATTCTCAATTTCCTGGTATGCACCAATCAGCCAGCTGCCAAGTTCACTCAGCTCCGCCGGGATTTTTTTACTTTTAACGATAGCAAGCGCCGCGTTGAGCTCTCTTTTGAAATTTAACAGCGACTGGTTTAGGATTAAGTCCATTAAATATCACCCATTAGTTCCCGGACGTCTGATAGGCCGTGGCTTTGTATTAATTTACGAAACTCGGATAGCGAATCAATCAATTTGATATGATCTTCCGCTTTATCGGAGTTGATCAAATCCAGTACCTTCTCCGGGGAGTTTTTAAATAATGCCGATTTAAATTGTGTTTTACGGCTTTTTGCATCTACATATTTACGTACAAGGCTGCGGTAACGTAAATCGATACCGGTAAGTGGATCTGCATTTTTTTGAGCAGTACCGACCAGTTCTTCCAGTTTTCGCATAAAGTCCGATATATATTTTTTTGCATAAGCAACTTCTTCGGGTTTGATTTTATCATCAATCCCTTTATTTGATAATTTAAGATGGATCAATACTTTATTGATCGACTCAAGCAAACTTTGGTTGCGTTCAAAGCTCTGAAATGCCAATTCTTTAGTTTCCATATGGCTTGCGTTTAAAAGCGCAGGATTTCCTGCGCCATTTTATCTTTTAATTGTTCATCCGTACGTTTAGCTGGATAAGTTAATCGTTGTGATACCCTTGGACTTGAAAAATTCAATTGTGACGTGATAAAAATATCCTCAAGAACTTTTACCATATCACATTCTGTGTATTTTTTACGGATGAGTATAGGGGAGGCAGTTCCCTGGTGTAGCGTCCCGGCACCCGTGGTATTTAAGATAGCGGTGTCTTTATCCAATAAAAGATAAGAACCCTCAAGGCAGTTTACATGATTAGGGCCTTTCTTCTCCCAGATTTTAATCTGCTTTAATGTTGATTTATGGTATTCAATAAAGTCAAATTTAAAGTCCTGCGAAAAAAGCCCCTGGTTTTTGAACCATTCAATAACGGATTGGATTGCCTTGAATTCTTCCCCGCAGTCTTTGCCGTCCCGTAAAATCAGCATGGATTGCAGCTGATGACGCTGTATCGTTTCTTTATTTTGATTGATCAGTTCTTTTAAATAACGTTCCAGGAATGGCCTGGCGATCTCTTCGCTTTTGGAATCCGTTTTTGCTTTAATGGACTCTCCGTAAACGGGGATTTGCATCGACTTTCCAAACATGAAAAGCGATAATCCAAGAAATTTTGATTTTGCGCTTACATCGATCACCAACTGCATATCATAATTGAGTTTTGGCTCGATCATATAAGGCAGGCAACCCATTTGCTGGATTATATCAAATACGTTCTGCTCTACGAATGCGTCCCAGTTCCGAAGCCCCCTGTCGCCATTGCGGGAGGTCCCATCTTTATATTCTTTATATCCCCTGTAGCTGCGGCCTAATTCATGTGTGGTCAGCCTTTTTAGCTGCCAGTCCTTTAGCTCAAAACGAATATTAAAGTAAGTCAGCGAATCTATATCGTCGAAAGCAAATACAACCATCCCCGGATCATAATTACCGCTGAGTTCGCTGGTCATCAAATCATAAAGGTCGTAAAACAAAATCATCGGCTCTACTTTCACTTTGGTTAGCTTTTCGATCATCCCGCAACATTCCTTTGCATAAAGTTCGGCGATATGCTCATCAACATGTCTTGGGAATACAAAGTGAATCTCTCTTTGCATCGTTTCCGGTGCATAAAAGCAGCCAAAGTTTTGCAGAAAGCTGCGTCTGCCGGAAAAATGTTTTTTATAGGCCTGGTCAGTCAGTTCATTTGGCGCCTGCAGTTTGCGGTTATCAGCGAACAGGAGTGGCCGCATTGGAATAATTCCGCATTGGTCAGGACCGGGTTTAAAGCAATTTGCCAAAACAGGTGAAAAATAATTACCAAATGGCTGGTTACCCAATTTGTTCCAGAATTTACTGATAAGCTTTGTTCTTTCCTCCGGCTCGATCTTATCATGCTGGCTCATTTTGCGGTCCAGGGCATCGTTCATTACCCGCAGGATCAGCTTATTGGCCGGAACCAAAACTTGCTTTTCCTTCATATTGGAAAACGAAACAACGGCTACCTTGTCATATGGCTTTACATCATAACCAGCGGCGGCCTGCTGGTAATACTCGTACAAGTTCTCATAACGTTTATTTCCCACGATCATTTCCCCGGTGGTGAGCAGGGTCATGTCTTTTTTGTATTGTTTGAAATAACATTTGCTGCGCCCGTTTGGCCCGTCGTACATTAATGTCCCCTTCTGTTCTTTTTGACGACCCGCTAGCTGGTTAAAACGTTCCACATAACCTTTGAAATAATCATCAACAGTAAGACTCGAAAAAAAAGCAGTGCTGACATTTACAGAGAATGTCAACCCTTTTCCTTCAATATATTGATCGGCGATTTCAAAACGACGGAAACCCTGTATATCGGAGACTTTGAATTTATTGACAAAATCACTTTTCAAAAACGGGTCCTTTTCATAAAAGATGCTTGGCGTCCCATAAATTGTCCAAAGATCTGTACGTTTTAAGATCCGGGTCAATAGCGCCCGTTTATATAATTCAATTATCGTTGGTCTTTGTATATGGTCACTGACGTAAAAAGTAGAAAAACCTTCCACGGGCTCAACTTTGATCAGCCTGTCGTCAACAGCGAAACTCCTTTTCCTGATTTCCAGACGATGTTCGGTAACAATGGTGTTCCAGTTACCGTTGGCATAGTGCGGCGCAGCCGGAATACCGGTATCCCGGCTAAGTATGGTACAAAACCTGCCGGCATCATCTTTTGAAAGACTTTCTCCCTGTAACATATACAGCCTTACTTTTACCATCAGCCGTGTTCCGTCTTTTACCTCTTTTAAGTTCGTTTCCATACTAATTTTCTAAACAAAGTTTTTTAAATGAACATTGCGCGCAAACCTTTTCCTGCCGGCACGGTGTAAACGCTTCGATTACCCCCTTGCTCCCAAAATCTTCCAGCTCTTTTAACCGTTCAGTGTCCTGGATGATACGCGCCCTGGCACGCTGAATTTGTGTTTTGGAAAAATCCAGCGGTTCCAGAATTCCCTCATTCAGGTATGCTTTATAAATTAAAATATCCTCCTGTGAGATTCCTTTTTCTTTTATCAGCCATAACGCATATACCAATAGCTGAAGACTGGTGTCTTCGGCCTCTTTGGCCCCGGTCTTCCAGTCGGCTATCACCCATTTACCTGCTTCAGGATAGATAATATCTGCAACACCGTCGACATGTACACCGGGAAAATTAAAACCTATCTTTCTTTCAATCAATGCATCCGGTTGTAACGCGCCTGCACGGAGCGGTTCAAAACAATCCTGGTTAAAAAACTGATCCAACAGCCAGTCGGTCTTTTGTCCTGTCTGGTTGGCAAGGGTCAGGGGATCTTGCTGGTTATAGTAAACTTCCAGTAATGATTTTGGTATGTGTTTATATTCTTTATATATCTCATCTCTTAATTCGGCAGAATAATTACAGGCATCTTTCATAATCCTTCGGGCAAAGCTTTTTAATCTCCCCAGATCCCAGTCGATACCCTTTCTTTTATTTTTAAAATAACTTCTGATCACAAAGTGTACAATATCCCCAGCAATCAAATGCTCGTTGGAAAGCAGCTTAAGGAAATTGATCTGGTCTTTATTCGGATCGTTTTGAGCAACAGACATCTTTCCGCCAAAATACTGGAAGTAATATTTGCGTGGGCAGCTTTCCAGAATTTGCATCCTTGAAAGCGACCAATCGATATTTGGTATAACTACCGTTGATCTTTTTTGCGTACCTGTTCCTGATAAAACGAGCGTTGACATATAGCTATCTTAGTTTTTTTAAACTCTGTGTAAGCCGTTCCCATTCATTATCCGACAAACCCATATGCTGTACCTCATTGATGAATTTAATCGCCGACGGAGATGAGCTGATTGCATTGCTCATATCGCTGCTGATCTTTTTTGAATTTGCCAGAAGGATACTTTCGGATACTTCTAGGATATGCGCGATTTTAATGATAGTATCCGCAGCCGGTGGTGGCATCCGGTCGTTTTCGATTTTGCTGATATAAGAAAAATCTACCCCTACCTGATCTGCTAGATCACGCTGGCTAACGCCCTTTTCGCGTCTAATATTTTTTAAGAGTTGCCCAAATGACTGATTCATAATACAAATATATAAAATGTTGAGTTGAATGTCAACACAATATTAAATATATTTTTTTATCGTTTTGTTTTAAAAAAGTTGCTGAGTCCCAAAATGGCTGTTAACTACATCCACAATCATTTGGCCAATCTCTTTTGCTTTGGCGGGACCGATGCCCGGAATTGCAGAAAGCTGATCCAGCGTACGCGGGGTTTTCTCAGCTACTTTACGAAGTGCTTTGTCGGTCATGATAATATGCGGTGGGATAGATTTCCGTGCGCTGTGATCACGACGCCATAATATCAGGTCGTCATAAAGACCGGGATTAGTAAGTGATACTTCATTCTTATCATTGAGCGCAGCCTTTGTTGTCCATTTGGATCGATTGCTAACGGCTATTTTTTTTATCTCGGAAACAGGAATGTCCCCGGAAATAGCTTTTAATATCTCTTGCTTTAAGGTAAACAGGTAAAATGTCTCTGTCAAAAAATCGGATAAACGTGCGGCATCTCCAGGTATTTCAGGTAACGCTGCTATCATTGTTGAGAGTTTCTCTCCATACAAGGTAAGCTGTTCCAGGAAATAGTTCGCAGCTGTAACAATCCGTGCTGAAAAATCGCCATTTTTTATAATAGCTGTTCCGGGTCGTTGTTTGTCTACTTCTTCAAGTTTAAATTTGTTTGCGGGCTTTATGATATTTTTCCGGATATCGTTTAAACCATCCTGTTTAAAAAGCAGCGTTGGGTATTTGACGGCAAGCAGCTCAATTGCGGCAAGACGTTTTTCGATTGGTGAAAAATCAAAGAAATCCTGGACCGCGTGATGCATTGCCAAAGCCAAAGCTTGATTTAAAAATCCTTCAAAATCTTTCGGAACCTTTAAATCCTGCATAAAAGCTACAGCTAACGGGTCGGTTTGAATATTCGCGGGTGTAACGGGCTTTCTCATAACCATGCCGTTTAACGTCCGGCAGCGGCTAAGCGCGACATAAGCCTGACCCGGTTCAAAACACCCGGATATATCAAGGGCCACATTATCAAAAGTTAGCCCCTGGCTTTTATGAACGGTAATTGCCCAGGCCAGTTTAACCGGGTACTGGGTAAAGCTACCCGCATTTGTCTCTGCGACTTTTTCGGTCTGCTGATCCAAGTTATATTTGACATGGTGCCATGATTGTGCTGCAAGATTATATTGTGAGTTATCGTCTAAAAAGGTTATGGTAATACCATTGGCACTTAGTCCATGGATCTCCGCTGCGCGCCCGTTGTAAAATGCTTTTTTTCCCGAGTCGTCATTTTTTATCATGATTATTCGTGCACCCACTTTTAATGCAAGATTTTCTTCAGCCGGCAAAACGTCTCTTGGAAAGTCTCCGGAGAACGTAGCTTTATAATGATATAATTCACCGGGCAGGGCATCGAGGTTTTCCTGGTTGATTCGGTTAACTATCTTGTGATGCGTAGTAATTGTTATGTAGTCCTGGTCAGCGATAGCTGTTGTTTCGCTGTAACGCTCATTAAGCCGGTCAAGCATTGGCTGGGTAAAGTTTCCCATTCGGACGCCATTCAAAAGTTCGACAAATGCATTATCGGTTTGCCGGTAGACTTTCTCCAATTCGATATTAACAAATCCTGATTTCTTATAGGCAAAACTTTCAAAAAAATAAGGGCTTTGATAATACTTACCAAGAATTGACCAGTGTTCTTTGATTGGCGGTAACTGCAGGGGATCACCAATGAGTAAAAGCTGGATTCCTCCAAATGGCTTATCTGTCAAATTTATGCGTCGAAGCGTCAGGTCAAGAAAATCCAGTGTGTCGGCTCTTACCATACTGATTTCATCGATAATTATCAGATCTAGAGCCCGGATAAGCCTTAGCTTATCCGCACTAAATTTATGAAGTAACTGATCTTTTGAAAGGTCTTCCTGGACTTCAGGAACGATAGGACCAAAAGGTATCTGAAAAAAAGAGCTCATCGTAACCCCGCCCGCATTTAAGGCGGCTACAGATGTAAAAGCAACAACAACAAAGTTTCTTGTTGAGGTATTTTTGAATTGCTGGAGAAGCGTAGTCTTTCCGGTTCCAGCTTTTCCGGTCAGAAATATATTAGTGCCTTCATTATTGAGCAGCTCCGTAAAAAAGTCTTTTATTTCCATCATCAGTCAGCAGTTGCCTCTACCAACATCAAAGATAATATAAAAGGTACTGTACCTATAATGGGATATTTATGCTTGACTTCTAAATGATTGAGTCAAAAATATTCGCATACCTTAATTATAAAATTGATTTAACATTATATTTACACCATACCATAGCACACCAAAAGTCGTTGAACTGGAAGGTAAAAAACCTAGTATACGGTTGAGCAGTTACTTTTTGAATAACGTTAAAAAACATCAAAGACAAATCAGTCATGGATCAGCCGTTTATGAAACTCAGGCTCGGGCTTTCCGGCGATAAGAGCTATTACCTGCGAAACGGCACCGAAGACTATTTTAAAAAAATGCGGGCCGCCTATAAGGATATTCAAGAGGATATCACGTCCGAATACGCTTATTTTGCATTTTTTACACTTTGCTCGGCAACGCTTGAATATTCCCTGAATTTTGTTCTGGCCGATTATTGTTTGGAGCAATTTGGCATGGAGCGGTACAAGACTTATCTGGACGAATACATAAAGTTGAGTTTTAAAAACAAACTATTACTCCTGCCACATATCATCTCCAATGGAAAATTCGTGATGAACGAGGATTGTTTTGCATTTAAGCGGCTTGGAGAGATGATACACTTGCGGAATCAGCTGATGCATAACAAAGAATTTTTGGTGGAATTTGATTTGCCGTTAAATTTCAAAGTTGAAGACGGTGGCCTTATCGTTCCGGAAGGCCAGGAATCTATTGAATTTAACATTGAGATGAAGGACACGCCTATTCAAAAGTTAAACAAAGAGAACTGTATCTATTACGGTAACGCTATGGGAGATTTTAAAAAATATTTGATGACCCCTGCAGTTACAGATGGCCTAAAAGCCAATAAAATGATCAAAGTGCATTACGCCTGAGAACAGGAAGCGTATCTTCAGATTGTAACGGAATTCTTAACGCAATACATTGAGCTGGTCTACCAACAAAGGACAACTGAACATTATCTAACTTATATGAGTTTGGTAAACATAATTGTTGAGTATCTAAGTTATTGGAGTGACCCAGCAAGCCATGTCTCGGGAGCCCCGAACGCTTGCCGGGGCGGCACCCGGACCGACATGCTTACACTACGTCATACATATTAAATATAGCCATGCTGAAATAATATCTGTGGGCAGGTTTTTAAGTTTGTCTCATTAAAGATTTTAGCAAATAGAAAAATACAATCAAACCTCTGAAGGGATCGGTTAATCGGACAGGACGCTGAAGAATTTCACGGCAAGGGTGACAAAGCAGCTGGCACAAGGTTAACTAACGGCCTCAAAATTAAAAGCAATTCCTGGAAAATTATCCGGCCAGGTAATAGAATTGGAAAACAAAGACAAATAAGTACTTCCACTTTATGATAGACCAGTTACTTTAAAAATCCAACAAATCCTTTAATGGAATTTCCAGCCCCTTCGACAATTCAATCAAACTCATAAACGTCAAATTGATCTCGCCCTTTTCATATCTCTTGATGTCAGCATGTTCGATATTGCATTTTGCTGCTAATTTCCTGAGTGAAAGATTTTTGTGTTTGCGCAGCGCTTGCAAATGGCGGCCAAATTTTATTAAATGATCATTTGAAGAATCTTTTGCCATCGCAGTCGCAGGAACTGCGGGAAAAATGGCGGTTTTACAAACAAATAGTGTTGTGCTTTAGCACACCATTTGTTATGTTTGACCAACAGAAAACCGGAACGCGATGATGCAACATAAGAAAACCAAGTCTATTGAATTAAACAGGCAATATTATTTTGCAATGGCTCTTTTGTTTTTGTGGTTGCTGTTATTCCTGGCGGTGCAATTCAAGCTGATTAAATAGCAAGGATATTTTTTGTGATTTAGAAATCCAATAACTCCTTTGCTTCTACCCCCAGACCTTTTGCTAATTCAAATACTGTTGATAATCGAATATCGAATTTTCCATTCTCTATTTTCGAAATATTGCTTTCATTTAAATCACATCTATAGTCCAAATCGATTAAACTAAAGCCTTTGCTTTCTCGAATTTTTTTTAAATGTGATCCAAAGTTCTTTTTTAAGACTGAATGATCTTTGGGGGCCATACACTTTGTTGTGAATTTGTTAAAGTGATACCTTTTTGATAAAAAATACACGGTAATATATTACTGTATTTGAAAAATTATTTTTATATTTGATTCTGATAGACTTAACCTATTTATAGAAATAAGTTGAATTTACATAAATTGCGAAACTTCAATTAATTCGAAGCATTCGCACTGAAGATCTCGTTTTAGAAAACTGGTAATTTTTTAAAGGGAACGAGAGGTAGGTGAAATGCTCACGTCATAGGCGTGGGCTCACTTATCCGTTCCCGGGTATACCAGTACCTCTAAGACGATAAGCTGAGTTCCACGCCTTAATTTTGGGGCGAAGACCAGCTTGCTATTTTATCAGAAATGGAAGCGGTATTCATCAATAAAGACCTGACATCTGCATTACCCCTGAAAAAGGTGATGGACGCCTTCTTTAGCGCCAATACCCCCGAAACCGTCAAGAGCCTCTTCTGGAGCATGTTCCAGTGCTGGGTCACCAAAGACTGCAACCTCAAAGCCGAAATATCCGATGAAGAAATCGCCCTGTTCTTCGATCAGTTAATGGACCTGGTGGCCGCGGCTTACCTCGTACACCAGGCCAGCAGGGTTCCGCCAGCGCAGCAGGAGGGAAGCGGCCATGAGTAACCATCCCGTCCAATCCTGGCTGCTTTTGATTTCACCGCCTGAGTGATCTGGTAATTTTGCCTTAACCGACCGCTAAACAATTTATTTTATCATCTAAACTCAACTTAAATGAAGCAAAAAATATGCTTACTGGGACTGCTTTGCCTTTTTTTCACCGCAAGCGCCCAAACCAGCTACGAAGACCAGGGACTGCAAACAGGCGCAGCCGTCCCAGATATTCTTATCAAAAACGTCGACAATAACGGGGCTGATTCACTGAGGCTTTCCTCGTTCGGCGACAAACTCGTGATCCTCGATTTCTGGGCCACCTACTGCGTCCCCTGCGTCGCTCACCTGCCCGTACTCTTTGCACTCCAAAAAAAATACCCCGGCCAGGTACAGATCTTGCTCGTCAACAGCGACAATACGCATGAGAGCACCCAGACAGTCGAAAAGTTCCTCAAAAAGCGCGAACCCTACTACAGGTTCGTCAGCATCACCAGCGATACCGCGCTCGCCAGATTATTCCCGCACCATACCCTCGGGCACAGCGTATGGATCCGGAACAACCGCGTACTTGCGATCACCGACCCCCAGTACGTCACCGAAGAAAATATAAAAAAGTTCCTCGTCAGCAAGGCCGCAGCGCTTCCCAAAAGAGTGGAACTGAAGTACAGCGTCCTGCAGCCGTTATTTGACCAGCCCGCCATCGTTCATGATACCGCTTTATACCGAACCGTGCTCACCGGTTACCTGGACAATTTTCACGGCAACTTCTTCGGCGCCGACGAAAACGGGCTATATACGCGGATCACGCTGATCAATAACCGGCTGACCAGCCTTTACCGGCTCGCGTTCCCCGAATTCAGCCATTTCGAAGAAACCCGGTGTATCCTCAACGAAAAGCGGGAAGCGGATGATCCGGTCAGTTCCGGCGACTGGCGCCGGCATCACCTATACACGTATGAATCCATCTTTCCGCCATGCGACAGAACCAGGGCTGTTCAACTGTTCAGGCAGGACCTTAAACGGTACTTCCATCTTCATATCGACAGTGAGAAACGGGCAGTCGCCTGTTTTGTCATCCGGAAAGGCGATATAAAACAGCTGCATATGGCCGCCGCAGGCTCAAAATCGGCTACGACCATTTTCCAGAAAAGCGGCGCCCCGGTTGAATTCAGCGCGAAAGCCATCGGCGATATCGCCCGGAACCTGGAATCGGTAACCAAGCTGTTTTTCCTCGATGAGTCCGGCGTTACCACCAAAATAAATTTGACGCTGCCCGCGGACCTTGGCATGGCGTCCATGACTGTCGCATTCAAGCGACAAGGGCTTGTCCTCAGCCGGGAGACCAGGCCACTTTATTTCTTCGTGCTGTCAGGCCCGGATAAGCCCCAATCATTCACCCATAACCATCATAATTTATGAAAACTGTATACACTTTGCTATTATTCCTTTTGCCGTTCGCCTGCTGGGCGCAAACCATTACCGGTACGGTCAAGGATACAAAGAACGAGCCCCTGGAGGGCGTGACCGTCCGGGTGATCGGTTCGGATAAACTGACCTTTACCAATGACAAAGGCGAATTTAAAATGACGGTAAGCAATCCAAACGCCGTCATCCGGTTTACGGCCACCTTTGCCGAGACGCTGGATGTTCCCCTGGCGGGTCAAAAGAATTTGACCGTTATCCTGAAAACGAGGCTGAACAGCCTCGACGAAGTCCAGGTCATCGCTTACGGAACCAGCACGCAACGTACTACCGTCGGGTCGATCTCCAAGGTATCTGCAAAGGACATCGAAGAGCAGGCAGTAACCAATCCCCTGGCCGCCCTTGAAGGACGTGTGCCGGGTCTTTTAATTACAGCCACCAGCGGTATGCCCGGCTCCGCCTTCAATGTCCAGATCCGCGGCCAGAATACGCTGAACCCCGACCGGACGGCTAACCAGTTTGCCCCGGTCGACAATCCCTTATTTATCATCGACGGCGTACCCTTTGCCGCGCAAAACACGAACCTGAACCAGTTCGCTTCTATTGTTTCACCCGGGGCGGGCGCTGTGTATAATAACCACTATGGCGGCGTCAGCCCCTTTAACAGCCTGAACCCCGCAGACATCGAAAGCATCGAGGTACTCCGGGATGCCGACGCGACCGCGATCTATGGCTCGAGAGGCGGGAATGGCGTGATCCTGATCACGACGAAAAAAGCAAAAGCCGGAAAAACGCAGTTCGACCTGAACGTGCTTGACGGCGTCAGCGTGACGGGCAGCACCATGCCGATGATGAACCTTTCACAGTATTTGCAAATGCGCAAACAAGCGTTCGCGAATGATGGTTTGACACCGAACAACGTCCTTTACGACCCTGCCTTTGCGCCCGACCTCACCGTATTCGACACGACCCGATACACTAACTGGAAAAAGGTTTTCTATGGCAACACAGCCCGCAACCTGCGTGTAAACGCAGCGCTTTCGGGCGGTTCCGCCAATACCCAGTTTCACCTTGGCGCCGGGTTTAATAAGGACACTTATATTTTGCCCGGCGATTTTGCCGACAACCGGATCAGCTTTTCCGCCAACATCCACCATACTTCAGAAAACAAACGGCTGACCGTTGATTTTTCGTCCAGCTATTCCTATGACCGCAACAATTCGGCCGCCGATCCCAGGGCGCTGTCAGCCATCACGCTGGAACCCGACTACCCCAGCCCGGTTGATTCAAAAGGCAACCTGAATTGGACCTATAACGGCATCCCGCTGGACGGGTCGTATGCCGCCTACAATCCCTTCGCCTACCTGAAGGAAAGCTATTTCACGGAGAACAGCATGCTGAACAGCAACCTGCTGGTCAGCTACAAGATCATCGACGGGCTCACCTTCCGGACAAGCCTGGGCTATAGCAGCCTCCTCAGCCAGGAATATTCAGGTAACCCCCTGGCCGCTCAAAACCCCGGCTACGGGCCGGTCGCGACCGCACAGTTTGGCAACAACAACTACAGTACCTGGATCGTTGAGCCGCAGCTGGAATACCGCAACTCGTTTAAGAAGGCCGTTTATGATTTGCTGGTTGGGACAACCTTTCAAAAAGAGACCAACGCACAGACGCAGGTAGAAGGTACGGGTTACATCAATGATGACCTGATCAACGCTATTTCGGGTTCAGCGACCCAAACAGCTTCTGACAGTTACTTCGATTACCGCTATACCGCGCTCTTCGGCCGTTTTAACCTCCGCTGGGACAGTAAATACATCATCGATGTGACGGGCAGGAGGGACGGATCGAGCCGGTTCGGGCCCGGCAAACAATTCGGCAACTTCGGCTCGGCGGGCGGCGCCTGGCTGTTCGGCGAAGAACGGGCCGTCAAAGATCACCTTTCCTTTCTAAGCTATGGCAAGCTGCGTGCGACGTATGGTATCACGGGCAACGATAAGATCGCCAATTATCAATATTTATCGCTTTGGGCGCCAACCGCCTACAACTATAGCGGAACTGCCGGCTACCTGCCGCAAAACCTTTACAATCCGAATTTCGGCTGGGCGACCACGAAGAAATTGGAACTGGGCGCGGAGCTGGGCTTTTTGAAGGACCGCATTTTATTCAGCGCCGCCTGGTTCCGCAACCGGTCCGGCGACCAGCTGATCACCTACCAGCTTCCGACCCAAACCGGTTTCGGCAACGTGCTGGAAAACTGGAACGCCATCGTACAAAATACCGGTATTGAGCTGACGCTGCAGGTAAGCCCTTTCAAAAGCGACAGGTTCACATGGAATTCCTCGTTCAATATGACGATCCCGCAAAACAAGCTGGTTTCGTTCCCCGGCCTGGCGCAATCCCCCTATTCGACCACCTACGTGATCGGCCAGTCGCTGACCGTTCAGGAAAAATTCCGGTCGGCGGGCGTGGACCCGCAGACGGGCCTGTTTCAATTTTACAACGCGCAGGGACAAATCACCGGATCCCCGGTGGAAGGCAGCACCGGAAAATTCAATGACTTCCGGAACATCGGCAACCTCGACCCGAAGTTTTACGGCGGATGGTCGAACAATTTCACCTGGAAACGGCTCCATCTGGATGTTTTTCTCGAATTCAGAAAACAGATGGGGGTAAATTATTTAGGGCAAGTCTATACTTTTTTACCCGGCACGGAAGTGAACCAGCCCGCAGCCTTGCTGAACGCGTGGACCCGCCCGGGACAGGGTACCAATATCCAGCGTTTCAGTTCGCAATACGGGCAGGCAGCGACCGAGGCCCGTTATTTCGAAGAGTCGACCGGTGCTTACGGCGACGCCTCCTATATCCGGTTCAAAACGATTTCGCTCTCCTATAATTTGCCCGCGGCCTGGATCCGGAGGCTGAATATCACCGGCCTCAAACTTTACGCGTCCGCGCAAAACCTTTTTACCATAACGGACTACAAGGGCAACGACCCGGAAACGCAGAATTTTTATGGCGTCCCGGTGCTCAAAACGGTGACCTGCGGTCTTCAGCTTACACTTTAACAGACAAACCAGATGAAAAATAACTATCAACCCCTATTGATTGTGATGACGATCTTCCTTTTTTCGGCCTCCTGCAAGAAGTTCACCGATGCCGGCCAGCCAAAAAACCAGCTTACTTCCGCCGAAGTCTTCGCCGACAGCACCGATGCGAACTCGGCCGTGCTGGGCCTTTACGTGAACATGATGCAATCGTTCGCCTTGAATATCACTTCCGGCGGAATGACCCTTTACCCTGGCTTATCCGCCGATGAGCTGACGCAAACCGCGGCCAATGCCACGGTCAACGAGTTCTATATCAATAACATTTCGCCGGCCAACACGGCGAACGGCAATCTATGGACGTCCGCCTATAAGAATATCTACGTCGCCAATGCGATCATCGCCGGCGTGTCCTCACCGAATATGTCCGCGGCAGCCAAAAACAGGATAACCGCCGAGGCCAAGTTCCTGAGAAGCTTTATTTACTTCAACCTCGTCAATCTTTATGGTGCAGTGCCACTGGTCACGACGCCTGATTACAGCATCAGCAGCGTCGTTTCCCGAACATCGCCCGACGTTATTTATAGCCAGTTAATAACCGATCTGCAATTCGCCGAATCCAACCTGCCGGCGCTTGCTTCCGCCAATGACAGGGCCACCAGCTATGCGGCCTCGGCGCTCCTCGCTAAAATCTATCTTTATAACGGCAGGTATGATCTCGCGCAAGCCGAAGCGTCAAAAGTGATCAATTCCGGCGCGTTCAGCCTCGTAGCTGATCTGAACGGTGTATTCCTTGCCGGCAGCAGCGAGACGATTTTTAAGCTCGACCCGGTCGTCCCAGGCAAACCGACCTGGGAAGGCTATACTTTTGTTCCGTCATCGCCTTCCGTGCTGCCCAAATATGCATTGACTGCCACCCTGTACAATGCTTTCGAAGCGGGCGACCAACGGAAGACAAAATGGATAAAGCTGAATACCGTGCGCGGCAAACAATATCCCTATCCGTATAAATATAAACAATACACCTCCCCGGGTACACCGGGAGAAGATGAGGTCGTCTTCCGCCTCGCTGAAATGTACCTGGTCAGGGCCGAGGCCGAAGCCAATCAAAACAATGTGGCAAGCGGCATTCAGGATGTAAACGTCATCCGCAACAGGGCGGGGCTGGCGAATACGAGTGCTAACGACAAGAACAGTTTGCTGGCAGCGATCGCGCAGGAAAAGCGCGTTGAGTATTTCTGTGAGTGGGGAAACCGCTGGCTGGACCTCAAACGCTGGAACCTGGCTAACCAGGTACTCAGTACGCAAAAGCCCAACTGGACCACAAATGCCCAGCTGTACCCGGTTCCTGCCTCTGAAATAACCAGGAATCCGAACCTGGTACAAAACCCAGGCTATTAAGCAAGAAAGGCTGCCCCCGGGGGCAGCCTTTCTTGCTTTTTATTAATCTTCCGTACCGGGGGTTACTGCGGGGACCTGGGAATCATTGATTAACTGGTTCGACCCGTTGACCTGGTTAGCATTGAAGCCGGACACGCACTGGTGAACGTTCGTGTCCGGGCACCCCTCGTCGGGCGGGGTTGTGCCCTGGCCTTCGTAGGTTGCATCGGACGCCTTCGGGGGAGATGACAATCCATAAGTCCCTGAAATAAGAAACCATTTGTAACTGGTAAAAGCGCGCGCTTTGCCTGGTGAAGTAAATGCGCTTACGCCGATGGCAATCACCACTGCCAGAATTCCTATGATCTTTTTCATTTTATGGAATGCTTTTATACATCAAAAAACATTCAGAAAAACTTAACGTGAATTAAACGATTTTCGCCTACTCTGATTACAAGTTTTCGGCTCCCCTTGTGCCTGTAGCTGAACACGGTTAGGTTACAGACCTATTAAATACCTGATCTCCGGGCGTTCCTCCTTTCCCTGTATATGATATAAATGCCAGCGGCAGTCAACAGCAGGAACAAAAGATTAAACAGCAGGTGGGTTTGCCAACCCATCTTTCTGAAGATGCCCCCGCAGGAGCACGGAACCCGGCCCAGCGTTTTAGAAATCGCAAGGCCGATGTAAACGGAGAAGGCAAGCAGTGCCGCGCCGGAAAGATAAAACCCGGCCAGCCTGGTTTTATCAAAGAATAACGAAATCGCTATGACCAGTTCAAAAGGGGGCAGCAGGTAGACCAGGTGGTGTTTTAAAAAGGGCGGCAGCAACTGCTTATCCATCTGCACCGTGAAAAGGCCGAAGGCCATCAGCTTGCTGGTGGCCGCATAGACCCATAGCAGGATGAGCAGAAAGCAAATTACCGGTAAAGAAGTTGACGGGATTTTCATATCAATGAAGGCTGGGTTAAAGGTATAGTGCCCTCAATGACAGAGAATGTCACTCTCGTTCTTTAATAAAATATTTCTTTTGCAAGCGGTCATACTGAATGTCGTGGCCCTTATCCCGCAGGTGGTTCAGCATTCGTTTGATCGTCCTCGTACTACAGCTAAACCGGGCGGCGCAGGCCTCCAGGGAGCGGAAACGATTTTTATGGATCAGCTCCAGCACATATTCGAGCCGCTTTTCGTACGATCTGTAATCCATGGCCACTTCTCCTGTTTGAACAGTGAAAGTGGAATTTAGGGAGAGGATAAGCTATAACTTAAGCTTGTAAATTAATTCTGCGGTATGTTTGATATGTCACTGTGCCCGGCTTTGAACAGCCGGTCCGCTTCCGTTCTTCTTTTTTGGAGACTGCCGAGCCAAAGCCGCCTTAGTTTATAAAGCGTGCGCCTGATAAAATCCTGATTGATACCGATGCCGTATTTTGGTTTGGGCATAAGCTCGAAAGGAGATATCTCCAGGATCTCGGCGATTTCGTAAACGCGCCGGATGCTCATCTCGGTTTCATCCCGTTCAAGTTTGGAGTAAGCGGCCTGGGAAATATCCAGCATGTACGACATGTATTCCTGGCTGTAGCCCTTCGTCAGCCGCCGGATCCTTATTTTCTCTCCTATGCTCATTATTTGAAGATTATCCTATAAGCAAATGTAATAAATTACAAATTGTGGTTTTAGCATTCCATCTTAACCAAAGGGACATTTACATCAATTCCCAATAGGGGGAAGAAACTTTAAATTCTCATAACCATGAAAGAGCTATCGGATGCCGATGCCGGGGATTTTACCGGCGGCGCAAGCCAGTGCGCGACCAACATCGCCTTTTCCGCTTCCTTCGGGGGCCTGTTCGGCGGGGCCGGGGCAGTGGTGGGTGCCATTGCCGCAGCCACCGGGCCGTCCTGCCTGGGATGGTGGTAAGCTATCAATCCCACCAGGGAAACTTTAGACGAAACGCTATAAATCATGATTTATAGCGTTTTTTTATTCTTACCCAACGGGTCCCGGGAAGCTCTGGTTACAAAGGCTTAAAGGATGACCTAACTAATGGAATATCCGTGGACTCTAATAATTTTTGAAGCTGTCTTTTGGCTAACCGGACTTTTCAACAATTGCGCAGAAGTCATAATTATTATTTTTTGAGATAATATTAATCAATCGATTGATAATCAATACTAAGCAACAGTTAAATATTATCTGTAAAGAAAATTCCAATCTTTTCCGAAAATTATAATTATTAAATTATCGTAAATGGATAATAAATTATCCATAACTATATTTTAAAATATTTTAAACCCTTGATTATCAGATATGTTGTTTGTTTTAATCATCTCAATTAAAACACTTACCTATTATGAAAAGATTATTTCTCCTGAATTGCATGTTTTGTGTAATTGTTTTTACTGCAAATGCGCAGAATTGGTTTCCTAACTCGGGAAATGTAGGCATCGGAACCACGAGCCCGGTCCAGACACTGGACGTGAACGGTTCCATTAACCTGGTACCGACGACCTCTTCTTCGCTGGGGGTAATTTATATCGGTGGCACCATGCAGTTTTTGCATAATTACAGCTCTACCGGAAGTGACGGGCATAATGTTTTCCTGGGAGGATCCTCGGGTAACTTTACAATGGCTTCCACCACCGGAAATTCATACCAGGCATCGGGTAACGTGGGGGTAGGTTTCTATACATTAAGCAGTCTTACACAAGGTTATGACAATGCGGCTTTTGGCGTTAATTCACTAAACGCAAATACGACCGGGTTCGGTAACCTGGCCATCGGATCGAGATCATTAATTTCGAATACCTGGGGATACCGCAATGTGGCGCTGGGCACCTATTCGCTCCAGCAAAACGTAGGGGGCGCGGATAACGTGGCCATAGGCTACGGTTCCGGCGAAAATGCCTCCGGTGCCAGCCTCACCGGTTTGAACGACTGTACCTTTATCGGCTACCGTACCGTCAGCACAGCCGACAACATATCTAATTCGATCGCCATTGGTGCGAATGCCCAGGTTACCCAGTCTAATGAGGTCGTGATCGGAAGCCCGACCGTTACGACCACCGTCTTGCAGGGCCAGGTGGGCATCGGCACCTCCACACCTCGGGAAGCCTTGTCGGTGAACGGCAACATCCGCTCCAAGCAGGTGAAGGTAGAAACAGCCAACTGGCCCGACTATGTATTTAAAAAGCAATACACGTTGCTGCCTTTATCAGCAGTAAATACCTATATCAAACAAAACCACCACCTGCCGGAGATCCCATCCCAGGAGGACATCGAAAAAGATGGTCAGAACCTGGGCGAAATGAACAAGCTACTGCTAAAGAAGGTAGAGGAGCTTACTATGTACATGATCAAAAAGGATAAGGAGATGAAAGTAATGCAAATGCAAATAAATCATTTGAAGCACACCTTTCATAATTATACAGTTGATCACAAATTAAACCATCAAGCAACACGCTAAAAAGTAACATCAACGATAAATTTTCCTGTATGAGAGCGACAGCATCGAGCAGGAAATTTGATTTAGCCTTTTAGCTATCGAATTACTAATTCCTTCTATAAACAAGAAATTTAGGCACAACCAATTACACCATTTGTTATGGCTATCAAATACCAAAATAAAACTTTCAAGATAGTTTTGTTTACTCTTGTAGTATCGCAGTTGACCAAACCGTTAATGGCCCAAAACCAGGTTGTAGGTCCCCAACTCGTTAATGTCATTCACCCATCGCCGACGGTCATGGCCATGCAAAAATATGGCGATATCCCAGTTAGTCCCTATACGGGCGTCCCAAATATTTCGATCCCGCTATACACGATTAAATCGCACGATATAACTGTGCCCATTTCTTTAAGCTATCATGCTTCCGGAATCAAAGTCGCGGAAGAAGCCAGCAACGTTGGCCTGGGATGGGTGTTAAATGCCGGGGGAACAATATCGAGAAATATTTTAGGAACAGACGATTTTTTGAACGGTACCTATTTCAATTCAATTACTCCTCATCAACCTGTCATGGACTTCACGAATGGAAAAGGGCCCGCATTCAGCTTGCTTTCCTACATATTTTATCCGCCCGGCCCTCATTGCCAAGTCCAAACATTTGATGAGACAGGCCCACAGACCTTGCCGCCGCCTCTTGATCTGACCGATAACCTGACAGTGTTTCCGTTCACCGATTTTCAACCAGATCAGTACTATTTTAATATTTCTAATCTAAGCGGAAAATTTATTTTAAAAAGAGATTTTACCGCCGTGTTGCAAAACCAGGAAAAACTTAAGATAGAGTGTGTTAACACTGACGGAAGTGTTTGGAAGATTACCGGCCTTGACGGCACGGTTTATAACTTCAACAATGTCTATGAACAAAACTACAATAACGATAATCCGGGCGATAAACATAAATCTGCCTGGTATTTGACCAACATCACGTCTCCCACCGGAAACCATGTTGATTTTCATTATACGGTGTTACCATATGGGTTAACGATGAGCAGCACCTATTCAGAATCAACCGAGGCCTTCGAGATTTCACCCGATCCGCACGACACTCAAACGGACAGGTTTCCAGACATGCACAAAGAGGTTTATGGCAATATCTACTCTAATGTAATTCTTAGCGATATCGAATATGATAATGGAAAGGTGGTGTTCAATTATTCGGATAACCGGGATGATTTGCCTGGTGACAAAAGACTTGAAAGCATCAGCATCTATAAAAAGGACAACCAGGGCAATCTGAGCAGTATGCCTATAAAAAGTGATTCGTTCACATACGATTATTTTACTGCTATTGACGTCAATAGCAACGACAGATATAACAGCTCGACCGGAAATCCACTTAAAAGACTTAAACTCACTGGTATTGTTGAAAACGGTTATTACAACGGGCAACTGGTTCCGGGAAGTCCATATGCATTTACCTACTACGAGACCAATACAAATTCGCTCCCGCCGAAAGATTCATTTGCCAGGGATCATTGGGGCTATTTTAACGGAAAAACGCTGAATACAACATTTATACCGACATTTTATAACAATAACGGCACCTCTATCTACGATTATTACGCCGGGTACCCGGGGCCGGAACGTGAACCGGATCCGGCATATACTCAGGCTTTTTCATTAAAAACGATCACTTATCCGACTGGGGGCTCGACCGACTTCCAATATGAGACCAACGACTTTGACGAACAAAAGTCTATTATTAATGACAACTCAGCCTATTCCAGGCAATCTACGATTGTAAAGCAAACCGCCAATTTCACCTATTACAATGATACCCATCAGTATTATGGCTCCAATAGTTTAGATATGACGAATGAATTTAAAAATTCCAGCGGGAATATTATCCCGGGGTCGTTAGATTGTACTTTTCGGCTTTCCGGAGGCCAGGGACCTATAAATTCCCTCCAGCCAAATTTAATGTATATTTCTTTTAATGACTTATCTGGCAATGAGGTCCTTCATATTGATCCCGGTTACTACGACACATCGCCCAACACTACGGGCCCATATGTTTCTTACGACCCCGGATCCTCTATTATTGAAGTTCATAATATCCCGTTTGAACTTCAGCCCGGCAAATATACGTGGACGGTATATTGCAACAATACCAGCTACGCGCAATATTTGATGGATGCGCACAGTATTGTAAACTGGTACACTCAAGTTAGTTCAGACCCGGGGAACGGCGATAACAGCATTACATATTCGCAAGGTGGCGGCCTCAGGGTACTGCGAATTACAGATCACGATGGGATTAATTCTGCCCATGATAAAATTAAAAAATTTATCTATCACTACACAGCTTTAGGAAGTGACAACGCCATGCATGAATATAGCTTCGGGCGGCGGATGGCGAAGCCACAGTATTCTTTTTGGCAGCCTACATATGACATTTTTTTTATTACTATGAGCGAAGGTTCCTATTCCATTCAATACTATGATAACCTGCACCTGATGCGTTCATCTGACAGCAATATCGGATTGAATGGTTCAGCCGGCGGAGTTGTTGTCGGTTATGATCAGGTTACATTACTTTATGGCGAAAACGGCGAGAATGGAAAAACGGTTTACAATTATCTTAATGACCCGGATTATGTGCCAGGGTATGTAAATACCTATGGCGTGCAAGAAAGACCGCCATACGCCTCTGATTTCCCGAACACCGGTAACGGTTCATTGACGAACCAGATTGATTATGTTAATAATGCCGGGGTTTTTACTAAGGTAAAAGAAGTCACGAACACTTACTCTTATATCCAGGCAAATGAAAACATAGTATACGGGATGGAACGCCGTCAAAAAGTTTATAATTTATTTTTGGACGGAAGCCCAACCAGCTCGGATCCTACAGTAACCGGTATGGGAACACCAAGGCCGTGTGATAACCTGGAGTTGTTGGCATACAGGGTTCTTGGATCAGAATTCAAGTATTTGTTCTCGAGTGACGAAAAATTATATAACCAGGGTGACGAGACTAAGTTTGTTGAAACATTAACGTATTACTTTCATAATAACCCCAATCACCTTTTAACAACAAGTACGGTTACGGTAAACAGCAAAGGAGAAAAAATTACATCGGCGGTCACTTACCCGCTTGATTTTACAACGACAAACAACACTCCGTTATCGCAGGCCATACAGGCAATGCAGCTTAATAACATCGTGAATGCACCCATTGAAACATACGTAGTTAAATCGAACAGCGATTACAGTAACCCCCGGGTAATTTCAGCACTATTAACGGCTTATAACCCTGCAAACTTATTACCAACTACCTTATACCAGATGCAGTCGACCGCACCAGTCACTAATTTTTTGCCGCTTGCCATCTCGTCAAGTTCAACTGCGATGGATCCAAGTTATAAGCCGGTTATTTCCTTTGATAGCTATGATAATCACGGAAATATTTTGTTACAGCATAGAATAAACGGCCCTTATAAGTCGTACGCTTGGGGATATAACAATAATTTTCCAATTGCGGAGATGACAAGCTCAGTTCCTTCACTAGCTTATACTTCATTTGAAGACCCGGCCAATAACATTGGCAGTAACCAAAATTGGTCATATTCAGGATGGCTAACACTCGACCGTACCTGCCCTACCGGTATATATTGTTATAATCTGGCCAATGGCGGAATTTCATGCACAGCAAGTATTTCAGCTGCTAACTCCTACATTATTTCCTACTGGACCAAAAATGCAAGCTCTTTTACCATTCCCGGAACGATTGCGGGCTATCCAAAACAAGGATCGACTATTAATGGGTGGACGTATTTTGAGCATAAAATAACCGGACAAACAGCCGTAAGTATTACAGGTGCCGGGTTTATAGACGAGTTGCGGCTATATCCGGCTGGCGCTATGATGACAACTTACGCCTATGATCCGGGCGCCGGGATGACGGCGTCTTTAGACGGCAAAAGTAAGGCAACCAGGTATGAATACGATGGGTTTTTGCGCCTGCAGAATATAAAGGATCAGCTCGGGAATATCATAAAGAGCTTTTGTTACAGTTATGCCGGCCAGTCAACCAATTGTTACGTAGCCCCGGTGCTTTTTAGCAATAGCCTCCGGCAGCAAACATTTACCAAAACTTGTGGTAACGGCTATACCGGATCGCCTGTTACCTACACGATTCAGCCTGGTCAATACACCTCCACTAGTTCGCAGGCTGATGCAGACAATCTGGCCCTCGAGGATATCCAGGCTAACGGCCAAAACTACGCAAATGCCAACGGCACATGTTTACTTAACATTAATTTCTCAATCACGAACACTACTACGACACCCTATGAGATCAATTTTTCATCGGGGCAGCAAAGTTATACCTATGATTTTAATGGGTCGGTCAATACGACGATAACTGTGCCTTCGGGCACGTATTATCTGAACATTTATCCGCAAGGTTCCAATAATAACAATGTCTCCAGTAATATAACATTAGGCAACCGCCCGCCGGCAACCAATACGCCGAGAGCAAATTTTAACAATGTGAATATTTCGACCGGCGGTACCGATCTAACACTTACAATCAGCGGCAATTAACTCTATAAACCATGAAAAGCAACAACAATATATCAATGGGAGATAGCCGGCTGCAATTAACCATTTTATTTTTACTCTTTATTGCACAGGTCCATGCCCAAACGTATGTTAGCAGTCCGATGACAGGTACGCCTGCGGCGGGAACGTATTATAACGAAAGCAGCATTACGGTAACAGATGGCTTTTTGTTTACAGCCTCGCAGGGGCAAACGCTGATTCTTTTAATCCAGCCCAGAACGGATTGCACCTCTCTTGCTGTGAATCCGACGCAAAGTCAGAACTATATCTTAACCTCCACGCCAAGGCTTGGCGGTATTACTAGTGTCGCCGGCCTTACAGGGCAGAGCACCTGTCAGTTGATGCAAACGATACAATACTACGACGGGCTGGGCCGTCCGCTGCAAACCGTCCAGGTACAGGGATCGGCGCAGGGCAGGGATGTGGTGCAGCCTTTCGTTTACGACCAGTTCGGCCGGGAGGCAACCAAATATCTGCCGTATGCGTTGACCGGCTCTGCGGTAAGCGACGGCAGTTATAAGACGACCGCGCTTACCGATCAGCCGGCTTTCTATAATACGCCGCCCGCAGGCGTCACCCAAATGAGCACGCCGGTGGCAGGAACAGCCTTCGAACCATCGCCCCTGAACAGGGTTATAGAACAGGGAGCCCCCGGCGCTGACTGGCAGTTGGGCCAGCATACCGTAAAGATGATTTATGCCAGCAATGATGCCACCAGTCTAAGCAGCGGCACCGGCCGCTGGGCACGCTTGTATACCGTTGCCATCGACCCCTCCACCGGAGTACGAACCCTTGTGGACAACGGCAGCGCAGGTTATGCCGTAAACCAGCTCTACGTAACGATCAGCCAGAACGAGAACTGGAGCACCAGCCAAATCGATCCCCGGTTAAATACGACAGAAGAATATAAAGACAAGGAAGGGCACGTCATATTAAAGCGCACCTACAATTATAATACACCGACCAGTGCAATGGAATTGCTGAGCACATATTATGTATATGATGACTTCGGTGACCTATGCTATGTACTGCCGCCCATGTCCAATCCGGATAACGGGTTAAGCAGCGCCAGCAATCAAACCACACTTACCGATCTTTGCTACCAATATACTTATGATGAACGCGGCCGGATGGTGAGCAAACAACTGCCAGGTAAAGGAATTGAAGAAACCGTGTATAATCTGATCGATCAACCGGTTTACACCCGTGATGCGAACCAGGCCGGCCGGCAGGAATGGGCATTCGCCAAATATGACGCTCTGGGCAGAGTGATCATGACAGGCATCGAGACGTCCAACAACAATACCAGGACGGCGCTGCAAAGCAATGTAACCGCTGCATTAACCGCAGGGACGGCCGCGCAGTGGGAAACCCCTGCCCCCGGCAGCGGCGTACAGGGTTACAGCAATACCGCTTATCCTAACAGCGCCAGCATGATACCTTTGAGTGTGAATTACTATGACGATTACAGTTTCCAGGGTCAGCCGGCGGGCTTTGCGGCCCCGTCAGGATACAGCGTCATGACAAAAGGTTTGCTGACCGCGACCAAAACAGCTGTATTGAATACCATGTACAGTGCCACACCAGACATGCTGTGGACGGCACATTATTATGATGACTTTGGCAGGGCAACCCAAAGCTACAGCCAGCATTACTTAGGGGGTGTATTAAGTCCGTATAATTATGACCTTGTGACCAATAGCTTTGACTTCACCAACGAAGTCACGGCCGCCACGCGCCAGCATTTTACGGCCAATGCAAATAACACGGCAGCTACCCTCAAAGTGACCATAGCCAATACTTACGTATACGACCACGTGGGCAGAAAGAAGCAAACGCTGGAAAGCATCAATAACGGTACGAATGTAATGCTTTCTCAAAACGACTACAACGAAGCCGGACAGGCTATGACCAAGCATTTACACAGCACCGATAACGGATCCACGTTTACCCAGGATATCGCGTTTGCCTATAATGAACGCGGATGGCTGCTGAACAACAGTGCATCGCTTTTCACCGAGCAATTGCAGTATAACAGCAACCCGCTCAATGTAACAAGTTTCGTACCCCAGTGGAATGGGAATATTGCCAGCCAGACTCGCATGTCGGCTGGTATAGCCAATACCACCTACGTGTACGCCTATGATAACCTGAACCGGTTAACAGCGGGCACCTCAACCGATAATTTTAACGAATCGGGCATTAGCTACGACCTGGCCGGCAATATTAAAGCCTTGCAGCGTACCCTGAACGGCACGACGCCGATTGATAACCTGAGCTATACGTACACGGATAATAGCGGAAATTATACCAACCAGGTACAAAGCATTACTGACGCCTCACCGGATGTCAGCGGAAAGGGTTATCCAACAGGAACGTTTTCATACCAGTACGACAGCAATGGCAATATGAAACAGGATAACAGCAAGGCACTTACCATCGGCACCTATAATGTGCTTAACCTGCCGCAAAACCTCACCCTAAATAGCGCGGCCATCACCTATACTTACGATGCAACGGGAAGAAAGCTGCGCAAGGTAAGCACAGCCGGTGGCGGAAGCAACACAGATTATATTGACGGCATAGAATATGACGCAGGTGTGCTTAACTTTATACAAACCGAAGAGGGCAGGGCGTTATATAACAGTGGTAACATTAACTATGAATATAACCTCACTGACCACTTAGGGAATGTGCGGCTGACTTTTGATACGCATATCAGCACACCAACAGTCACCCAGCAGGATGATTATTATTCCTTCGGTTATGAAATATCCAGAGGAACCACGACGTCCCCTAAAAATGAATATCTTTACAATAAGAAGGAATTACAGGAGGACCTCGGCCAATACGATTATGGCGCAAGATTCTATGATCCGGTAACTGCAAGGTGGGGCGTGACAGACCCATTCGCAGAGAAATATCCTAGTTTAACGCCATACGCCTATGTCGCAAATTCGCCAATTAATTTAACAGATATAGATGGCCGGGATTGGGAATGGAACTGGAAAAGAGATAAAAAAGGAAATATTAATGGTTTAGATTTAGTGCTTAACGGAAAAATATTAGATAGAACCGGGTCGTATTCGGCCAAACAATTAGAAATGCTTAAAAATGATTATGTAAAAGGAATACAAGGTATGCTTAAAGGAAGCTTTGGTAAAGATTTCTCAATCACTACAACCGCGAACCTATCTGTGGTTTCATCAATGTCCGATGTTAAGAGTACTGACCATTTAATTAACATTATCTCCAATGACGCAATGGCTAAAAGTCAAGGAAAAAATGTAAATGGTGTTGGAGAAATGGGAGGGCTAAACATTTGGATGACTCAAAGAAGTGTTGATGAAACTCTTAAAACAGGTTCGGCAAGGGAGATAAGTCACGAATTAGGGCATACCGGTGGCTTGCCACATCCTGATGACCAAGGTAAAAATGCCATTGTATATTTGCCTAATTCAGGATATGATAATGGCCCAAATGCAAATAATTTTATGTGGGGATCTCAAGTTCAACTGACCAACTTCTATGGTATGAATCCAATGAATAATTCTCAGCCGGCAGTTAATTTCGGAGCAAACACTACTTATGTAGATCCTAACCAACTTTGGTCAGGAATATTTAGTAATTTAATTAATCATAAAATAAACCAACAATATGGAAGACCAGCGGTGCCACCTAAGGATAATACTTCGAATTAGTATGTTTTTATTTATTTTTTGTTCATGTAGTCAAAGAAATCAATACAAGAACCGTGTATACATAGATATTTACGGTAATTATAAAGATAGAGCTACAGTTAAATTTGATAACGATGTTATATTTGATAAAAAAGTTAATTCACGGCGTTTCTTAGATGTAATTCGAGGTCCGATTGTCTTAAATAAAGCGGAGATTAAAATTTACTTTTCGATAGACAGTAAGGATACTTCATTGATTTTTTCGTTAAAAAAGAATAATTACTTGTTTATTGGGCATTCGGATATTAGGCATGAATTTCAATTCTATCCAACTGATTCAATTAAGTTTTTTCATTCAAAAACAGATTAGCCGAATATAAGAAATGGTGACGTACAGGGTACAAAGGTTAAAAATGCGCTTAGCCATGTGATGAATCTGCCTACTGATGTGTTTGCCGTCAATCATCTAAAATAACGGGGAACAAAATGTTTTGCTTTTTAAATAGATTACGATGCGATCGGCCAGCCGACAACTGAACATTTACACAACACGGCCCTATTTTACATTAAGTTAAGTGCATAGGTCAGCGAGTCTTTCAGTCTTTTTTAGACGTAGGAGGATTGAAAGAATGGCAGACTTTCCTTTTCTTCAAGCTGATCTACAAGATCCATTTTCTCAAAAACGGACTTTTCATAAGAGTTCAACTCGTTAAATTTCATCCGCTTTATAACTTGCCAGGCTACGGGATCAATCAAGCCCAAAAGTTTAAACCCGCTTCAGGAACAACTTCCTTATGTTATTTATAATCCATGCGGAAATAACGCAAATGCCGCCGCGAGCCCCCCCGCAGCGCCAAAGAAATGCAGTTCATGATCGATCATCCCGTTCTTACTTCTGCGCTGATAAACAATCAGCACCAATATATATACTAGTCCTCCATAAATATTTTTGATCCCTCCGAAAACCGGGACATAAAAGGCGATATAATTTGGCTTAAGCAGTATAAAGCCGAACATGCAGCCCATGATCGATCCCGACGCGCCCGCGCTGGAATAACTGAAATCGTTTTTGTGTCTCAGGGTGGCAATGACCGACCCGGCCAGCATGCTGCACAGGTATATCAATAAGAATTTCAAGCTACCGTTTCCTGACGCCCTCCGCAGCGTCTCTTCCAGGTCAGAGCAGAAAATATACAGCATGAATTCGTTGAGCGCAAGGTGCAGCAGGTCGACATGGACCAGGTCTGACGTGAACAGCCGGTAATATTGTTTTTGATGGTAGATACTATAGGGGTGGAGTACCAGTTCCGGGAATATCCGTTTTTTTATAAACGCGGATAGGCTCACTGCCAAAATCAGGACCATCAGCACACAGGTCACCGGGAAGGAAGAAACAAAGCTCGGTACAAGTCCAGGTTGCATACGTATAATTTTTGTTTCGTGCAATAACTTTAACCAATAATTTACAGGTGGTCGTTATTGCGTATGGCACTTTTCAGTAGGAATTTTGCTTTGAAAATTTCTACAGGGATGAAATATACATCATATTTTTCAATATCGGTACTGTTGCTCGGACTGACCCTATTCCTGATTTATCTGACCAATCGTGACATCCTGACGGTTAATTTTTACGCAAACAGCGGCCAGCCGGCCCCGGATGTTTACACGGCCATCCAACGCTGGGTGTATCTTTTTTCCGCTTTATACCTGGTCATCAAGCTGCTTGCCATCACCGCACTTTTCAGCACGGCTTTGTACCTGAACAATTGCAGGGTGCCATTCGGTAAGATATGGATGGCCGTTACGGCCGCTGAATATATTTTCCTGGTACCTGCAGCTATAAAGATTTATTGGTTCCGTCATGATTATCCGAACGGCGGCCTTGAGGAATGGCACCGGTTGTATGTCCTTTCGGCATTGTCGATTGTAAAGGGTGTGCCGGCCGATTGGATCTACCCGCTGCAAACACTCAATGTATTCGAGGTCGCCTACTGGTTTATCCTGGCATTCGGGCTTCATAAAATCTCCGGGCTCACCTACGACCGGTCGCTCCGGATCGTCGCGACGACCTATTTGCCGGCTTTATTGATATGGGTGACCGGCGTCGTGTTTTGCTCGCTGCTGCTCTTTCCGCGGACCGGGTGACAAATTTACCGTTTAATATGAAAAGTATCTATTTTTTGCGTCATACGTTTACGAGGCAACGGGAGCAGAACGACTGCGGCGTCGCCTGCCTCGCCATGATCCTGCGGTATACCGGCCGTTACCGCGAGTCAGCATCGGTCAGGGAAAAGGCGGTGTCGCCTGCCGGTTTATCGCTGCTGGATATGAAACGCCTTGCCCATGATTTCGGACTGCAGGCGAAATGTGTCAGTATGGACATAACAGCGTTGCGGACAATCCGGCACGCTTGCATCCTGCATACGACGAATCCTTCCGGGGAAAATCACTTCATCGTTTGTTTTGCGCCGAAAAGAAGGCGCGACGGGTATTGGTACCCGGTGGCCGACCCGGCGAGATACCTTTATGATGAGCAGGAAGCGCTGCTTCAAAAAGCATGGAAAAGCAAAACCGCGCTTTACTTTGAGGGCCTGGTGCCGGGAAAGGTGCCTTTTGATCAAACCTCGCTGGGTTCGCTGCTCGGTCTGGGCGTTTTCCCCAAAGAGTTATGGACCGGGATCGTTTTGCTGAATAGTTGTACGGTGCTGCTCGGGCTTGCGATTTCCCTGGTTCTCCAGCGCGGGCTGGATGCCTATTTTTTAACAAACCGGAACGGTGTCATTTCGTCCGTCGTGGTCATGCTGCTGGTCATCAACCTGTTTAAGAACTTCGTCGTTTATACCCGGCAAAAAATCATGATTGTGTTGAATACGCAGATTAGCGGCGAACTGTTTAAAAGACGCATATGCCGCCGCTCTTTGACGGAAATTCAGCGCATTCAGCATGGACTGTCGGCGCTGGCGGCCGTCGTATTGTCTGACGGTTTGCTGGTCCTCCTCATCCTGTCCGGCATGTTTTATATATACCTGGCAATTGCAGTGGTCAACGCTTTTTGCCTGGCATGCGTTGCTGTTCTTGTGGCAATGCGTTTACCGGGACTCTGCTATGATTATGCCCGGCTGAACGAGCTTTCGGCTACATCGGAAAAACCGGCCGCCGATCACGGTCAGTATCTGGCGTACTTGAAAAAAACGGCATCGAAGATCAATAAAGCGAACTTAACCTATGAGACGATAGGTACAGTGGCGGTGATAACCACCTTCGTCTTCGGCCTGCGGAAGCTGCAGGCACAGGCGATGTCATACGCCACATTTATGGCGGTCGTTATTATGAGTTATTTTTTGACGGCGCTGATGCTGAGGATCAGCCAGGCCATTCCGGTTATTTCAGAAGGCGGCGAGGCCGCCAGGAATTAATTTATGGGGAAACTGCTACAAATTCCTGCTGAGTAAAAGTGATCGCCGGTGAACGGGCTAAGGCGGGGTTAACCATCAATTTCTACCCATGATTTTTAAATTTAGCGAAAGGCTGTATGCGGACCTGGAGGGTGCGCTCGGGCAGCTCAAACTGGCGGACGGGCAGCGGATCAGGCGGCTGGAAGAATCCGTGCTCACCTGTATAAAGTTCTTTACCCGCCTCCGGGATTTTTACAAGGAGCATGAACCGGAGAGCAAGGAAGAAAAGATTCGTTTCTTTAAGGACGTCAAACCCAAATTCAAGGGGATGCTCCTCTTTCACCGCGCATTGCTGCGCATCGAAACCCGGCGGGTCATCGGGGATAAGGCCGCATTGACGGATTATTACCTGGAGGAGGTGAAAAGCCTCACGCGCTATTTCGAGAACAACCTCGATTTTTACCGTTATGTGCGTTCCGGGGACACGTCGCTCGACGAACAATATTTCCTCCCGGGAATATTCAATGTCCGCCTGGACCCGGATGAAAACATCGTCGATGCGGACAGCGCGTTTGCTGCCAGCCATGATACCCGGCTGGCCTATATGATCGCGCACGACCTGCTGCTGGCCTGGCTGGAAAAAACCATCCTGGAACTCAGGAGCCGCGAAGAATCCGGTGTGTCCGCCTTTATCGAGGAGGAGACGATGACCTGGACGCAGACCAACACCGCCCTTACCGAGCTGGCCTACGCGCTCAAGGAAACCCATGCGCTTAACCAGGGAAAAATCTCTGTCGCCCGGATCGCGGCCTTTCTCCAGCGGGTGTTCCATGCCTCTCTCGGGAACATCTCGGACAACTGGAACTATATCTGCGAACGGGCGAACCGGACGATCTACCTCGATGAAATGAAAAAAGCCGTCCTGGAACGGATGGATAAAAAATTAAAATAAAAAAAACGCCTGCGACGTCGGATACGGTCGGATTTCCCCGCATTTTCTATAGGCCACTTTTGTACCGGCAAGGCAATGGAGCCCTGTCCAAATTCAAACGATTATGCTCTATGATTTCACCTGGAAACAATTCGGCGCGGCGCTCGGGGCAGCGCTGCTCGCCTATTACCTGATCCTCCTGTTCGTTTTCCGCCGCCGTGGCGAACCGCTGGCCGGTGAGCCCTGCCCCGTCATGGGCCCGGCCCGTACGGACCAGGCGGAAATGCACCTGGTCAGCGCGGACGAGCTCGACTTCGCCGGGCCGGGCGACCGCAAGGTACTTCTGCTGGGCGGCATGGCCGATCTCATGCAGGAGCTCAAGATCCTGGTACGCGTCACCATCGATGAGCAGGATACCAGGGAAAACTTTTTGTCCCTACTGAGGCTGCTGCTGCAGGATCATCCCGGTTCGGTCGCGTTTCATACCGCCGTCACCGAATACCTGCTGGAGCAGGAGCTGCCCTTTCCGTTAACCCAAAAAGAACTGGAGGAAACCTATGAAAACTAGAATCATTTTTACGGCAGGCATCGTGTTGCTTGCCGTGCTCAGCGCAGCGGCGCAAGATGGGAATTCCGGTATCCAGCAGGCCACCACCATGGTTAAAGGCTATTTCGATACCGGCGTCAACCTCATGTACGCCATCGGCGCCGTCGTCGGCATCGTCGGCGCGGTCAAGGTTTATCAAAAATGGAACGCAGGCGAGCCGGATACCGGCAAAGTCGCCGCCTCCTGGTTTGGCTCCTGTATCTTCTTAGTGGTCGTGGCGACCGTCATCAAATCCTTTTTCGGGCTATGATTTACCACATCAACAAAGGGATCAATAAAAGCATCGAATTTAAGGGCCTCCGTGCACAGTACATCGGTTACCTCGCTATCGGTCTGGTCGGGCTGCTGATCGGGTTCGCCACCTTATATATCGCGGGCGTCAATACCTATGCCTGCCTGCTGATCATATTCGCTGCAGGCACCGGCCTGGTGACCTATACCTTCCGTCTCAGCCACAAATACGGCAAACACGGCCTGATGAAAAGACGTGCCAGGAGGCAGGTCCCGCGTTGCCTGAAATTTCGCTCACGTAAAATATTCCAGCGATGAACATTGAACAGATATTTCCGATATACCAGGTCGAGCACGGTGCCTTAGTCTCGGCATCTGGTGACATCACGATTGTTTACGAGGCGGGGCTGCCGGACATTTTTACCTTGTCGGGCGCGGATTACGAAATGTACCACCAAAGCTGGGTCAGCGCGGTCCGGGTACTTGCCAAGCACACCATCGTCCATAAAAAAGACAGGTACTGCCGCAACAGCTATAAGACCGAAGTCACTGACAAAAGTTTTTTGTCGGCGGCTGCCGGCAGGCATTTCGCCGGAAGACCATATTTGGATCACCGCTGCTATATCCTGGTCACCAAAAAGGCGGAGGATCGGAAAGCCGCCAGCAGCGCCTATTCCGGTTTGCTGCGCAAAAGCATCGTTCCCAAACAAACCACCGATCCCCGCCTGTTCCCGGACTTCCTGGAAAAGGCCGGCCAATTTGAACGCATCCTATCCGACAGCGGTTTTGTCGGACTGCGCAGGCTGGATGATGACGCGCTTTTGGGGCTATTGGAACAATACTGTTTTAACCTGGCGGCCGGGGAGCCGCCGATGATCAAGGACGTGCACCTGAAAGACGGCCTGCAGATCGGCGACCAGTACGGGCAACTCTTCACGCTGGGGGATGCCGAGGATTTGCCGGCGCTTTGCGGGACCCGGATCGACTATGATAAATACAGCACCGACCGGACCCACTTCCCGGTCGGCTTTGCCGCCGGGCTGAACCTGTTGCTGGATTGCGACCACGAGTATAACCAGTATATTTTTATCGGTGACGCGCAAAAAACGCTCAAGCTGTTGGAGGCCAAAAAGCGCCGCTTGCAGTCGCTTTCCGCCTATAGCCGGGAAAACGCGATCGCCAGGGACGCGACGAATGATTTTTTAAACGAAGCCATCAGTAAAGGAAGACTTCCTGTCAAGGCGCATTTCAACGTGATCGTCTGGACCCGGGAAAGGGAACAATTACAGGACATTAAAAACCTGGTCGGATCGGCGATGGCGCAGATCGGCGCGACCGCCAAGCAGGAAACCGACGGGGCGCCGCAGATCTGGTGGGCGGGCATCCCCGGCAACGCGGTGGACTTTCCTATGAACGATACGTTCGATACCTTCCTGGAACAGGCCTGCTGCTTTTTGAACCTGGAAACCAATTACGGCAGCGACCCGTCCGGCATCCGCTTTTGCGACCGGCTGAGCGGGAAACCGGTACTCGTCGATTTGTTCGACTCGCCCCGCGCGAAAGGCATTACTTCCAATATGGGCACGCTGGTTTGCGGGACATCCGGCGGCGGCAAATCGATGACGGTTAACCATATCCTGCGCACGCTTTATGACCAGAGTGCGCATTGCGTGGTCGTGGACATCGGCGGCAGCTACCTGGGTTTATGCGAACTGGTCGGGGGCTATTATTTTACGTATGAAGAGCAGAACCCCATCCGGTTCAACCCGTTTTATTTGCCGGAAGGGCATGTACTGGACACAGAGAAAAAAGAAAGCCTGAAAGCTTTGCTGGTGGCTTTGTGGAAGCAGGAAAACGAAGGCTTTAACCGTAGCGAGTACGTGGCGCTGTCCAACGCCTTGCAGGGCTACTACCAGCATAACACCGCTTTTCCCTGCTTCAACTCATTTTACGAATACCTGGAAAACGAATACGTCGAAGTACTCAAAAGCCACAAGGTCAAGGACCGGGATTTTGACATCGATAATTTTCTCTATGTCCTGCGGCCCTATTATAAAGGCGGAGAGTTCGATTATTTGTTAAATGCCACCGAAAACCTCGATTTACTGAACCAGCGCTTCGTTGTGATCGAGCTCGACCAGATCAAGGACCACCCCATCCTGTTCCCCGTCGTAACGCTGATCGTCATGGAGCTGTTTCTTTCCAAGATGCGCAAGCTGAAGGGAACGAGAAAAGTATTGTGCATCGACGAAGCCTGGAAGGCCATCGCCAAATCGGGCATGGCCGAGTTCCTGAAATACGCCTTTAAGACCATCCGGAAATTTAACGGGATCCCCATTGTCATCACGCAGGAACTGGACGACCTGGTCAGCTCACCTATCATCAAAGATGCCATCATCAACAACGCCGACATCAAGATCCTGATGGATATGCGCAAGTTCCTGCACAAATTCGACAAGCTGCAGGACACGCTGGGACTATCCGATAAAGCAAAAACGATCCTGCTGTCGGTCAACAAGGACAACCGCGAAATCTGCATCGACCTCGGCGGCCAGGTCACCAAAGTGTACAAAAATGAACTCTGCCCCGAAGAATATTACGCCTATACGACCGAGGGGAAGGAACGGGTCAGCGTCCAGGAATACGCCGTGAAATACGGCAGCATGGAAAAAGGCATCACCGAACTCATTAAACAAAAACCATGAAAAAAACTCTCATCTCAACCCTCCTGCTGCTGTCAGCCTGCGGTCGTTCGCCGCAAGCCACCGGGTTCAGGCCGGGCACGTATGCGTGTCACGCCGAAAGCGCCTATAGCGTTGCGGACGACACGCTGACCGTACGCCGGAACCTGACGGTCACGCGCCGCGTTACGTTCCGCCGCCGGGGCGGGTCGCTGCAGCATACCACCTTCACCTATACCGGCATTTGGGACGGGCAGAAGCTGCAACTGGCCCAAAACGGGGTCATCCTGGTTTTTAGCCAAAACAAACTCACCGTTCAAAACCAAATTTACCGCAAGCTATGAAAGTCTATAAAATTCTCCTGCCGCTGCTTATAGCGGCCCTGCCCGGAAAAAAGGCAAATGCCCAGTTCGTGGTATCCGCCGTCCTCAACGAGACCGTGGGCAAAATCATCCGCGCCATCGACCTCGGGGTGCAGCGCGCGCAAAACAAGACCCTCTGGCTGCAAAACGCGCAAAAGGTCATCGAGACGCAGCTGAACCAGCTCAAGCTGTCCCAGATCGCGGGTGTGTCCAAACAGCAAACTGAGCTGTTCACCACTTATTATAACGATCTGTTCACGGTCAAATCCATCATTACCGATTACGAGCAGGTCAAAAATATCATGGTCCGGCAGGAAATGCTGGTCAGGGAATATCAAAGCGCCTGGGCGCTCACGCAGCAGGACAAGCATTTCACTGCTGCCGAGCTGTCGCATATTTCGTCCGTTTACACCGGCATCTTAAAATCCAGCGTCAGCAACCTTGACCAGTTGCTCGTACTGGTCAATTCCTTCCAGACGCAAATGAGCGACGGCAAGCGGATGGAGCTGATCCATGCTGCCTCCAAAAACATCGACCAGAATTATAACGACTTAAAGCAATTTAATAATGAAAACATTATGCTCAGCCTGGAAAGGGCCAAAGACGAAAACGATCTCAAGGCGACTAAAGCTTTGTATGGTATTAGTGATTAGTGTAGCGTTCGCCCATGCCCAGGGCGTCAGCGACCTGTTTAACCAGGCAGGTAAACAGAAGCAATACTACCTGCAGCAGATCGCTGCCTACCATGCTTTTGAATCCGAATTGAAAATGGGCTACAATGTAATGCGACATGGCCTGTCCGGCATTGCCGATATCAACACCGCCGAACTGAATGCACACGCGGCGTATTATTCCTCGTTGAAGCAGCCGGTGACCAATAACGGGGAAGTACAGGATATCCTGCAATGGCAAACGGAGATCAGCAACAGCTTCTGCCAACATTTTACCGGCCTGACCGCCGGTGAACAAGATTATGTGGTCACCGTCAAAACCAATTTGCTAAGCGAATGCAATAAAGATTTAACCGAGCTGCAAAACCTGCTGTCACCCGGCATGCTGCAGATGTCCGGCGGCGAGCGCCTGGAACGGTTAAATAGGATACATGCAGACATGCAGGACAAATACCGGTTCACGCGCAGCTTTTGCAATACGGTAAAACTGCTCGCCACCCAGCGACAACAAAGCATCAACGATCTTCAAAGTTTACAACATGAAATCAATTAAAATCATAATCGTCTGCGTCCTGCTGAGCCTGGGCGCACGTGCGCAAAGCGCCGACCTGACCCAGCTGATCCTGGACATCGAAAAGCTGACGCAATTGAAAGGGATATTATCCGATATGAAAACGGGCTATACGATCATTGATGGCGGTTATAATGAAGTCAAAAGTATTGCGGACGGTAATTTCAATTTGCACAGTACTTTCCTCAATGGCTTGTTAATGGTCAGCCCTGCCGTCGCGAAATACGGCCGGATCGCCGATATTATCCTGGAACAGGGTTACATCGTCACAGAGTATACCCGTTCTTATAAGCAGTTTAAGCAGGGGCACTTCAGCGGTAATGAACTGGCTTATATCGCCAACGTTTACACCACCCTGTTGCAGCAAAGCCTGCAAAACCTTAGCCGGCTGGCGGACATCCTGGCGGCAGGTCGGCTGAGGATGAGCGACGACGAAAGGCTCCGGGCCATCGATCATCTCTATGCCGATACGGACGATAAGCTGCAATTCCTGCGGCACTTCGACCGGCAGGCCACCCTGCTCGACCTCCAGCGGCAGCACGAAGTCAACTCAATTTCAACACTTCAAAAACTTTATTGATTATGGACAATCTATCAGGATTACAAGCTACGCTTGATACCGTATATAACCAGATGCTCCCGCTTTGCAGCAGCCTGATCGGGACGGCCCAGGGGATCGCGGGATTCGCCGCGCTCTGGTATATCGCCGCGCGCGTCTGGCGGCAGATCGCCCGCGCCGAGCCCATCGACTTTTACCCTTTACTCAGGCCTTTTGCCCTCGGTATCGCCATCATGCTCTTCCCAACCGTGATCACCGTGATGAACGGCATCCTGCAGCCCGTGGCCAGCACCACGAATACCATGGTGAAGGACAGCCAGGCCGCTATCCAGACATTATTACAGGCCAAGGCCGATGCCGAAAAGCAAACCGCCGCCTGGCAGATGTATGTCGGCCCGGAAGGCGAAGGTGACCGCGATAAATGGTACCAATATACCCACCCGGACGACCCCAGCGACAGCAACGAGGGCATGCTCGGCTCGATCGGCAACGATATGAAATTCGCCATGAGCAAGGCAGCCTACAATTTTAAGAACAGCATCAAGGCCTGGATGTCCGAAGTGCTGCAGGTATTGTACGAAGCGGCCGCCCTGTGCATCAATACCCTGCGCACCTTCCAGTTGATCGTGCTGGCGATACTAGGGCCGCTGGTATTCGGCATCGCGGTCTTCGACGGCTTCCAGCATACGCTGACGGTGTGGATGGCGCGGTATGTCAACGTGTTTTTATGGCTGCCCGTCGCCAATATCTTCGGCAGCATCATCGGAAAGGTGCAGCAGAACATGCTGCGGCTGGATATCGCGCAGATACAGACCACCGGGGACACTTTCTTCAGCTCGACGGATGTCTGCTACCTGATCTTTTTACTGATCGGCATCGTGGGCTACTTCACCGTGCCCAGCACAGCGAATTATATCGTTAATGCTGGCGGCGGCAATACGCTGGTCCAAAAGATCAACAGCCTGGTGATCAGTTCGTCCCGGTCCGTCGGCAACGCCCTGACCGGTATGTCCGCTGACGCGTTCGGGAACCAGCGCGAAAACATGACCACCAATATGGCGGATAATTCCGTAAACGAAGGCTATTTCAAAGACAAAATCAAAGGAGAAAAATCATAATGTTCACCGAACTCAGAAACATCGACACGGCCTTCCGGCAAATCAAGCGATTCTGCTACCTGCTGATTGCGGCCAATGTGCTCATCGTTGGCTTTGCCCTCTATAAAAGCTATGAATTTGCCGACCGGGCGCAGAACCGGGTGCGGATCCTGTACAACGGGAAAGTGCTTGAAACCTTCCTGTCCGACCGCAAGCATTCCAAGGCGGTGGAACTGCGCGACCACATCAAAACGTTCCACGAGGACTTTTTTAATCTTGTGCCGGACGAGAAACAGATACAGGCCTCGGTTACCAGGGCCCTGTACCTCGCTGATGAAAGCGCGAAACGGCAGTACGACAACCTGCGGGAGAAAGGCTACTACGCCAACCTGGTCGCCGGCAATATCAGCCAGCACGTCAACGTCGACAGCATCGCGCTGGACATGAACCAGGTGCCTTATGCCTTTACCTGCTATGCCACCGAAAAACTGGTCCGGGCGACCAGCACCGTCACCCGCAGGCTCATCACGCAGGGCAAAGTGCGCGAGTTGAATACCGAGACAGATAATAACCCTCACGGCTTCCTGATCCAGGACTGGGAAGTTACCGGCAACAAAGACATCGATTCATTAAACGCAAAACCATGAAAACAGACCGGCTGGCCACACGCATTGCGGGCCGCATTATCTGCACACAGCACCGGGCGGCAAACTATCTGAACCGCAAAACGCAGCACTGGAACCGGGCATCGAAGCTTGTCGCTTTAGTGCTGTTCGCGTTGCTGTTCGGTAGTATCAGTATTTATTTTATCATCAAATCCATTTAATATGAACAAGCAACAAAAACTCCTGTGGGCGCTGCCGTTACTGGTCGTCCCTTTTTTAACGCTCACTTTTTACGCGCTGGGCGGCGGCAAAACCAAGCCGGGCGCTACGGCGCATCACGATGGCCTGAACACCAGCCTGCCCGCCGCACAGTTTGACAAGCACGAAAAGCCAAAAGACAAAATGAGCTTTTACGACCAGGCGAGGCTGGATTCGGCAAAGGCGCGGTCGGGCAATGGCAACCCGTTCTTAAGGCAAATGGGTTTCAATACTAAATCAACGGCAGGTGCCGCTGATCCCGCAGCCACGGTGGTTCAGATCGACCGCAAGCTGGCCGACCTCAACCGCCAGATCAACCAGCCGCAGTCAGTTGCGGCCCCGAAGCTTGTCCGCGATAAAACGCTGGACGCCCAGGTCAGCAAGCTGGAGACGCTGATGAAAACCATGAACAGCACCCAGGACAGCGACCCGCAAATGCAGCAGCTCAGCAAAATGCTGGCACAAATACAGCAAATTCAGCACCCGGAAGCCGCAGACCGGCAACCAGCAGGTAACCCGTTTAATGGTACACGTGCCGTGATCGACGGGAAGCAAAAAATCAGGCAGGCCGGTGCCGTCAGGCTGCGGCTGAACGACAGCCTGGTGATTAAAGGCCAGGTCATACCGGCGGGTACGCTGGTATACGGCATCGCCAATATCGCCAGCCAGCGGTTATTGATCACCATCAAAACTATACGCCTCGGGCAATCCATCATTCCCGCCGACCTGTCGGTGTACTATACCGACGGTATGCCCGGTGTGCCTGCCCCCGAAGCCGAATTGGGCGAAGCTGCCGCCGGCGGGGCGGATAATGCCCTGCAAAGTATGGAATTGTTGAGCATGAACCAGTCCCTTGCCACGCGGGCTGCCGCAGGCGGCATCAGCGCGGCCAAATCACTTTTTAGCAGGAAGGTTAAACGCATCGTCGTGCACCTCAAAGACGGCGATCCCGTATTGCTTCGAAACAACAATCAATGAATCAACTCAAAATGGATACCGGTGTCAATTTCTACGAGCTCAAAGAGGAGCTTGCCGGGCTCGGCCTGAACGACCCGGCGCTGGTCAACGGCCTGCGCGCCGCCCTGCTTGACGGCAAAGACTGGTTCTGCCTCGAAACGGAACGCTTCGCCCTGGATTTCGCCAGGGACGGCAGGGGCCGTATTTCGTTCGTGCACTGCACCGGCATCCACCCACACGTAAATCAATTTACCATGAATACAGAAAATGTAGAATACCTGAAAAGAGACCTGCTGAACCTGGGGTTCGGCGACAAGGTCAACACCGAGATGGAAAAGCTCATCGCGGCCCGCGTGCCGGAGTTCAATTTAACCACCGAACAGGAATACAACGGCAAAAAAATGGACTATACCTTGCATTTCAAGGCAGGCGAGCAAAACGAAATGTATTTCTTTAACCGCTACGACGCTTCGCTCAAAAACGAGGCCGATCCAACGAAGGACCGGATGCAAACCCTGTATATCAACAAGGGGCACGGCGTCACCGCCAAGGAAGCGTTCAACCTGATGGAGGGCCGCGCGGTCGAGAAGAAGCTGTACACCCGGGACAATGAACCCTACCAGGCCTGGCTCAAGCTGGACTTCAGCCAGAAGGACGACCGGGGAAACCATAAACTGTTAAAGTTCGGCGAGGGCTATGGTTACAACCTGGAAAAGACCCTGTCGGAATACCCGATCAAACAGCTGAACGACCCGGAGCAAAAGGAGGCGCTGCTGCGCTCTTTGCGCAAGGGCAACGCCCAGCAGGTCATCATCGAGAAGGACGGCCAGAGCCATAAGTACTACCTCGTCGCCGAGCCGCAGTACAAGCAGGTCAATATCTATGACGTCAACATGAAAAGCGTCAAGCGCGAATCGCTGAAGCAGGAACGGAAACAACAGCCGGACGAGGACGGGCCGAAGAAGAAGCAATCGAGGAAGCAAAAGATCGGGGCCTGACGATCAGGGGGTTCCAAAGACGTATGTCTTTGGAACCCTTTTTGTTTGAAAATGAAAAAATGCGTAAATTTACTTCCCGATGCCTCAACGAACTTTTAAACCGGTTTTTGAGCGTTCCCTGAAAGAATTGGACCGGCTGGCTCCTATAATTGAAAAGGTTAAGGCTGCCAATCTCGAAAAAGGCCTATATAACAGCAACAGGGACGAACGTTATACGTCGAAAGACCTTTTTATCCACGAATACTGGGACCGGAAAGAACTGACAGGGTCGACGCTTCAACCGGCCAAAACACACTGGTCCGCATGCTTCAAAAATGAAAATGCGCCGCTGACAATTATAATTTTACAATGAAATTTCTGGAGGCGCCGATAAGCTTGTTATTCGCCGTCAAAATCGGCATGCCTTCGGTCAGCAAATCGGCGTCATGGGTCACCATTACAGCACCCTGCTGCTTCACCAGTTCAGTATACAAATGATCATTGATATCTGTAGCCTTAGGGGAAAAATTCAGCATCCGGTCTATCGAGGTAAGCGGGCAATGCACGACATCGAAAGCATCTTTATAGGCCAGGAAATCTGACTGGAACTGCAGAAAGGACGTTTGAATCTGGTTGCCTTTTCGGAAAACATCTTTAAAATACGCATTCTCCCCTTTGCCGTAACTGCTTTTGGCATGGGCTTTAGCCGATTCTATTCTCAGCAGTCGGTTAAACAATTCGCTGACCTGCAACGAACACGTCAGGATCCTCGATGTCCGGCTGGTCGTGGCGATTACATAAACTGCGTTGAAAAAGTTGACGTAGCTTATTTCATACGGCTGGCGGTTGCTTATGCCCATGACATACAAAAGGACATTGGTATCGAAGAAATAATTGGCCTGCTGCGGCTTGGGGTGTTTGGATAGATCGGTAACCAGGTAGGCCATGCCCGCTTATGCTAAGACGGAATCCAGCAGCGTGCGATAGGTATCGTTATTTTTGATATTATCAATTACCCACTCAAGCTTCGTTTGATAGGAAGGCAGGTCACCGGTGCCGGTCACATCTATTTTATCCTGGAAGAAAGAAAGACCGTGCTCCATCATCAGTTTTCCGAACGATGCATTCAAAAACTGAGTGGTGAGCACTTTGATTTTCTCAAAGCTGACCGTAACCTGGCCAGAGCGCGCAAGCGCTGTCATGATCTCACCGTGTAGCTTCAGGCCATCATCGTGAAACATGGCATTGGAACTATTAAGTATTTCAAAAACAGAGATTTGCATGATAATCGGATTAATGAATAAATATATATATTATATACCGCAAATAACAAAATTGGTTTGTAATATTTTATGAATTCAGCTACAAAGGTAAAAATAATTAACTAATTGGCAAAATAAGCGTCAGGTAAGCAGGTTTTTACTGAATACCAGGTGGATCGTACTGCCCATAAACTGCTGTTCAATTGGTGAAAAGCCGCCCGGGCGGTCCGGGCTGTTCGTATGCTGCGTACTGTAATAAGCATCCCCGCTCGCAATATGCATATGGCCTTCATGGTTTAAAAAAAATTCTTTCATTTTACTTAAGTGGATACCTCCCGGGGCATCGGACTTGGAACTGTTTCCGTCCAGCGCCCAGTTGATGGCATCTTTGGAACAGGTGATCCCTCCCGCGGTTTTTGCCTGTATCTTGGGCAAAAAGCCCTGCCCCAGGTCCGTAACGGTAAATATGACCTTTTTAACGCCGGGATAATATTGGCCGCAAACAAAGAAAGGATCATTCGTACCGCTGTGCAGGTTAATATTGCAGCATAGCTCTGCGAGGTCATCAACCAACTTCCCCATCGCCGCTTCGCTGAACTTCGGCATGCCGTCGTGCAACAGGAGCTCTTCCATCACATAGGCTATAAACCCGTCTTTATCGTAAGGCCAGAATGCCTTAAAAGGGATGGTGCTGCTTTTTTCCTTGCGTTTTACGATAATGGCGTCCGTGCTGATCAGCCCGTTTTGAAACAGAATTGGGAATTTCTTTTGAACGTCAGCAAAGCTGATCGTAAAAGTCAGGCCCAAGTCCCGGTGTAAACGGTATAGCGCAGCACCCAGCATGGCGCTCATATTCCCGTCTATCCATTGCATTTGTTTCACCCCGATATTGATCGGAATGCCGGTATAGTTTCGCGCGTTTTGATAAAAATTTTCTATTTCCGCCAAGCCGCTAACGTTGGTGTAGATGCCATTTTCACTAAGTTGGATGGTCTTTGATGCCAATGGTTTAATAATCTCCAAATTCAGCCCGTTGGTTAAGAACGCTAAAGTAAGGAAAATTATAGATAAATCAGTCCGAAGGCCTAAGCCAGTTCGTTTATGACCAGCTCTTCGATGTCCATTTTGATTTTTAGGTAATTGTTCCGGACCAGTTCGGGCGTGACGTTCCGGATGACCGGCAGTTCCCGGTACTGTGCTTCTTCTTTCCGGATGGCTTCGTGGTCGTTGATGATCTCGGCGTGGAAAGCCTTTTGCGGGATCTTCTGGTCCGGGTTGTCGGCGACCATGCCGACAAATTCGCCGGAAGAGAGCGACGCGATCGTGGATACGGGAATGGCGGAATCCAGCTGCCCGGAATAACTGACGGAGGTATCGCTGCTGTTAACGGAGGTGCTCTGCCGGTCCTGCATGATCCTGCCGAACATTTCGGATAAGGCTTTGGCCGTGTCCCCGCTCACCTGGCCGCTGATCACATTCCCGGAAATATTCATGACCACATCGGCCTGCTCCTTGCCGTAATCCCGCCGCAGCTGGCTGTAATCCTGCAGGGCGAGCGTGGTGGCGACCTTGTTGGAGCGCGCGGTGGCCATCAGGGTATCGATGCCGTTGAAATAGATGGTCGGGAACTCGTCGAAGATCAGGCTGGATTTCAATTTCCCCGGCTTGTTGACCAGCCGGGTCATTTTGGTGATGTAGAGGGACAGTACCGCCCCGTAGACCTGTTGCTTCTGGGGGTTGTTGCCGAGGCTGATGAGCTTAGGGTGCTGCGGGTCGTTCAGGTCGAGGGTAAAATCGTTGCCGGAGAGGACGTAGTAAAGCTGCGGGGAGGCGAGCCGGGCCATGGCGATCCCAGCGCCCGAAATCTGGCCCTCCAGCTGCTCCATGGCATCGTTCTCATAGGCGGAGATGAAGGGATTGATCAGGGCGTCGATCTCGCGCTCTTTCTTTAACACGGCGAACAGTTTGGCGTATTCGACCTGCATGAGCTCGACGACGTGGGGCAGGGTGCAATAAATGCCACCGCGGTATTTTTTAAGGTACCAGATGATGGCGGTGACATAGATGATGGGCGATTCGACGAAGAAATCGCCCTGCTTGCGGATCCACTCGCGGTTGAGGCCCATCATGATGGTGCGGGCTGCTTCCATGGCGTCGGTGATGTCGTCCATGGTGCCGGGTTCGAGGGGGTTGCAGCGGTGCGAGCGGGAGAGGTCGTCGAAGTTGATGACATAGAATTGGGGCTTTACTTTGTAGGCTTCGGTATGACGGAGGAGGGTGTTGTAGGCGATTTTCGTAAGGTCGGGGTATTTGAAGTCGTAGATGAACAGGGCGAAGCCTTTGCGGATGTGCTGCCTGATGAGGTGGCGGATGACGAAGTAAGTCTTCCCAGCGCCAGGCGTGCCGAGGACGGCGAGGCCCCTGAAGGGGTTGATGATGTTGATCCAGCTGCGGCGGGGTTTGCCTTTGAGGCTGTACCGGGCAGGCAGGTTGATGGAATACTCGTTTTCGAGGAGGCGCTCTTCCTGGGGAAAGGTTTCGTTGGTTTTGTTGAAGATGTCCTGTTTGAACCGGAGTTGCAGCAGGCGCGAGAGGCGGGTGCCGCCGGTGAGGGCGAGGAGGTAGCCGAGGGCGGTGACGATGATATAGAAGGCTGATTTGACGGTGAGCGTTGCTGGGATGTCAAGGAGCAGCTGGCTGCCGCCGCATAGGAGCAGGCCGCTGGCGATAAGCGTGAGCACGTTTTTGAGATGGATCTTTTCGTCTTTACGGCCTCTGGCGCCGATGAGCGACACGGCAAGCAAAGCCAGGGAGACCGCTTTGGCGGACAGGGGATTTTTGAGGGCGGGAAGCTGCGCCAGGTGGCGGGTGACGCGGTTGGTTAATTGCGCGGTCAAATGCCATTCCCGGAACGCGCCGTAGCAGGCGATATAAAAATGGATGGCCAGTACGGCCAGGCTCAGCAGCCTGATGAAGTCGATGATGCGGCGCAGGCCGTGTTCGTTTTCCCCGGTTTGCATGGTTAATCTGTTTTGGGTTGTTTCTTTTTGCGTTTTCGTTTTTTATGGAGCTGGCCGGGCAGGCGATTGTCCGGACGGTTGGCTTGCAGGAGTTCTTCAAGCAGGTTGGGCTGATGCTTATCCGTTTCGGCTGGATGATAGGACTGCGGATGAGATCTGGATTGCCGGAGCTGGTCGACTGCGATGAGCCTTTCGCTGATGGCATTGGCGGCGTATTGTTTGCCGAGATCGCTTCCGTTGAATACCGATTTTTTGTACTGGTCGATAAAGGTGATGCCATAGAGCCTGCCTTCTTTGTTCTCCCGGAAAACGATTTTGATGTTTTCTTTTTGTAAAAGGTACTGCAAATCGTTCCGGCTGAATTTTGGACGATTGCAAATCGCCTTTTCGACACGGTTTTTGAGCAGTTCTTTATACAGTTTGCGGCTCTGCGCATTTTTCCGGAACTGTTCTTGCAGGTTGTTGAGGGTCGGTTTATTGTAGAGAGCGCTGGCTTTGATCGCCACGCCGATCTTGTTGCCGTGATCGTCGGTGGCGCTGTAAACGAGCCCATTCTTTTGATACATGCGCGTGTCCTCCTCCCCGCGGTCGGCGGTGACGTTGTACAGCCTGAGCACGGTGTTCAGTTCGGGGAGCGAGGTGAAACTATATTGACGGACGATGGTGCCGACGATATTGGTAATGGCCCGTTTGGTTTCGATTTTGCCGTATTGTAATTTTTCGACCGGGAAGGGCTTTAGCCCCTGGGCCTGTTTTTGGGAGCGGCTTTCGGCGGGCACCAGGCCGAATTCGTGTTCGATGGCCTTGCGTGCGGGTTCAGATCGTTGCCGTCCGATGTTATGGAGGCTGATGGCTTTGCCGTTTTTCTGCACATTCGTGGTGACGAGGTGGATATGCGGATGCCCGGCGTCCAGGTGCCGGTAAACGAGGCAGGGCTGGTTGCCAAAGCCGATCTTTTCCATATACCGTTCGGTGATGGCCGCCAGTTGCTGCACGGTCAGTTTCTCCGAAGGGTCGAAGTTGAGGGAGATGTGCAGGGCGTTGGTTTTCACTCTTGGGTTTTTGTCCTGGAGTTTCGTGAGCCGGTTCAGTTTTTGGTGGAAGTCTAGCGCACTGTGCTCCATGCCATAGCCGCTGGCGGCGATGCACTGCGCGTGTCCCGTCTCCACTTTGTTCTCGTTGTAGCGGAGGATGCCGCGCACGCTTTTACCGATCTTTATTTTTGCAACCATTTTTTTGCGAGCTGTGAGATGAGGGATAACAGCAGGCCGACCCGGGCATCGATCTGGCCGTAATATTCGGTGGCTTGTTTGACCTGGTACCAGCGCTGCGGGTCCGTGGTCATGCTGTTAAGCCGTCGGGTGACCTGGTTGATGTTAATGCCGATGGCTTTCAGCTCTTTTTGAATCGCGGTTAGGATTTCCATAGGAGCATCCATGGCGGCGTCTTTGTGGTACCAAACGATCTTTTCTTTTTCAATGATGCGCCGCACGATTTCGGGCACGGTTTGGCAATCGGAGTTTTGCCGGATGTTTTCCAGCTTTTGGTACGTGGCCTTGCTAACGCGGAGCATGATGACTTCGGTTAAATTATCATGGGGATGCGCTGTTTTTTTTCTGCCCATTTTAATGCTGAAAAATGCGACTGCGGAGCATTTTTGGACTCCCGGAAGGGCGAGATTGTTTTTTGATGTAATCAAAAATACATCTCGCTAAACGCGCTGACGCGGCGTTTAGGTCCTGCGGACGTTTCTGCCGTCGGTATGTCTTTTATTTAAATCTTAAGTAGGGATCAGCCAGTTTGAGCTCCCATATCCATTCCTGAGCCTTGGTCTTCCAGTTGCGGATGAGGCCGCCTTTGAGGCCCTTCCACCCGATGTCTTCGTAATGCTGAAAGAAGCGGTCGGCTTCCGTTTCTGCGAACCCGGCCTGGTCAAAGAAGATCACAACGTGCTCACGGGCCGGGGGGACCTCGCCGCCCAAACCCATTCTTTTGATGCCTTTCATTTTAATAAGGGTGGTGCCGCTTGTTGTCGGCCATGACTTTCAGGATGTCGTCGTAATCGAAATACAGGCAGCCGCCGACTTTGGAATAGGGTAGCACGCCGTTGATGCGGAGGGTGAGGAGGGTAGTTACGGAGACGTCCAGGAGCTTGCGGACCTCGTGGGTTTTGAGCCACTTTTTGACGGGCTGCCCGGCATGCTCTTTCAAGGCTTTTTTGAGTTCTAAAAGGATGTCGTTTTTGAATTCCTGCAGGTCTTTGTGGGTGACGAGCTGTTCGCCGAATAGCTGGGTGTGGCCGCCGAGTTTTTGTTTTTGATCTGTTGCACTCATCTTGTTTGGTGTTTGATGAGACAAAGGTGTGAGAATGAAAGATCGTGGATATCCGACGGGATTAGAGGTCGGAGGATAGATTATTGCGTTAAGTATGTCAAGTTTTAAAAACTTACTATCGTGAAACAGTTGCAGCGTTTCCTTTCGCGGCATTATCGGTACGGGTCAGTATGGTGATCGATTTCGGCCAATAGGATATGCGAGCTGAGCTTACCTTTAGCGCGGCATTTTCCGATAGCCAGGGGCGACAGCCGGATCGGCGAAGATAAACAGCCCGGCTATTGCGTTGCGTTAATGCAATCTCCGGTTGACGCTTCGATACAGTTTGTAATAAACTAATCGAACTTAAACAATTTGTTCATTTTTAACTTAAACCACGCTGTATTTGATAATTCTGGTGCTTTCAAATTGTATTTGTTAATAATGTCCTTGTTGAAATTATCTTTTAAGCTGTAAGCTTTTAATAACACCTCTATGTCATCGGAATTTAGATAGAAAATGACGTCATTTTCTCTGTTTTTGTCCTTTAAATTCTCTGATTCGATTTTGAACTCTTGATAACCATTTCTTGCGTTTTTGTAAATCGATATTATTTGATCTTTTTTGCTGTTTTTTTGTCGAATAATCTCAGATATATAATCCGCTTTATTAAAGTTAGCTAAATTAAGCTCTTCAATGTTATCAGGATGAAATAGGTAATTTTCAAAACAATAATATTCCAAGATCAAATAGTTCTTATACTTGTTTTGAATTTTGTCTATTTCAGAATCAGTAAGGAAATCGCGGTCTCTTAAACCAAAAACTTCCGGCTTGGTTTTAACTTTTATAAAAACAGAGGCACTATCCCTCTCCGGGAAAAATAGAATGTTTTCGAAGCCACATTCAGAAAGCAAATCCGCGTTTTTATTTTCACATACAATTAACTTCTCTCTGGTAAATTGACCCTTTATTACATCACTGGTTAATTCAATCACGGGGACCATATCTAAACTAACTGGGCACCTGATCTCTGATATATCTTTTAACTCATATCTTTTTAACAAATCATATTCGTAAAAAGCAGGCTGTTCAACATTTTTGCAATGGTCGCAATTACAGGGAATCATTTCTTTAACCTTTAATTTGTTAAAGTCATTATGGATCTCTTTGATTGACTTTCTTATTGCAAATAGAAATTCCCTTTTATTTTGCCCTGCCAGTTCAATGGTCAATTTATTTTCAAAATATTTTTCCTTTATGATTGCCGTGGTATTGTCATACTGTAAAAGCACTCCATGTCGCCAATACTTGTCCTCAAAAATATCATTGCTTAGCTTTACGATTAGCCGCGCCAAAATTCCCTTCGGCATAAATTTATACCTGAACTCAAATTTTAAATTATTAGGAGCAGATTCCCAATCATGGTCGATCTCGTCCACTGGAAGTAATCTCGGGATTAGATATTCTCCATTATTAAGTTCAAAACATAAGTCAAACTTACGGTTCTTCATCAACGACAGGAGTTCCCTTATTTTAAACTTATATTCATCATTAGCCCAAATTCTTTTTAAATCTGTATTTGTAAATCGTCCTTTTTGCTCAAGAACAATTTTATCATCAAGTATTTTATAGACGCCTGAGGTAATCCATTCATGATTTAATATTACGATATCTCTAAGTTCTATATCATCCTGAAAGTGTAACAAGACTCCGAGGTCATGAAAATATTCACTTAAAAATAACGCACTTTGCACATTTCGGTAGTGTTTTTTACAGATTTCAAAATATTCAGATTCAGTTATATAATTTTTGCCGGCAAGTTTTAAGTCTTCAATTTCCCTTCGAATATCTACCCAAACTTTAGGGAGCGGATTTCCGATATGGGGTAATTTAGAAGCGAAGTCTTTTAGGGATTTTTTAAATTCATCAAAGTGGCTTCTATAATCAGGTTTTAAGCTAATTTTTTGAAAATCAATAATGTTATTAAAGGTTTCCTTGTACTCCTTAATAGGTAATTCTTTTGTGGGTTGATCACACTTATTAAGCACCATAATAACAGGGCTTTTGTCACCAAGCAACTTGATAATATTTAACCAATAAAAAAAGTCGTCATGGCTATCTTCTTTTCTGGATTCAGTTACGAGCAAATAAATTGATCGTTTGGTAAGAAAAAATTGATGAGTAGAATGATAAATTTCCTGGCCCCCAAAATCCCAAATATTAATCTGGAAGTCGCGCTGGATTTTTGAGTTGATTACATTTATTTCATCTTTGGGAATGACCCATCGGTTTATATTGATACCCTCGGTGCTCGCGGTATCTTCAAGACGATAGTTATCCTCAATTAAAGCTTGTGTTAAACAGGTTTTACCAACTCGACCCTCACCAACTATAATAAGTTTGACTTCATACAGATAATCTTTCTCTTCAAGTTCTTTATAAAAATTCCTAATTGATTCTATACCCCGAGCCAAGATTTCAGGTGGCAGCATCTCAAATGGGTTTCCTTCAAGATAAAGCTCCTTCAGAGACGACATATTGGCTATCTTTTCTGATAACTCAGTTAGTCGGTTGTTTTTCAGATTGAGATATTTGAGATGGGATAAATTAACTACCTGGTCTGAAATATTCTTAACCAAATTATTTTCAAGATTAATTCTGGATAGTTTCTTTAAAAAAGAGATGTTATCGGAAATATTTTCAATTCGGTTTTTTAACTTTTCTTCACAATAAAAATCGTTGCTTAAGTCAATCGAAACTAGATCTGTGAATGAAAAAATTTCTTCCGGAATTTCGGTTAGGCCGCAATTCTTTAAATCTAACACTTGCCAGCCGTGATTTTTAACTTTATCAAGGCGGTCCCTGACTTTCTTTCCTACAACCATTCTTAAAATGTGATTTGTTCAGTATTGCAATATAGTTAAATGAACTACTATTTAACAAAACAGAACATCGTTTCTCGTTTTGCTCGATTGCTTTCAGGTGTATGCCGCAATGGCTATATTCAGTTAGATTTATTGGACCTTAATACTGACGCACCTCAATCCGGCTCACCATCTATTGTATGAAGGACCAACGAAGGTTGAAGGGAAAATTGTAGCACTGAAAAGTTGTGAGAAGAATGATTTATGGGACAGGAGTGCTTTATAAAATGATGGAGTTGTTTGCTTATATACCCACTTTCATATTAAAGGCTTATTAGAAGCACTAAAAGTGATGCCAATGAATAATTCAATTAAAAGATAATCTTTGACCGATATAAATGGAGGAGTATAGCAATAATAGGTTTCGTGACATTTTTGTAGAGATCCCGCTGTAATATTTAATCAAAGTATCCACATCATATTTGATTTTTTGAGATAATTTTTTTATCTTTATTTATCAATCGTTCTATTAAATACTTATAAAATCAACAAAACTATAAGGGTACTTTTACGGGTATCAACTTGGTTTTAAATTTGTAACAATCACATTGTTAGGGTAATACAAAAATAAAAGTAAACCCAGCGGGATCACTAAAAGCTTCTCTATTTTAGAGGAGCTTTTTTTATTAGATAATATTTCCCGTTCCTGGTATTTCAATATTTTCATTCAACCATTTGAATTACTAATATTTTTAGCATTATATTTGTTGTTCCGTTTTCGGGGAAAGTTAATGTGTTATGCGGAACACCAAAAAAGCGATCATCAGCCGGCTGCAGCAGGATATTTTGCAATGGCAGGGCTTTGCCGCTCCTGCAACAGGTGCATCTAAAGGCATAGGCTTGGGGTCACTTGAGTCGGCATTCCCAAATGGGGTTTTCCCAACCGGTACCATCCATGAAATGATATGTCCAACGCCTGAGCAGGCTGCAGCAACCACCGGTTTAATGGCCGGGTTAGTGGGATTGTTGATGAAACAGGGCGGCGCCTGTTTGTGGGTCAGCACGTCAAGAAAACATTTCCCTCCTGCCTTAATGGCTTTTGATATAGAGCCCCACCGCGTAATCTTTATCGACCTGCAGCGCGAAAAAGATGTGCTTTGGGCGATGGAAGAGGCTTTAAAGTGCGAAGGGCTGGCTGCTGTTATTGCCGAGGTGCGTGATATCAGTTTTGCCCAATCACGTCGCTTGCAGCTGGCAGTTGAAAGCAGTAGAGTGACGGGGTTCCTGTTGCGTAATGATCCGCGTAAGTTAGCCACAACCACCTGCGTGGCGCGCTGGCAAATTAGCTCTTTACCAAGCGAAACGGAAGACGGGCTGCCGGGTGTAGGTTTTCCCCGCTGGCAGGTGGATCTGCTACGGGTGCGTAATGGTAGCCCCGGCAGTTGGAAGCTTGAATGGATAGACGGTCGTTTTGTGCCAATTGAAGAAAAGCCGGTCATAGAAGAATATTCTGTATTCGCCGCAAAACAAATAAACATCAGGAAGTTACACAAAATGCAGATAGCCGGGTAGCGAAATATGAACAAGCGTTTTGTTTCCCTTTGGTTTCGTCATTTGACGACGGATTGGCTGACGCTCCGACGGCCGGAGTTAAAAAATGCGCCGTTTGTTTTTGTAGCACCTGTTCGTGGGCGAATGGTAGTAACAGCCGCGAATGTTTTGGCAGAAATACAAGGAATAACTACCGGGATGGCAGGTGCGGATGCTAAAGCGATCATTCCTAATCTGCAGATAACCGACGATATTCCGGGCCAGGCCGGTAAATTATTAAATGCGCTTGGCCAATGGTGTATCCGCTATTCGCCGCTGATAGCGGTTAATCTGCCGGATGGCCTGGTATTGGACATTTCGGGTTGCGCGCATTTATGGGGCGGCGAGCGGGAATATTTAAAGGAAATAATAACCCGGCTAAGAAATAAGGGATATGATGTACGGGGTGCAATTGCAGATACAGTGGGAGCGGCATGGGCAGTGGCACGTTATGCAAAAGTAAAGCCTATTATCGAGCCGGGTAAACAAGCCGATGCGCTGTTATCATTACCGCCTGCGGCGCTTCGTTTAGAGCCGCCTATCCTGGGGCGGCTTCAAAAACTCGGTTTTAATCGGATCGAAAATTTTATCGGCATAGGCCGATCAGTATTGCGCCGGCGTTTCGGGCAGGAGTTTTTGCTGCGGCTCGACCAGGCATTGGGTAACGAAGATGAACCTTTACAGCTATTGCAGCCTCCCGAACCGTTCTCGGAACGATTGCCTTGCCTGGAACCTATCCGAACTGCGACAGGTATTGAAATTGCAATAAAAACTTTACTCGAAAATCTTTGCCTGCGGTTACAGGGCGAAGGTAAGGGGTTGCGAACTGCTATTTTAAAGGGTTATAGGATAGACGGGCAAATTATACAGGCCGATATCGGCACCAGCCGGGCTACGCACAACGTCAGTCATTTATTTAAATTATTTGAGTTGAAAATACCGTTGCTTGAACCTGATCTGGGCATTGAGCTTTTTACACTGGATGCGCCGAAAGTGGAAGATGTTTCGCCTGAACAGGAAACACTATGGTCGCCCGAAGGCTGCGGTTTGGAAGATAGCGGTTTAGCAGACCTGCTGGACAGGCTGGCTAACAAGATAGGGGCACCTAATATTCACCGTTACCTGCCGCAGGAACATTACTGGCCCGAACGATCCATCAAACTTGCGACTTCGCTTAACGAAATCCCTCAAACTACATGGCGAACAGGCCGGCTGCGGCCATCGTTATTACTGCCGAGGCCCGAACGGATCGAAGTGAGCGCACCGGTGCCTGATGATCCGCCTATGGTATTCATCTATAAAAACGAGACGCATCACATTAGAAGATCAGATGGCCCGGAACGGATCGGACGTGAATGGTGGATAGACGAAGGACCGCACCGGGATTATTACCAGGTAGAAGACCGCGAAGGCCGGCGATACTGGCTTTTCCGATCAGGACATTATGCCGAAGGCGAGCCTGGTGAATGGTTTATACATGGTTTTTTTGCATAAATAATGGATTACGCGGAGTTACAGGTTACCAGCAATTTCAGCTTCCTGCGTGGCGGCTCGCACCCGGAGGAACTGGTGAACCGTGCTGCCGATTTGGGGTATACAAAAATTGCCCTTACCGACCGCAATACCGTGGCGGGGGTTGTGCGTGCACACCAGGCTGCCAAAGGCCTGAACGAAGGAAAAGAGATAAAAATCATACCAGCCTGCCGGCTCGATCTGGTTGACGGTCCGAGCCTGCTGGCATACCCTACTGATATAGATGCCTGGGGATGCCTTTGCGCTTTGCTAAGCAAGGGTAACCTGCGTACTGAAAAAGGCCAATGTGAACTATATAAACAAGACGTATATGATCATAAACAGGGTATAAAATTTATAGCCGTGCCACCCGATACGCTGAATACCCGCTTTGATTTTGAAAATACTTTTAAAGACACCTTAAAAGAATACCAGGCCGTTTTTGGCACACACCTTTACCTCTCAGCTACGCGGCTGTACAATGGTGATGATACAAAACGACTTTACCGCCTGTCACAACTGAATGTCCCGTTGGTGGTGACGAATGACGTATATTATCATAGTCCTGCACAAAGAGAGCTGCAGGATGTGGTAACGTGTGTCCGTGAAAAATGTACTATTTATAATGCCGGGTTCCGGCTTCACGCCAATGCGGAAAGATACCTGAAACCATTGGATGAATTAAATCGCTTGTTTCGCAAATATCTCGATGCACTGGCGCGTACACAAGAGATCGCCGAAGCCTGCCAATTCTCGCTGGATACGTTAAAATACCTGGAACCCGAATGGGTTAGCCCGGACGGGCGCACAGCAGATGAGCACCTGGCTAGTCATACCTGGGCCGGTGCAAAAAAAAGATTCAAAGAAGGTATCAGACAAGACGTTAAAGAACAGATTGACTTTGAACTCGCCTTTTTTGCACGACGAAAACTAGCTCCTTATTTTTTGCGGATATATGAATACACCAACAAGGCAGAGGAACTGGGCATTCTGCACCAGGGGCGCGGTTCGGCAGCTAACTGCACAGTTTGTTTTTGCCTGGGCATAACACCGGTTGACCCCACCAAATCACGGCTGCTTTTTTCGCGTTTCATGTCGGATTCGCGAGAAGAATGGCCCGATGTTGATGTTAATTTTGAGCATGAACGCCGGGAGGAGATCATTCAGTGGATATACGAAACCTATGGCCGCGAGCATGCGGCAATTGTTGCCACCGTAACACAGGAGCGGCATAAAGGCGCTATCCGGGATGTGGGCAAGGCCATGGGCCTGTCGGAAGATACGATCAAGCGGGTTTCAGGTGCTATCTGGGATTTTTCGGACGACGGCTTTGACCGGCAGCGCATTGTTGAGCAGGGGTTAAACCCGGACGACCCACATCTACGCAAAGTGCTGGAGCTGACCGGGCAGTTGATGGGCTTCCCGCGGCAATTGGGGCAGCATACGGGCGGTTTCGTGATCACACAGTGCAAACTATCTGATATCTGCCCGGTGATGAACGCGCGAATGGAGAACCGTACCCAGTTAGAATGGAACAAGGACGACCTGGAAGCGCTGGGTATTTTAAAGGTGGATGTGCTGGGCCTGGGGATGCTCACCTGTATCCGCAAGGGGTTTGAGCTGACAAAACAACATTACGGGCGCGAACTAACCCTGGCTACCGTACCACCGGATGATCCGGATGTTTATGAAATGATCTGCCATGCGGATACGCTCGGCGTTTTCCAGATAGAAAGCCGGGCGCAAATGTCTATGCTGCCGCGGCTGAAACCAAACAATTTTTATGACCTCGTTATCGAGGTGGCTATTGTGCGCCCCGGGCCGATTCAGGGTGATATGGTTCATCCTTATTTGCTTCGACGTAATGATCCTGATCTAATAAATTGTCCGGAAGAATTGAAACCAATATTGGACAGAACTCTGGGTATTCCCCTGTTCCAGGAGCAGGCCATGGAGATAGCCATGGTTGCGGCAGGATTTACCGGCGCCGAAGCAGATCAACTACGGCGCAGCATGGCAACTTTTAAAGCACAAGGGCTGGTAAGTGCGTTTCGAAAAAAGCTGGTAAATGGCATGACTTCAAGGGGCTATGAAAAAGAATATGCCGAACGCGTTTTTAAGCAGCTGGAAGGTTTTGGCAGCTACGGTTTCCCGGAAAGTCATGCATATAGTTTTGCGCACCTGGTGTACATATCCTCATGGCTCAAGTATCATTATCCCGATGTTTTTGCCGCCGCTTTATTAAATAGCCAGCCGATGGGGTTTTACCAGCCGGCGCAAATTGTGATCGACGCGGAAAAGCATGGAGTTGTGGTGCGCCCTGTTGATGTAAATCATTCACTATGGGATAATACCCTCGAGGAAATGGATGACAAATATCATGCGGTACGATTGGGATTTAGGCAGGTTAAAGGATTAAGTGAAGCCGATATGCAATTATTGATCTCGTGGCGAAAAACCGGATATACCAGTATAAATCAATTAAGCGATGCCGGCGTACCGCAGTCCGCAATTGAGAAATTAACCAATGCAGATGCCTTTCGTTCGCTGAACCTTGATCGCCGCGAAGCTTTATGGGAAGTGCCCGCATTAAACGATAAACCCATTGGCTTGTTTACTGGTCAGCCATCAGAAAGTGCAAGGGAGACGCAGATCTCTTTGCCATTTATGACACAGGCGGAGCATGTAGTGCAGGATTATGTTTCCACCGGCTTATCCTTAAAAGCACACCCGGTGAGCTTTGTGCGAGAGCAATTAAAAATGCTGCGTGTTACAGCCACCGGCGATCTGCCTTTACTTAAAGACGGCGACCCGGTAAAGGTAGCAGGTTTGGTTACCGTAAGGCAACGGCCAGGCACCGCTAAAGGCATTATATTTATTACCATCGAGGATGAAACCGGGTTTTCAAACTTGGTGGTTTGGGAAAAGGTTTTTGAAAATAACCGCAAGGAAATACTGCAGGCACGCTTGCTGATGGTGGAAGGGAAAGTGCAAATTGAGGGCGAGGTGATCCATGTTATTGTGAAGCGCTGTTTTAATCTGACCCGGTTGCTGCGCGGGCTTACCCCTGCCGGCGACGAAAATTTGCCGGTGCTTACGTTATTGCGCGCTGATGAGAGAACGGCCCGGGCAGCATCAGATAAAGGTCAATTACAGGAAGCGAAGGTGAAAGATGCCTTTCATAAAGGAAGGAATTTTAAGTAGCCAGGTCGCCTTACGCAGGCACGCTATCCCAATAAAATGTTTTCAATATCTTTGGCGCGATGATAAAAAAATGCCTGCCTGTAGTTCTATTGCTGCTTATTTGCCGTTTGCCTGCGCTGGCCGATTTTAGTTTTGATGCCAATTGCATTGATGCATACCATGCCATCATGAGCATGAAGATGCGCGAAGCAAGGGTCATCCTGCAAAAGGAAAAACAACAATCACCCAAAAATGGCATTATCGTAATGCTCGAAAACTATATCGATTATTTCAGCCTGCTTGCATCCGAGGATAAAAACGAGTACGAGCGGTTAAAAGACAACAGATCAACGCGGATATCCGAATTGGAAGATAACAATAGCAATTCACCTTACTATCGATATACGCAAGCACAGGTTTACTTACAGTGGTCGTTTTTAAAGGCCAAATTTGGCGATTATGTGTCGTCGGGTTTGGATGCCAGGAAGGCAAATGGGCTTGTGAAGGACAATATTGAAAAATATCCCGATTTTTTACCGAACAAAATGGACCTTGCATTGGTAAACGTCCTCTTTGGTTCGATACCGGCCAGCCTGAAGAGCTTGACTCGTTTTTTTGGCATGAGCGGGAATACGCTAACCGGTTTGCGGCAGTTAGAGGACGTGCGAGTCGCGCTGCAAAAGACAAATTACAGCTTCATGAACAATGAGGTTATATTTTTTATCTGTACGGTCGATATCAATGTTTTGCATAAACTGGGTGACTATCAAAAACTAATCGGCTATTTGCAGGGCATGGACGAGGGTAGCTTGCTGAAAGCGTACCTGCAGGGCGTGGTCGCTTCCAAAACCGGACATAATGACGATGCCATCACTTATATTGAAGCCGCGCCAAAATCGGGTGATTATATTAATGTACCTGCGATGCATTATATGCTGGGCTGCGCTAAATTATGCAAGTTAGAAAATCCATCTGCTTTGCTTGAATATATCAGGGAATTTAGGGGTACGAACTACATCAAAGATTCATATCTGAAAATCGCCTATTATTATTTTTTGCAGAACGATGAGGGTAAGTACCAGTACTACCTCAAGATGGTTAAAACAAGGGGCTCTGACGCTGATGAAAAGGACCAACTGGCGCTGAGCGAGGCGAATGACACGAGACCCAATACCGATCTGTTAAAAGCAAGGCTTTACTTTGACGGCGGGTATTACGCCAAAGCACTGGCTGCATTGCAGGCTGCCGAAACAGAGTTGCGTTCGGTGCGCGATAAAATCGATTACTTTTATCGCATGGGCAGGGTTTACGACAGGACTGATCGTTTAAACGATGCTATCACGTATTATCAAAAAGCAATAGACCTGGGTAGAAAAACCCATTATTACTATGCGGCCAACGCGGCCCTGAGTACCGGGAAAATTTACGAAGACCGGAAAGATTATAAAAGGGCCGCAGACTATTACAATGAAGCGCTAAGCATGAAGGGGCATCAGTTCCAAACCGATATAGATAACGACGCAAAGGCGGGATTAAAAAGAATCGGGCAGTAGGTCAGGGTTCTGTTGTAAACCGGATATTTTTCTTTATCGATAGCAGGTGATGCTCGTTTACCTGCTGTTTTAACGTTTCAAAATCGAAATGGTGATTATCGCCGCAATCGAGCATATTAAAATAGACCGACGGTTTCAGGCTTTCGAAATATTCAGTTAAAATGCTGCACCAAACCAACTGGCAGTTGCCTTGTATCTTTGGTACGATGGTAGCTACGCCCTGCTGGAATTCGATATGGCGAACGTGGCTCGATTCAAGATTTCCCTGCGGGTAAAAAAGCAGCAGGTTGCCCGGCGTGGACAGGATTTCGGCAGCGAACGTAAGACTTTCTTCAACCGAGCGCGGGCCGGGCGAAATGGAGAAAGCGCCGATGTATTTGAGCCACCAATTTTTTTCCATTTGCCTTTTTAACGACATGATGTAAAATCCGGTTACCGCTTGTTGCTTATGTATGCCGTTAAGCGTTAAATAGATCGCCCATACACCATCCCAAAAACTAAAGTGGTTGCACATAAGCAGGTAGGAATGGTTAGGTTTTATTTCCGCTTCACTGATGACCATTTTGTTAAAACGCCGCCGGGTGATCCAACTGACGAACCTTGCGGCGCGTTCAAGCGTTTTAATCGAAAACGGTTTGGGCTTGATCATCATATTAACAACCCGGAAAGTTTATCTGCAAAATTGGAATTGATCATTTCGTGATTGTCGTCTAAGATAAGTACTTCAGCATGTTTTAAACGCCTGATAAACGTATTGCCGATCTTTGGCGGATACATGCTATCGTTTTTGCCAAATATAAAAATGCTCCTGATATTTTTTTCTTCCAGCGCTTTTAGCAATTTCGGCTCATCCGTTTCCAAAAACCGCAAATAGGTGAAACAGGCATAAAAGTTAAATCTTAATTCTTCTGTACCGAATTCCTGGCTTAAAATATCATAACCCACCTGATCTAAAAAGCCGAGACGCCTGCCCAGTTTAAGCGCATTCAACAGCGCTTTTTTGCTGATGGCTAATTTTTCCAAAAGTTTATTACCCGTTTTGTTTTTGCTGAAGAATTTTGTCAGCGAACCGGGATTTAAACACGCTGGCGCTACCGCGATATATTCATCTACCCGTTCAGGCATCTCTTCCACAATCGTCGTCGCGTAATGCGTCCCCATGGAATAACCGATGACTGAAAAACGGCCTATTTTTTCAAAGTCGCAAAATGTGGCCACCAGGTTTGCCAGATCTTTTTTGGACAGCCCCTCTTTAACCGCTTCCAGGCTTTGATTTTTTAGTTTAGTCTCTTTGTGAAAGAAAAGATCGAAACCGTAAAAAGTATATTTAGAGGCAATGGGTTCCGGTTCGAACAATTTGAACTGTTTGCCATGCATCCCGTAGCCATGAAAGCATAGCATCGTTTTGGGCCCGGTACCAAACTTGTAATAATGTAATTTTACCAGGTCATTTTCAAAGTAATGATCCGTCATGGTAAATCAATTTGTATCAGGGCCACGGCCCAAACATAGTCGCCATCGTGCGAGATCGTGAGGCTTACTTTATACTTATCCGCGTGGTCGTGCAAAATAACATTGGGTTTGCCGGCAATCTTATCGCGGGTAATTTCCAGGTGCTTCCAATTCAGTGGTTTGGGATCCAGCTGTTTCAAAGCTTTATAAACCGCTTCCTTTGCAGCCCAGGTGGATGCATAGCGTAACAGGGCATCGTCGAACAAACTACAGTAAGCAACCTCGCCGGAGGTATAAACTTTTTGCTTGAACTGATCAGTTAAGGAATCTTTAAAGTTGGGTATAAAAACAAGATCGTTGCCCACGACAAATTTGTTGCTGGTTATCAGCGTTTCAACCGATGTTGATAATTCATTCTTCATCAGTTGCCACGCCCATTATATTAAACCCACCGTCTACGAAATGGATATTTCCGGTCACCTTTTTGGAAAGGTCGGAGAAGTAATACAGCGCCGCATTGCCTACATCACCCGCGTCGATATTACCTAGTGGTGCTACAACCTTACCCAATTTCCGGAGCTTCCGCACGCCGGTTATCCCGCCGGACGAGGTAGTCATGACCAATCCTGCGGAGATAGCGTTTACGCGTACGGCCATGGCACGGAAGTAATTTGCCAGATAAATGACGATGTTTTCCAATGCCGCTTTATTGAGTCCCATACCAGCATAGCTAAGAAATACCCGCTGCGAGGCATTATGCGTTAAAGTTAAGATTGAGGCGTTTTTCGCCAGGAAAGGCTGCGCTGCCCGTGCGATCCTGATCAACGAGTAAGCGCTGACGTTAAAAGAATCAACTAAGTCGTCAAAAGGAATATCTAAATACGATGGAGCCGCACCCTCATCGCCGGGCAGGCTGTAACACAGCACCTGCTGGTTTCCGAATGCCACCCCATGTAAAATATAGTCAATAGCGCCGAGGCCATCGTAAACAGCCTTTAAAAAGTTAGTTACCTGACCCTCGTTGCGGACATCCACTTCCATGGCAAAACGGGTTTCCATGGCCATTTTTTCCATCAGGAACAGCACGTCTTTTTTTGTGTCGGGCACATAGCTGAGCGCTACTTTACAGCCGGATTGAGAAAGCTTCAAGGCGATATCCCAGGCAATGGAACAGTCGTTCCTGACGCCAAAAACTACGGCTATTTTTCCCTGATTGTTGATCATGCGTTATCTTTTGAAACTGAGATAGCCGAATTTGTTCCGCCAAAACCATAATTAAAGCATGCGACTGTATTAATTTCTTTAGCAAAGGTTTGCTGCGGAAGCAGGTGCCGATAAGCCGCCAAGGGCTTTACCGGGCCTTCCCAGGTATCTGCTTTTTGGAACGGCTCCAGTTCTGTATTCAAATTTACTGAATTTAAACATGGCAAAACTTTTTGCTCACGAAGCATCAATAACGCGGTAATGAACTCGACCGAGCCGGCTGCGCCCAGCATATGGCCGAACTGCGATTTTGGCGCTGAAATATGGTAGCCTTCTTCACCCAGTGCATCCACCACGCTTAACAATTCAATGGAATCACCTGCGGGGGTTGAAGTACCATGTGCTTTAACTACGTCGGGTTTTAAACCGGAATTTCCGATTAAGCCCTTCCATAGTCTTTTTTGGCCGGCAAATGACGGAAAAAACATATTGCCATCGCCATCGGAATTGTTGAAGTAATTATCGATGACGCCTAAAATATTCGCCCCTCTCGCTTTTGCCATCTCATATTCTTCCAACGCTACTATCCCTGCGCCAAACGAGCATACAAAACCATTGCGGTCGGCATCAAAAGGGCGGGAGCTTTCATGCGGTGGAAAGCCACGGCTCAACACGATCTGCATGGCGTCAAAACCGATGAATGTTTCCAGTGAGGTTCCTTCCACCCCGCCGGCTACAGCGCGATCCTGTATCCCAAACTTTATGAGGCGATATGCGTACCCGATATTGCCCAAACCTGTTGCGCAGGCAGAACCAATTGCTTCGCAAACCCCTTTATTTTTTATTAAGCAAGATACATTTGCTGCATCCCGGTAAACCATCGCACGATCGACGTTATGTGAGCCGAACACACGCGTTTTTTTCCCCATTTGAAAAAAATTATGCCACGCCGGTCTCAATATTTGCCCCGCACTACCTGAACCAATAACAACACCTGTTTGTTCCGACTCGGTTTCTTCAATGGTCCACCCCGCCATTTTTATAGCATCGAGTGTGCCCAGCATAGCCCAAATGCTGCCCATATCGGCTGTAGCCAAATTAGCATCGGGTATCCGTTCCAGCTTATCGACATAGGTTTCAACGTAGTTTTCAACGATAGTTGAATATATGGGTTCGAGGCCCATTTCCGCCTCGGTTATAAAACCGCAAACCGTTGAACGAATTTGTTTACCGTAAGCAAGAACCTGGTCCCATTGCCTGATCAGGCTTTTATTTGAAAATAATTTTTCGTTAAAATCCTCCAACCCTGAACAGGTAGGAAAAGCACCGCCCATACCAACAACTGCAACTTTTCTGCCCTGGCTTTGCATGATTATGCCCTGGCTTCCGCTTTTAACACCAGGTCGATAAAATCCTTAACTTTTGAGCTAAGCCCGTCGATATCATCATCGTCAAACTCAACTTTAAATTTCTGTTCGGCCTTTGCGGCAATATTGATCATTTCGGTTGACGGGGTGTTCAGGTCGGCGATGAAGTCGGTATCCTCGGTTATGTCAGGCACCTTACTTTGGTTGATCGTCCTGGTAGTCTTTAAAATTTCCTTTAGCCCCTCTAATATTTCTTGTCTTTCCATATGGTTCTGTTATTTCTCAATTTGTTTTTTTATCGCCCTGCCTGCTGCATCCTCTATTTCCGCGACCAAAATAAAATCAGCGCGAACATCATAGCTAAGCAACTGCTCTTCGTTAAAGGCGCTAAAATACGCATCTAAATCCAATCCTTTTGGCGCCTTGTAAATTCTTCCGTTACAAACCACCTGCCTGAATTTATAAAAAGTAATTTGACCGATACTTATAAAGGTATCGCCGGTTTCGAGATAACTATGAAACTTAACGGGACCGATGCCTAAAAATATCGGGTCAAATATTCTTTTTAGTTCCTCGAAGGTGCACCCCAATTTCTTCCGCTCAAAAAATGCCCCGCACGAAACGATCGTCGCCTGGGCAAAGGCTTCTATTTGGTCGACCCCCCTGAAAATGCCAAAATGGTCTTTTACATCTCTTTCCGTTGGTGTATAGCTGGCTACAATACCCACGTCCGGCGAATGCCACAGGTATTTATCAAGCAATATTTTTGTAGGTCCGTGAGAAAGGACAACGGCCGGTTCAATTCCAACGAGGTTATCGATTGCGGCTGTTTTGTCGATCATAATAACCCGCCATTGATGTGAATATTTGTCCCGTTGATGTATGATGCCTTGCCGGATAGCAGGTAGGCAATTGCGTCGGCAACTTCATCAGCCCTGCCGAACCTTTTTGCTGGTATCATATTCAGGTACTTTGTTTTTTCAGCTTCGGGAATACCGGCGGTCATGTCGGTTTCGATGAACCCGGGTGATACGCACAGTACACGTATGTTATGACCTTTACCTGCCACTGCAGCTTCCTGGGCCAGGGACTTCGACAACGCCACCAAGCCGGCCTTTGTAGTAGCATAAACCGATTGAAATGCATTGCCGGTTTCGCCAACAACGGAGCTGATGTTAATGATAATGCCCTCTTTATTTTGATTGAAGATCTTCATCGCCGTTTTGCATATCATGATAGGCGCTTTTAGGTTGACATTTAACATGGCGTCGATCTCGCGCTCCGGCTGGTAGATCAATGATTTATCAAACCCAACGCCGGCGTTATTAATCACCGCATAAAGCGTATCGCCATGTTCGGCTTTCAGTTGTTTGCAAAACGCATTTATTTGATCGTTGTCGGAGAAATCGGCGCATAAGAAATGGCTGCCCTGTTCAACACCGGTAAAGCTTTCTTTTTTGGAAGCATGTAAGATCAGTTCGTATTCGGCCGACAATTTTTTTGCGATCGCTAAGCCCAACCCTTTACTGGCTCCGGTTATCAATACTTTTTTTTTCTCCATCAGGCTTGTGCCAAAAAATAGCAGTTTATTGCGATAAGCTAAAAATCCGCATTGGCTTCATCCACAAAACATCGTTAATTATCACTCCGCAAAGATGGTCAATACATTATTTCAGCAATTCGGCCTTTACGGTGTTGAGTATCTCGAACGATTTTGTAGAATCAGGCGCCTCGGCATAAACACGCAGAACGGGTTCAGTGCCCGATGGACGTATCATTACCCAAGTCTCATCCTCAAAAAAGAACTTGTAGCCATCCAAATCCTCTGTGCGAGTAACTTTAAGATCACCAAAATTTTTATAGCCCGATTTGCAGTTGCTAATAATTTGCTGTTTTAACGCTTCCGTTACATGCAAGTCATAGCGTTCAACGGCAAATTTGCCTACGATATCATAAATTTCCTGCACCAGGTCACTCAAGCTACGGCCGGTTTTAGCCATAAACTCCCAAATCATCAACCCGATCCAAATGCCATCGCGTTCGGGTATATGTCCGTTTACAGCGATACCACCGGATTCCTCGCCTCCCACCATGAACGGTTTACCGGAATTAACGATAAGATCGCAAATGTATTTAAAGCCAATTTTGGTAACCGTATTGTTTATTCGGTAAGCATCGCAAAGCTTTTGAATTTTGCTTGTACAGGAGAAGGTTGAATATACCTCACCCCTTTCACCCTTCACTTTATACATGTAATGAATAAGCAACAGTAAAATATGATGCGAATCGACAAAGTTGCCATCCTGGTCATACAGCCCGATACGGTCGGCATCGCCATCGGTTACCAAGCCCGATGCAATTTCCCCTTCAGACATTTTGATGATATCTTCAAATTCTTTGAGATTTCGCTGGATCGGCTCAGGCGCCTGGCCGTCAAACCCGGGATTATTTTCGCAATGCAGAAAGGTGATATCCGGAAACAGGCGGCGCATCACATTTTGACCTGCACCATACATCGCGTCATAGGCCCATACAAGGCTGCTGTCACGGATGGCCGGAATGTCGAAGCTGTTTTCGGCATGAGCCACATACATATCTTCAAGATCAATGAATTCAATCAAGCCGTCTTTTGCGTAATCATTAACCGATTTCAATTTAAGATCGATCGAATCGGGGATAACGGATTCCACCTGTTCAATATCGTCGGGCGTCGCCGGGCCGCCATAAAAAGCCTTGATCTTGTAACCATTATATGACGGTGGATTATGGCTGGCAGTTATGATTATGCCGGCGGAAGCCTGCTTGCGCACGGTTCCCAGCGAAATCATAGGTGTTGAAATAAAAGCATTGGAAGCGCGGTAAACTTTAACTCCCTGCGAAGCCAATACCGAGGCAGTGGTATCGGCGAAAAGCGGGCCCGCGAAACGCGGATCGCAGCCTACTACGGCGGATGGATTTTGAAAAGACTTTTTTAACCATAAAGCAGTGGCGTACGCCACGCGTTTTACATTTTCGACGGTATAATCGTCGGCAATTATGGCTCTCCAGCCGTCTGTGCCAAATTTAATTTTATTCATGGTTAGTTATAAGTGGTTTAAAATCCTAATTTTAGCGCCTCAAAATTGATACAAGAATATCAATCATTTGTTGTAATAGGAAACAAAAAATGAAAGTTTTAAAATTTGGCGGAACATCGGTGGGAAGCCCGGAGCGGATGAAAAAACTGCTGGATATTATTGATCCTGCCGAAAGGCAGATCGTGGTGCTTTCAGCGGTGTCGGGCACTACCAACAGCCTGGTGGAAATTGCCCACGCTTACCTTGCAGACGATAAAAATAAAGCTGCCGGGCTGATAAGCGAACTAAAGAATAAGTACGAGGCTTTTGTAAACGAGTTATTTAATAAAAAGGATTACCTGGAGCAAGGGAAAGAGGTTATCGATTATCATTTTTCACTGTTAAGCGACCTCGCTAAAGACCTTTTCACGAATATTGAAGAGAAAATAGTACTTGCCCAGGGTGAATTGATATCCACTACGCTGTATCATGTTTATTTGAAAGAAATTGGCGTGCCGTCGGTTTTGCTTCCGGCGCTTAATTTTATGAAGATAGACGAAGATAATGAGCCGATAGTTGATTATATAACGGAGCATATTAAACCGCTGCTTGAAAAGCATCCTCAAAATAAATTATTTATTACGCAGGGCTATATATGCCGCAACAGTTTTGGCGAGGTGGATAACCTGCGCCGCGGCGGAAGCGATTATACCGCATCGTTAATCGGGGCCGGCATCCGCAGCGAAGAGGTACAGATTTGGACAGATATCGATGGCATGCATAATAACGATCCGCGGATTGTGAAGGGAACAAAACCCATCGCGCAACTGTCGTTTGACGAGGCGGCCGAGCTGGCCTATTTTGGCGCTAAGATACTGCATCCGCAAAGTGTTTTCCCGGCTCAAAAATATAAGATACCGGTACGACTGCTTAACACGATGGAGCCGCAAGCGCCGGGTACGTTGATCACAGACACAAGCGAAACGGACCGGATAAAATCGATAGCCGCAAAAGATGGCATAACTGCCATAAAAATACAATCGAGCCGGATGCTGCTGGCGCATGGTTTTTTGCGGCGCGTATTTGAAGTGTTTGAGCGTTACCGGACCTCGATCGATATGATCACAACATCGGAGGTAGCTGTATCCTTAACTATCGACGACACCACGTATATTGAGGAGATCACTGCCGAATTATTGAGCTTTGGGTCGGTCGACATTGATAAAAATCAAACGATTATTTGCGTTGTCGGCGATTTTGGCGCCGAAAAGCATGGATATGCCGCCCGCGTTCTGGAAGCGGTGAAACATATACCGTTGCGGATGATATCGTACGGAGGAAGCGACCATAATATGTCGTTACTAATTAAGACAGAAGACAAAACAGAAATATTAAGGAGTTTACATAACAGGCTATTTTGATTTCGGATTTCGGATTTCGGATTTCGAATTTGCATAGCAGCGGTATTTATTATTTGTGGTACCGCTGTACAAATTGAGAATCATGTTCAACACCAGTGTTATAAATCGTTTTACACAATTAGAGACGCCGTTTTATTATTACGACCTGGATATATTGCGCCAAACACTGGAGGCTTGCCGCGCTGCTGCATCAAAATATGGGTTTCATGTGCATTATGCGATGAAAGCCAATTTTAATCGGAAAGTGCTGGATACTATTCAATCGTATGGTTTTGGCGCCGATTGCGTGAGCGGAAACGAGGTAATGGCGGCGATAGAACATGGCTTTGGAAGGGAGAAAGTGGTTTTTGCCGGTGTGGGCAAGTCGGACAAGGAAATAAACCTGGCGCTGGATGCGGACATTTTTTGTTTCAATGCGGAATCGGTGCAGGAACTCGTGATCATTAACGATCTGGCAAAAGCCAAAAATAAAATTGCCAAAATAGCTATCAGGATCAACCCGAATGTAGATGCCCATACGCATCACTACATTACCACCGGGCTGGAAGAAAATAAATTTGGCGTGAATACCTACCAGCTACCCGAAGTGGCGGAAGCTTTGCGCGGCTGTTCAAATCTTCAGTTTATAGGGATACACTTTCATGTAGGATCGCAAATCACGGATATGGAAGTGTATAAAAGCCTCTGTATCCGGGTAAATGAAATACAGGACTGGTTTGAGGACCATGGCTTTACGGTGAAGGTATTGAATACCGGCGGCGGCCTGGGTGTAGATTATCACAACCCCGACACCAATAGCGTATGCGATTTTGAAAGCTACTTTAAGGTGTTCAAGGATTTTTTGAATATTAAACCCGGGCAGGAAGTTCATTTTGAGCTTGGCCGCGCTTTGGTAGCCCAATCATCGGCGCTTATATCAAGGGTATTGTATGTTAAAAACGGGTTGAAGAAGAACTTTCTTGTGCTGGACGCCGGCATGACGGAGTTGATACGGCCGATGCTTTACCAGGCTTATCACCAGATCGAGAATTTGAGCAGGGGATCAGACGTTAGAGATTTGCCCGAAACCCTTCACTATGACGTTGTTGGGCCGATATGCGAAAGCACGGATTGTTTTCAAAAAGATGTGGAGCTGCCGCAATCCTATCGCGGCGACCTGATCGCTATCCGCACCGCGGGGGCCTATGGCGAGGTGATGGCGTCGGGCTACAATTTGCGGGACAGGATTGGGAGCGTTTATTCCAGGTAAAGCGGAATAGCTATTAAAACAAACCCCGTAAAAACGTTGTTTGCTGATATATAACTATTAGCAAATGCAATTACCAGAACCTTCCTTAAGATAACCTTATAGCGCAATGGAAAAGCCTATTGAGTTTAAGGTTAACAATTTTGATCTACTGAGGCTTATAGCGGCTACGCAGGTGATCTTTGATCATTGCGTTAGCCATTTACACATCCCTATAAGCAATTTAACCACGCACATTCTTTATCTATTTCCAGGGGTAAAAGTTTTTTTTGTAATAAGCGGCTACCTGATCTCGGCATCTTATGAAAGAAACAATAATTTAAAAGATTATTTCCGGAACCGCGCCTTAAGAATATATCCAGGGCTATGGGCCTGTGTGTTTATCACCATTATCGCTATCTCGATTACGGGTATAAGTTTTTTAAACAAACAAACCTTAGCCTGGCTCCCCGCTCAGCTGGTCGGCATTATTTACACCCCGCCATTTTTGGAACATTATGGGTTTGGCTCCTATAACGGCAGCTTGTGGACAATACCGCTGGAACTGCAGTTTTACCTGCTTTTGCCGATAGCTTATTTGCTGACGCCAAAAAAGTGGCTTAACCGGGTGTTTTTTGCGCTGCTGGTTATATTTATCGGCTTGAGCTGCTGGTACCTGCTTAGCCGTACCGATTCACTTTTATTCAAACTGGTTAGATACTCATTTGTGCCGCACTTTTATGTTTTTTTGATCGGTGTGATCTTTCAGCGGCTACAGCTTTACAAATCAAGGTTAATTTATAACAAAGGATTATTCTGGCTGGTTGGATACGTGGCGCTTAACCTGATCCTTGTAGACCGGGTAAATCCTTTGGCATTTACATTTGGCTATACCGTCGTACTGGCATTTTGCATCATTTCGCTGGCCTATACCTTGCCGGGCATTTCAAAAAAACTGCTGCATACCAATGATATTTCATACGGAATTTACATTTATCACGGCCTTATCCTAACGGTGATTATACAGGAAAGGCTTGCTGTCCCGGTGATGGTAATCGTGCTATTGGCTTATATAGCAGGTTACTTATCGTGGATACTGGTTGAAAAGCACTTCATCCAGAAAAAGAAAAAAACTATACGGGCCACAATGTAAGACCACGGCAGCATGCTGATTAAAATATGCGCCCAAAACGCAGAAATATCCCGCCTCCGATTTCAGCTGTACCGAAATAATCTTTGAACTTAATATAATAGCTCGCTTTGGGGTAAACATTAATGAAACCCAAATTTAAAAGCTGAGGAAATGTGTTTGTCGATACATTTTTATTATTATAGTAGCTATCGTATAAACTGTTATATCCAAATGTTGATCCGAAAAACAGGCGGAAACTTTGCTGGATCATTTTATTTTGGCTGCTTACTAAAATCTCGGTTGTGAGTCCGGCTGTAAACAGATCGGTTCTCGGATCGACATAATAGCCAGGTTCATTGGCTATAGACTGCCTGAATGTTGCATAGTTGCCGAATTCATGACTGTAAGCCGCTTCGATGCCCAGGTAACGGTATTCGGACCTTTCAGATTCTGAATTGAAAAATAGGTTAGCCGATACTCTCCCGCCAAGGGCACCAAAATACTTTGTATTAAAGTAATTGGGCTGGCCCGGGTCGATCGCACTATTCTCATAGTCGCCCAACATGCCAAATCCGCCAAAGGCCAAATTGACGTGCTTAAAAATATAGCCGCGGCTGAAATTGATCTCGCCGGCTTGCTCGAAATCATTTAAATTAACGTTGGTGGATGCAATATATCCGCCCGAGATATAGCTCGCTGCTCTTGCGGTATCGAACGATGATGGTTTTGGCTGGTAAGCAATATCATGGTGATAAAGCGCCGGGGTATAAACATGGGAGCATGAAGCTAACACTGCAGCAAAACATATTATTATTATCGGCCAGCGGGGTTTCATCGCGTCAACTTTATAAAAAACTTAAGTTACCGAACCTTTATCGTCAATTGCGTGTCTCATTTTAATACTATCCTAAAAACGCAAACCGGCCCTCAACTCCGCACCCTCCGTATGGAGTTCGTACACGAAAAAAACTTTTTTCAATTGCATAAAATATGCGAAGGAAACCGTGTTGATTACCGGATAATACAGTTGGTCGGGCGCAGCCGGATTCTTATAGCTGTTATCTCCGATCGTTCGCCCAAGAAATATCCGGAATCCAAACTGTGTTGGGTGCCGGCTGGCGTGCCATATCACCTCGCTGGTGCCGCCTATTGTGACAATATCCGTGCGTGTATTCGTAAAAAAATCAGGTTGAGCGGCAATACTTTTTCGAAAATCGGCATAGTCGCCAAATTCATGGCTATAGGCCATTTCAACGCCTATAAAGCGAATGTCGACGTGGCCGGAGTTAACAAACGCACTAGCCGAAAACCGGCCGCCAACGTTACCGAACGATTTACTGATAAAGTAAGTGGGCTGGGTTGCGTCCTTATTGGTTTGATCACTATAGCGACCGATCGCTCCGAATGCGCCGTACGATAAATTGAAGTTATCATAGGTATACGCTCGCCCAATATTGATCAGTTCCATAGTTACCATATCGTCGGAGTTGAGGTCGTTTGGCGCATACGCTGACAGGTAGGACAGGGAGATGTAAGACGCATGATGATTTGAATCGGACGACATTGGTTTCGGCTGATAGGAAATATCACCTGAATACAAAGCCGGACCGTATAAATTGATGCGGGGACCCGTAGCTACGCATGAACTGTAAACGAGTAGGACGAGAATCGGCGAAAAATAAGTTTTCGATCTTTTCATGCGCTTGGGCCACTAAAATTTAAAGCCGAACCGGGCAAAAACGTTGCTTCCAACCTCGAAGGTGGCGAAATAGTGTTTGAATTTTATAAAATAACTAACCTTCGGAAACACGTTCCGAAATAATTTGTCTCCCGGAGTGTCGCCAGTATAAAAAGTATCATCCAACGGATTATGGCCTAAGGTTGTACCTAAAAAACCACGGATGCCATGTTGAAAGCCAACATTATTGACGTTATGAAATATTACCTCCGTGGTTAACCCGATCGTAAAAAGATCGGTTCTTGTGTCGGCATAAAAATCAGGCTGACCATTTATCGAATTGCGGAAAGTGGCATAGTCGCCAAATTCGTGACTGTAGGCAACCTCCATCCCGATATACCTAAAATCCACGCGACCGGAATTAACATAAGCATTTACCGAGGCCCTGCCGCCGACGGCGCCAAAAAACTTGTCGTTAAAATAATTAGGCTGGCCGGAATTGATCACCCCGTTTTCGTAATCGCCTAAAACACCAAAGGCGCCGTATGCCAGGTTAAAATGATCGAAAACGTATCCCCGGCTGGCATTAAACTGGGTGCTTACTACGAAGTCGGCCAAATTTGGATTACTGTAAAAATTTATGCCTCCGGAAAGATAAGTAGCTGATTTTGCGGTGTCGAACGATGCCGGTTTTGGCTGATAGGCTATATCCTGGTGGTAGAGCGCCGGCGAATACACTTTGGAACAAGACGTAAGCAACAGAACTGCGACACATACGGCCAATAGGGTTTTACAATACATATAAGTGTTTAAGGTTGCCTAATATACAATATTTTTAATTTGAGATGCATCTAACGCACCGGTATTTAGCCCGGCAATTGTCATTCGTATTCCAAATAAAAATTTTATTTGTTAGGTTTACACCCGTTAAAGCTGTACGTTAAACAGTTATTAATTATTCAATCGACGAACAAACCCATCCGGATGAGTGTAGAAAAATTTGTTATTGGTGTTGATTACGGCACGGACTCTGTACGCTCGGTAATTGTAGATGCTAAAAATGGAAAAGAGATCGCCTCGTCTGTCTTTTTATATCCCAGGTGGCAACGCGGGCAATATTGCGATGCCAGCCAAAATCAATTCAGGCAGCATCCTCTTGATTATATTGAGGGTTTGGAGCACACCATAAAAGAGTGTATCCGCAAAGCTGGCGGCGCTTCAGCTGCTGCAGCGATTAAAGCGATCTCCGTTGATACCACGGGCTCGACGCCTGTCGCGGTTAACGAGCAGGGCACGCCGCTGGCTTTGACACCGGGTTTCGAAAATAATCCTAACGCTATGTTCGTGTTATGGAAAGATCATACGGCGGTTAAAGAAGCGGCAGAAATAAATGATCAAGCCGGAAAATTTCCGGTGAACTACCTGCAGTATGTTGGAGGCATTTACTCATCCGAATGGTTTTGGGCGAAACTGTTACATGTGTTAAGAGAAGACGCCAAGGTTGGGGAGGCCTGTTACTCGTGGGTAGAACACTGCGATTGGATACCTTATTTATTAAGCGGCGGCAATCATATCAGCGAAATGAAGCGGGGACGGTGCTCGGCCGGGCACAAAGGATTGTGGGCTGCCGAATATGGCGGCTTACCTCCTGATGAGTTTTTTACATCGCTTGATATGCTGCTGAAAGGATTTACTAAAAGGCTATATCAAGAAACTTATACTTCGGATCAGGCGGCAGGCACATTAAGCAAAGAATGGGCCATGCGGTTAGGTTTGAATACCGATGTGGTTATAGGCGTGGGCGCTTTCGACGCGCATATGGGCGCGGTAGGCGGACAAATTGAACCTTACCATTTAAGTAAGGTGATGGGCACATCCACCTGCGATATATTGGTGGCGCCGAGCCGGGACATGCAGGGCAAACTAGTTAAGGGCATCTGCGGGCAGGTAGATGGCTCGGTGATACCCGGTATGCTGGGCCTGGAGGCCGGGCAATCGGCCTTTGGCGATACGTATGCCTGGTTCAAAAATCTGCTTTCCTGGCCGCTGAATGAACTGTTGAGCCAGTCATCAATTATTGATACCGCTGCTGCAAAAGCGCTCAGGGATGAAATAGCTGAACGCATCATTCCTGAACTCAGCCGAAAGGCCGCCGAACTGCCCTTAGAAGACGATGCAGAACTTGCCGTGGATTGGTTAAACGGGCGGCGTACGCCGGACGCCAATCAATTGCTTAAGAGTGCTATAACGGGTTTAAACCTGGGCAGCGATGCGCCGCGTATTTTTCGCGCACTGGCAGAAAGTACGTGCTTTGGTGCAAAAAGTATCGTCGACCGTTTTAATGACGAAGGTGTGCCGGTAAAAGGGGTGATCGGCATTGGAGGGGTAGCAAAAAAATCGCCGTACATTATGCAAATGATGGCCGATGTGCTGCAAATGCCTATCCGTATACACCAGTTTGAACATACCTGCGCGCTTGGCGCGGCCATGTTTGCTGCAACGGCGGCAGGAATTTATCCAACGGTAGAAAAAGCGATGGCTGCCATGGGCGGCGGGTTTGATGTTACTTATATCCCTGACGCAACGCGGTCCGCTTTATATGAAAAGCGGTATAAAAAATACCTGGAGCTTGGTGACTACATTCAGCAACATACCAACTGATTAAACGCCATGAACGTTTCGCTTCGTATCATTTTGGAAAAACCACCTGCAAACATTGTTTTCGCACTGCAAAAAGGATCCGGGAACAACTACGAAACCGTGCAGGTACAAACGGCTAACGGCGGCGATCTGATCTTCGATTTCACCGTCGAAATAAAAGGCGGAAAAGAAAAAGATGAGCTGCCCGATTTTAGCGGACCGTTTGTGCAGGGGCCGAAAATGGGGAGGTTTATTTATCTTGATATTGGCACTATGCAAAACACGCAGGATCGCCGGTTGGAGGCAGGATGAAAATCCCTTTAACAGGCATCACATGGCAAACCGTGAGCCAGCTGAACGAGACCGCCGGGTTGCAAACCAGCGTTCCGGGAACGGGAAAGAAGGGCGGGCCAAATTACGCCACCGTAAAGCCCTTTATAGGCTGGAGTGTGCAAACAATTTAGTTTAAAGGAATGAACAAATACGAGCATATACAAAAACAGGCGTATAGCGCCAATATGGAGCTGCCTAAGCTGAACCTGGTGATCTTCACGTTCGGGAATGTAAGCGCGGCCGACCGCGATTTGGGTGTGTTTGCCATTAAGCCAAGCGGGGTGCCTTATGGAGAATTGTCGCCGGAAAAGATGGTGATCGTTGATTTTGACGGAAAAGTGGTTAAGGGAAAGCTCAGGCCATCTTCCGACACTAAAACCCACGCGGTATTGTATAAAGAATGGGACGAGATCGGTGGTATTTGTCATACGCATTCGACTTATGCCACGGCGTGGGCGCAATCGCAGCGGTGCATTCCTATTTATGGAACCACCCATGCCGATCATAAAACGGTTGACGTTCCCTGCGCGCCGCCGATGGCTGATGAAATGATCGCGGGGGATTACGAATTCCAAACCGGTTACCAGATTGTGAATTGCCTGAAAGAACAAAGCCTGAGTTATAAAGACGTGGAAATGGTCCTGGTGGGCAACCACGCCCCCTTTACCTGGGGCAAAACCGCTGAAAAGGCGGTTTATAATAGCGCGGTACTGGAATCCATCGCACAAATGGCTTATTTAACAGAACAAATCAACCCAAAAGCGGTGAGACTCAAAGATTCTCTGATCAAGAAACATTTCGAGCGTAAGCATGGGCCGGATTCTTATTATGGACAGGGTAAATAGGTTATTTGGTCATTATATCATTAGGTCATTTTTAAAATCTCACATCTCAGGTCTCATATCTCAAATCTGAATAACAATGATAAATTTAAAAGAATACGAGCTTTGGTTTGTTACCGGCAGCCAGCATTTGTATGGCGATGAAACGCTGAAAATGGTTGCCGAACATTCCGAGCAAATTGCACGGTCGTTTAACGATGACAGGCACATACCGGTGCGCGTGGTTTACAAACCGACGGTGAAATCGACCGAGGAAATTTATTCCGTTTGCCAGGATGCGAATACCACCAAAAACTGCATCGGCATTGTTGCGTGGATGCACACGTTCTCGCCGGCGAAGATGTGGATCGGCGGTTTAAAGATATTACGGAAACCTTTGCTGCACCTGCATACGCAGTTTAACCGCGACATTCCGTGGGATAGCATCGATATGGACTTTATGAACCTGAACCAAAGCGCGCATGGCGACCGCGAATTTGGCTTTATCATGACACGGATGCGGCTGAACCGGAAAGTTGTGGTTGGACACTGGCAGGACGTGGAGGTGCTGAACGAAGTTGGTGCATGGAGCCGCGTTGCCGCAGGGTGGCATGACTGGCAGGGCGCGAAGTTTGTGCGCTTTGGCGACAATATGCGCTACGTGGCAGTTACCGAGGGCGACAAGGTAGAGGCCGAACTCAAGTTTGGCTACTCGGTCAATACGCATGGCGTTGGCGACCTCGTAAAAGTTATTAATGCGATCAGTGATAAAGAAATCGACACCCTGACGGCCGAATACGAGGAAAAATATGCGGTTGTTGGGGCGTTACGAAAAGGCGGCGAGCAGTACAGCTCGCTACGGGAAGCAGCTAAAATTGAGCTTGGCCTGCTGGCGTTTTTGCAAAACGGCAACTTCAAAGGCTTTACCGATACTTTCGAGGACCTGCATGGAATGGTGCAACTGCCTGGCATTGCGGCGCAGCGGCTGATGGGCCGGGGTTATGGCTTTGCCGGCGAAGGCGACTGGAAAACCGCCGCCCTGGTACGTGCCATGAAAGTGATGGGCAGCGGGCTGGAAGGCGGGAACTCTTTTATGGAGGACTATACTTATCATTTCGACCCGCAAAACCAGATGGTACTGGGATCTCATATGCTGGAGATCTGTGAATCAATAGCCAATGGCAAAGCAAAATGCGAGATACACCCGCTCGGCATAGGCGGCAAGGCCGACCCGGTGCGCCTGGTATTCAACGTGGCCGGCGGACCCGCGCTGAACGCGTCTGTGATCGATATGGGAAACCGGTTCCGGCTGCTGGTAAACGAAGTGGAAGCCGTTGCGCCTGCACACGACCTGCCGAAACTGCCGGTGGCCCGTGTGCTGTGGAAACCCTACCCGGATATGAAAACCGGGTGCGCGGCATGGATACTGGCCGGCGGCGCACATCATACCTGCTACAGCCAAAATCTTACTTCGGGACAGCTGGCTGATTTTGCTGAAATGGCGGGCATTGAATACGTATTGATCGATAAAGAAACGCGCCTGCACCAGTTGAAGAAGGAATTGCAGTGGAGCGAGGTGTATTATAGAAGCCCCCTCTAAATCTCCCCCGGAAGGGGAGACTTTAATTGATTAACGCTTTAATAAACCCGGCATTAAAGTCAGCTGCAAAGCCAATAACGCCTGTTATTTTGCTAAACTCCTGGGGGGCATGTGTTGTGGTGATCACCACGGTTTTCATGCCGGCGTTTTCGGCGGCCTGGGCGCCTTTGGGCACGTCTTCAAAAACCAGGCAATCGGTTGGCGGCACGTTTAATGGTTCTGCTGCCTTTAAAAATGTTTCCGGGTGCGGCTTGCTGAGCTTTACATCGTCGGCGGTTGTGATAGCCTTAAAATAATGCCGGATGTGCAGATTGTCGAG